>ERZ832973.433-NODE-433-length-51548-cov-23.823627_pt1 | contig 51548 bp, 47 predicted proteins | sample MGYA00519950_ERZ832973 | MGnify/ENA primary metagenome ERZ832973 (study PRJEB31850, sample SAMEA3708734) | human gut metagenome | biome: human gut; feature: human-associated habitat; material: faeces | place: China | collected 2014 ... | reverse complement strand
GAAGAGAACCTGCGTCTTTTTGAGGAGATGAAGGAAGGCAAATATCAGGATGGCGAGAAAGTTCTGCGTGCAAAGATCGATATGGCTTCTCCTAATATCAACATGAGAGATCCGGTCATTTACCGTGTGGCTCATATGCACCATCACAATACAGGTAATAAGTGGTGTATCTATCCGATGTATGACTTTGCTCATCCGATCGAAGATGCTGTAGAGCACATTACCCACTCTATCTGTACTTTGGAATTTGAAGATCATCGCCCTCTTTATGACTGGGTAGTAAAAGAGTGTGAATTTGAGAATCCACCTCGTCAGATTGAGTTTGCAAAGCTGTATCTGACTAATGTGGTTACAGGAAAGCGTTATATCAAGAAACTGGTAGAAGATGGTATTGTAGATGGCTGGGATGATCCGCGTCTGGTATCCATCGCTGCACTGCGCAGAAGAGGTTATACACCAGAGTCTATCAAACGTTTTGTAGAGTTAGTTGGCGTTTCCAAGGCAAATAGCTCTGTTGATTATGCGATGCTTGAATACTGCATCCGTGAAGACTTAAAGCTTAAAAAAGCCCGTATGATGGCTGTTTTAGATCCTGTAAAACTGGTGATCGATAACTATCCGGAAGGCCAGACTGAGGAGCTGGAAGTAGATAACAACATGGAAAATCCGGAACTTGGTAAACGTGTCGTTCCTTTTGGCCGCGAGGTTTATATCGAGCGTGAGGACTTCATGGAAGAGCCTCCGAAAAAATACCGTCGTCTGTATCCGGGCAACGAAGTACGTCTGATGAATGCATATTTCGTAACCTGTACCGGATTTGAGAAAGACGAAGATGGAAAAGTAACAGTGGTACATTGTACGTATGATCCGGAGAGCCGCGGCGGAAACAGCCCGGACGGAAGAAAAGTACGTGGAACCATTCACTGGGTATCCGCAGCAGATGCAGTAAAAGCACAGGTTCGTCTGTATGAGAATATCATCGACGAGGAGAAAGGGGTATACAATGAGGACGGAAGTCTGAACCTGAATCCGAACTCCTTGACGGTACTGGATAATTGTTATGTGGAACCATCCTTACTGAAAGCAGAGAAATATGACAGCTTCCAGTTTGTAAGAAATGGTTTCTTCTGCGTCGATGCAAAAGATTCTACACCGGAGCATCCGGTATTCAACCGTATCGTATCCCTAAAGAGCTCATACAAACTGCCGACACAGGCATAGGAGAAAATGAAAGAATTAGCGATCACGCTTGATACAGAAAAAAAACAGCCTTTATATGAACAAATTTACGAAGCCCTGCGGGAAGCAATCTTGCAGGGCCGTATTTTACAAGGGGAAAAATTGCCTTCCACCCGGTTTGAAGCGGAGTATCTGCAGGTGAGCCGCAGTACGGTGGAACTCGCTTATGACCAGCTGGTATCTGAGGGTTATATTCACTCGGAACCGTATCGCGGTTATTTTGCCTGTGATGTGCGGGAACTATATGATCTGACGGATATCCGGACCGGCGAGATGAAGCAGAAACAGTTCCGAACGGAAAACCAACAGGGAACAGCAGAAGCGGAAGGTTTACATGGGGAAACTGGGAGCAGCCCTCAAAAGCAGACCTCATATGAAATCGACTTTTCTCTGAATGAGCTTTCTATGGATAATTTTCCATATAATGGGTTAAGTAAGATCATGAAAAACCTGCTGTTGGATCATGGAAAACAGATTATGAGCAGTGGAAGTGCTTTTGGAGAAAAAAATCTGAAGGAAACTATCTGTGACTATCTGTATCATGCACGAAATGTACGGTGTACGCCGGAACAGATCATTATCGGAGCCGGAAATGAATATCTGCAGCTTATGCTGATACAGATGCTGGGTACGTCGCATGGTGTTGCTATGGAATCCCCCACGTATCTGCGTGCTTACCAGACCTTTAAAAATGCCGGGCTTTCTGTGAGGGAAGTGGCACTGGATGATGCGGGAATGCGGGTGGATCTGCTGCGGAAAACAGATGCCGGTATTGCATATGTGATGCCGTCCCATCAGTTCCCACTTGGCATCGTAATGCCAATGAAACGCAGGCTGGAGTTGTTGAACTGGGCGGTGGAAGAACCGGAACGGTATATTATTGAAGATGACTATGACAGTGAGTTTCGATATAAAGGAAAACCGATTCCGGCCTTACAGGGAATTGACCGTTCCGGAAGAGTGATTTATCTGGGCACTTTTTCAAAAAGTATTGCATCCTCCATTCGTGTCAGCTATATGGTACTTCCGGAGCATTTGCTGGAACGGTATCAGGAGTGTTGTGGCTTTTATGCCTGTACGGTACCGAATCTGATGCAGCAGGCGATCTGTCAGTTTATGCAGGAAGGATATTTTGAAAAAAATCTGAATCGTATGCGTGCAATCTATAAAAGTAAGCATGATTATATGCTGGCAGAATTAAAAAAGTATTCCTGGGTGCGGGAAATTATGGGAGAAAATTCCGGACTGCATCTTCTGGTAGAAGTGGATACAGACTGCTCAGAGCAGGATGTGATCGAAGCATGTGCAGAACAACAGATCCGGGTGTATGGTCTGTCAGAATATTACATCAGTCAGAATCCAAAACGTGAGTATCCAATTTTACTACTGGGATATGGTGGACTGACGGAAAAACAGATTGCAGATGGACTGCAGATGATAGATGAGGTTTTAGCGGAGTTGAAAAAATATCAACCGATCAGTGTACATAAAGAATGAATACAGTGAAATCAAAATCCCCTGCTTATAAGTCGCAGGGGATTTTCGTTTCCTATTATGATTCAAGCGTTTCAGCTGTTTCAGATGCAACAGAAACATCAGGTTCCTTTTGTCTGGTTACATCGGCAAAGAACGTATGGAGTTCTTCTTCGGTATCAAAGGTAGCCAGATACATCTGATTTCCCATAGCATCTGCCAGCACATCCGGCATCCGTTCTACCATTTTGAGATGATCATCATATTTTTCGATAATATCATCCGGTGTCAGGGCGAAATCCTTGCCATCCCGCAGTCCTGCAAAGGCGCAGAAATGATGAGTGCCGACCGGTTTCTGTGTGGAGTCGTATGCAACCATGTCCGCCCAGATTTTGTATACATCGGTTTCACGGGCAAAATTGATCATATCCGGAGTGAAGCCGCCGGAAGGACGCATATTGACTTCCAGTGCCATCAGATCTCCTTTTTTGCCGAGCCCTTCATGATCGGAGAGCAGGCGGAAAAATTCAAAATGCACAAAACGGCTGCGCACGCCAAAGCTTTTTGCCGTTTCTCTGCCGAGGTGACGGGTGTCATCTGCCAGATCTTTCACAATATAAAATAGTGCGTTGTCGGCATTATTTACAATGTCCATAATGGACATCGGTGTAACATTTCCCGCCTCAAAAATCGGATTGCCGTGAGAATCGATGATCGCATCGTAGGAATTGATTTCTGCGTTAATAAATTCTTCCATGATATAAACGGTATCATCCCATTTGTTGGCAAAGAAATTGCCAAGTTCTTCATCAGAAGAAATTTTAAAGGTATGGGAAGCACCGACACCGTTATCCGGTTTTGTGACAACCGGGTAGCCTACTTCACGAATGAAATTCAGACAGCCCTCATAGTTGTCTACCATGTGGTAACGGGCCACCGGAATGCCGACACGCTGATAATATTCTTTCATGCAGGATTTGTATTTGATGCGTGGCATGTCTTCGTTATGAAAACCGCTCGGAATATTGAAATCTGTACGCAGACGGGCATCCTGCTCTAGCCAGTATTCATTGTTGGATTCCAGCCAGTCAATGCGACCGTAATGCCAGATAAAGTAGCCGACAGCACCATAGACCTCGTCATAGTTTTCCAGGCTGTCTACTTTATAATATTCCTGCAGGCTTTCCTGAAGTTCCGGGCGCAGGTCGTCATAAGGACAGTCGCCGATACCGAGGACATTCATACCGTTTTCTTTTAATTCATGGCAGAAGTGCCAGTAATTCTCCGGAAAATTCGGAGAAATAAAAATCACATTTTTCATAATTGTTTTCTTTCTGTCGTATTGTATTGCGTTTCGTTTATTACAAATTATACCGGATCATACAGCAGATGCGGTACAAAATAAGTTACCTGTTTGTACCACCAGTCCCAGTCATGAGCACAGTCATATCCCCAGAAATCTACCCAGGCCGGAATCTGTTTCTGCTGCAGGATATCCCGAAGCCGATAGGTGCTTGCAGGTTCTTCCCATGCACCCTGTCCGACGCAGAGAATGGCTTTTCGCTGGCGGTAAAGTTCCATGTAAGGGTGATCTGACGGCAGATTTGGCAGATAATGAACCGGGGAGTTCATATAAACCAGATCGTCCATATAAGAACCAAATCCGTAAGAGGCATCGTAAATACCGCTTAAGGCCAGCAATCCGTTAAACAGGTCGGGACGACGGAAATACAGATTTGCCGCGTGAGTAGCACCAAGGCTGCATCCAAAGGTAATGATTCCTCTGTTTATATAATCGGGCTGATATTCTTTCATTTTTGCATGGATAAAAGGAACCATCTCATCGGTGAGATAGCGAAACCAGTCTTCGTGGCGGCAGATGCGAAAGCGCGGATCGCCGTTTGTATTGGACCAGGTTTCTGCATCAATGGTATCCACCGTAAAAATGGTGACTTCCCCGGAGTTGATCCAGGGTGCCCATACATCCGTCATATGGAAGTTTTCAAAATCGAAAAAACGTCCGTCCTGACATGGGATAAACAGGATTGGCTGTCCGCCGTGACCGTACAATTTGCATTCCATATCCCGGCCGAGTGCTGGACTATAATTTTTAAAATATTGTATGTTCATATGGAAAAGTCCTCCTGCATTACTTCTATATAAAGAGTACCGTGTCGAAAAATCACAGATGATATATCAGTGTATTTATAAAAAACGGAATCTGTTGTTCCCAGCTTGCCTCACAATGTTCACCATCCGGTACAATACGGCAGTTGAGATAAATATTTTTATCCAGCAGAAGATTCGCCGCCTGAGCAAAAGCCTGGTCCATTTTTCGGTGCTGTTTCATTTCACGGCTTCCATAATCCATGTATAAAATACTTCCCGGAAGCGGGCGGGAACGCCGGATCATCTGCATGAAGTCATTTGGTGCGATCCACAGGGACGGTGAGAGTGCTGCAGCGCGGGAAAAGAACTGATTATAATAGAGCAGTGCATAAATGCTCATCAGTCCGCCCATGGAACTACCGGCGATAAAAGTATGCTCCCGGTCCGAAAGTGTTCGATAATGTGTATCAATGTATGGCTTGAAGGTGTGGGTCAGCCAGTCCATGGTGATTTTGCCTTTACCGGTAATCTTACCTTCTTTTGGTAAAGTAAAGTCATAAGGGGAATATTCCTGCAGCCGTCCGTGATCCGGGCTGTGGTTGCATTCGATGCCTACGATGATCAGTGGAGTACGGGTGTATTCCATATATTCTTTCAGTCCCCAGGATTTTCCGTAGGTGGCATGACTGTCAAAAAAGAGGTTGTGTCCGTCAAACATGTACAGTACCGGAAACCGTCGGTTTATGTCGTAAGTGTATTCCTCTGGCAGACAGATGTATGCACCTCGCACTTCATCTCCGGTAAGTTCCGGAATCGTGATATCCCATTTCTCTATCATAAAAAACCTCCGTGTTGAATTTTGAATTATTACAGTTTATCATAGCACAGCGGCAAAGAATTGGCAAGAAAGTACAGCCCGTCATTGCAAAACAAAACCATAGATGTTATGATGAAAATGTTTTGTGTCTGCCGATAGGCAGCGTGTAAAAAAAGAAAATAAGAGGTATGAAAATGAAATCAAAAGAGAATGCAACGATCGGAAATATTTACCGGTTGAATGGACGGGTACCGTTGCTGAAGGCAATCCCATTTGGTCTGCAGCATGTATTGGCAATGTTTGTATCAAATCTGACACCGATCACTATGATTGGCCTGGCTTCCGGATTAAGCGGAAAAGAGTTGGCGATTTTACTGCAGAATGCCATGTTTGTTGCGGGTATTGCCACATTGATCCAGCTGTACCCGGTCTGGAAAGTCGGTGCAAAACTTCCTATCGTTATGGGAGTAAGTTTTACCTTTGTAACAATCTTAAGTTATGTGGGCGGCACCTATGGATACCCGACAATGATCGGAGCAGTATTAGTCGGCGGTGTCTGTGAAGGTGTCCTTGGTCTGTTCGCAAAATATTGGAAGCGGTTTATCACACCGGTGGTTTCGGCATCCGTAGTTACTGCAATCGGATACTCCCTGTTTACGGTAGGAGCCCGTTCTTTCGGTGGTGGTTATACCGATGATTTCGGTTCCGTGCAGAACCTGGTGCTTGGACTGGTGACACTGGCTGTGTGCCTGATTTTTAATGCCGTGGCAAAAGGATATTTAAAACAGCTGTCCGTGCTGGCCGGACTGATCGTAGGATATATCATTGCGTTATGCCTTGGACAGGTAGACCTGTCCGGTATGCTGGACGGCGGTCTGATTTCTCTGCCGCACCTGCTTCCATATCGTCCGGAATTTAATCTGAGTGCGATTATTTCAGTTGTAATTATTTTTATGGTATCCGCAGCGGAAACGATCGGTGATTCCACTGCTCTTGTGGCCGGAGGACTTGGTCGTGAGATTACAGAAAAAGAGATTTCCGGAGCATTGGCCTGTGATGGTTTCGCAAGTTCTATTTCCGGATTATTTGGATGTCCGCCGGTTACTTCCTTTAGCCAGAACGTCGGCCTGGTCAATATGACAAAAGTGGTCAACCGTTTTACCATTATGACAGGTGCTGTATTTATGATTCTTGCAGGTCTGTTTCCGCCAATCGGTAATTTTTTTGCAAGTCTGCCGCAGTCCGTGCTGGGCGGATGTACCATTATGATGTTTGGTACGATCATGATCAGTGGTATCCAGATGCTGGCAAAAACAGGTTTTTCCCAGAGAAACGTAACCATCGCAGCATTATCGCTTGCTGTCGGTATCGGATTTACCTCCACCAGTGAAGTGGAAATCTGGAATATTTTTCCGCAGATCGTCAAAGACGTATTTTCTGCAAACTGCGTGGCTGTTGTATTTGTTGTAGCAATTATTCTCAGCCTGATTTTGCCAAAAAATATGGAGATTGAAAAAATCAGTGGGTAACAGGAATGCGTTCATGAGCAAGCGGCGAAAGCGAATTGCAAATGTCTGCTTTATGGAACTTGTGAATTGTTTTGAAAAAAGATAAGGAAAAAATATGACAACGTTTTTGTTTGATATGGATGGAACTCTGTTTGATACGGAAAAATATTATAACCGCGCCTGGAAACAGGCAATTTCCGATTCGGGATATGAACTTCCGGAGGAGGAAGTATTAAAACTTCGCAGTCTTGGGCGTCCTTTTGCATTGGAACAGTTTCAACGCTGGTTTGGACCGGAGGTGGATTACCTGGCAATCCGGGAACATCGCAAAGAATTGATGAAAGACTTTTTGTCAGGACAGATTCCACTGAAACCGGCAGTTCCGGAGACGTTGCGGTTTTTAAAAGCACAGGGATACCGTCTTGCGGTTGTGACAGCGACCGGACCGGAACAGGCAGAGCATAATCTGTGTACTGCCGGAATTCGTCAGTACTTTGATGCGGTAATCTGCGCGACTATGGTGGAGCGGGGAAAACCTGCGCCGGATGTTTATGCATATGCCTGTCATACACTTGGCGTAACACCGGAGGAATGCTATGCCGTAGAAGATTCACCAAACGGAGTCCGCTCTGCACATGATGCGGGCTGCCGCGTCATCATGATACCGGATCTGACACAACCAGATAAAGCAACCGGGAAGTTACTGCATCGAAAGCTGGACACTTTTGGGGCACTTAGAAATATGCCTGTTGAATAAAAAAATATACAAAAAGTGGAAAAAAATGATTCCGCAAAGGGGTTCCTGCCCTTGACAAAAAAAATAGATGTTGCTAGAATGTGCAGTAACGTAGAAAGGTGGTTTTCACATGAGAAAACAAGTGTTATCTCTGTTAGTTGAGAATACTTCCGGTGTTTTAAGCCATATTTCCGGACTGTTCAGCCGACGTGGATATAATATAGACAGTTTTTCCGCAGGCGTGACAGCAGATCCGAGATTTACCAGAATTACAGTAGTTTCCAGTGGAGATGAACAGATTCTGGAACAGATTGAGAAACAGCTGGCGAAGCTGGAAGATGTAATTGACATTAAAAAACTTCAGGATGGAGAGTCCGTATGCCGTGAACTGATCCTTGTAAAGATAAAGATCAATGATACACAGCGTCAGGCAGTACTTTCTGTTGCTAATATTTTCCGGGCAAAGATCGTGGATGTCTCTAATGACTCCATGGTGATTGAATTGACCGGTGGCCAAAGTAAGCTTGATGCTTTTTTGGATTTGTTGAGAGGATATGACATTCTTGAGCTGGCTCGTACCGGAATTACCGGGCTGAGCAGAGGTTCTTCGAATGTTACTATTATAGATTAAATAATCATTTGCAAATGGAGGATAAGACAATGGCAAACGCAAAGATTTATTACCAGGAAGATTGTAACCTTTCTCTTTTAGAGGGTAAAACAATTGCAGTGATTGGCTATGGCAGCCAGGGACATGCACATGCATTAAATGCAAAGGAGTCCGGATGTAATGTCATCATCGGTCTTTACAAAGGCAGCAAATCCTGGGCAAAAGCAGAAGCACAGGGCTTCGAAGTATATACAGCAGCAGAAGCTGCAAAAAAAGCTGATATCATCATGATCCTGATCAATGATGAGCTTCAGGCAGATATGTACAAAAAAGACATTGAGCCGAACCTTGAGGCAGGTAATATGCTGATGTTCGCTCATGGTTTCAATATTCATTTCGGATGTATCAAACCGCCAGCAGACGTTGACGTAACAATGATCGCTCCGAAAGGACCGGGTCATACAGTAAGAAGCGAGTATCAGGCAGGCAAAGGTGTACCGTGTCTGGTAGCTGTAGAGCAGGATGCAACAGGAAAAGCTATGGATCTTGCACTTGCTTATTCACTGGCAATTGGTGGAGCAAGAGCCGGTGTTCTTGAGACAACATTCCGTACAGAGACAGAGACAGATCTCTTTGGTGAGCAGGCAGTACTTTGCGGTGGTGTTTGTGCATTAATGCAGGCAGGTTTCGAGACTCTGGTTGAGGCTGGATATGATCCGAGAAATGCTTACTTTGAGTGTATCCATGAGATGAAACTGATCGTAGATTTAATCTACCAGTCAGGTTTCGCAGGAATGAGATATTCTATCTCCAATACAGCTGAGTATGGCGATTACATTACAGGACCGAAGATTGTTACAGAAGATACAAAGAAAGCAATGAAGAAAATCCTTTCTGATATTCAGGATGGTACATTTGCAAAAGAGTTCTTACTGGATATGTCTCCTGCAGGACGTCAGGTTCACTTCAAAGCTATGCGTAAATTAGCAGCAGAGCATCAGTCTGAGGCTGTTGGTGCTGAAATCCGTAAACTTTACAGCTGGAATGGCGAAGATAAGTTAATCAATAACTAATTGTTACGTTTCGCAAATGAAACGGGTGAACTGAAAAAAAAGAGGCTGATGAAGCCTCTTTTTTTTACCTTGTATTCTGAAAATGTGTATGATAGAATATAGTTTGATGAGTTGAATTACCACTGTGAAGTGATAAATTACACTTTGCTGTGCAATAAAGGAGGAAAAGACAATGGGAATGACTATGACACAGAAAATTCTTGCTGCCCATGCAGGACTTGATTCCGTGACAGCCGGTCAGTTAATTGAAGCAAAACTGGACGTTGTTATGGCAAACGATATTACAGGTCCGATGGCCCTGCCAATTTTCCGACAGATGGCAGATAAAGTATTTGATAAGGATAAAGTAGTGCTGGTACCGGATCATTTTACACCAAATAAGGATATCAAATCTGCGATCAACTCCAGATCCATTCAGGATTTTGCAAAAGAGCAGGGACTGAAATGGTATCTGGTACAGGGAAAATGTGGTGTAGAGCATGCAATCTTACCGGAGTACGGTATTGTAGTAGCCGGTGAATGTATCATCGGTGCGGATTCTCATACTTGTACATACGGCGCACTTGGTGCTTTTTCAACCGGTGTAGGTACCACAGATATCGCAACCGGTATGGCGACCGGAGAACTCTGGTTCAAAGTCCCGTCCGCAATCAAGTTCGTACTGACCGGAAAACCGGGTCCGTATGTCAGCGGAAAAGACGTGATCATCCACATCATTGGCAAGATCGGTGTAGATGGTGCATTATACAAATCCATGGAGTTTGTCGGTGATGGTATTGCAAACCTGACCATGGATGATCGTTTCACTATGGCAAACATGGCCATCGAAGCAGGTGCAAAAAATGGTATTTTTATCGTAGATGATCAGACAAGAGCTTACATGGATGCTCATTCTGATAAACAGTACACTGCTTACGAGCCGGATGAAGATGCCCAGTACGATCAGATTGTTGAGATCGACCTGTCTGAAGTTCGTCCGACGGTTGCATTCCCGCACCTTCCGGGTAATGCAAAAACAATCGATGAAGTAGAGGCCATGGAGCCGATCAAGATTGATCAGGTAGTGATCGGATCATGTACAAACGGACGTATCTCCGATATGAGAAAAGCAGCAGCCATCTTAAAAGGACATACGGTTCATCCGGATGTACGTGTTATGGTTGTTCCGGCTACTCAGGAAGTATACAAAGAATGTATCAAAGAAGGTCTCGTTGATATCTTTATCGATGCAGGCTGTGCATTTAATACACCAAGCTGCGGACCATGTATGGGTGGCCATATGGGTGTAATGGCTCCGGGTGAGAAATGTGTATCTACCACAAACCGTAACTTTGTCGGAAGAATGGGTGATGTAGAGTCCCTGATCTATCTGGCATCCCCGGAAGTGGCAGCAGCTAGTGCGATTGCAGGTTATATCGCAAATCCTGAGAAAGTAGGTGACAAATAATGAAAGCAGCAAAAGGACATGTATTTAAATATGGTGATAACGTAGATACTGACGTAATCATTCCAGCCAGATATCTGAATTCATTTGACGCTCAGGAACTGGCAACTCACGCAATGGTTGACATCGATCCGACTTTTACACAGCGCGTACAGCCGGGTGACATCATCGTAGCAAGAAAGAACTTCGGTTGTGGTTCTTCCAGAGAGCATGCACCGTTATGCTTAAAAACTGCAGGTGTAAGTTGTATTATCGCAGAGACATTTGCACGTATTTTCTACCGCAACTCCATCAATATCGGACTTCCGATCATTGAGTGTCCGGAAGCATCCCGCGAGATTGAGGAAGGCGATGAGGTAGAAATCGATTTCGACAGCGGTAAAATCTATGACCGTACAAAAGGAACCGAGTATCAGGGACAGGCTTTTCCACCATTTATGCAGAAAATCATTGACAGTGAGGGCCTGGTAAACTACATTAACAGCAAACGAAAATAAAAATGGCTGACTGACAGAAACTAGATCAGAAGCAAAAGGAGAATCAGAGAGAATTGTGTATACACAGTTTTCTCTGATTTTTTTTGAACACAGGTCGCAAAGCGACTGCGTTCATGAGCAAGCAGCGAGCGAATTGCGAATATCCGCTTTAAAATTAGAAAATTTCGTGTTTATAGACAAAAAGATACTGGAATAATTATCAATATTTACAGTTGTAAAATGTCAAATTGTTTTGTATAATTAGGCACATAAGATAATCAATTATCGATAATCAATTATATTAAACGTGAAAGGAAGATTTACTATGCAACAGATTACAAAAAATGTTTTTACAGAAACAGAAATCCGTGGATGTAACCCAAGTATTGTATTTACAAGTGAAGGAGCTGTATTTATTGATACTGCCCAGTGGATTACAAACTTATTAGAGATGCGTAAGTTTGCACTTGAGAGAGGACCGATCAAATATCTGATCAATACCGAGTCACATATTGATCATATCTTTGGTAACCATTGGTTTGCAGGAGAATCTCTTGTTATCGGTCATGAAAATCTGAAAAAATCTTTTTGGAAGATTCCACCAGCTTTTAATCAGACTACATATGATTATAGTGTAGATGTTATCAAAAGACAGGATCCGGAAGGCTTAAAGTATATGCCTGCAGAGAAGGATTATATTGTAAATCCTCCGCAGATTGAGTTCTCAGACCGCATGACATTAAAAGTAGGTGATCATACATTTGAATTGTATTATGCACCGGGTCATTCTGATGCCAATATTATTGTTTATGTTCCGGAAGAGAAAGTTGCCTTTGTTGGTGATACAATTTTTAAAGATTGTCAGATCTGGTTCCACTCCATGGATCCGGATGCGCTTATGAAGACATTAGATTTTCTTGCAACACTGGATGTGGATTATATCGTACCGGGTCATGGACCAGTTTGCGATAAGAGTGCTATTTATGAAAACAAACAGTTTATTTATGATTGGTTTTCTGCTGTTGCTGATGGCATTGCAAAAGGCTGGACAAAAGAAGAGTGTGTGGAACGTATCAGTTTTGCAGATCGTTGCCCGGTAGATATCGGTCAGGCAGACGCTATGGAATATATTCAGACTCATAATGTCATGGTTGCCTATGATTATGTCATGGGAAAACTTGGTAAATAATAATTGAATGCAAAACGTTTGATCATATATCTGATCGGAATATTGCTATTGGCTTTTGGCCTGTCATTAAATGTAAAATCTTATTTGGGCGTAGCTCCTATTCTGACATTGCCGGGAGTTATTGCCCGGATATTACATTTTGATTTTTCAATGATGCTGTTCTTTTTCTATGTGATATTTATTCTGATGCAGATGCTGTTGAAAGGGAAAAGATTTAAAGCAATGGACTGGCTTCAGTTCCCAATCGGGTTACTGGTTACAAGAATTGTTGCGTTTTTTACAGCAATCATTCCAACAACTGAAGATACGTCGCTGATCGTCCGTTTTTTTGTTCTGGCAGCGGCAATTATAGTAACAGGAGTAGGAGTTGCAGTATCTGTCAGTATGGATATGGCACCGAATCCTGCCGATGGACTGGCAAATGCGCTGGGAGAGAGATTTTCCCTGGGACTTGGAATGGGAAAAAACATCGTTGATATTACAAGTGTTGTAATAGCTTTTGTCATAGGGATGTGCAAGTACCATAACCTTGGAACAATTGGGATCGGTACGTTACTGGCTGGCTTGCTGGTAGGACGGGTGATTGCATGTTTCAATTATTTATATGGTCAGAAATTGAAATTGTTTGCCGGAATAAAGAAAGAAGAGGAGTGCGGAAAATGAAATTGGATAATGTAAATAAGATCGCAATTGTTGGTACAGGCATGATCGGAACCAGTCTGGCTGTACTGTTTACAGGACATGGTTATAAGACCTGCCTGTATGCATTAAACGAGGAACTTGCAGAAGAAAGTAAAAATCGTTATCAGGAATATTATCAGGAATTAATTCAGAAAGGTCTTGTTACAGATGCACAGGCTGCAATCTGTGAAAAATATCTGTCCTATACAACATCCTATGCGGATATTGCAGATGCAGACTTTGTTTTTGAGTGTTCCTTAGAAGATGTAAAAGTAAAACATGAGGTTTATAAAGAACTGGACAAAGTTCTGGTTGCCCCAAAGGCTGTTATCTCTACGACCTCTGCTTTATCTGTGGAAGATCTGGCAGATGGAATTGATAAATTCAAAGATAAACTGATTGTGGCACATCCATTCTTTCCACCACATCTGGTACCGTTTTTCGAGGTTGTAAAAAGCCATGCGACAGCAGATGGTGTTACTGAAAGTGCAGTAGAACTTCTGGAATCTGCAGACAGAGAAGTAGTAGTACTGAAGAAAAATGCACCTGGATTTATTGCAAACCGTCTGCAGCATGCATTATTCCGTGAAGCAATTAACATTGTGGAGCAGGGAATTGCTGATGCACGTTCTGTAGATAAAGCTGCAAAATACAGCTTTATGCCAAGATACACATCCATTGGTATTTTTGAACATCTTGATAATTCTGGTGTTGATTTAAATTACAATATTGAAAATTATCTGTTTAAAGATCTGAGTGCTGCTGATAAAGCACCAAAGTTGATCTGTGATCTGATGGAGCAGGGAGCATATGGTGTAAAAGCAGGCCGGGGCATTTACGATTGGTCTGATGTAGATATGGATGATTTTAAAAACAGAATCAGTGCTCCATACTGGAATTATTTTAACTGGGAATTACCGGAAGAATAAGATTATGAACAACAGGGGGAATTGTTATGCTGCCATCACTTGATTTTAAGGGTACGACAGAGGTTGTCAATAAAGGTGTGGATATTACATTGCTGACATGTAAGGAAAAAACAGATGTTGCATATAGCTTAACAAGATATCTGTCCGTGTGTGGATACAGTGTTGCTGTACTGTCAGTGACTGAGTTAAATCCGGTAGATATGAGAACAATCAGTTATTATGAAGCGACTACGCCAATACTTTTGTTTCTGGATGAATCCGTTGGTGAGGCAGTGATTCCTCTGTTGGATTCTGAAACAAATTTCATTTGCAGATATGAGTATACATACGATGAATTACTCAGAGAAATACCCAAATTGATCAAAGTGTATAGAAAATAATATATGGAAAGGAAGAGTACATGAGCACAACAGAAACAATCCATGAGGTTGGAAGTAAAATCGGTATGGAACTTCGAAGTGGTCAGGTGACTGCAGTAGGCTGTACAGAACGTATCCGTCATTTGAATGAAATGCTGCATCAGTCCAGACCAAATCTGGAGTTACACAGAACACGTGTATTTACAAAGTACTTTAAGGAGCATGAGAGTGCTTCACAGATTTCAAAACGTTACGGTGCCATGGCTGAAGTATATCGCTCAATGCCGATTTTTATCGTGGAAGGCGAGCGTCTTCTGGGATGGCAGGGAGGAAAAATCCGTTGTAATAATTTCAGCATTGAGTCACATGCACACTGGCTGGAATCAGATTTTGATACTTTTGAGACGAGAGCTTTTGATCCGTGGCAGATTGATGCTGAGGACAAGGAGGAACTGAAAGAAGTACATATTCCATACTGGAAAGACAGAACCTTAACATCAAAATTTATTGCACAGACAAGGGAACCAAATCTGCTTTTGAATGCCGGTGTGGTAGATTGCAGCAACTATATTTCAAATCCTGGTTCCCATTTTGTTCCGGATTATCATGAACTGCTGAAAATCGGTTACAAAGGATATTATGAAAAATGTAATGATTTACTGGAGCATATGGACAAGATTGATCCGGAAAATGTAGGCAAAAGAGACTTTTATCTTGGAATGATGCAGGTATGTCTTGGTATCAGAGATTATGGTAAAAATCTGAAAGCCGCAGCTTATGCACAGGCTGAGAAAGAGACAGATCCGAAACGCCAGGCAGAATTAAAGGAAGCCGGTGACCGTGCTGAAAAGATATGCTGGGATACACCGGACAGTTTTGCTGAAGCATTACATGCCGTATGGTTAAATACCATGTTGTTAAATGTAGAAGCTTCCGGACCATGTATTAATGTCGGACGTCTGGATCAGTTGCTTTGGCCATATCTGTTGGCTGACCTGGAATCAGGAAAAGAAAGCGTAGATTCTGCATTGGAGTGGATGGAAGAATACAACATCAAATGCTGTAATATTCCATGGCTGCTTCCGGAAGGACTGGCTCACTGCTTTGGCGGATATTATCGTTGGGCTGGTGGTTACAGTCTGGGTGGTTATGATGCGGATGGAAATGATGCCGTTAATCTGCTTTCCTACATTTGTCTGAGAGCTGCAAGAGAAACACGTACAACTGCTCCGGCTGTACATGTACATATCGGAAGCAAGACACCGGAGTCTTTCCTGAGAGAAGCTGTAAAACTGTCAGCAGAGGGTCTTGGACATCCGTCATTTTTTGATATCGACAGCGTATATGACATGATTCGTTACAATGGCGCCGGATTAAATGGTGCGAATAATCTGCCGTTAAAACTGATTCGTGAACGTGCCACAACGGTTGGATGTGTAGAACCGAAAATCGAAGGTTACTGTTATGGGCATACGAATGCCAATATTACAAATCTTGGAAATATTTTGAGTCTGACACTGACCAATGGTATTCTTCCGGAAGGATGCCCGGGGTATGGTGCAGGAACGAGAATTGGATGTGAGAGCGGAGATCCGTTGACATTTAAGACTTTTGAGGAATTTTATGATGCATTTATGCGTCAGTATAAATATCAGATCAACCTTTGCCAGGAGCATATGCTTGTTGCAGAACGTATTCTTGCTCAGGAACATCAGATGCCATTATTTACGATGATGACAACGGATGCCATCGAAAAAGGAGAAGATGTTGTAGCCGGTGGTGCGATTTTAAACTCAGGCCCGCATTATATGCTGACCGGTGTTGCAGATCTTGGTGATTCTTTAGAGGTAATAAAGAAACTTGTATTTGATGATAAAGCAATTACGATGGAAGAACTTTTGAAAGCAGTTACAGCTGACTTTGAAGGATATGAAGATATCCGTCATATGTGCATCAATGTACCGAAATACGGTAATGACATCGATGAGGTTGATATGCTGACATCCAAAGCACTTCAGGATTGTGCAGAATACTGTGCAACGTTGAAATGTGGTCGTGCAGGTAATTATTCATCTGCAGGCGTTCAGCCAACACAGACGAATGTAGCAATGGGAGAGATGTGCTGGGCATTGCCATCCGGACGAAAAGCTCTGACACCGCTTGCAGATACTTTATCTGCAGAACAGCATATGGACGTCAACGGCCCGCTCGCAGCACTTCATTCCTATGGAAAGATCAACCACAGTGCATGTACAAACGGAACCATTCTGAATATGTGGATCAGTAAATCAGATCTGGTAGTAGAATAGGAGGTACTCATGGCAAATTTTGATGTAAAAGAAGTTGGTATTGATGCTTTATTCCCGGATAAGGATGAAGATATTTATAAACAGCAGGGAATCAATAAAATGTGTACACTTGTAAGAACAGCACTTTGTGATGAACATATTCATCATCTTCAGTTTAACTGCCAGGATAAAAAAGTGTTGCTTGATGCACAGATTCATCCGGAAAAATATCCGACACTGATGGTTCGTGTAGCTGGATACAGCGTTTACTTTACAGACCTCAGTACAACGGTACAGAACGACATCATTAACCGTACAGAACATCATTTGTAGGATTTGGAATAATGAGTCAGACAGGGATTATTTTTGACATCAGTCATTATATGTTAGAAGATGGACCCGGGATACGTACAAATGTGTTTTTGAAAGGATGCTGGCTACACTGTAAATGGTGCAGCAATGCATTTGGTCTGGAACAACAGATTCAGATGGCGTTTCAAAAACAAAAATGCACAGGCTGTGGAGCCTGCCTGAATGTCTGTGAGCATCAGGCAATTCAGTGGAACGAAAAGGAACATGTTGTCATGCAGGATTTTAAAAAATGTATCAATTGTATGAAATGTGTTTCTGTATGTCTGCCGAAGGCACGAAATCAGATTGGCAGGCTTGTAGCAGCAGGGGATGTTTTAAGGGAAGTAGAAAAGGACCGTATGTTTTACCGCAGAGGAGAAGGGGGCGTTACCCTGTCCGGCGGAGAAATACTGATGCAGCCACTGTTTGCAAAAGAAATATTGCGGCTGTGTCAGCGAGACGGAATTAATACGGCGATTGAATCAAGTGCATTTGGAAAATGGGAAGATCTGTCGGAAATTATAAAACTTTGTAATACGGTTTTTCTGGATTGCAAGTGTATGAATCGGGAACGTCACAGAGAACTGACCGGTGTTTATAATGACATAATTCTTGCGAATATCCGACAGGCAGCGATGCTGTGCGAAAAAAGGCAGATTAAGCTTGTGGTACGTCTTCCATTGATTCCGACAATGAACGATTCCGTGGAAAACATCCGCAAAACGGCTGAATTTGTACAGACACTGGCTGGTAGTCCATTATTGAATATTTTGCCATATCATAAATTTGGAGCAGCAAAATATGAATATATAGGAAAATTATATGAGACAGAGAATGTAAACAGCCAGACAGTGGAAGAACTAAAAAACATTCGGGAGATTCTGGATGCTTCCGGTGTGCATTATTCCGTTGGAGGATATGATATTTAAAGTGAAATATCGAATGAAAAAATAGAATAACAGGGAGGATTTCAATGAAAGATTATGCGATCACCATTTTGGAATATGGTGTACAGATTGGTTTTTCCAATGCCATGGTATTTTCCGGATACTATGGAGATGGGGAAAGAACTAATGTAACATACACATTTAATGTGTTACAGAATGAAGATGGTGTCATTCTGGTTGATACAGGATATGATAATCGTTCTGCAGAGGATCAGGCATTAGCAGATGGTGTGAATCTGACAAATTATCATAGTCCGGCAGAGATGCTGAAAAAAATCGGTATTTGTGCTGAAGATGTAAAGCATGTTATTTTGACACATGCGCATTGGGATCATATGGGAGGAATTTCACTGTTCCCGAATGCAACATTCTATCTTCAGGCAGATGAACTGACAAGCTGGATCAAGACAATGTGCATGCCAAAAGAATATAATACATTAAAAGCATCTATTTCATGCACAGATTTGGAGAACTGTATCGGACTGATCAAAGAAAACCGTCTGGTATTGCTGGATGGCGATGTAGATAATCTGTTTCCGGGTGTACATATCCGTGTTGCAAGAAATGGACATTCTTTTGCAAGCAGCATCGTAATTGTAGAATCTCACAATGAAAAATATGTTATGGTGGGAGATTGTGCTTATGTAAAGGCCAATATTACAGGTGGACGCGGTGATGGAGTTTCCATGCCGAATGGATTTGCTGTTGGAAGTACCTTTAATGCAATTCAGACATTGCAGGATATTCTTAAATATGCAGAAGGAAAAATCGAAAATGTTTTGATCGGACATGAAGTAGGTACATGGGAACAGTACGAATCAGAAGCAGACAAAGATGGTATGCATGTGGCATATGTAGTCAGATAGGAGAAGAAAATGAAAGCAATTGTAAGAACTTCTTTAGAGCCGGGATGTATGGAAATTCAGGAACGTCCAATTCCGGAAATCGCAGAAGATGAAGTGCTAATAAAAGTAAAAGCCGTTGGTGTATGTGGTACAGATTTACATATTTACAACGGAAATGTTGTAACCGGAACTGATGTAGTAATCGGACATGAACTTTCTGGCGTGATTGATAAAGTCGGCGCAAAAGTAACAAAAGTAAAACCAGGTGAGCGTGTAGTATCCAGATTAAACGTTGGTGTATGTGGAACCTGTAAAGCATGCCTTTCCGGTAATCCGCAGATGTGTGAGCACAGAACCTGTCCGGGTCATTGGGTAGATGGTGCTTTTGCAGAATATATGAAAATTGATGAGAAACAGTTACTGACATTTTCTGATGGACTGTCCTTTGAAGAGGCTGCATTTACAGAACCGATGGCATGTGTAGCAACTGCATTACTGGAACGAACAAAAGTAATGCCGGAAGATATCGTAGTTGTATTTGGACCGGGACCGATCGGTCTGCTTGCTGCCCAGATGGCAAAAAACTATGGTGCATCAAAGGTTATTGTGGTAGGAACTGCTCCGGATAAAGAACTGCGTTTACCGCTGGCTAAGAAATTAGGTGCAGATATGACACTTGTATCCGGCGAAGATGATGTGGAAAAAATTCTGAGTGACCTGACAAACGGAGAAGGCATTGATCTTGCAGTAGATTGTTCCGGTGCGGCACCGGCAATTAACAGCTGCCTGAGAATGCTTCGTAAACTTGGCAGAATGTGTGTCATCGGCCTTCCGGGAAGACGTGAGATTCCGATTGAATGGAAGACTGCAGCAGAGAAATCACTGGAAGTTATTTTCTCATACAGTTCCACACCGACATCATGGAATACCTGTCTGTCCATGCTGGAAAGAGGCGCCATTGATGTGAAAAGCATGATCAGTCACAAAGTTGCTCTGGAAGACTTCAAAGAAGTATTTGCAGCAACAGGCAGAGGCGAAGTCATCAAAGCAATTATTGAACCATAATTATTAATTATCTGACGAAACAGATAAAAATTTATTTATACTTACTTATACCAAAAATCCATTTCCCTATATAATATAAAAATAGTCTACCCAGGCAGATGCGAAAACATTTGTCAGGGCAGACTATTTTATTATGTATTGGTAAATAGCAGAGATAACATAATGTGTTCCAATTCCATTTCATTGAGTGAGTCAAGGGGAAGTATTTCATTGATTCTGGCCAATCTTGTACGAAGTGTATTTCGATGGATCTGGAGTTCCTCTGCGGTCCGGACACAGGATTTTCCCAGAAAAAGGTAGGTATAAAGGGTATGAACCAAATCTTCCCCTTCCGATGTATCCAGTTGCACAAGTGTGCTGACATCGGGATGGATATAAGCACGCACATCATGAATGGCAGAACAGGCATCCCGAATGAAATCTGTAAGATAATCCTGTGCAAAAATATAGGATGTGTGTGTTGTTTTACTCAGAGCTGCACTTCTGAGCGATTGCCGATAATATGGAAAAAGCGAATCCAGTCCATTAAAAGAAAGACTGAAACCGGCAAAAACGTTTCTGCTGCTGCATAATTTTGATAGAAAAGAATGCGTATCCATCTGTGTGCCGGAATGTTGTGGTGTAAAATGCAACAAAACGGAGAGTCCTTCCGGCATGGAAACACAGCAATAATTGTATTCGGTCAGCAATTCCTGAAATTGTCGTAGATTGGCAGTGGCTGGCTGGTTGGTCTGTATGGAAAGAATCTGATAGGAATCGGTATTTTTCCATCCAAGATTCAGGAGCGTCTGCATATTGACCGGTATTTGCACATTCTGTTCCAGCTGTTGTCTGTACCAGGTGGCCAGAGGATGGATGTGTTGATGCATCTGCTGCTGAAATTGTATGGATTGCGTAATTAACTGACAGATTACATTAAAAATATGCAGCTCACCGGTTTTGAAACTATGTGATTCATCATATGCAGCCAGATAGATGCTGGTGTTCCTGCCGGCGGTAATTGATTTTATGATTGCATTATCGACACCAAAAAAATCAGCGGATAAAAAAACAGGTCCTTCATTTGTATCCGGTTTTATACTTTCAGGGATTTTATTTAAAGTATTTTTCGATAATCTGATCTTCCAGTCGGAAGAATAGCAATTTTGTTCCGCATTCTGATACAATACTGCCAGTGGATGTGGAAAAGCCTGGGAAAAAATATTCAAAAGTTCAGAAGCAGAAGCACCGTTTATGATCAGGTTCTGAATCGTATTTTCCCAGTCATTATAAAAAGTCATCATATCCAGGCAGAGATTGTAGACAGATTCCTGTGAAGTAACCGGAAATAAAATTTCGTCATTTTTATAAGATAATTTGCAACGGTAAAAAGCTTCTGAGTGGCTCCGATTTACATTAGATGATATGGCAGCGATACCGGAGCCGTTATGAGAATGATGGAAGCTTATAGAATCAATCAGATCAAAAGTGTTTGTGATTTTATAGGAATTGCTGATTCCCTTTTTTTCAAACCAGTCCCTGAAAAGCCATAATGTAAATTTCATGAAGTTCCTCCTTGGTTAAAAAAGCACAGTATCGAAAAATAAAAAGTGCATGATTGAACAGTTAATGATAGCATAGCACAGAGATTATTACTTGTAAATAGATTATCGATAATTGATAATAAAAAGAAGCATAAAAGTTGATGTGGAATGTGCACTATTGAACAATGTAAAAACGAAGTGAGATATATATAATGACATTATAAAAAAAGAGGGAGGTATTCAATAGTGAGCAATATTACTGAAAAAGACACAAATTATATTGGTAAAACTCCTATCAGAGTTGATGCTTACGAAAAAGCAACAGGTAAAGGCCTGTTCGCAAGTGATTATTACAAATTTATTCCGGATCTTCTCCATATCAGAATCCTGAGAAGCCCGGTGGCACATTGTAAAATCACAAAACTGGATGTCAGCAAAGCCGAGGCAATGCCTGGTGTAGAGCGCATTTTTACTGTGGAGAGATCTCCGTATCATATGGATCGACTTCCTGAAACGGTCAGATTCCCGATTGATGGGGAATGTCTGTGGGCAGGACAGCCAATCGCAATTGTAGCAGCTGAAACACCAGAACTGGCAGAAGATGCAGTTGACGCAATTGTACTTGAATATGAAGAATTACCGCATATTACAAATCTATATGAGGCACTGGATCCAAATCCGGAAAGTATCATCGATCCTTCCAAAGGACAGAGTGGTACAATCGATGACTCTAATCCATGGGCTAAGATCGGTCGTCTGGATGTGGTAGACAGTAAATTCTCCGGCGAAGGCACATCACCAAACATTGTTGGTAATTACGTTCTGGATAAAGGAAATGTTCAGGAAGCACTGGAGAAAGCTGATATTGTTGTTGAAGATGAGTTCTGTACAGGCAGAAGACTTCATTCTCATCTGGAACTTGCAACCGCTATTTGTAAATATAATCCGGATGACAGCATTACATGTTACGGAAGCGGCTGTGGTGTACATGGTGTAATCAAATCAGCAATCGTTAATATTTTTGAGGTTCCGGAGACAAAAGTCAGAACAATTCAGCCGTATATCGGCGGTTCCTTTGGCGGACGTCTGAATCCATATGTTGAAGTATTGTGTTATATGATGACACATTTCCTGAAAAAGAGCTGTGCTTATCAGTATACAAGAAAAGAGCAGTTTGAAGGTTCTCCGTTTGCATGGCCGGTATATTCACGTGTAAAATATGGTGCAACAAAAGATGGTCGTGTCATCGCACAGGATTATGACTGTGTAGAAGAGATCGGTGCTGTACAGGGTAATGTATCCTATACAGGTCGTCTTTCTTCCTCCGGTGCTGTCTGTGTATATGATATCGACAATATCCATATGGATACAGCAGCAGTTGTAACAAACACAATGCCGGTTGGTGCATTCCGTGGTCTGGGATGTCCGGAATCTGAGTTCGGTATGGAAGTTATGATGAACGTTCTTGCTGAGAAACTTCATATGAGCCCGGTTGAAATCAGATGCAAAAACTTTATCAAAAATGGCGGACGCAATGGTTACGGTGAGCTGATCACATCTATCGGTGTTGAGAAGTGTCTTCGTGCCTGTGCAGAAGCAATTGATATTGATACACCTTCCGTACAGGATGGATCCGTATGGAAAAAGGGTAAAGGATGTGCTGTCGGCGGTAAACAGAATACACCGCTTGGAAGAGCCGAGGCAATGGTTCGTTATTACAGTGATTCCAGCGTAGAAGTACTGATTTCCTGTGATGAGAACGGTATGGGTGCAACAACTGTTATGGCACAGATTGCAGCTACTGTATTAGAGCTTCCGATTGAAAATATCAAAGTAATCAAAGGTGATACAATTCTTACACCATTTGATAACTATTCTGCATCTTCACGTACAACTTATACAACTGGTAATGCGGTTATGATTGCTGCCCAGGAAGTAAAAGATAAACTGCAGGAAGCAGCAGCACGTGAAGTTGGTGTACATAAATCAAAAGTTGAGGTTCATGGTGCAAAAGCTAAGATCCTCGGATCTGATATTCAGGAAATCAATATTTCTGAATTATTTAAAAACACATCTCCGTTTGAGCAGGGATGCTGGGGACTTCAGAGATTCTCACCGGTTATCGGACATGGTGTATTCTGCCCGGCTCCGATCAGAAAATGGGGTCATGACGGTCTGACAAAACGTATGTGGAACTGGTTCCAGTATGCGGCAGCAGCATTAGAGGTTGCAGTTAATGAAGAGACCGGTCAGGTTAAAATTGTGAAAGTTGCAACTGCAGCAGATACAGGTAATCCAATCAACCCGAAGATGGTAGAGGGACAGATTGAAGGTGGTACAATGCTTGCTGCAAGTTATATGCTCCAGGAAGAGCCAATCTTTGATGAGCATGGCGCTGTTATGAATAAAGGATTTGCAGATTACAGAGTTGCAGATATGTTGCTCAGTCCGAAACAGGAGAATTTCATCTCGCTGATTAATCCGGATCCGCTTCCAGATGGTCCTTTTGGTGCAAAAGGTATGGCAGAATCAATCACGATTCCGATCGCTCCGGCACTTTCCGAGGGTATTTATCAGGCAGTTGGTGTTCGCCCGAAATACTTCCCGATGACAGCAGAGCGTATTCTTGCACTTATCAAAGAAAAAAAAGCAAAGGAGGCTGCTGAATAATGAGTATGATGGATAATAAAATTCTGGTGACATTTACTGTAAATGGTCGTCAGGTTGAAGTTTTGACTGCTCCGAACAGAACACTTCTTGAGGTTCTTCGCGAGGATCTTGGCCTTATCGGTACAAAACAGGGCTGTGATGATTCAAACTGTGGTGTATGTACGGTTATTGTTGATAAAAAAGCTGTAAAATCATGCTGTATGCTGATTGGACAGGCAGAAGGCACAAATGTTACAACGATTGAGGGACTTGAAGGTGAAAATGGTCTTCATCCGCTTCAGCAGGCGTTCATTGATCATTTTGCAATTCAGTGTGGTTTCTGTACTCCTGCAATGATTCTTTCTGCAAAAGCACTTCTGGATGAAAATCCAAATGCGACAGAAGATGAGATCAGAGAAGCTTTACATGGTAATATCTGCAGATGTACAGGCTATAAGAAGATTATTGAAGCAATTGAAGCAGCTCGTGACGAGATGAATGCGCAGGCATAGGGAGGAAATGTAATATGAAAATGAAATTTAATAAATATTTTCGTCCAACTTCTGTGCAGGAAGCAATTGAACTGTTACAGAATAACGAAGATTCTAAAATTGTAGCTGGTGGTACAGACGTAGTTATCCGTCTTCGTGCACATATGTTAAAAGTAGATACACTGGTTGATATTTCTGCAATTCCGGAGTTAAAAGAAATTAAAGTGGACGGCGATAACCTTGTGATCGGAGCAGGATATGATCTGATGAGTTTGTCCAAAAACCCACTGGTAAAAGACAGCAAATGGGAAATTATTGCTGAGTGTGCCGGACATGTTTCCAGTACACAGGTTCGTAACCGTGCAACTTTAGGTGGAAACAATGTCAATGCTTCACCAAGTGCAGATACAACACCGGCATTATTAATCTCTGATGCGATTGTAAATATTGTCGGACCAAATGGTAAAAGAGATATTCCAATCGATGAGTTCCTTTTAGGACCTGGAAAAACAGCACTTGAGAAAAATGAGATTGTTGTAAGCTTTACTATTCCGAAACCGGATGATCGTTGTGAAGCTGCTTATCACAAACATGCCATTCGTGGCGATACAGACATTGCAATTGTTGGTGTCGGTGTCCGCATCGGTCTGAACGATGATGATACAATCAAAATGGCAAGAGTTGCACTTGGTGCTGTAGCTCCAAGATCCATCAGAGCAAAAGAGGTAGAAGAGTTCCTGATTGGCAAAAAAGTAACTGATGAAGTTGTGGAAGAAGCAGCTAAAATGGCTTCTGAGGGCATTCATCCAATTACAGATCAGCGAGCAACTGCAGAGTATCGTAAAGAGATGGTATATGTTGCAATGAAACATATGATCAAAGATGCAGCAGCAAAAATCAAATAAAAACTGATACATGTTTTAGAGAGTCGGAGAAATCCGACTCTCTTGTATTACAGGAAAAAATATGTTCCGCTTTTTGCTGTTTTATAACGGAACAGTCAGGAAATGATAATAGATAACAATAATGATTCCAAAGACGCATTGGTATTAAGGTCAATCCCTGTCAGCGATTCTATTTTATGAATACGGCTGATCAGAGTGTTTCGGTGTAAATTTAATTTTTTTGCAGAAAGGGAAAAATTAATTCCGGAAAGAAGATAGGTCTTCAATGTATGGATATACTGTGTTTTACCCTGTGACTTTTCATCCAGTGCCTGAAGATATTTTATGGCAGGATGGACCAGTGCCTGAATCGTCTCATCTTTACGCAGTCTGTCGTAAAGCATTTCTTTTGAAATCTCCTGTGAAAATTGAAAATGATTGTCCTGTCTGCGTCCATGAGCAACCGCTTCTTTTGCCTGGCGGAGCAGGACCGGTAAAATAGAAAAATCATTTTGAATATTGCTTTGACCGATAAATAAAAAATTTGTTGGCAGTATGGTTTCAAATATTTCTTTTGTAATAAATGGTCCACATTGGTTCTGGTTCCAAAAAAGGTAAATACCATTGTCATATATCATTGCATAAGCTTTTGGAAAGGTCTTGTGTAAATGTGCCAGTATGTGGTTGAGAATAAAAGAATCACTGTAATTAAATAGTTCCATTCGATATATCGTATAGCTGTCATCCTTTTTCCAGTGCAAGCGGTTCAGAGCAGACTGTATAGACGCCTGTGTCGGTTCCGCACTGGTGATAAAATCCAGCAGACACTTGTCAGTTGTAACACTAGAGTAATTGAATGTCTGTGATTCTGATAATAAAATGGCCTGCTGAATATATTGCAGAAATGATTCAAACAAGTTTAAATTTCCATAATGGATATTGTCCTTATTTCCGATTGCAAATATCCAGATATAGTTCTGCTGGAAAGAAAACCGTCCAATAAAAAACGGTGAATATGCCTCTGATTGAACAAGTTTGGGGTAGGTAAAACTGGTTACCTGTGATGTCTGCCCCCACTCGTTTAAGGTGTCAAAAATATTCCGATGAAAGAAATCTGATTTAAATTGCTGAACGATAGTTTCATAGCCGGGTGTAAAAGCAAAAATATGTGTATCCTTTATGAGAATAAACGGATAGCCGAGATAATCGGAAATACTCTTTAATACATCAGATAACTGTCCCATATTCAGATTGATACTTTTTACTTTACAGATGCAGCGTGCATATTCTGTTAAAATCTCTGTGAGGATATTCATTGCTTCGTGTGCACAAAGATTTTGAAAATAAATACGGCTGTTTTGGAAAGTTAAAACAGAACGGTATTGCCGGCTGTGTGTCTCATCATACAGAATTGCAAAGTGTTCCGTGTCATTTTCCGGAGCGTAAAAACGAATACCGGAAAATGGTTCCAGCTCGTCTTCGAAAATGTACATATGTGGAATATCACGTTGAAGGAGCCAGCAGTGAATATTCCAGAAATTGATATCTAATTTCATGATAACCTCTTTCTTAACCTTGATTGTTTTGCGAAAAAGCGATTATTTTTGCATAATCCTCCGGAGTATCCATATCCATCAATATACTTTTATCTTCGGTATTGATAAAGAATGGTTCAATATCCAGGGATGCGAACGCACCACGCAATCCATCTTCTCCGGCATAGGAAAGCAGTGCCGGCAACAGATCCGGTGATATTTTAACCGGATGTCCACGATGATAATGATAGCTTGGAAAAACCAGAGGATGATCTTCTCTCAATACTTTTCGGATAATAGATTCAGAAATAAGCGGAATATCCGCCAGTGTAAAAAGTAAGTTTTTACAATCTTTCGGAACCGCCCTGAACCCTATTTTTGCTGAGGTATACATTCCGCTTGTGGCATAATCCGGGTTGTGAACAAAAATAATATTTTTAAAATTCCTGCAGGCATCTCTCAGAAGATCAGAATTATGTCCGGTAACAATAATACATTCATCAATACCGGCTGCACGAAGATGCTGGATTAAATATACGATAGAAGGTTTTTCTTGAATCTTCAATAATGGTTTGTAAGATCCCATGCGGGAAGACAAACCGGCTGCAAGTATGACACAGACATTTTTAGACATATTAATCTCCTCCAAACTGCAATAAACGTTAAGCTGATTATAGGAAATCGTCAGGAAAAAATCAATAATATCAATAATAAATAATCGATAATACAAAAAATCTACTTTATATACAAAAAAGATTTGATATTTTTAGAACAAATAACTATTGAAAACTGATATAATAGTCCATATAATAAATTATAAATAATCGATAATCTATAATGTAAAGGAGCAGATATGAAAGCAGACATTATTTGTATTGGAACAGAATATATTACTGGAATGCTGCCGGAAAATACTACAAATTACCTTGCAGGGCGAATGGCAGAATTGGATGTTAATGTAAGAAGGATCGTTATAGTTGGCAGCTATGAGGAGGAAATCAGAAAAGCCCTGGATGATTCTTATCAGGATGTTGATACGGTATTACTGACAGGTGGTATAGGATATGGAAGAAGTCAGGATATCTTTGCAGATTATTTTGGAAAAAAACTGATTTTTTCTGAAGATGCTTTTACACATATGAAAAAACAGGTGGAAAAATCAGGGATAAGAATGGATGATACACAGTTAAAGGGGCTGGCAGAAATTCCGGAGGGAGCCATGATTTTTGATAATTATGATGGTTATGTTCCGGGGTATGTTTTGGAAAGCGGGGAAAAGACACTTATTGTACTGCCATTTCTCAGTACAGACATTAAGGCGATATTTGAAGATGATATCGTTGGATATTTTTATAAAAGAGTATCGATCGGAAACGCCGGCATGAAGATTATTTTAAATGAAAAGGCAGAGGAAAAAGGAATCCGTGGACTGCTTTCTTCTCTGGGAGATTTATGCAAGAGTGAGAATCCTTCTTTGGATATTGTAAAAGAGGAAAACAATTATGTGTTAAAAATCAGAGCAGTAGGTCCGACAAACGGTGATGCAATGATTCTTGCAAATTTATTTACCTCTGACTGCTGCCAGAAACTTGGCAGTGAATGTATCCTGAATATTAAAGAAGACACAATTTAAAGGAGAATATGAAATGTTAACGTGTGCAATTGTTTATGCTACACCACATACGAATGCGCGAAGACTGGCAGAGACCATGTATGCGGTACTTGGACCGCAGCAGTGTATTTATATGGGAATGATGGATGATCAGTGTCTCTTGGCGGATGTGATTTTCTGGGGCGGAAATACAGATACTGTCACGCCGGAAATTGAAGAATTTCTGGAAAAAATCAAGGATAAGATTGTAATTCCGTTTGGGGATATGTGTAAAGGCGGAGCAAAAGATCTCTATGCAATCGGTGACTATGCTTCCAGAGTCATGGAAAATATTGATAAAAGACTGCGGGAGATGGAACTGGAAAAAGAAAGGAATCGGGTTGAAAAAAATGAGCAGTGAGGTATATCGGAAGATTAATGAGCTGGATTTGAATAAAAGTAATTATCTGGAAACAATACTGACCGGTGAACATGCAGGTGAAAAAGGACTGTTTGTGGAAGAAAAATTATGCTGGACAGACAGCAAGACAGATTTTTTTGAACAACGTGAACTAACCGGAGACGAGTATGAGAAAAATCAGATTTATGTTCGTGACGGACAGCAGATATTTCGGGAACATCTGAATTGCGAAAGAAAACTTGTTATCTGTGGAGCCGGACATGTTTCTATACCGATCATAAAAATAGGAAAAATGTTAGGTTTTCATGTTACAGTGCTGGAAGACCGGCCGCTATTTGCCAACCATGCGAGAAGCGCTGGCGCAGATATTGTAATCTGTGATAATTTTGAAAGTGGTCTGGAACAAATCTCCGGAGATAAGAATACATATTATGTGCTGGTAACGCGCGGTCACCGGTATGATCAGGAATGTCTGCGGATTATCTGTGAAAAACCATATGCATATATTGGCATGATCGGAAGCCGGAAACGTGTAAAAACAGTTATCGAACAGTTGGAACAGGAAGGTATAGATCCGGAAGTATTAAAGGAGGTACATTCTCCAATCGGTCTGGATATCGGAGCGGAAACACCTGATGAAATTGGTGTTGCCATTATAGCGGAAATTATTGCTGTAAAAAACAAGCAGAGAAAAGACAGCGGTTTCAGCAAGAAAATCATGAATGGATTATTGATGGAGAACCCAATGGAACGTATGTTGGCAACGATTGTATCCAGGAAAGGCTCCGCACCGCGGGATGTCGGAACGAAAATGCTGATTGCTGCGGATGGAACGACAGTAGGAACTATCGGAGGCGGATGTATGGAAGCTGCGGCCGTCAGACGTGCAAGACAGTTAATGATATCCGGAGAAAAAAAATATGAGATTTATAACGTAGATCTGACCGGAGCGGATGCGGAAGATGATGGCATGGTCTGTGGTGGTCTGGAAACAATTTTCTTTGAAACAGTATAAAAAAAAGACTGTAATAAGGCCATAAAAAGCAGAGTTCGTATGTTATATTTCTTGCAAAAAGAAAAAGATTATATTATACTGAATCCAAAATAAATAATTGATAATCGAGGAGGAGTATGGCAGGTAAGACAAAATTTGAAAGAAAAGTTTTTAAAGATCTGATTCGTGATGCAATATACGAAGCGATTGTTAATGAAGAATTAAAACCAGGTGACCGGATTGTCGAGATGGAGTGGGCAGAACGATTCAGTGCATCACAGGCACCGGTCAGAGAGGCGATTCGAGATCTGGAAGCCATGGGAATAGTCGTTTCTATTCCGTTTAAGGGATCTTTTGTGCGTGAAATGACAGAGCAGCAGATTGAGGATGTGCATGAAATCAGAGCCGGGCTTGAGACCGTTGCACTGAATCATGCAATGGACAAAGCAACGGAGGAGCAGATCCACGATCTTCATCATCATCTGGAGGAGATGTTTGAAGCTGCAAAAGACGGCGATGAGAAATTTTTCATGGAGTCTGATATAAAGTTCCATGAGGCAATTGTTGATATGGCAGACACGACAGATTTAAAAAAATTTTGGAATATGTGTAACATCCGGTTATGGACGGCGGTATGTACGAAACGTTCCGAAAAGGAATTACAGGCACTGGCTGAATTCCATGTACCCATTTATGAGGCGCTTGTAAACAAAGATTCCGAGCATGCATATAAGACAATGCGGGAACATTTCCATAATGTATCTCAGTATAAATAGCAGCTATCAGATGTGAGATGACTCCCACCTCTGCAGGTGGTGAACAACAAGAATGTCGATGGCATTCATGAATAGAAACCGGTAAATCCATGAGAAACCTGAAAAATGGTTTTTCATGGATTTTTTTGTTAAATACTCATAAAAATATCTTTTATATCTGGATAAAATGCCACTAGTAAAAATAAACGAACGCATATATAATTTATAATAAATAATCGATAATCAATAATTAAAAAATATAAGTAGATGGAGCGTGAGACTATGGGTGTTTTAAAAGGAATATGTGTCAGCAAAAAACGTGGAACAAAAAAGGTAGAAGTTGCTGAAGCAATGCTGGTTGAAAATTATGGTATTGAAGGTGATGCACACGCCGGAAACTGGCACAGACAGGTCAGCCTGTTGTCACTGGAAAAAATTGAGGCATTCAGAGAGAAAGGTGCTCAGGTTTCCTTTGGAGACTTTGGTGAAAATCTGATTATAGACGGATTTGATTTCCGTTCACTTCCGGTTGGAACAATTTTTACAATTGGTGATGCCGTCCTGAAAATGACGCAGATTGGAAAAGAATGCCATACTCATTGTCAGATTTATCAGACAATGGGAGAATGCATCATGCCGCGGGAAGGTGTGTTTGCAGTGGTTCTGAAAGGCGGACAAATCAGAAACGGAGATACGGTAGAGATGGTACCGGTTCCTTCCGATGCACCACTGACAGCAGCAGTGATTACACTGAGTGATAAGGGGTCAAAAGGAGAAAGAGAAGATAAAAGCGGTCCGGTAATCGTAAAAATGCTGGAAGAAGCCGGCTATGAGATCATTGAAAGCAATATTCTGCCGGATGAACAGAAATTGCTTGAAAATGAACTGATCCGCCTTTCAGATCAGAGACAGGTGAATCTGATCCTGACGACAGGCGGCACAGGATTCAGCGAAAGAGATCGGACACCGGAAGCAACCATGACAGTTGCAACCCGTCTGGCACCGGGAATAGCAGAGGCAATCAGAGCCGGTTCCATGAAGATTACAAAAAGAGCCATGCTTTCCAGAGAAACATCTGTCATCCGGAATAAAACATTGATCGTGAATTTACCGGGAAGTCCGAAAGCAGTTGCGGAAAGTCTGGAACTGGTGATTGATCAGTTGGATCATGGAATAAAAATTTTACTGGGGCGTACAGGTGAATGCGCAAGAAATTAAGAAAAAACCTGTGACAAGTATGAGGAGAAAAATGAAATGAAAGTAATAAAAACAGAAGATGCAGTAGGACATGTATTGTGTCATGATATCACGCAGATTATAAAAGGTGTTACAAAAGATGCTGTTTTCAAAAAGGGGCATGTGGTAAGAGAAGAAGATATTCCCGTATTGTTGTCTGTTGGAAAAGAAAATCTCTATGTCTGGGAAAATGATGAAACAATGATGCATGAAAATGATGCGGCGCAGGTTTTATACGAAATCAGTACAGGTGCACATATGCATCCATCGGATGTAAAAGAAGGGAAGATTGAAATTTTTGCAGATACAGACGGGCTTCTGAAAATGAACCGTAAGCTGCTTCGCAGCATCAATTCATTTGGTCAGATGATGATTGCAGCAAGGCATGGGGACACGCCGGTGCAGAAAGGGGATAAAATTGCGGGTACAAGGATTATCCCTCTGGTGATCGAAAAAGAAAAGATGGAGCAGGTAAAGCAGATGGCTGGAGACGAAAAGATATTTCATCTGATGCCATATGTATTAAAAACGGCAGGTGTCATTACAACAGGTAATGAGGTGCTGAAAGGAAGAATCAAGGATACATTTACACCTGTTATTGTTGAAAAACTTGCTGAATACGGAATAAAAACAGAGCAGCATGCAATGCCTGGAGATGATACGGATACAATTACGAAAATGATTCTTAAAATGGCAAATGATGGTGTGGATTTTATATTGTGTACCGGTGGTATGAGTGTAGACCCGGATGATAAGACGCCACTGGCAATCAAAAATACAGGTGCTGATATTGTTTCATATGGTGCACCGGTTCTGCCGGGAGCAATGTTTTTGCTGGCTTATCTGAAATGCGGAGAAAAGAAGATTCCTGTTGTAGGTTTGCCAGGGTGTGTTATGTATGCAAAACGTACCATATTTGATCTTGTTTTGCCCAGACTTGCGGCAGGAGATACAATTATGGCGGATGATCTTTATGGTCTTGGAGAAGGCGGATTATGTCTGAACTGTCCGGTCTGTACATATCCAAACTGTGGATTTGGAAAGGGAAGATGAGAATAGGGGCATTTATTTATGATTGATAAATATAACAGAAAAATTGATTATCTTCGCATATCAGTGACGGATCGATGCAATTTGCGATGCAGCTATTGTATGCCATCTGCCGGGGTACAGTTTAGGACAATGGAGGAAATCCTTACTTATGAGGAGATCATTCTGGTTTGCCGTGCGGCAGCATTGTCCGGAATCCGAAAAATAAAAATAACAGGCGGTGAACCACTGGTTCGGAAAGGAATTGCACAATTAATTGGAAAAATTGCAAAAATACCTGGTATAACGGAAGTGACGATGACAACGAACGGCATATATTTAAAAGAATTGTTGCCGGAATTATTGAAAAATCATTTGTCAGCAGTAAATATCAGTCTGGATACACTGGATCCTGTATTATATAAGGATATTACCGGTGTGGATGCATTGACAAAAGTATTCCAGTCAATTCAGGCATGTGTGGCAGCAGGGCTGAAAACAAAGGTAAATGCAGTTTTGAGCGAATCGCTGTTTGAAGAAAAAAATGTCATATCGGAAAGCAGCTGGGAAATTTCAGCAAAAAAGCAGGCAAAAGAACGTTTGCTCAACAATTGTCTTGATCTGTTGGAATTATCCAGAAATTCCTCCGTTGATGTGCGTTTTATAGAGATGATGCCAATTGGTCTTGGCAGAGCTTATACAATGACTTCCGGTGATGATGTTTTGCGTCGGATCAGAAAGGAATATCCGGGTATCCGGGCAGATTACAGAGAACATGGCAATGGCCCTGCTGTTTATTATACAATTCCGGGATTTAAAGGAAGTCTGGGATTTATCAGTGCAATGCATGGAAAATTCTGTGATCAGTGTAATCGCATTCGTATGACGTCGACAGGGCAGATAAAACCATGTCTTTGTTACAGTGACAGTTATGATCTGCGGGCTGTTTTACGAAATCCGGATTTGGATGAAACGTTTAAATTGATCAAAATGAAAGAAATCATCATCAAGTCAGCTCTTGCAAAACCGCGGGAACACTGCTTTGAACATCCGGAAGAAATATCTGAAATGAAAAAGATGGCTATGATTGGTGGATAACCGGTAATGATGCTGAAAAGTTTAAAAAAATTTGCCGTTAAAGTTCAGACTCTTTCTACTTGTATTTTAAAAATGTGTATGATAAAATACTGTTCAATAATTTAAATTATTACATTAAAGTGATGAAATACAAATTATTGTGTTATGAATTGTAAAAAAGTGAAAATGCGACAGCAGAGAAAGGAAGAAATTATGGCAATTTTATATGCAAATACCAGAGATGCATCAGAGAAAGTGACTGCCTCCCAGGCAATTTTAAACGGACTGGCAAAGCATGGAGGATTGTATGTGCCGACAGAAATCCCGAAACTGGATATTCCGGTAGAGGAACTGGCAAAAATGAGTTATCAGGAGACTGCATACGCAGTTATGAGCAGATTCCTGACAGATTTTACAGAGGAAGAACTGAAAAACTGTATCAATCGTGCTTATGATTCCAAATTTGACACACCGGAGATCGCACCGTTAGTAGAAGCAGATGGTGCTTATTATCTGGAGCTGTTCCATGGTGCAACCATTGCATTCAAAGATATGGCATTATCCATTCTTCCGCATTTGCTGATCACAGCAGCCCGCAAAAATGAAGTGAAAGAGGATATCGTTATCCTGACTGCAACTTCCGGAGATACCGGAAAAGCAGCACTGGCAGGCTTTGCAGATGTAGAAGGAACCAAGATTATTGTATTTTACCCGAAGAACGGTGTCAGCCCGATCCAGGAAAAACAGATGGTGACCCAGAAGGGTGACAATACATTCGTTGTAGGAATTCATGGAAACTTTGACCAGGCACAGACCGGTGTAAAACAGATGTTTTCTGATCCGGAGATGAAAGCGGAACTGCTTCAGGCAGGCTATCGTTTTTCTTCTGCAAACTCCATCAACATCGGACGCCTCGTTCCACAGATTGTTTACTATGTATATGCATATGCAAAAATGTATGCGAACGGCAGAATCGCAGCAGGGGAGCCAATCAATGTGGTAGTTCCGACCGGAAACTTTGGAAATATTTTAGCAGCTTTTTATGCAAAAAATATGGGACTTCCGATTGCAAAATTAATTTGTGCCTCTAATGAGAACAAAGTCTTATATGATTTCTTCCGTACCGGTGAGTATGACAGAAACCGTGAATTTATCCTGACTTCTTCTCCGTCTATGGATATCTTGATCTCCAGCAACCTGGAGCGTCTGATCTACCGTATTGCTGGCGAGAATGCAGAGGAAAATGCAAAACTGATGGCAGCATTATCTACAGATGGAAAATATATCATCACAGACGAGATGAAGGCTCAGTTAGAGAACTTCTACGGAAATTACACCACAGAGAAAGAGACTGCTGAGGTGATCTCCGCATTATATGAGAAGACAGGTTATGTCATCGATACACATACTGCAGTAGCAGCCGGTGTATATGGAAAATATAAAGCAGAGACAAAAGATGAGACCAAAACAGTTATCGCATCTACGGCAAGTCCGTTCAAATTCACAAGAAGCGTTATGGATGCCATTGATGAGAAATATGATTCCATGACAGATTTTGAACTGGTGGATGAACTTTCCAAGATCGCAAATGTGAAAGTTCCGCAGGCCATCGAAGATATCCGCAGTGCAGCGGTACTTCATAAGACAGTATGCGAAGTGGATGAGATGCCGAAAGTTGTGAAAGAGTTTCTTGAGATAAGATAGGAGAATCATTGAATATGGTAGCAGCAGCTATGAGGAATACTGGAATTATGACCATATTTGATTTTATTTTAATCGTGTATGGCATTTATTCCATTACGACTGCACGGAAAATGCGACAGGATCATCAGGTGCCGCAGTGGCTTGTGTCGCAGCAGGATCTGGTGAGGATTCGCCAGCCCAAAGAGTTCTGTGAACAGATGGCACCAAAGACCATGATCTTTGGATTTATTTGCGCCGGTTATGGCTTATATGAATTAGCTGTAGAGGCGTTTCTGAAAATGCAGATGGCCAAAGCCATAGGAATTGCAGTATTTGTGGTGGGAATCGTGTGGTTTCTGACACAATTAAGTAAAGCAAAGAAAAAATATATGTAACAATTCAGGAGCAGGGTGATTTTCATTAAATATGTGATTTGCATTTGGGTAAATGAACATATTTAAGAAAATCGCCTTTGTCTCTGGATCGTTACATATTTTTTCGTTTGGATAAAATAGGGGAAGTTATGTATCGATTATTATTACTGGATGATGAAGAAATTGTAACACGGGGAATACAGAAAGTGTTTGATCTTGAAAAATCCGGGTTTCAGGTGGTAGGAGTGTTCCAGAATCCACAGAAAGCACTGGAGTCTCTGCCGGGATTGCAACCGGATCTGATAATCACAGATATCAAAATGCCGCAGATGAGCGGATTGGATTTCGCCGCAGAAGCGAAGCAACTGTTGCCGGAAAGCGAAATTGTTATTTTGTCCGGATACGGAGATTTTGTTTTTGCCCAGAGTGCGGTAAAAATCGGTGTTAGTGATTATCTGCTTAAACCGATCAAAAAAGATGATTTTCAGCAGATGCTGGATACAATGCATGCAAAACTGGAGGAAAAGAAAACACAGAAACAGCAGGCAGATAATATGGCACTGCTTTTGCAGAATAGCTACACAGAACTGAAAAACCGCTTTTTCTTATCTCTGGCAGAAGACAATGTGTTTGACGAAAAATTGTATCAGACATTGCAAAAACACCATACAATGGATGTGTTTGATACAGATTTTTTGCTGGTAAAGGTTGATTTTGATCAGGCTTATCTGCACGGAGACTATATGTCAGAGATTGGAAAATTGATTCAGGACAGTGAAGGAAAATTTGCAGATTTTGGTTTTGTGGAAGCGTTTTTGTCCGATGAGAGTCTGTATTTTTATGTCTATCACATGAAAGCGTCCGATGAGGAGATGATTCGTCAGGAGACAAGGCTTCTTGTTGAAGAAAAACGACAGAAAGGAATCCAGCTTGTGTGTGGCATCAGTCATATGTATCAAGGAATTCGGGAATTGTTTCGGGCAAGGAATGACTGTATCCGACAGATTTTTATGCAGAGAGCAAATATTGATGAACATTCTGCGGCAAACCCGATTCAGACGGATGAAATCAATATTCATATGCCGTATGAGGAAATTGAGGCATTGTTCCATATGATCACCACCGGAGAGATGGAGGGATTGCCATATATTTTGCAGAAAATTTATGAACTGCCGGAGGATAAGATTCCAATCTTGCTGCTTGATTACAGTTGCAGTGTTACATTTCTGATCCTGCTTCGTGTTTACCAGTTGCAGTTTAAATTTGGTCTGGATCAGCAGATTGTTTCCCACAGGGAACTGGATCTGCGTGTATTGAAACGGGAATATCCATCCATGGAAATTCAGAGAAATCTGGTGGAAAAGAAGCTTCTGACTGTGGGCGAACAGATTGCGGTACAGGAAATGGCAGCACCGTCCAAGATGATTCGTGCGGCACTGGATTATATCAATGCACATTTTCATGAAAATATTTCTCTGATGGATGTGGCGGAGAATATCAATATCAGTAAAAATTATCTGTGTGATATTTTTAAGAAAGAACTTGGAGTTACTTTTATCAATTATGTGACAAATCTTCGCATTGAGAAAGCAAAAGAGTATCTGACCGGTACGGATATGAAAATGTATGAGGTTTCCAACGCTGTCGGTTATAACGACTATGCATATTTCTCACAGATTTTCAAAAAACATACCGGAAAGACACTCTCCAGTTATCGCAAGAAAAAGTAATCTCAGTGGGAATCTTAATGCTGAGCGAAACGGAGTGCAGACTAAAATTATAATCCACTGGTGCGAACCGGTAGAAGGATGGTACATATCGTCTGACTGTCGGTTCTTTTGTATGTAAGGCCATAGTTTGCACCGCAGATCAGCTTGATCCTGCGATTGATGTTCTGGACACCGTAACCTTCATTTTCAAAATTCAGCAGTGTTGGGTCATTTGGATCAAAAGCAAGGAGACGTTGCATTTTTTCCAGATTAATGTTAGTGCCGTCATTGCGGATGATGATGTGTGTGAAGTCATCCACCGAGATGGATATTACCAGTCGTCCACCATGTTCTAACTGACTGATGCCGTGTTTTAGGGCGTTTTCAATGATGGGCTGCAGGATGAACCGTGGGATAAAAATGAGGGGAAGCGGTTCCGGCAGATCAAAGTCATAGGTGAGCCGGTCTTCATAACGGAATTTTTGCAGTACCAGATAGCTTTGGATATAGCGGATTTCCTGATTCAGTTCTGTGAACGGACTGTTATTTTTCATCAGACTCAGGCGGAAGGTATCAGAAAGAGCAGTGATCATTTCACTGATTTCATCCTGTCCGTTTGTCAGAGCAATCCAGTTGATGGAGTCTAAGGTATTGTACAAAAAATGCGGATTGATCTGACTTTGCAGCAGAGCAAGTTCAGCATCTTTTTTTTCAATGTTTTTTACATAGTTTTCCTGAATCAGTGTATTTAAACGATCCTCTAACTGTTCATAAGAACGGTACATTTGTCCAATTTCGTCCGTGCGGATTTTGTAGGCGGAAATCTGACTGGTATCGATGGTCTTATCATCAAATCCGTGGTAAGTATCCATTAATTTGGATAGACTGATGATTGGCCGGGCCATATTATTGGCACTGTAGCGGGATATGAGAAACAGAATCAGGATGATCACGGCGATCATCAGCACCAGTTCGCCCATAAGTACAGAAGCATTGTGATTAACTTCCTTGTATGGAGTGATCATGCATGATTTCCAGCGGTTGTGGTTCAGATTGCTGCAGGTGACAACGTACTGTTCCTTTTTCCAGGAAATAATCCCACTTTTTTCCGGTACAAGATGTTCATCCAGAATGCCGGAATAATCTTTCATGCTGACATTGGAAATAATGACATTGTTATCCGCATCCATCAGAAATGCATTGGTGCTGTTTCCAAAGGAAATCTGATGCCACAGGTTCTGAATATATTCGTCATCCAGATAGATCATCAGATAGCCAAGTTGTGTCTGATAGTCTGCGGTACTGAAAACCGGCCGTGCAAGCATCAGTGTATTAATTTGATTTGGAATTTCTTTGTTTTCCTGTGACTGATAGGTTTTTGCACTTAAAAAGGCATAAGGAAACCACTGATAGGAAGTATCAGATTTTTGCAGAGAAGGAAACCACCATTTGTCCTGGATGTTTTGAAAAGAAGAAACATCCGTGTAGGCATGTTCTGTGGAAAAAAGGGTGTGATTCATACCGGTGAGTACCATACTGTTGATGTAGTCACGGTTTGCAACGAAGGCATTGACATAGTAGGCAGTGCTGTGGTCTTCCGGATAAGGGTCTCCGGCGGCTGCATCCTGCATAAATTTCTGGATATCAGAATTATAAACCATTTCCCGGGAAATATTTTCTATATCGTTGAACATGGCTAATAATTGTGTATTTAGCTTCTGTACTTCAATAGCCTGCGTCTGTTCAATACTTTGATGGATGCTGCTTTGCAGAAACAGAAATGAGCCGATAAACAGCGCAGCCATTACAGGGACGGCAATAAAAATAAATGACAAAAACAGCCGTTGCGTGAAACTGATAGAATCAGACAGTTTATTAAATATATGAAAGAAAGGAACCTGTTTTCCGTTGTGCGTTTTTTTCATAACTTCTCCTTTAGGTGTAAGATTTACATAGATTCATTTTACAATACGACAGTTTTTTTGTAAAATAAAAGAGATAAGGTTGCGGACGATATTTTTTGAAGAATGGACCATGAAGCCTGAAATGGTATTTTGTGAATGGCGCGGGTGAAGGATAATAAGACGGGAGAGTGGTGCGAAAATGGGAGTGAGAAAGTTACACTGCAAAGTGATGCCGGCGTTGCTAAGCGCTGTATTTTTAGTTGTATTTCTGGGAGGATGTACTCAGAAGAAAAGTGTAGCACAGCAGGAACCGGCAAAAGCAGAACTTGAGGTATGGACATTTTTTGACAAAAATGTTCCAGGTGCCTATTATGTATTTTTATGGGATACGTTGGCAGAAAAATACGGTTATGATATTAACGTAAAATCTTATTCCACCGAGCAGCTGAAGGATAAACTGAAGGTGGCACTTATCTGCAATGAACTTCCGGATATTTTTCTTGTATGGGGTGGCTCTTATCCGGGATATCTGTTTGATGCAGGAGCCTGTATGCCGGTGGATGATTATATCAGTCAGGCACCATTTAAGGAAGAATATATTCAGCCCTATAAGGATGGCGTGCATTATATCATTCCGTGTCTGTCCGATGGATACGAGGTGCTTTACGGTAATCAGAGTCTGATGACAGAACTTGGAATTAATCAGATTCCACAGACCTGGGAAGAACTTGAGATGCTGGTGAGACAGGTGGCTGCATATAATGCGGCACATGATACTTCCTATGCTGTACTGGAACTGGGAGAAAAGGACAACTATCTGGGAGAAATGCTGTACGGAATGATTGTGAACAGGATAGATCCTTATGCATATGAAAAATGGGAGAATGGAACCATTGATTTTATGGATCCGGTTTTTCTTGAAGCAGCACAGAAGGTGGAATGGCTGGTGCAAAACCATGCGTTTCCGGAAAACTATATGGAAACGGGGGAGGCAGAAGCTGTTCGGAATTTTATCAATAAAAAAGCGGTGCTTTTTCCACATCAGTCTGCAATCATTTATCATCTGATCCATAATATGGGAGAACATGGATTTCTTGTGGGACAGTTTCCGTCCTGCACGGAAACTTATAATGAGACATACGGTCAGTATCTGATGGATATGAATCATTCCCTGACACCGGGCATCTGCATCAATGAAAAATCTGAATACAAGGAAGATGCGGCAGAAATGTGCATGGAGTTTTCTCAACAGGTAAATGAAATCAATGTGACGGAATATGGCTATCAGAATCTTATGGATCTTACATATCCGCAAACAAGTGATGTGGTCAAACCGGTATCAGATTTGAATGAGATGATTGCATCCGCAAAGAAGATCACACCGGACTGGTATTCCCAGCTTCCACAGGAAACAGGGGACAGTTGGCGGAATCTGACCAAAAAACTGTTTGCCGGAGAACTGAATGCACAGAAATTTATAGAAGAAGCACAAAAATATATGCAAAAACAACAATAAAGAAGCGAAAAACTACTTTTAATTGTGCAAAAATAAAATATAACAGAAAAAAATTAATATTTTTTTTAGAAATCCGAATAAATTCAATAAAATCTGAATTTTTTCGGATTTTTTTTTGTGCAAAAATCAGATACAATGTAAGCATCGAAAGGATACTAGAGAGGTCTTTTAGAGGAGGGTAAAAAATATGAAAAAGAGATTAGCAAGACTTGCAGCAGTTGTAATGTCCGTAATGATGATCGGATCATTAGCAGCATGTGGAAGCGGGGACGGGGGTTCCGGCGACGGCGGCAGCGCATCCAAAGGTTCATCAGGGGATACCATCAAAGTTGGTATCGTTATTCCGGAGACCGGAGCACTTGCAGCATTTGGTGCCGGTACACAGGAAATGACACAGTATGCACTGGATCAGATTAATGATGCAGGCGGAATTGAAGTTGATGGAACAGCAAAGAAATTAGAACTGGTGGTTGCCGATTCCGAGTCTAATGCAACAAAAGCATCTGAAGCAGCCAACAACCTGATTTCCAGCAAAAATATTGATATTATGATCACATCTCATACAGCAGATACAACCGTTCCGGTTGCAGCCGCTTGTGAGAGAGCAGGCGTTGTATGTTTATCTGTTGATACACCGGATGAGGCATGGGCAACTTCTGATTACAAATATAGCTACCATGCAGGATTCAATACAGAGAATGAACTTTCCTGCTTTAAGGATGCATGGGATGCAGCAGGTATCGCAGGCGGAAAAGTCGGTGTAATGCACGCGACAGATACAGAAGGTCAGACAATGATCAACGCAATTTCTGATTTTGCAAACTCCAACGGTTACGAAGCATATGATCCGGGTGCTTATACATCCGGAGCAACAGATTATACATCTATTATCAATAACCTGAAAAAAGAAGGCTGTGACGCAGTTGTCGGCGTTATGCTTACATCTGATTTTGGTACTTTCTATTCACAGCTGAAATCTTCCGGATATATGCCGAAGGTATGTACTGTTGCAAAAGCTACACTGTTCAAAGAAGATGTTGACTCCGCAGGTGCGAACGGACTGGCTGACGGACTTTGCTCCGAAGTTTGGTGGACACCGAATCATCCATATATCTCTTCTATCTCCGGACAGACATGTAAAGAAATCGGTGATAAATGGATGGAGCTGACAGGCGACAAATACGCACCGGCTACAGCAGGTTATGATTACGCAAACGTAGAGATCCTTTATAACGTACTGAAAAATGCAGGTTCTCTTGATACAAAAAAACTTTGTGCAGCAGCAGATGAACTTAATGTTGATACAATTATCGGTAATGTAAACTATAATGACAAACATTACTCCGTTCAGAACCTTGTAACAGGTCAGTGGACATACAATGATGATGGAACATGGACACAGAACATTATTGCAAACACGCAGGTTCCGGATTGCCCGGTTACATCTGAACTCAGAGTTTTAAAGTAATGCAGACTTCAGTATTGTAACGAACACGATCAGGAAAAATCCTGATTAGATAAAAGGAGGTAACCGTCGGAAAGGTAATGTGTTTTCTGACGGTTATTCTTCTCATAAGAGAAATTTGACAGGGAGGTATAGGGTTTTGAGTGCAATCTTAACGGTAAAAGACCTGAGCATCTCATTCGGAAGCAATCATGTATTAAAAAGTATCAATTTTGAACTTGGCGAGAATGAGGTACTTGGTGTGATCGGACCAAACGGTGCAGGAAAAACAGTTATGTTGAACATCCTGACCGGTATTTTGAAACCAACCGGTGGTACCATGATTTTTGATGGAAAGGATATTGCAAATGAAGGTGTGACAGAACGGTGTCGTGGCGGTATCGGAAGAACATTCCAGGTGCCGAGACCATTTGAACAGATGACCGTATTTGAAAATATTATGGTTGGTGGTGTATTCGGAGCTGGTATGTCCGAAGCACAGGCAAAAGAAAAGGCCCTTAAAGTAGCAAAAATTATTAAATTAGATGATAAATTGGATTTGTTTGCAGGGAAACTGGGACTGTTAGATCGTAAACGTCTCGAAATCGGACGTGCACTGGCTACTGAGCCGAAGATTTTACTGCTGGATGAGGTTGGTGGTGGTCTGACAGAATCTGAGGTAGGACTGATCATCAATCTTGTAAAAGAAATCAAGCGGGAAGGTGTCAGCGTAATCTGGATCGAACATATCATCCGTACCATGCTGGAAGGAACCGACCGTGTTATGCTTCTGGCTGACGGTGTGGATGTTATTACTGGAAAACCACTGGATGTTATGAATTCTAAAGAAGTAAAACGAGTATACATGGGAGGAGGAGACGACGAATGAGTTTGTTAGAAGTAAATCATATTGATGTTCATTACGGAGATTTCCTTGCTCTGAAAGACGTATCAATTCATGTAGAACCTGGTACCATCGTATCCCTGATCGGAGCGAACGGTGCCGGAAAATCCACAATTATGAATACTATCTGTGGACTCAACAAACCGACAAAAGGAGATATTATTTTTGACGGACAGAATATTGCGGGCAAGAAACCAAATCAGATCGCACGCCTTGGTCTTTCCATGGCTCCGGAAGGAAGTCACTGCTTTGAGCGAATGACCGTACAGGATAACCTTCTGATGGGTGCCTACCTTGCAAAGAAAGACGAACGTATGCAGCGACTGGAAAATGTATATAAACTGTTCCCGATCCTGAAAGAGAAAGCGAACCAGATGTCAACGTTCCTTTCCGGTGGACAGAGACAGATGCTTGCTATTGGTCGTGGAATTATGACACAGCCTAAGATTCTTCTCTGTGATGAGATTTCTCTGGGACTTGCGCCGGTTGTTATTAATGATATTTATGAAAAACTGAAAGAAATCGCTGACACCGGACTGACCATGCTGATCGTTGAGCAGGATGTAAACCGTTCATTGAAATCCTCTGATTACGCATATGTGGTTCTGGAAGGAAAAATTGTAATGCAGGGTAAATCTAAAGAGTTAAGTGTAGATGAAGTAAATGATGCTTACTTCGGAATTAATACATTTTCTCACTGATCATGTTAGACAAAGGAGTTGAGAAATTATGATTCAATGTATTGTTACAGGTATCCTCCTGGGAGGATTATACTCCATGATTGGTATCGGTATGTCTCTGGTTTTCGGTATTATGGGACTGACCAATCTGGCACATGGAGATTTGATGATTCTTGCTACTTATATTTCACTTGTTATGACAAGAGCGCTTGGATGTAATCTGATCGTATCGGTTATCGTATCTGTTGTTGTTATGTGTGTACTTGGTTTTGTGATACAGCAGTTCCTTGTTAATAAGGTTATGGATAAAGGTGAGGCACCGGCACTGCTGGTAACCTTCGGACTTTCCATTTTTCTGTCCAACCTGATGCTGAAAATCTTTAGTGCGGACAACCAGTCCATTAATAACTCACTGTCATCCAAAAATGTTGTTACTACAGACGTATTATCTATTTCTGCAAGTTATCTGACAAGTTTTATCATCGCTTGTGTTATTATCATCGGTCTGTCACTGGTAATGCAGAAAACAAACTTTGGTCGTGCCATCCGTGCTACCTCTGATGATACAATGGCAGCAGAGCTTATGGGCGTAAATACAAAACTGGCTTACGCTGCTGCAATGGTAATCTGTATGGGTATTACAGCAATAGCAGGAACGTTAGTTGGTTCCACATTCGTATTTTATCCGTCATCCGGTACACAGTACCTGATCATTGCATTCGGTGTTGTAGTAATCGGAGGTATGGGAAGTTTGTTCGGAACTCTGATTGGTGGTATTGTACTTGGCGTTGCTCAGATTGTTGGTGGATACATTTTTGGATCCGGTGTGCAGATGCTGATTGCTTACATCGTATTGCTTGTAATACTGGCATTGAGACCAAATGGATTGTTCGCAGCTTCTGCGGTAAGAAAGTAAGGGGGCTGACGAATATGAAGAAAAAAATGAACCTGATCATTTTGATTGCAGTTATCGCAGTTATGTTTGTAATTATTCCGCAGGCCGGTTCAACGTATCTGCTGAATATTATTACTCTGATGTGTCTGTATATGGCTATGAGCCAGATGTGGAACCTGCTTGGCGGTTATGCCGGCATGTTATCTCTCGGTATGCAGGCTTTTATTGGAATCGGCGGTTATTCACTGACCATTCTTTCAGTAAACTATGGTGTAAATATTTATGTGGCGATCATCATCGGTGCAGTAATCTGTGCACTGTTTGGACTTGCAGTATCTCCGGCAATCTTTAAGATGAGCGGTGTATACTTTGCAATCGGAACATGGATCATCGCAGAAGCATTAAATATTTTCTTCTCAAACTGGAAATTTGTAGGTTATGCACAGGATTGGAGTATCAGCACTGTATTTTCCCTGTCTAATAAACAGTTATATTACACAGCATTGATTGTTGCGGTACTTGCAGTTTTGGTTGTATTCGGATTACTGAGAACAAAAACCGGTCTGGCGCTTATGGCCATTCGTGACAGTGCATCTGCAGCTGAGACTATGGGTGTAGAGCTTTATAAAACAAAATTAAAATGCTATGTAATCGCATGCTTCATGATGGGACTGATCGGTGGTGCACAGTACATGCAGACAGCTTACATTAATCCATCCACAGGTTTTTCCATCAACTGGACGATCGCTATGACATTTGCTGTTATCATTGGTGGACTGGGAACTATGGAAGGTCCGATCGTTGGATCTGTATTATATGTAATCATCGTACAGATTATGTATAACTATCCTGGTATGTCAAATATTGTACTTGGTATTATCGCAATCGTTGTTATTATGGTTGCACCGGATGGCATTATGGGAACTCTATATAAAAAGACCGGATTTCAGATTTTATCACCAAGAAGAAGTATTCCAAAACATTAACATACCCAACTTTTTAAAGAAGTCCCGCAGATTTGGTTATCTGCGGGATTTTCTATGTGTTCTGGGCAGGAGTTTATAAGTTATAGTGATTATTTCCCGGAAAAGGAAGAAATCGGGTTCTTTGTTGTAACAATTTCTGAAAATATCAGTTTGTATAGATTTTTGGTATAAAATATATTATCATGAAGTCATTCGTAAAAATGAGGTAAAGACATGAAAAAAGAAGAATTGTACAGATTTGTGGATCACACTGCGTTAAAGGCAGTCACAACCTGGAATGAAATCCAGCAGTTGTGTCAGGAAGCACGTTTTTTCAGAATGGCTTCTGTGTGCATTCCAAGCAGCTATGTAAAGCGTGCACATGAATATTTTCCGGAATTAAACATTTGCACAGTAGTCGGTTTCCCGCTTGGTAATGCAAGTACAGAGGCGAAGCTGGCAGAGACACGTCAGGCACTGGAAGACGGTGCGAATGAGATTGATATGGTTATCAATCTTGGAATGGTAAAGAATCAGGAGTATCCGCAGGTGACAGAGGAGATTCGTCTGCTCAAGGAAGCAACCGGCGATAAGATCTTAAAAGTGATTATTGAAAACTGTTATCTGACGGAAGAAGAGAAAATCCGGATGTGCGAAGCAGTGACAGAAGCCGGAGCGGATTTTATTAAGACCTCAACCGGATTCGGAACCGGCGGTGCTACATTGGAGGATGTGATACTGATGAAGCAGCATGTGGGACCGAATGTAAAGATCAAAGCGGCAGGCGGCATCCGTTCCAAAGAAGATATGGAACTGTATATCGGTGCAGGATGCAGCCGGATCGGTACAAGCAGTGCAATTGCAATGTTGCAGGACGGAGAATAAGATGGAGTTCGCAGAACTGATTCAGAAGGCAAAGGAAGCAAGAGAACAGGCCTATGCTCCTTACTCCGGTTTTCATGTAGGAGCGGCATTGCTGTGCAAAGACGGTACGATATTTACCGGGTGCAATATTGAAAATTCAGCGTATGGTCCTACAAACTGTGCAGAACGTACCGCAATATTCAAAGCGGTTTCGGAAGGATTTCGTGAATTTGAAGCAATCGCTATTATCAGTGACAGCAAACAGCCGACAGCGCCCTGCGGTGTCTGCCGCCAGGTGATGGCAGAGTTTTGTTCCCGGGATTTTCAGGTGCTCATGCTGGGATGCGAAGGAAGTCAGCGCACAGCATCCTTAGGTGAACTTTTACCTTATGCTTTTTCTTTGGAAAAATAAGGAATATGGAAAAACGAACGTGAAGTCGGAATCCAGAATTTTCTAAAAAAAATTTGAATTTTTTATTGCCAGGATGCACATAGTAAAGTATAATCAGATGTAGCGGAAGTGATTCCTGGGGTGTGCGAGAACCCTGTTATTTTGAACCTACATTTTCTTTTTGGGAATCTTAAATTGTCGGCTGGATGCCAGGCCACCGAATTCGCAGTGGAAGGCAGAAGACCGATTGCGGAATCCCCCCTAGCTTTGCTAGGAGTCAAAATTGCAGGAACGGCACTCTGGGATCACAAAAGAGAAAACTGAAAAATGTTACAAAAGATAAAGGCATAGAGATATGTCTGCGTTACAAAAGATGAAAGAACTGAATCACAAAAGATAAAGCCGGACATGGTGTGAATAACATCATGTCCGGTTCTTTTTTCCCTTTTACCGCCATATGATGTTGCGTGGAGGGGACAGGTGTATGAGAACAGAAACAGATTGCAGACAGCCAGGACGAAGATATCTGGAAAAACAGAAAAAACGAAGAAAGCGTCGAAAGGTGCTTCTGTTGTGTTTCCTTAGTATGGCTGTGATTGCAGGAATCTTTTTGATAGCAGCGGAAGAAAAAGAAAAGCAGGAGCAGACAGCGGAGCTTCATCAGGAGGTTTATGCGTCGGAACTGGCAGGGTATCTGCAGGCAGCATATCTGACGCCGGAGGAAACAAGGAAGTTGGTGATCCCAAAAGTCCGGGATGTTCTGACTGTGGCTGATCTGCAACAAATTTGCAGTGTGCTGGGGGTAGAAGGATGTTATGAGGAAGCAGTGATGCAGCTGCAGAACCATTTTAGTACAACTGATAGTACTTCTGTGAACAAAAATGAAACGATAGTAAGCAGAGCGCAATGGTGTATGTTCTATGAACTGCTTCTGGATACTCTTCAGGTGAAAGATACTGTAACTGAAGTGGAAGTACAATATCTGGGAAAAGTTCCCGGAGAACAGCGTATCATAGCAGACAATGGAAATTATGATTGTGATCTGCAAAGCTGCCGGATGGAATATGGAAAACATTATGTGGTGTATGTGCAGGGGAAGCTACTGCTGGGAATCAAACAGGAAGAGGGACAGACGGATGCAGAAGAGGGAAAAACATCGGAAGAAACAGCTTCCGGGAACAACATAGATACGAAAGTGGGACTGATTACGATTCCGGAGACGGTGCGGGTTCTACTGACGCAGGATCATGGACAGAAGCCGGAACGTGCTGGAGTGTATGTATTGGGAAGTACCACATGGAAAGCATCTGCTTCCGGTGTGGAGGCGGTTGTTGCGGCCCAAACAGCAGCAGACTGTGGTACGTGGATGGCACAGAACGGGGTCGATGAAGCTGTTGTGGAAGCGACAGATGGCGGTACATTAAGTCTGACAGATGCCGGTGGAGCAGTTCAGGGGACTTATGCCGGAAAACTGCATATATATCGAAAGGCAGATGGCAATACATATTGGATTGTGAACGAACTTGGGATGGAAGACTATCTCTGCGGTGTGGTGCCTGGGGAGATGCCAGCATCCTTTGCACCGGAAGCATTGAAAGCCCAGGCAGTCTGTGCCCGGACCTATGCGGCGTTACAGGTGTTGGGAACCGCTTATGAAATGTATCATGCGGATGTGGACGATACCACTGACTGTCAGGTATACCTTCCGGAAAATGCAAATGCGGCGGCAACGGAGGCCGTGTATGCTACCGCCGGACAAATTCTTACCTGGCAGGGGATGATCGCCTCGGTTTATTATTTTTCTACGTCCTGTGGTTATACTACCGGTCTGGAAGTATGGCAGCAGGAGGCACTTCCTTATCTGGGGGTTCACAGTCTTGTACAGAATGAAGGAATGGGATCATCTGCAGATATATTTTTGCGGGATGGCCAGGTGACAGCATACGACAGTGAAAGCCGCTTTTTTCGATGGCGGGCTGTGTTGCAGTTAGCAGGAAATGAGCAGAAATTGCGGCACGCATTACAGACGGCAGCCAGCCACCGGGATGGAAAAGTAGTGCTGACAGATGGCGCAGGTGTGCAGACGGAGAATCTGACATCTTTTGGAACGCTAGCGGATCTTGGCATTGATGCAAGATCGGAATCCGGCTGTGTCACAGATTTGCGTCTGACTTTTGAAAACGGGATTGCACATGTATATAATGAAAATGCAATCCGGAATATTTTATGGAGCATTTGTACCACTTTGACAGATAAAAACGGAAATTCTGCACATAATTTCCACATGCTTCCCAGTGCATTTTTTTCGGTTGATACAGAAGAACACGGAATCTATGTGCTCTATGGAGGCGGTTTGGGACACGGGATCGGTATGAGCCAGTATGGTGCGGATGGCATGGCAAAAAGCGGCAAGGGATATGTGGAAATACTTGGAACATTTTTCCCGGGAACAGAACTGTATACAGGAGCTGGTAAATAAAAAACTTGATGAAATGTAAAAAATCTGATATTCTATCGGAATGTGAATATTCAAAAGACAATTGTTTTGGATACAAAAGGGGAGAACTTATGGATTATAAGCATTTGATAAGGTTCTTTTTACAAAAACTGAAAAAAGATAATATTGGTGCCTACGCAGCGCAGGCAGCATTGTTTATCATCATGTCAGCCATCCCGTTTTTACTGGTATTTCTGTCGCTGCTGCGGTTCACACCAGTGAGTGAGAGTACAGTACTGTCGGTGATTCAGATGGTACTTCCGGGACAGATCAAGATCACGCCTATGCTGATCAATGTGGTAAATGAAGTGTATACAAATTCGACCAAAATGCTTCCAATCGCAGTGATCTTTGCGGTGTATTCTGCTGCAAAGTCGATCCAGAGTCTTCGTTACGGTCTGAATATTGTATACGATACTGATGAGACCCGAAATTGGTTTGTATTGCGTTTCCGGGCAATGATCGAGACATTGATCCTCGTGCTTGTCATCATTTTACTGATGGTATTTCTGGTATTTGGCAGGAAAATCCAGAACATGCTCGTACAGTATGCACCGATTCTGTCCATAGTAACGGATATCATTTTAAAACTGCGGCTGCTGATCCTGTTTTTTGTATTGATCGTATTCTTTATGTTTATTTATAAAGTATTGCCGAACCGGACTGCAACGTTTAAAAGTCAGCTTATTGGAGCGGTGGGATGTTCTGCCGCATGGTATGTATTTTCCTTTGGACTGTCTGTATATGTTGATTATTTTAACGGATTTTCCTTATATGGCAGTCTGACTACGATCTTCCTGTTGATGTTCTGGCTGTACATCAGTATGTACATTTTTCTGGTGTGTGCAGAAGTGAATAATCTGTTTGAAATTCTTCTGGTGGAGATCCAGGAAGCGCGACAGAGAAAAAAAGAACGGGAACAGGATAAAAACGCTTGATGTTTTAAAAAAGCTATGCTAGAATAAATTTTAGTTTTGATTTGGAGATATGTATATTTTCAAATCTTTCTGTTTTTGATTTACTGTCCGGATGCTGTATATTGTATGCTGTACCGGAGAAATAGAATCCAGGTTACAAAAGCTGAGAAGATGTCAGTAGGCAGATGATCGGATTACAGAGAGAATGTATGTTGGCTGAGAGTACATTTAAGGAAAGACATTTGCTGAAATTCCCATCGGAGCTGCTGTTTTGAACAGGGAATGTACGGTTTGCAATGCCGTACGGGTCCAGTAGAGACAGACGGGTCATGCACGTTACGCATCAGAGTGTCCGATGTATGTCGGAAAGTCGGGTGGTACCGCGGAATTATTTCGTCCCTTTCTTTGTGAAGGGACGTTTTTTTATTTGATAGGAAATTGCGATGAATTTCCTATCAAACAAAAAACGCTCCGCGAGGAT
>ERZ832973.417-NODE-417-length-52736-cov-72.649228_pt1 | contig 52736 bp, 74 predicted proteins | sample MGYA00519950_ERZ832973 | MGnify/ENA primary metagenome ERZ832973 (study PRJEB31850, sample SAMEA3708734) | human gut metagenome | biome: human gut; feature: human-associated habitat; material: faeces | place: China | collected 2014 ... | reverse complement strand
TGTCTGTCTGTCTGTCTGTCTGTCTGTCTGTCTGTCTGTCTGTCTGTCTGTCTGTTAGGATTTTACTATTTACCATTTTTATTTCAACCTCCTATCTTGCATAAACCTTTACATTATTAATCTTCCCTGTGTAATTTGCCGGAAAGCGAAGTGTCAGTTTTCCAGTTCCAGTCTCTTCTCCAACCATTGCATTTCGTGCAACTTGTATACTATTTGAACCTACGCCGACCGATGAACGAGTATAATCAATCACCCCTACTGGTTGCATATATGCGTGTATGCTTACATCTATAATAGCTTTTGAATAATCTTGTGCGAGCATATAATATCCTAGAGATGCACCATTAATCTTTATTACTACTTGACCATTTACAGTATTTTCGCCTGTGTGTTTTTGTATCATAAAAAATGCCCAATATTCACTATGGCTTTCGCTAGTTGATAATTCAAATTCCACATTTTGTGTATCAGTTACTGTCCTCTCACTTTCATTCAGCAATTCAACCCATTCTTTCATCCCATTTTCCTCCTGTCCACTCATAAGCATTATTCTCCGGCGGTTCATAATTCCACCGCCATTCTTGACAGGAGCGAATCAGCTAGATTACAATCGCCCTGACTGACTGACTGACTGACTGACTGACTGACTGACTGACTGACTGACTGACTGACAAGATTTTGTGTTAATTTACGTTTCATGTCAACTTACCTCCCGTAGATTTCTATTGTGCCAGATACGATTTTAGCACTGCCCACATTTGCTAGTAATGTAATTGTAGAAATTTGTTCTGGCATTTGCTTATTTGCATTTATTTTTGCAGTATACATTGTTGACGCGGCAGTAGATAATGGATACTGCGCATGATTATTTCCCGTCCTCATCCACGTCTTTCCTATCTTTCGTATATGCTGAATGGTATTTTGTACATTTGCTGATAATTCACTATTTGTACCTGATATAGTATTGTTATTACCTATACCAATAATTAATTGCGAATTAACTGTTGCTTTTAAATTCTCACAAAACAAATATAAATCTGTGCAAGGTTTGCTCAACTGTATTTCTACAGATTTTGTTTCTTCCGTTATGTTTGCAGTTGCAACAAGTTCAAACTCTTCATTTATCATACTTTCTGCCTGCCTTTCTAATGTTCTCCGTCTCTCCATCAGCTCACACTCCAATTCTGGCTCGTCAGCAAGCCCTCTAAGATTGACACCTCGCAGACCTTGTTCGCGTCGATCGAAAAATTACCGACATTAACTGTCGATGGATGCACTAATTCTGTAGCAGTCGAACCGCTCTTGAATACAAAGTGATATTCATTGGCTACACTTGCATCTGCTGGTTCGGCAAGGGTATAAGTTAAGCTTGCCATCTCCGGGAAGATATAGAGCTTGTTAGGCTCTAATGTTGCTGTGGTGTCTGTATCAAGTTTTTCGATACGCTCTATACCGCCTGTTTCTATGGTAATGGCAACAGCTTCACTGCCATCATAGGTGTGTGCTTTACCGCCATACATGATTGTTAAAGCTTTTGGATTGGGGAGCTTTTTAGGAATGTTGATTGGATTTTTTGCCATATATTCCTCGACTGCACTTGATACCTTTTCCTGTGGGATTTCGGTTACGTTATCAAGTCTTGCCAAGATCTGTTCGATAATGTCTGGATTTTTCTCCACAATCTCTTCTGTGGCTTCCAGACCTTCTAACACCGTACCTTCTGCCAGTGTAGTATTCCATTCAGCTGTAGCTCCATTCTTGGCGCATACGATGTACTTAATCTGTCCCTTATATGCAACCACATCTGGGCCGATCAGCCATGAAAATGTGATATAGTCACCGTCCGTCTGCACATCTTCCACCAGATATGCGGACTTCTCGCCGTTGGCATTCTGGTAATTCACATACAGGTGCATCGTAGACAGGTCGATGTTATCCCCTACGATTTTCGGACACCGGAAATGTTTTCGCTCCGTGTTGCCGTCGCTAAAAACGCCAAAAATCTTTTCCGTGTCCGGTACTGTAATAGTACGTGACTCCGGATTGACTGTAAAAATATCATTGACCGGTTCAGCTTCCGAAGCTGCTAATGCTTCTTCTAAGGTCATTCCTGTCTCACCTCCACTTCATTGGTTGTGATCCGGTACCCTTCCTTTTCTCCGATCAGCCGCACCTTCCAACGTTTATATCCCGTAATTTCATCTGGTACTTTGCATTTGCCATTCACAATCGGGACAGGATATTCTTTGTCGTACCGCAAAAAGACGGCTGCTTTCTTGCAACCGTCCCATTCACTGTCGAAGTTGTATGCTGTCTGTAGATATCCCCGTGTTCCGGCTATGAGTCCAGAGTGATCTCCGGCCGTACTTAATTTCTGGCCGGATACACTAAATTGTAATGTGCGCATATCTATACCTCCTCGAAATACTGTCCGACCAGAGCATCTGGCGCGAAGTACAAGATAATGCTGTCTCCATCTGCCATGCCCTGCCGGTTCATCAGATATGTCTTTCCGACATAGGAATAATATTTTCCTCTGGTATACTCCATACCGGCCGTGGCTACTGTGTCGGGAACCGGAATCGGGTTGTCTTTAGTCCCTGTATTACTGTCGGATGCGATTGCCGCCCAGAGACTCGGAGCTACTCCCGGCGCCCAGTCAGACTGGCTTGTGTGAGCCTGCACACATTTGTACAGCACACCGTCTTTCTGCGCCTTATAATCCTTGCTGTAAGCCACGCTGTCTCCCGACCATTCCGGGTAGATGGCCTGCACACCAAGCGCCTGCGAATCTGTAAGGTTCTGTGCCTGTATCTGCGCAACGGCGACCATAGCGCTCTGTATTTCCTTTTGGACTTCCGGAATGGATTCTTTCTTGCGCATGGACACACCTAGAATGCCGCCTGTGTATTCGGTGATGCTGTAAAGATTTTCGTAGCCATCGTAAGTCGCTAACACAGATTCACGTTCTTTCACGACTATTTTTCTTGTAATAAGAGGATCCCGGAACTTCTTTTTCAGTTCGCTTGCTGTTGTAGATATTGTTTTTATCAGAAGCGAACCATCTGCTTGGATATCCGCCGACTGAATGATCATCTCCGAAGCATCGTTACATACTATCTTCATTTTTTTGCCCTCCTCTTAGTTCCCGTAGTTATACCCAACTACCCTGTATACCCTGTGGTGTGGTGTACTAGACGTACTCCATGCTACACCCGCAGCCGTGCTACCGAAGTTAATCTGCCGGGATGTTTCTGGCTTGCAGGTTTTTCCGGATACGTTCAGCACCGTACTCATCAACTGCATTTTTGTGCTATCATCCGCAGACAAGCGGAATGACGTCATGTCGAACAGCATTGCCCCGGATAGTACTGTCTGGCTTGTTGGAAGCTTAATGCTCTTTTGCGGTGCCTTATGTCCGGCCACGTCTGAGTTATAGAAGATTTCTATATAATCATAATTTTTTACACTATCTGACAGCGTAAACGTTCCGGTAGTGCCATCTGTGTTGTAGTACAGGAGCTTGTGTGTTATTCTTCTCGTTCCTAGCTCCTTACTTGTAGGTGCTACGGTAAGTATCTTTTCCACCTGTGTTACATTAATACCATCCAACGTTATTTTTAAGAGAGGGCAATCATCAATGAGATCTCCGTTTTGCAGGTTTCCTTCCGTGTACTCCGGAACTACCGGATTACTCTCTGCCGGAGATCCCATTATCACAACCCATTCATTTTTTTCCGTATTATCTCCCGAATTTCTCGTATACCGATTAACCACAAGGTCTACCCTTTTCATTCCTTGCGTGCCATTTTCCAGTTCTACCTCGTCGTAAGTTCCGATCTTGACAGAAGACACATTGCCGTGATGATACATCATTCCGCTTCTGATTTTAAGCGAGTTATTAGACACGAGCTCTGGCTCCAGATTTTCCCCAGATGCCAAGATACAGCTATCGCTTCCTATAACTCCCTCAAGAATCTGTCGGAACTGCTGGCTTGTCACATGCGCTTTTCCTGTTCTTCCACTAACTATTTCCATTGTCGCTCTCTCCTTCCAATTCGTATTCTTTCGACACAATCCCGGATGTGACGCTGTAGATTATATTCTCCACAGGTTTCGTTCCGTACATGCCTGTCAGATAGTCTCTGCCACCAACGATGTCTCCGATGCCCACATTAATCCCAAGTTTCTCGACATCCATACCGAACGTCTTTTTACTGCACACTTCTTGCAATTTTTTTCTACTTTGGTTTTCCAACTCGTCGGTTTCTGTGGAGGTATTCTCATACACTTCCACTATCTCATCAAGTCCTTTATAGTACTGTGTCTTTTTAATCGCTCCGCTTGGCCATACGTACAGATGGAACACGTTTCTGTCCTGCATTTCTCCCTTGCCAGTTACGATAAGATGGTTCACACCATCTCTCTTATCCTCCATCGTATAATTAAGGCCAGAATCTTTCGATAACTCTATTACGTCGGAATAATCTACGATTGGCACAGCACTAACCAAGACATATCCAGGAACACCTTGCTCTCTCTTGTGCCGTATGTCCATCCTGTATCCAACAGTTTGTAGCATTTTTGTAATTCCATCCAGTAGCGTGCAGTACCGGTCGAACTGGTAGTTGCTCACGGACACCCCAGTGTCTGCGCTGGACACCACATACAGACCACCAAATTCTGGTTCGATTAGCTTTTTCAGCACTGTATTAAGCTCTCCGGATACGGTCTTGTAGTTACTTCCAGATGGAGGGCTAATAACCTTCGTGTTCATGCGCCCCCGCCATGTATAACCTTTTAATTCTACGTAATCTAGGGTAGTATCTGTTAACACAGATCCTATAATTCCGCCATACTCTGTATCTGGTACATATACCAGATTTCCATAGGTCATATCTTCTGTCCAGTTGCACCTAGCGATTTTAATCGAGAACTCCCGTTCCTTGTTGGCATCGAACGTACAATTCGCATCTAACAGCGGGTTCGTCCCTATCTCTTTTTTTCTCGTGGCTAGAATTACCATGCTGCCTCCTTCCTCTTCAGAAATACATACAGATCTATTCTGAAGTCTCCGGTCCAATTTACTGATATCAATCCGGATGGAATTTTCTCAAATACGGAGTAATCGTACCCTCGAACATCAAAGAGATTCATCGTCGTCCCATTAGACAGATATTTCACTATCGTCTGTTCCGATGTATTAAGTATCAGATATTCATTACTTTCCAACGTAGTAAGGACCTCGTAAGGATAACCATTAATCAACACTTTTGGATTAACGCATGGTCCATAAATTATCATTTCAAAATCCGATGGAATAATATGATCAATTTCAAATTCTGCCGATCCTCTTTTCTCATTCATAAAATCAAATGGAAAGTCGGTTGGAAAATCCAATCCGCTCTCTGTGACCGGTTCTATTTGTGGACAAAATCTTTTGCTTAAAGCAGTAATCCAAGATAACTCCGGTGCAAGAAAAGTCAATTCAACTTCCGTATATACATACCCTTTCCATCCGGTCTTCTTTGTTTTGTAGATCTGACATGGCAGAAACGTATCATTCACGTATAGCCGTCCATAATTTCCTGTTTCCGAATCCACTGAAATGACTTTATACAATCTTTCCATATTCTGGATAAACTCACTTCTCTTTCCAAAAACATCTATTGTTATTGTCTTCTCATACCCGCCGTCTTTCTCTTCCCACGTACTGTCAAACCAGTCTGCCTCAACAGTACGAAAAGGTGCCTTGGTAAGCCAAAGCACCTCCCCTCTGCTATTTTTGTAATATGCTTTTACCATACCGGTACTGCTCCTTTCGGTAACGGTTCATCAATTCTCTTTGTTCCAAGATAAATCGGGCGCTTAGATAATTTATCTGCAGCTTTCATCTGGATCCTTTCTAACCGGTCATAATCAATGTCTTTTCCTCCATCGAATCCAGGATAGTTCTTCATTCTTCCCACGGTCTTGTCTACGGTTCTGGCTGATAATGCAAGATCTACGGATTTCTGTAATCCAGATACCGCTCTCTGTACTCCTACATTCATGGACTTGAGCGGAATGTTCTTTTCGAATCCAATTCCCATACCAAGAGCCATCATTTTACCTACCTGATCACGGAATACTCGGGATGGCGAATGTATTCCAAGAGCGCTCTTTGCTGCATCCAATGCGCTTTTAGCTGCACTCTTGGCTGCTTTTACAATCGCGCCTCCGGCATTTGCCAATCCACTTGCAATACCTTTTATAATATTCATTCCCACGCTTCCCCAGTTCACACTGGTAAATGCATTCCTGATCTGGCTTACCATACTTGGGATCTTTCCGATCAGGGCCGGTATTCCTCTCACCAGACCAACAGCAAGCTTACTTACGATCCGTACTCCGGCAGTCAGGATTTTAGGAAGATTTGTTATAATTGTCGACGCAAGCTTTCCTATGATGACCGGTGCTTTGGCTGCAACTATCGGAATCGAATTGGCAATTCCGCTTGCAAGACCTTTCATTAACTTAAGACCAGACTGTATCAGCTTTGGCAGATTGCCCGCTAAAGAACTGACCAACGTCATAATCATCCGCACTGCACAAGGAATTAACTGCGGTAATTGCGCCCCTAAGCTTCTCGCTAATGTAGATATGATACTCACTCCGGCACTGACTAATGCCGGCAGATTTGCTGTAATGGCATTAAGAATTCCCATGATCAGCGTTGCGCCCTGAGCAACCAATCCTGGTAATGCTGCAGTAATGCCATTAGCAAAGTTCGTGATTACTTCCGGTCCTTTGGTCTGTGCGAGTAATAGCAACTGATCAATCTGTGTACCGAACTGACTATAGATCAATCCCATACCGGCAACGATGATTGCTGCTCCTGCACCAATATTGATCAACTTGAAAAATGTTGGCGCAAAGGACGCTACTCTTGATAAAATCGGTGTAAACGCATCCCCGATAAAGCCAGCGTATTCGGATATCTTTGTTCCGACTTTTCCCAGAACTTTGGAAATCTTCGCTGAAACGGCTGACATCTTTGTGCCAAGCTCTGCAAATTTCTTTGTTATTCCAGGGAACTTTTCAGCAAGCTCAGGACCAATTTGTCCAATAGCTCCACCTATCTTTTTAACAGTATCAGTTACAGCTCCAGTAATCTTTCCTCCCGGACCATTTGTCCAGGACTCAGCCATAAATCCACCAAGATCTTTCAGTCGGGGAGCTATTTTTTCTCCCAGATCCTGGAATGGAAGCGCGATGCTTTCACCGAGATATTTGAACTCGCTACCTATCTTTTTGAATGTGGCACTGGCACTCTTTGCCCCTTTAGGTACTTTACCTATAGATGTGACAACTCCGTCTATAATGCCATTAAATCCATCGGTCGCAGTTTTTACATTTTCAATCCCTTTTCCAAATATGGACAGCGCCGGAGCCGATCCGGCAATTACCACTGCCATTTTTCCAAGATTCAACAGTTGATCACTGTTCATTCCCTTCAGCTCATTTGCTAATTTGGAAATACTATCAGTAAAACCTTTTACTTGCGGAACGGCCTCACCAATTTTTCCGGCAAGTGCGCTGACAACATCCATCCCCGTTTTTCCTAATCTTGGGATGATCTGCCCCAAATTTTTAAAGATATTCTGCGTCGCAGTCCAAAAGGTCTCTACAAGATCGTTTGCACTTATAACTCCAGCTTCAAAGTTTTCCCAAGCTGCTTTGGCAGAATTTACAGAACCTTCAATTGTAGTCGCTGCTTCTTTCGAAGTAGTCCCAGTGATTCCCATCTGCTTTTGGACAACACTAATAGCATTTACAATATTTCCGAAGGACAAGCTGCTTGCATCGACTGTAACACCAAGTTCTTTCTGGACATCAGTCATCTTTGACGCATCAGAAATGAGACGTTTCATCTCTTCCTGAGTACCGCCATACCCAAGCTTTAAGTTATCTAGCATGGTGTAATTCTGTTTTGCAAAACCCTGATAAGCATTCTGGATGTCACGCATATTCGTGCCCATCTTATTTGCGTTATCAGACATATCCACAATAGCCCGATCTGCGTAAGATGCCGCTTTCGCAGTATCTCCTCCTAGGCTCTGCAACAATGATGCTGAAAAGCTTGTCACTGTTTCCATGTAATTGTTTGCGGACATTCCCGCAGTCTTGTATGCTTTATTTGCGTTTGCTATGACCGTATTCGCACTGTCCTTGAATAGAGTCTCTACACCACCTACCTGTTGCTCCATGTTGGCAACTACACCGAGTGACGATTTTATAATCGCTGCAGCTCCGGTTCCGACTGCAGCAATTGCTCCAGTCATTGCCTTACTGACTATTGATAGTCCTGATTTGCCAAGACTACCAAGTTTACTTATACCGTCATTAAATCCCTTTTCATTTATCTTGGTATCAAAATTTAAATAGCCGTCTGCCATACTATCATCCTTTCTGATAGCACGGCTCAACGGCTCACATGTGCTTTATATCTTTATTTTTACTTCTCTCCTACACTCCCGACAATTAATGTACACACCATCACACTTGGCTGTATCATTAAAAATTAATAACTTCTTGCCACAATAAGGACACCTGTACCACTTGCGTTCTGTCGGGATTTTAATTGCACTTTTTCTCATGCAAACATATCTCCTATCTCATAATCAGTCATTTTTCTCCGGTTCCGCTTTTTCAGCGCAACCACTTCTTGAATCTTTTTAATTCTCTTACGTTCGTCCTTATCTTTAATTGTCCGGAGATCTATGCTTCGGTACATGATTCTCTGCTTAATCTCTGTCTTTTCCGAAAGACCAGCAAACAATGTTTGGAACTCCCACCAATGCATATAAGGAATTGTCTGCAGATTAATGCCATACGCCTCCCGGAATGCGCTGTAGATGCATTCTGCATCCTGTTCAAAAGAATACAATTGTTTTGAAGCACCTTTTGGTGCATCTTCCCCTACGTTTTTTGAATCCATCACAAGGAAATCTCCCAACGCATAAATTGCCGTTTCCAGATCATCCGGTACCCCGTCTGTGAACCACTTCAGCAACAAACGACATTTAATATGCCAAGGAACAGCCTCATCTTCTACTAACTTCGTAAAACGGATCCATTCGCGGAAGTCTGTCTCAACCTGATAATTTTTTCCATTCACGCAAACTGTATCAGGAAACTTATCAATTAAAATATTCATAGCATACTACCTGTTATAATACTGCTTATTTTTCTTACCCTGCTGTTTATTGTAATGGCGTCTCTGCTGTCTGTTTCCATGCTGCTGCACATTGTACTGATCATACTTTTCAAAGAAATTTTCAACCTGTTTATTCTCGCATTCAGAAAGCTTTTCACCCGCTTCCAAACATAATTTATAACTCGTTCTTCCCTGAAACATAGCTTCATGCGTCCCTGTTCCAAAAAGAGTATCGAAAAAATTAAAATAGCACTGGCACTGTGCTCTAAATATTTCTGCTGTTTTTCCAGTCTTAGGAACCTTAGATACATCCTCTTCCAATTTCTCTTGCGCATATTCCAGGTCAGTTAAAAAATCTACATCCGTAAAATCTACCTCTGTTTCAAAATCTCCAAATTTAAAAAGGCTCATCGGCTCACTCTCCTATCTTTACTCTGCTGTAAATGTACATGTCTGCCAGCTATCTGTTGTTGTGGCAGTTCCTTTAATGATTTCCCCGGCTGCTTTCAAGCTTCCCTTGTAGATCAGTGCATCTGTTCCGTCACCTTCCGTATCCGGGATCACGCTCCAGTCACGCTTTCTTGCAGTACAAGTATTTCCCTCATCTGCTTTTGTTTCAAACAGATCCACTACCACTACCGTTACCTGTGCATCCGATCCAAGCAGTTCATCATCTGTAATCGTTGCAAGTTTTTTCTGTACTGCATCATTCGTGTATAAGTCAAACTCATAATCCATAGATGGCGCATATCCTACCACGTCAGATCTTTCACTCGCTTCGTCTACATACTGCCTACTGTATTCTGTAGAATTCTTTCCATCTGACAGCGATGTAAAGCCCGTCATTCTGGTATATGTCTTTCCATCACCTGTAACATCCATAAACGCAACACGCTTATGTCTGCCTACTAATTTCTTTTTATTTGTATCTTCTGCCATCGATACAACCTCCTATCTGTATATCACTCTGCAAATCATCTGATACCGTCCCAAATCTGCTTCTGTACTAAACAAATAGCCGGACTGCAGCACGTCTACTCTGGTAGCGTCGTGCCCGTCCAGCTCTGGGAGGATATCGTTCATATTGTTACTTTCAACCCACTCTTCAAAATTCTGATAAAAGCCACTGTTAGCGATACCTGTTCTGGCATCACCGTCATACGCTTCCTTGCTCGTGAATGCGAATTGAAACTGTTTCAAGCAAGTCCCATCTGTGTATCTCTTGTAGGCAGGATCCGCTCCGATCGGATCAATGGAATACTCCATTCCATTACCCAAATAATCAATATTTATCTTCCGATCATCAATATCCGGATTCAGCATTGCATAATCCCGGATACTCTGAATAATCGGTTTTTTACTCTCTTGCAATCCTCTCTGCTCCTTTCAAGATTGGTTCCTTGTGGCTTGCTTTCATGGTTGCAAACCATCTTGGCTTACTTTTGTTCTCATAATATTGCCGGCGGGCATATGGTGCCAGGTACTCAATGGATCCAGAACCGATCACTGTCCCAAGCGTTGCCGATTTGATCATCATACCGGTGCGTCTCGGTGTAAGTGGATTCATATATCGCAGGCACTCTGAATCAACAAATTGTTGCGCTTTGGAAAAGCTTTCTGCCTTCCGTGCGGCAAATCCCGGTGCCCACTCAATCTTTGCGGTCACGCTACCGTTTTCATCTCTTGATGTGAATACGCTGCCTCTTGGTGTCGTGATTCGAAATTCTTTTTTCTGTGCCATTTACTCACCTTCAATCTTCCAATGTGGCAATCCGCCAAAGCGATTATCTGACCAGGACAACACTTTGCAGTGCCTCAATCGTACATCTTTCAGATCAGCCGGCTTCTCAATTTCCTGATTATACTCGCCGAGTACAATCTGATCATCTGTCTGAATGGTCCAGTGTTCTTCCGGATCTTTTAGCTTCGCATATTCCTCCGGCGGAAGATACTGATCCGCATTCTCCACATCTGCAGGAATACGGATCTTATATACTTCTGCACTGTTTAGTCCGGAATCGCCAACGGATGCTTTGTGGTTAACATATATATGCACATTTTCAACAACGGTTCTATGCCAGGTATCGAAACGGGTGAGCGAATCATACCTACGATTATAGACAGTTATCGTTGCATTCGTTAACACAACAGCATCCCACCTTTCTTGACAACCATCCTGTTGGGAGCAAGTATGTAGACGCTGCTTCATACGCTTTCTTTCTGATCAGTTCTTCAACTGTTTGCCCATCCGCTTGTTCGACAGCATATGAAACACTGTATCCATCATTGTTTTCGGATTTTACAGTACCTGCTTCTCTTTTCTTTTCACAAGATGCATACACATCCGCAACTGCACACACAGCATCTTTTACTGCCATGTTCTCAGTTGCAAATATATTTCCACGAATATACGTCAGCTTTCTAATATAGGCTTCGGCTTTGCGTTCTGCAGACGGAAATTCCTTTTCTGTAATCCCGCCTCCGTACTGATCTGCATAATATCCATAATCTACATACATAAGTTATTCCTCCCTACTCTCCCGCTTTCAGAATCGAGAACGGGCATCTCTTTGTCTCATCTTTTGCAAGTGCATTGATAGGATTTGGAACTTCCCAACCCATACGCATAACTGCACGAAGTGCAACCATATCGTTCTGCATCAGGTTGTATGCGATAGTTCCGTCTGTATTCTGTACAACACCTTCTGTAAACAGCTTGAATGTAATATCCTGTCTGATAGAAAATACAAGCTGCGAGAAATCTCCGGAGACCATCAGGGCCTTAGATTTATCCCATGCTCCATTGATCGGGAAATTCATCGGAGAACCATCCAATGCATACTGCGTAGATCCCTGCATATCTGATTTAAACAGTGGATCGCCGTTAGCATTCTTTAATCCTCGGAGCTTTGCCCTCATAGAAACATCAGCCATATGACCATTCACTAAGTATCCGCATTTTTCAACTTTGTCAAGAACACCTTCTTCTGCCATAATCTTATCGTACAGTGGATCAGCGGAACCAAGAGTTACTACGCTTCCGGCTTTTGTTGCCGTAGTGACGATATCATCTCTCCAGGTAGATGGCTTATCTACTCCAAATAAAGCAGCTCCATCAATCTTAGTTCCGAATGCTTCTGTTACTCTCGGTTTTACCTCTCCCCAAATGTCATAGTCTGAATCATCTAATACGGACTCTGGAATCGGTACAATTACCGCAATTTCTTCCGCAATAATAAACTTCTTATCCCATGCCTGCTTGGTCGTTTTCTTCTGTCCTGAATCACCATTCACAAAATAAGCAATTGGCAGCATATCCAGTACTGGCATCTTGTACTGCTTACTTGTCATATTTGGCAGCTTACGTCCTCTTGAAAGAACAGCTGACTGAGCAATAACACCCTGAATGATCTCATTTGACTCCTGCACTGGAATCAAAGATTCTGCACCGCTTCGATCGATAATGTTCACATCATTCTCAAAAAGCCTTAAATTCATTCTGTTTTTATTCATTTTCTACCTCCGTTATCTTCTCACTGCAGCACGGATGCGATCATTGATGGAAGCGTTCATGTTTCCACCAGAACCTTCTGAAGAATTTCCAGAAGATGTAGAAATGCGATAAGAACCGGCATTTCCTGTAAATTTCGGATTCTCCTTCAAAAATTTGTCTGCAGCTTTTTCAAATGTTGTTTTATCATCTACAAGTTTTGATACCTTGAACATGACATAATCCAGATCTTCTGATCTAACACCTTTACCAGATAAAGTCTTCTCATTCTCCATCTGCTGTACTTTCGCCAGCGCATCATCAAGATCTTTCTGCAATTTTGCAGTATTTGGCTGATTAGCCGCACGCTCTGCTTTGAAATTATTGATTGCCTGTGTTACCTCAGATTCTGTCATGCCCTGATTTCTGAAAAAATTGGCAAGAGCTGTCCGCTCAGACCTCTCTACTCGTGCACCTGCAATCTCTTCCAACTGTTCATAGGTATATGTTCCGGTTCCATGTGCTCCGGATGCGCTCCCAGCGGATCCCTGACCGCCGTTTCCAGTCCCAGCGTTTCCACCCTGATTACCAGAGCCAGCTCCGCCGCCGTCTTCAAAGAGCTGTAAATTCATTCTGTATCTCATGTTTCTACCTCCGTTTCGCCTCGACAGGCTCCCGAGCTTTTATATCGTCTTCACGTTTTGGACATAATAAAAACACCCTCTCAGATGTTTATTTTTGAAATTCTATGCAGTTGTATTCCCGGTTGACATCTGTAAGTCCCAGGAACCATGAATCTACCAGAAGTTTCCCGCCATCTGATAGATCTTCCCATTTAATTACCGTATTTCCGCATCTTGCATCTACCTTAATCTTATCGTGTGTAAGATCTTGAAGTGAATTAATCAAACTACATGTAAGAGCTGATACAGCCGTACACGCCCGATCAATGCCGCTTGGTTCTTTCCGGCAAGCATGACCAGTTATACTAATACTGTTATCTTTTATTGTTACAATTATCATCCGTTACTCCTTTGTCTCTATGACAGTTACAGTTCCTTCGAAAGCACCAAGATCTCTCTGCTGTCGGAATGTGTGAGTCTCAGCCACATCATCATCCGTCATCGGTCTTGTAAGATACCATAAAGAGTCATCTTTCCATGTAATTTCTTCTAACTTCTGATTTGGTTCAAGTTTCACTGTTGTCTTTCCACCATAATTTTTTGTTGCTGACTGGCATCCAGTCAGGCATGCAACCGACATGATAATCGCTGTTAATACTACTGCTATTCTTTTTTTCATTGTTACTCCTCCTAAAATTGCGTACAAAAATACCACCGGCCTTTCGACTGGTGGTAGCTACATGGATAATACTTTCATATCATTCCATAATTCCTTTAACTGTCTATCATTTATTTTATGTTTATCAAGCATTGCCTTGGCATCTGTATAGAAATTAGTCTCACCTTCTGGACACCTGCATATAAACGGCTCATCATCTCTCCACGAAATATTATATCTTTCTCCATAAAGAATAAACTCGATATCTAATCCTATCTCTATAGCTTCTGACAGCTCAGACAAGTTCTCAAATTTTGCATAATCTTTATACTCAATCATTTCAATCACCTCTTCTCGAGAATATCTTTATTGGCAATTTCATGCCCTAATTTAAGTGGATTATCGCGCTTTGCTTCACGTTTCAAGTTACCTTTTTCATCAAGATACCAGTTATGATAATGTGGTACAATCGGATGTTCTTTTGAATTTCCGTGATCCGTCATATCTATGTCCAATCTTGGTCTTCCATCATTTCCGTAATATCTACGTCTCTGCAAGGCACCATCTTTGAAATTATCAAACACACTATTCGGAGCACCTTTATACGGGATAGAATGTACTTCTCCTATTTGTTTCTTCTTCAGTGCTTGACTCTGCCATTTTACATCTATATATGCTTCACTGATAATTTTCCATTTCTCACTATCATTATATTTCATCTGGCCGAAATTAACAAGCGAACCAATATAATCTCCCAGAACTTCTTTATACCGCTTATACTGAACCACATCCTTGGATGCATTCTCAATCATTTCCCGCGGGAACAATGCATTCTGTCGTTTGCTATTTGTTGCCACCCGACCTTTCATATCCAGGTAAATACGCTCACGTTCTTCCGTAATCTTCATTTTCCGGCAAAATCTGGAATATTCATTTAATTGTCCTTGATACTTTGCTTTATGCAACAGAATTTCATCCGGATCAGCCTTGCCTTTCTGGAGCAGTCGAACCTTTTCTCTTTGCGCCCGCATCGCCAATTCCATCTGGCGTTGCTTTTGTTTGGCTTCATACAAGGTATATTCCTTATCCCCAAAGTTCTTCGGTTCACTCTCTTCCAGATTCTTGGCATCCAGCCATTCATCCGTCCAGTTGCGTTCTGACAGTCCGGGAAAGAAAGGATAATAGGTGTGATAACAGTTCACTCCTAGAAGTCCCGTGACCGTCCCCAGACCACATACTGAATACAGCTGTTCCTTGGACCAGACACGCCCTTGCCATACTGCATGTGTCGGTCGTGCACCTGCATGCCATTCTACCTCAAAATACTCGGTGCCAAGCTTCTGTGCGTTGTACTCAGATATCTTTCCGGTAATCTGACTGACTGCAGTCATGACCGCTCTCCTTGCAGCCACATCCACCCGATCGGCTCTCCCTGAAGCATAATCAATCTTCCGAAGTCCGCTGTTCGTGAGCTGTGTAACTACTCGCCTCAGGACACTGTTATAATCAAACGCGCCGGTTACGATATCATAACATGCTGCATCTAGATATCCGGAATACACCTGAGCAAGTGGTGTCAGTACCTTCCTATCATTTCCATAATCCAAATAGAATCCAAGCGAATTGGTTACATTCTCCAAATCTTCACAACTCTGATCGATAATTGCTTCTGTGATCTGATTAAGCTGCTCGTTCTGATCATACGGTATATATTCTGCATTGATCTGTTCATATACATCCTTATCTCGAACATATTCCTTTTCGATTACCTTATCGTACAGCTCAAACATTTCCGGATAGGAAGCATTGAGCGTCTTCTTTATCTCACGTTCGATATCCTCTGAAGAATGTCCCAGGATCCGTAACCGATTAATCTGCCAATCTGCAGTACTGGTAATCTCACCAGTCTTAACGATTCTCCGAACAATATCTTGCATGATTCGTTCTTCCAAATCCTGATAACTGGCAGCAATCTTACTGGCAAGCTTATTCATATAATCATCTCGCATTACTCAATCACCTGATTTTGTTCCGGGAGATTCTTAGCAGCATCTTCTTCTGATTCTCCATACCATTTAGCACGGTACTCTGCCAGACTCATGACTCCCATACTGACATCTTGTCGGTCTCTGCTCCGCTCTGTCTCTTTGTCCTCAATGATCGAATCATCAAAATCAATGGTGATTTCGCATTCAGGATTCAGTGGCTCATTCAATACCATTCCCAAACGAATGATAATCCGAATCAGTTGCCTTAATGCATCCTCAAGCAATATCTCATGTTTCTTAATCATACGATACATATCCGAATTTTCCGAAATAATCTCTGTTGCTGTCTTTGCTCCTGTTGCTCCGAATTGATATCGATCTGTGCCGAATCCGCATTTAAGTGAAAGGTAATTTAGATCGTCATTGATTGCTTTGCTGTGTTGATCAGCACGAAGCGACATATCGATTTCCTTCAATAGCCCCTCTCCATTGGCATCATCTTCCGGAAGCGCATAGAACACACTATCATCCGGATCAAACGCCGGAGAGCCGTCTTCATTCGTCAGCATTTCCGGTCTCACAAATATCCGCTTCCTGCCAAGTTCAAATTCATTACAATACGAATCATATTCTGTATCCAGCTTCTTGAGCGTATCAATCGCATTTGCGAATATAGCAACACCCATTGGATTATTCTGGTCCGCATTATTCGTAATATTCAAGCGATCAATAACGAATTGTGGCTCCGCCGAACCAGTTCTTATTTCTTTTGCAAGTGTTTTGAATGGTTTTAATAATTTCCATTCCTCTTCTGTCAGCTCCGTTCCCTCCTGACTTCCAGATTCGCACCGCAATACAGCATTACTGATCACGTACTCCCCATTTTTCAAAAGATGAGATTGTAACTGGACATATTTTTTTCTTGAAATCGTATGTGGAAATGCAAAAATGCATTCCGTTACCCTTCCATTATTCCATGTTACTGGGTATATGTTTGGTGCATCCACGTAATTGATGCAAATTCTTCCAGAAAGAACTTCTCCATCCTCTGTAATCTCCACATCTTCCAAATATGGGATGTACGCCACTGTACCAGTAAAGGCTTTCCGCTCCTGGTAATCATTTCCCATCACAAGGAAACGGTTGTCATCCAAAACCTGCTGCACATATTCATCCGTTTGATCATCATCAAGAGTAATTGTCACCCGTTCATTCAAAAGGAGATCCGCAATATCTTCACTCAGCTTCTTCGCCATTCCCATACTCTTTCGCCTGCAGCGTTTGTATGTTCCACGTCCACTGTATACCTTGTAGAAAGAGAAGTTTCGGACATTTCCCTCATACCAGGATATCCATTCCGCTATCTTTCGGTAAAAGGATGGATCCACAGTATCAATCCCCTTCTTTTTGAAATAATTAAAGATATTCATCGTCCTCTACCTCCTTCCTGCTAATATCACATACATCTATTTCTTCCGTTTCGTCTTTCGGCAGCCAGTATTTTAACCTCTTCCAGGCTCCCATGACACAATATCGGATTGCGTCCATACAATGGTCATCTTCTTTTACAGGTACTTCCTTGCCTTTTTCAATGGATTTCTTGTCATACTCATAAGTTCCAAATTCACTTACTGCATATTCCTGTTTTGGAGATGTGGTCATAATGTCAAAGCTCAAAACCTTTTGCACACGGCTGATGCCTAAAGCAACATCATTCTCGGCATCTCTTAAGAATACCTGATAATCAAGATTTTCTGCCCTGGTTGCCCGCCTTACTTCCTCGGCCAGACCTTTTGCGGATGGGTCAAGGAAAATATAGAACCCCCTATTGTCATACTGTTCATGCAAATCATTCATGAACTCAACCAAGTCTTTCGCATATTCTGACGGACTCTTCTGTTTTCCGCTTTCTCGTCCACTGTGGTAATATTCTCCAAGTCCCGGAAACTTTTTTCTGTATATATCAAGTCCAAATGCTTCAAATGTTGTTGCGTTCTGCTGTCCATAGTCACCGCCGATATAAATACGATCATATCGCCTATCCGGATCCGGCTTCTGTCTGTGTCGATCACCAAACATATAATAGATCAGTTCGTCCACACCAACAGCCTGTCCGAGCCATACCCACCGATACATTTTTTCATCCACGAGCTTCATAGCTTCTGCAGATGCAATCAACGCTTGCCCCAACCAGCTGACCGGAACATCTCTGTAATCCGTGTGAATATGAATGCAGTCATCACGCTTTTCCATCTTTTTGCACCATTGGTTGATCGGTGCATTTGGATTCTTGGGCGGGTTATACAGATAGATCATCTGGAAATCACTATCATTCCCTCGAACGAATGTTGCTTCGATATTGCTCAGCTCATCTTCGCCTTCACCATCATCGAAGAACTCAGTCAGCTCATCCAACACCACCAGCTTGATTGGCTTATCCTCATCAATAATACCTTTCGTATCGTCGATGCCGTCTGATCCGGAGAAGTAAATGGTCGTACCGTATTTTTTGTAAGTGATTTCCATCGGGGATTTCGTGATCGTGAATTTGTTCTTCGAAATTCCCAACCGGTTAATCCCTCGGATCATTTCTTTGTACACCGTCTTCCGGAGCTTGTTATGATGCTTGCGAAGAACTACTGCAGAACCATGCGGATCTGATACAATCTGGTAATCGGTTCGAATAGCAGCATAACTAGACTTTGTTCCGGCACGTCCAGAAGTCAGGATAATGTGTTTAACTGTCCTGTTGTTGAATATCGGCAGGTACTTCGGTATCACTATGTCTGATATCTTCACCTGTTGGCGCATCGTTGACAATCACCACACCATCCTCTCCGTCATCATTGCCACTGGATTTCATTCTTTCCGTATTGGCTTTGATCTGCAGGATTCTTGCTTTCTGCTCATCTGTAGCAAGATCCCAGTTCTTATGCAGCAGATCTTCATACCGGTTAATCATGCCTTCCAGCGTCTTCTGTGCTCTGGCTTGAGCCGATAAGAAGTTTGCCTGTTTATCCCACGCCTGCTGCACTTCCCATTTCTCAGAACAAATATTTCCGGAGCTATCTGCGATCTTTGTCGTTGTCGCATCCTCCTGATCACGAACATACATAATTTTCTGTGCCCGGATAATGGCAGCATATGCAATCTGAATCTGGTCCCACAGAACATCAAGCGGATCTTCCGGCATTTCCTGAATGATGGATAACGTCTCTTCCGGAAGATGTTTGGAAAAGAACCCGAACTTCTCAGCATGCTTATTCCCCGGCGGACCGGTTGCATTCTTGTTACCTGGTTGTCCGCCCCGTTTCCTTTTTCCGGGTACGACAGAGGGTGCACCCTCTGCTTTAGAAGGTGCACCCTGTTCTTTCTTCAACTTGGACCAGCCATACCGTTTGATCCAGCTCTTTATTGTATTCAAACTGGTGTCATATTTCTCCGATAGTTTCTTCGGGGGGACACCTGATAGGTAATCATTCTTGATTTGTTCTTTTACATCCGGCACGTCACCACCTCTCTCTTTCCTGTTTTTTTTGCATTAGAAAAGCACCCCGGAGGGTGCCTTCCCAAAATAATATATGTATCATTTTTTATCATCGCTTTACTAATCGTTTTAATTATTTTAAGTAATTGCAAGATACCCCTCTGCTATTAATCGCTGAGCCACTACCTCCATACTATCACTCTCATCAGCAACGTTAACTGCATAATTAGTTAAAATAGCGCTTAATAAAATCATCGCTTCTTTATCCGTCTTATTAATCAAACCATAAAGAACGGTTTTTTTATATTCATCTTTTAAAAGTTCTTTTTCATGTTCCCATTTCTTTCCCTCATGATGTTCTATTTCAAACGAAATATCGTTTAATTCTTGGACCAAAATACTATCTAACTTTCTTTGCCATTTTTGTATATCCGGTGCAAGCAATAAGCCAAATGGATACAAATCATTCTCTGTGTATTCCAAATACTTAAGAAATTCCATAAATTGCATAACATATTTTTCTGCATAAAGCAAATACGCTGAAACTCGTCGGTTAAGCCAAGTATCCTCATATTTTCTTATTTCATACAATTTATTCAAAAATTCTCCCAATTTTTTTCTATCTTCTACAATAGTCATATAAATTGTCCAATCTTCTTTTGGATTGTTGCTTTTCACATTAAACAGCTCTGGATGTACAATATTTACATCTTCTATTATATTTGCTTCTTGTTCTAATTTAATTACCTTTTTTATCGCATTTATTTTATCTTTTGCCAACTCTGTATTAAGCTCTATTTTTTTCTGGTTTTTCAATCCCCAATTAGGGAAAATTGATTTTGCCACTGCCACAATCCCTCCGCTGCCAATTACAAATGTTGCAATTCCAATTATATACTCTACTTTCATATTTTCCTCCACACTAACAAAACCTATCTTCATAATATCCCATTTCTCGACATTACGCAACGAAAAAGACACCCGCGTTGCCAGGTGTCTTCTCTCGGTTTTATTAGATTGTGGGGGAACTGATCGAATGATTTAATATCTGTTCATCAATTCCAGTTTACAGTATAGCACTTTGATTTCAAACAATCCGAACAAATCGAACAAATTTTATCTATTTTTTCATGAATCTATTGAATTCCATTCGAATCCCTTCTCCCGAACATTTATCCCCTGTCTTTCTCGCAACTTCTTCCCAAGGTAATCGCTCAAAGAACTTATACTTGATAATCCGCTGCATACGAAATGGAATACTCTTCATCCATTCTTCTACTTTGATTTTTAATTCTTCCGCTACTTCTTTCTGCTCCTCAATTATTTGTTCTTCTTTTTGAATCTTTCCTGCATCTTCTAACTTCTCAGCAGTACCACAAACATTAAATGATTTCGCTTCATATGGCCATTCCGGATTGCTTCCTCTTACTTTATCTTGTACCGTTTGACGACGCTTCTTTAATTTTTCGAGTTCCTTTTCCGCTTCCTCGATGAATTTACATGCATCTATGTAATCATTTAGAATGTTCTTGTCCACCGGCATCTACTCCCTTCGTTATGTCTACTCCCATCTTCTTCAGGTAATCCTCTACTGAATAGCTCTGATAAGCTTGTGGTGTATGAAATCTCTCACTTGCTTTCGCATCATGGCTTTCTTCCAGCTCCTTATAGTGTTGCTGACTATCCAGTCTTACCTGTCTTCTGTCTCTTCCTCTGTTCAATCATTTCTCATCTCCTTCGTCGTTTTGTTTATACTTGTCCTTTCATGTAACATCCCCAGAATGTTCCCGATCGCTTTCCGCTGTGGTGCCCGAACAATGGTTTCTGACCTATAGCTTTCCAAACTTTCTGCGCCGGAATATCCGTTTCCGCCCATTTAAAGATCAACACTCCATCTTCTTTCAGAACTCTCATACATTCCTGGAATCCATCATGTAGCATTTCTGGCCAGTGTTCGTCCAATCTTCCGTATTTCTTAGCCATCCATCCGGTTTTTCCGGCATATCTCAGATGTGGTGGATCAAACACGACCAGGGAAAACGATTCATCCGGGAATGGTAGATCTGTAAAATCGCATTGTATATCGGGATCTATGTAACAGGTCCGTTCTGATTGTCCGTCACCTGATTTCCAAATCCCTGTTAATTCTTCTTTGCGGATATCGCAATATACTGCTGCCGGATGTTCTTTGTTGAACCAGATTGTCCGAGATCCACACGTTGCATCAAGTATTTTCTTATCACTCATGTTGTTCCTCCCTGTATGGTTCCGGCAATGGCATCCATGCATTGACAAATATTCCATAGCTTGAATATGATTTTTCATCATCTCCCGGATAGAATGTACCGCCTTCATCATTTTCTTCATACCTTGCGATATCCGGCATTGTTGCATTCTCAAATGATACCAATATGCAACTTTCATCGTCCGGCAAGCGCGCGCTAATTGGAATCCATTTGCCAAGGACATTTGTGTCTTTAGCATCTTCCCTGTCCTCATACATCGCCAGTCTATCCACCAGCTCCTGTTTCTTATTCGGGGACCAGTACCCTCGCTTTATACCGTTCTCTCTTTTATGTGTTAATCTCTCCATGATCTATTCCTCCACATCCTTCATTTTCATCCTTTCGCCTATTTTTAAGCATAAAAATACCAACCACCGAATATTGATGGTTGGTAAGAATAATTTCTTTCTATTTCTCTTTAATTTTCATTTCAATGATTTTCTTTATTGCCTCTTCCGGTGTCAAATCATTTGATACGCATTGCAGATACACTTCTTTTCTGTCGATAACTATGTCATCATCGAAATTTTCATCATCTACTTGTATTCGTATAGATTCTCCTTCTATTTTTCCAGATGCAGCAAAATTGTAATTCATATTTTGAAGATTTAATAATTCTTTATCTATTTCTTCAATTAATGTGAATTTTTCATTTAATTGGTCATTAATGAAATTGTACCATTCCCTCTTTTGCATAGTATTTCCTCCCGCCTATTTGATATGGAAATTATACCACTCCAACCATCAATATTCAATTGTCAAGGTTCGACACCATTCTACATTTCTATTCTTTTCTCTTTCTCCTCCCAGTATTCAACTATGTATTCCTTCTTACCCTTCGCATTACCTGGAATCGTCCTGTATCCGATCTTAACCGAATACCCCGCCTTTACCAGCAGCCTTGCGATCATCAGCCGGTCTTCTTCATTCAGTCCAACCGTCCCACCACGAACATTATGTATTATCGCCATCGCTTTCTCCTTCCTCTGGAATCAGTTCTGGGAAATCAAATATCGTCATTTGTCCCTCGACATTTTCAGCTCTCCTTTTTTCTTCTTCCATTCGTTTCTTTTTGTATTCGTTATATTTCATTCGGTACTTATAACTCTTTCCGAAAATATTCCATGCTGCCTTTACTACATTCGGTTCATATTTTTGAATCTTTTCCAGATCTTCTACTGCCTTATATGATATTGGGCATCCGCAACATCCTGTTCTGGTCAATCCATAAACTTCATACGCATTCGAATATTTTATTTTGTAATACTCCTTATACCATGCCTTATCCTTGTCAGATACATAATAGAGCGGTCTTAGCCGATAATGTCCATCTGCCGTTTCCGTGAAACAAAGAGCCGTGTTGTCTTTTCTGGGAACCGATCTCATTCCGCCTTCATCTCTACGCTCTCCCGTTATAATCATGTCATAATCTTTCTGAACTTTATGAGCGATTTGCTTTTTGCAATAATCACAGCATCTTGCACTTATCATAAATTCTGGCGGGTACTTCTTGATGAAATCCCGCATGTATTTTGATGAATTGATTACGAGCTGAATGTTTGGTCTTGGTTCCCCAGCCGAATTACAGCAGCAAAGAAAATTAATCAGACTCTCACATTTAGGATATCTTTCTTTTAACTCTTTTCTTTTCGCCGCCTTATCTTCTGCCTGATCATATTCATCTGCTATAGATAAAGGGACTCCTTTCTTTTGCCATTCGGACAAACCTCCTGACATAATTTTCGATACGAATGGAATTCCATATTTTCTGGTTGCCCGGACGATGTTGATCTCTGGTCTTCTCTCTTCAATTTCCACTCCATACTTTTTTGCAACATACTTCACATGATCTCTTGTTGCTTTCATTTCCAATCCTGTATTAAAAAATACATATTTGATTGGCGGTAACTCGAACATTGCTCTGGTCCGTTCAATCAGGTCAAGCATTATATCACTGTCTGATCCGCCCGAATATGAGCATATGGCATCCGGATGTTCTATTAATCTCTTCGCGATAATACTCTTGATTGCCTCAAATTTTGCCGGTGAATCAAAATCTGCATAATCTGGTCTGTCTGTATAAACTTTACTTACTCCGTTTTTCATCTTTCCAAAAGGAGCCGATGCATCATCACTCCGGCCGGAGCTCCGTCTCCTTTCGTTATGCTAAAAATCAAATACTATTTCCGGTGCCGGTATAAAATCAACACTGCATTCTTCTCTGTTGTCCAGCTCTATCCTCCGGACCGCCTTATTGATCTCTCTGGCATTGTCCTTGCAGTACACATAGCCATCCGGCGCATATAAGCTTTTCACCTTCCCGTTGATCCGGTCCAAAATCGTTTGATATGACATATGGTTCTTCCTGCCGGCTTCTCTTACCGATCTGTAGAAATCAACGATCTGTCCTTCTTCGCTGATCTTCACAACCGAAGTTTCACAGCCGTTGCCTCTTCCAGTTAACCTACCAAGTTCACTCCTGGTAGTGATACCAATATTGTTTAGTGCATCGTCTGTGATAATCCCGTTCTTGTGGTAAGTTACCATTCCCGGAGGTAATTCACCGATAAATGTGATCTGCATTAGCTTCATGATAACCTGTTCCTTGCAGTTCAATTTCACAACCCTTCGACCGTTCGTAGTCTTGATATATGGGTGCAGCGCTTTGTACCCACGTTTCAGTGCCCTACGAACATTGCCGAAAAGTTGATCTGGTACTTCCCGTCATATCCCGGAATGTCATACCATCCTCTTGGATTGATCTGCTTAATCCGCATGATTCCCACCTCCCGGAATTCCTAAAAGCGCTCTTTCCATCTGGTCCATGTCATAATCACGGCCAGTGAAATTGTTAAACCCAGTGCTGCCACGTTTGGCGGTCTCTTCCTTCCTTGTCTGGCTTCTCCTCTGGTCTTCTTTCTCCCAGGTACGCACTGCTGCTTTCCAGTTCTTCATTTTGTTTTTCCCTACCATCCAGCCTTTGGATTCATAAAAATCAACAAAAGCTTGCGGATCTACTTTGTTCCCACGTTCCTGGCAATACGCTCGGACCGTTTCCACATCTGGCGGTTCAAACCGCCCTATATTATTAATTCTTTTATTCTTTCCTTCTTTCTTTTCTTCTATTGCGTGTCGATTGCCTGTCGATAGATTGTCAACAGACGTGTCACTTCGTGTGTCGTTTTCCATGTCGTTCTCTGTGTCATTTTGCCTGTCACTCGATTGGTACTTACAGTAATTAACCACTGTATATACGCTATATTTTGCGTGTCGATTGCATGTCACTTCGCCTGTCTTCTTAAGGTGTTCCAGTGCTGTGCGAACCTCTCTTTCACTCAATCCAGTCTCTGCAGACAGCTTGGATATCGAAGAAACAAAGCTCCCTCTTTCAATTACTTCTTCTCCAAAGTAACCTCTTTTCCAATTCACCCGGAGTAACATATGTATAAACAACCGGCAAGTATTAACATCGTGATACCAGCACCAGTCCAGCAATGACCGACTGACTTTAATATAATTACCGTTCATACAGCTTCATCCAATCATCCAGTGACATAGTAACCAGCCACTCTTTTCTATTCTTCCGATGCATAACAACCGGCATTTCACCTGTTCTTGCATCATTCTTTGACTGTTCCACGGCATCATAGATATTCAGCTTTTCTACTCTCTTGCATTCAATATGAATCCCTGGAAGACCAACTACATCTGCGTCACCATTAGATCCGCAATACTGTTGACCTCTCCGGCTGTCCTCATATCCATAGCTTTTGAGTATTGCAGCAAGCTCAAGCTCACCTTTCTTTCCCTTCTGGTTTGAATTCATTTATTATGTCCTCCAATCAATGCCGTTTTCTTTACAATCTTTTATAGCTCCATTCAGAGACCAATCTATGGAATCTCTTCTGCTTTCCTCCTGCCTGACATATGCTGCAAGCATTCCTCTTTCCATCGGATCATCCAGATCAGGTCTGAAATATCCCTTTCCATCCGATAGATTCAAGATAGATCCGTCACGCCTTGCATAATGAATCAAATCTCTTACCTGACGGTCCCTGAATCCAGTCTTCATACACAGCTCATATCTTGTGACCGCATTAGCTCGTCCTTTCGGAATATAATCACAAATGTCAAATCCCTCACAGTTCAATGACCGGAGATAATCCTCTAATTCTATCTGTCCTTCCATGCTGCTCCTTTCCGCCAGAGCCTGGCTCTCTGGCCGTGATACAACATCTTGTGCAATAAATAACGCTGGGTGAGTGCTTATGCGTTACATTTCTTGGTTACAATGCCAGGGAATCTATGTTAATAAGTTACAATCTGCTTTTCCCGAAGATTTCTCTAAACTCTTCCCTTGTCCCATAATGTTCCTCGAAATACTTCTGAGCCATTTGCTTCAGTTCCAGATCAATGCCCTTATTCGGATTCTGATGAACACTGTCCGGATAATTCTCATGTAAGTAATAAGCTATCGGTATTACAAAGCCGTATTTCTCAGACATTGATCTATACGGGCCATAAAATATATGATGTCGATGGCAATATGGCGTGCCGGTAAAATAACAATGATCCATATCATCTGTGAACACACTCCACAATTTCTTAGACATCCACACCATACCTTTCTTTCAGGAGTCTCTTTTCTTCTGGTGTTGCTATTTCTCTGTCCGAAATACCCGCTTCCTTACACATGGTAATCATTCCGCCTATCAGCCTTGCCATTTCCTCTGTATTGTACGTATGGCTGCCACGAAGTAATCTGTACGTTCGATACATCACATTGTCATTGCCCTCTCGCACTTGCGATGTCGGCTGTAAATGATAATTCACGGCATATCTAACCTGATTTTCTGCATCTTCCGTATCAGGAATCGTTGTAAACACTGACTTTCCATCAATGATCCAAGGTTGTCCATATCTGATTAGCGCTATGTTATGCACCTCTGGATTTGCCATATCAAGGACCTTTCCCAACTTCGATACGAGCACCCAGTAATATGCATTAGCATCCAAGCTTCTCTTCTTTCGATATTTCTTTATCTGAATGGTCAATTTTTCGCAACCCTTTAGATCTTGGAATGCTTCTCTTGCGTCTTCATTCAGTTCAAAGGACGCTGTCTGTTTGCCAGTAGCATAATTCATGGACAACCCTTGAAATATTCCTGTGAAATCCATTACTGTTCACCCATTTTATTCATGAGAATCATAAAATGCTTTACTGTAAGTTCTCTTAAATCCTTCACTTTAAAAAAGTTGCATACATTTTCAACAGTCTGATTGTGATTTGGAATGCATTTCATTAATGTGTTATACTGTGCGTCCGAAATTAAACTCATTCCCTCTTGTTGTTTAATAGCATTCAAAACCTCATCTGCACTGGCAACACTTGTATCAATTCCAATTCCGCACATTCCAAGCGCTCTTCCTACAGCTGATGTCTCGCAATTTTCAATGTAAGAAGTCTTGTTTATGAATGAAGAATCCTCTTTTTCATAGGCATGTCCCACTCCTAGCACTGAACCAAAATCATCTTTCACAACTGCAGACATCACACAGATGCCTTTCTCTAAGCTTTCAATATTTGTCTCGATACTTCCGTTCGGATATAACATTCGAAATACACGAATTCTTTGATTTACTTCCGCATATTCTTTTCCTTTAACTTCTATTTTTGTGATTGTTTGATTTGCAATCATTAACGATTCATATGTCATCTATACCGCCTCCTTCAACACAAGTTGCCCGTCTGACTGTCTAATCAGAAACGATCTGATAAGCTCTTCTCTCTTTTTCTTCTTGTCCTGGCAATCACATTTCTCTTCCGGATCCAAATTACAACCACAGAACGCACATTCCTTGTAATACATTAATACTCACCTATCTTTTTCACATAAGTCTCACACCCGCGTTCTTCGCGGATCTGCATTGCGAGATCGTTTACTCTGTTTTTTTCTGCGCGTGTAACAAAACGATATGTTCCATATTTGTATTCTTCCGCTCCGAACACCATCCATATTTCTGCCATTACACAACCCTCCTGTAATTAGCATTGAGACAATCCTCGCATAAACGTTCTCCATCTATCGTATAGATATAATCTCCTTCATACACCTCACACCCACAGCAATCACAAACCGAGGCCGGTTCTGGATCATCTGGCGGAGTTGTTTTCCAATCGTCGTATCCTGGAATGCTTTCCATCTCTACTCCTCCATTACAGCTTGAACAATCTTTTCGCAAACCACTCCAAGTTCATTAATAAATTGTCCCATCTCTTTTGCCAAAGCCACATGATCCTCTGGTAATGGATCTGAACCATCCAGATGTTTGGCAACTCGGTCCGTGATACCAGCTGCAACCATAGCATATTTATCAATATCTTCTTCCTTTGCATCTTCCGGAAGTATCTCGAATGCTGCTGCTCCTATATATGCACTCAGATCTGATATTGTAATTTCATATTTCTTTTCTTCTGCCATTTGACTATTCTCCTTTTTCTGTTTATACTTAAATTGACTATTTTCCAGAGCGCCCCAAGCTTGCCGGCTTATACGGGTGCTCTTCTTATTTCCACGTCAGATCAAATATCTGTCTTAATTGATCCGGCGTATAGATTTTTGCTGATGGTATTGTCACCCAGCTGATCAGGTAATTTCTCCGCACCTCTACGGTATTTGAATCCTTACTGATCGCATCTAAGTGCTCCCGGATTCTTTCCAGTTCTTTCTGGAACTCATGATCATCCATCAGTCTTGGTATCTCTTGCAATGTCCTCACCTCCTTATCTAAGAATCAACCACGCAAACAATATAAGGTCGAATGATATACCGACCGCACAACCGATCACACAGCCGATTAGCAGTTCTCTTATACCTCTCTGCAGCTTATTTTTTGGTCCTCTTCTTTTCATGCTTGTCCTCCCTTCTACCGCCTAAGCGGTTTTCTCTTTCTGGTATCCCAGATATCCAACAGCTACACGATTCAACTCATTCACGATTTTTTCTCGTTCCTCTGCAGATAATGTAGCTATGTCTCTCTCTACTCCATCGATGATCACGATGTTAATATGTTTCAAAACTGCATCACCTCTTTATAGGTTATGTGGAATGGTTTGTACTTGTTGCATTCTGATCTTTAACATGAATCGCACAATCATTTATTCCGACTATTGTTGTTACTGGTGAACTCCCTATATATTCGGAGGTCTGCTCTACTACTTCTCTCATGCACTTTCCACACACTGGGCAGTAATTTGCATTCTCCGGAAGCTCGGTAAAACATACTGGGCATAATCGTTTCATAATATCCACCTCTCTTTTATTGCATCTTCCTCAAATCTCTCCTATACTCTAAATACAAGCACTGCCACGCTGAGTATTTATGAAAGGAGATATATTGTATGGATCCTAATTGGCACGCCCAACTAATGATTGATGAAATTAACAAACAAAGTGAACGTGACGTCCTTTTAAAAGAAACCCATGATACTCTTTTACAAATGCAAGAAGCATCTGAAAAGGAATCTGCTATAAATTCAAAGCGATTTATAATTCAGACAGTTCTTTCTGTAGCATCTCTAATTGTTGCTGCAATTGCTGCTGTTGCTTCCATAATTTCTTTGTTGTAAGAACTATGGATATTTGATCGATAGCCGTTAATACTGCGGCTATTGATACTAATAAAACGGATACACTTTCAGCCACTTTACTTTCTCCCTTCTTCTGAACCTGTTTCATCTGTTGCTGAAATTAATTCATCTACAGCCACATCGAAATATCCAGCCAAAATTTTAAGCTTTGCTATCTTCGGTTTACTCCTTCCTGATTTCCAATCAGAAAAAGTAGACTTCGGAATCCCTGTATCTTTTGCTACCCTATAGTCAGATACACCTTTTTGATTTCGAAGTTCTACATATCTTTCATACATAAAAATAATCACCTCATTTCCGAACTTTCTATTGATTTTAGTTCGGAAATCAGATACAATATATTTACCAGATACATTGACAAATGAATTAAAACTTAATTCTGTTTTGATTTCCGAACTTTGTAGCTTTATTATAGTGCGGATTTCAGAACTTGTCAATAACTTTTTGTACTGATTTCAGAATTTATTATTTAGAGGTGTATTATGTATGAAATTTATTGCAAGTTAAGAGATTCCAAAGGGATGAAAGATTCTGACGTGGCAAAGGCTACTGGAATCACAAAATCCACTTTTTCAGACTGGAAAAATGGTAGAAGCAATCCTAAAGATGCTAAATTACAGAAGATAGCTAATTTATTTGGTGTAACTGCCGAATATATTCGCACTGGAAAAAATACCAACGAATACTACACAAACAACGAAACTGCACAGGTAGCACAAGAGATATTTGAAAACAAAGAACTGAAAGCGCTGTTTGATGTCCAGAAAGATATGGATCCGGACGACTTAAAAGCTCTGCATAGCATGGCTCTCGCGCTTAAACGAAAGGAACGTGGTGATATTGACGACACCGGATGTTAATGTCGTTCTTATGGACTTTCCAAGTAAAAAAGGAAATGAAATGGTTGTTCCGAACGAAGACGGAAGCTACACGATACTGATCAATGCCGGATTGAATTATGAATCTCAGCTTAAGGCATATGAACATGCCATGAGTCATATAACAAATGATGACTTTTTAAAAGGTAATGTACAAGAAATTGAATACTATGCTCATCATCCACACAAAGATCCAGAACCGGCTCAAATCTATCTTGATCGCATCAAGCAATTGCAAGCGGAACGAAGACGATTAAAGAAGCGGATTGCTCGTGATCAGAAACGTGTTGAATTTATTCAGGAACATTGCGATATGTTCCACCGAGCTGAACACCACTATCTATATGGTGATGATTTATAAAATATGAAAGAGAGGAAAATGTATGGAGTTCAATGATGTAATTAAACAATTTTCAGAAAGGATACTGTCTTTAAAAGACACCATCACTACAGAAGAATCCACAAAAATGTCTCTTGTAGTGCCTTTATTTCAACTTCTTGGGTATGATGTTTTCAATCCAAATGAATTTTGCCCAGAGTATATTGCTGATGTAGGAATAAAAAAAGGCGAAAAGGTTGATTATGCAATCCTTGAAAATGGACAGCCGAATATTTTAGTCGAATGCAAAAGTTGCTCAGAGCAACTCGACAAACATTCGTCTCAACTTTTTAGATATTTCGGGACATCTCCTGCTAAATTTGGCATTCTTACAAATGGCATAATATATCGTTTTTATACAGATTTAGAAGAATCAAACAAAATGGATCTTGTGCCATTTCTAGAAATAGACATGGCAAATTTAAAAGATTCTTCCATCAATGAATTAAAAAAATTTTGTAAAGATAATTTTGATAAGGACAAAATATTTAGTACTGCCGAAGAGCTTAAATATAGCAGTCAAATAAAAAACATCTTAACAAAACAGTTTGAATCTCCGACAGAAGACTTTGTTCGATTTATTTTAGCGGATATATACGATGGTCAAAAGAATCAGAGAATAATTGAAAAATTTACGCCTGTGGTAAAACGAGCTTTCTCTTCTTTTGTAAATGAAATAGTAAATAGTAAAATTTCTTCTGCATTAGCTGACGATTATGATAAAGATGAAGAATCAGAACCCGAGATCAAAGAACCCGCATCAAAGATTGTTACAACGGAAGATGAAATTGAAAGTTTCTACATTATTCGCGGACTTCTTGCTGGTATCGTACCCGTTGAAGATATAGTTCACCGTGATACCGAAAGTTATTTTGGAATTCTGTATAAAGACAATAATAGAAAACCGATTTGTCGCCTCAATCTTGATGCAAGAAATAAACAGCTTCTCATCCCGGATGCTAATAAAAAATTCGAACGTATTTATATCGACTCTTTAAACGATTTGTACAAATACAAAAACCGTTTAATAGAAGTTGTAAAGAGATATATGTAATTCATCCAGTCTCTAACCATAAATACACTGCCCTCTTGATACGAAAGTATTTATATGGCGGAGATATCTGATTGAATAAATGAACTCTGGAAAAAACGAAAGGAAAAGACATATGAAAAAGAAGAAAACACTACTAGGATTGATTGCTGCCATTGCGATCATTGTCATCGGTATTTGTGTTTGGTACTTTCAGGTGAAAAAGCCTCATGATCTTGCAGAAACAAAGTTTAATGCTGCAGTCAAAGAAGTAGAAGCCAAGAATACTGAACTTACCTCTGCAATGAACGATGCTCAGAAAATATTGGACAAAAAGGAAGCAGTTTATGATAACACTACTAAAGAAGCCTTTATTACTGCTCTTTCCGATGCAAAAGCAGCACAGCGCAAAATACCAGATCTACCAAAAAAGACAGCAGACATCAATGCTGAAACGAAAAAGCTTTCTGAACCACTGGATTACTCCTCTGTAATTAATGCTATTTCTGAAAAACAAACAGCTTATCAGAACAGCGTTCTGCAGATGAAGCAAATCACTAATCCTAATGAAGATTTCGTTATTCAGCGCTTAAAGGGAATTCCAAATATTTCCGGATATCAGGCAGTCACAGAAGATCATGATCCAAACGGAAATCTAAATAAACAGGGAGGCTACACTTCCACAGTTTATTTTTCTACTCCTCTTATCGACCAATCTAGTGTATATGGAAATGACATTGTAGATAAAGGAACTGAATGCGGTGGAGCTATCGAAGTTTATGCATCAGAAGAAGATGCCGAAAAGAGAGATTCGTATCTTGCCAGCTTTGATGGTGCAGGAATGTTAAATTCCGGATCTCACAAAGTTTTAGGTACTATCGTAATCCGAACCTCAACCAAATTAACAGCTACACAGCAAAACGAGTTCACCAACAACATTACAAACAAATTATTAGAATTACAGTAAAATACTAAAAAATCCCCGGTGTTACCAGCACCAGGGAAAATGAGAAAACTATAGGGTGTTTGGAACACAGTACAATTCTCTCCCTCACAAAGATTATTGTATCACAAAAATCCGGCACCGTATAGGTGTTATTTTTGTACCCATTTTTGTGCGACGTCGCACATATAATTACAGGAAGGTGATACAATGAGCGTAAAATATGCATACGGCTACATCCGGGTATCCACTCATGATCAGGAAGAGATCTCCCCGGACTCCCAGGAGCACCTCCTCCGGGACTATGCAGCCAAAAACAATATTGTAATCCTGAAGATCTTCACGGACCTAGGTATCTCCGGAAGGAAAGCCAATAAGCGTCCCGGCTTCCAGGAGATGATCGGACTGGCCAAAGGTGATGGCCATCCAGTCGATCTGATCCTGGTATGGAAGTTTTCCAGGTTTGCCCGGAATCAGGAAGAATCCATCGTATACAAGTCTCTTTTAAAAAAACAGCACAATGTAGATGTCGTGAGTGTATCTGAACCACTCTCCGATGATCCCTTTGGCAGCCTGATCGAGCGTATCATCGAATGGATGGACGAATACTACTCTATTCGATTATCCGGCGAAGTGTATCGAGGTATGAAAGAAAATGCACTCCGCGGAGCATACCAAGCACGTCCGCCACTTGGATACAAGGTCGTGGAGCATGGCAAGCCTCCGATGATTGTTCCTGAAGAAGCAAAGATTGTTCGGACTATATTCGAAAAATACACAAATGAAGGCATGAGCTTCTTTGATATCGCCAGATACCTAAATTCTTTAGGACTCAAGACTTCGCACGGAAAGCCATTTGAACGAAGATCTGTCGAATACATCATCCAGAATCCTTCCTATTGTGGCATGATCCGGTGGAACCGGACAGAGAACGGCACCAATCGTATCAAAGATAAGGACGAATGGATTGTTACAGAAGGGCAACAGCCGGCTATCATATCAAAAGAACTCTTTGAATCAGCGCAGAAACGATTTAAAGCCACCTACAAGCCGGTTGGCAAGCGTCCCTCTTCCACTTATAAGCACTGGCTCTCTGGACTGCTGAAATGCCCGGATTGCGGACGCACCCTAACCTCAACCACTATGAAACGAGTCAATGGGGAAAAATATTCTTACTTCTCCTGCTACGGATACAGTAAAGGTAAATGTAAAAAGCCGAACGGCATCAGCTCACTGGTCCTTGAGAAGGAAGTTCTGGCCAGTATCAAAGAAATATTGGATACCAAAGATATTGTCTATGAATTGCGTGAATATCAACCCACAGAGCAGTTTGACGAACGCAAGGCTATAACAGAACAATTGGAAAGTTTAACCGGCAAAGAGGAACGAATAAAAGCCTCCTACCGGGAAGGGATTGATACACTGGAAGAATATAAAGCGAATAAAGCTATCATTCAGAAAGAACGTAAATCCTTAGAACAACAATTAAAGGAATTGAAAAAGGCAGCACGTAAATCTGATCAGGATCCAGCGGATGCCATGCTGCAGAAGGTCCGGAGTGTGTATGATATTCTCATCTCCAACAATTATACATACATTCAAAAGAACGAAGCCCTGAAGCAGATCATCGACAAGATTATCTACGATCGCAAGAACGATTCTCTCAAAATCTACTTTTTCTTATACAGGTAAAATGCCCGCAAACCCAGTAAAACCAAGGGTTTGCGGGTACTTTATAGGTTGTGACAATTTGGTTGACCCAATGGGGATCCAAATCCTTAGGCGACCAGGGCTATTCCCCTATCGAAATTCTCCGTTACTACTACGGTGACGACATGTACATTAACACCGCCGAAGCCATCTCCGGCATCCCATCCTCCTGGCCTGGCTATACTCTGGAAATTGGTTCTTCCGGCAATAAAGTTTTGCAGATGCAGGAACAATTAAATGTCATAGCAGGTGCTTATCCTGCTATTCCGAAAATTACTGCTGACGGGATTTACGGACCTGCAACTGCAGAATCAGTCCGTACATTCCAGAAAGTATTCGGACTGCCACAGACCGGAACAGTCGATTATACTACATGGTATAAAATTTCCGAAATTTACGTAGGCGTATCACGAATTGCTGAACTGTATGGATAATAATCGAATCGCTCTAATGATAAACGGCTTAATCACCCCTGAAAAGAAAGGATGGTAACATGAAAGCAAAAGATTGGAAAAAATGGGCTAAATGTGCCGGTATTAGGGCAATAAAGACTGTCGCGCAGACCGCCATAGCAACAATTGGAACCGTAACTGTACTTGGGCAGATAGACACGAAATTAGTAATTTCCACATCCATGCTGGCCGGAATATTATCACTGCTAACCAGTATTACCGGTTTGCCGGAATGTAATTCCGAAAACAAATAATGCTCTCTTTTGTATACTTTTGTATCAAAAGTCCCCCTTAAGTAGACTTTATCTATTTTCTACCTAAGGGGGATGATTTTTTGATAGATCTGCCAGCACTTCTACCTGCCCAAAAATATTCTATTAATATCATTAAACATTACAAATACCATCAACAACATCAATAGTATGATTCCTGCCAGATGTACATATCCCTCTTTCTCTGGTGGCACACGTTTTCCTCTGATTGCCTCCACAAAAAGAAATACCAGACGTCCCCCATCTAATGCCGGGAGTGGCAGCAAATTCATAACACCAAGATTCGCAGACAACAATATTGCCATATTTAACATCTGTACCACAACTGCAAATACTCCATAAGAACGGCTTTCTTTATAGGTTGTATCTACAGTACTTACAATTCCCACAGGGCCCGAAAGTTCATTTACTCCAATCTGGCCTGTCACAAGCATCTTTAGGCTATCGACAGTTGTACATATCCAGAATTTCACTTCATATCCGCCATATTGAAAAGCCGTCAACAGATTTGCCTTGCTATAACCGGAACTTCCTATTCCTAATCTCTTATAGCCCAGTTCTTTATCCATCTTCGGTGTCAGTGTGACCGTCTTTTCTTTTCCGTTTCTTAACACGGTAACAGCCACATCCTCATTAGAATGAAACTGATTGTAAAAGCTGACTTCACGGAAGATATGGATCTTTTTGTTTCCCATCTGTACGATCTCATCACCTTTTTTCAGGCCTGCTTCTGCAGCAGGATAGCCTGATTCTACTGCTCCGATCACCGGCTTATCATAGCCGACCATCGCTGTAATGATCACGGCAAATATAAAAGCCAGGATAAAGTTGAACACAGGCCCTGCCGCTATGACAGAGATTCTCGCCCAGACAGATTTGTTATTAAAATTGTTCGGCGAATCATTCGCTTCTTCGTCTTCCCCCATCGCACAGAACCCTCCGATCGGAAGGATACGCACGGCGTATTTGGTCCCTTTATATTCTTTTGAATAGATTGCCGGTCCCATTCCTATAGCAAACTCATCTACATCAATTCCATTTTTCTTCGCCAGTAAGAAATGACCCAGCTCATGAAAAAATATGATGAAGCTGAATAATAAGATTGCTAATATAATTCCCAAATTTACTGTTACCTCCTGCTGTTGATTCTCTCATAGGTCGCTGCTTCTGTCTCCAGAATCTGTTCCAGCGTTGGATTTTCAATATTCTTATGCGCTTTCATACAGTCCTCAATGATCTCCGTGATTTCCAGATACTTGATCTCTCTGTTGAGGAACTGGCTGACTGCAAGTTCATTTGCCGCATTGAATACAGTCGGAAGACTTCCGCCTTTTCTTCCTGCTTCATATGCAAGTTCCAGTCCGTAGAATGTGTCTGTATCCGGCTTCTCAAATTCCAGTTTGCCCAGTGTCCAGAAATCTACTCTGTCCCCCGGAAGGAATCTTCTTTCCGGATAATACAGTGCATACTGGATTGGGAGCTTCATATCCGGTGTTCCAAGTTCTGCAATAATTGCGCCGTCTACATATTCTACCATCGAATGAATGATACTCTGCGGCTGTACCACAACCTGTACCTGATCCACATCTACATTAAATAACCACTTGGCTTCAATAACTTCAAGACCTTTGTTTACCATTGTAGATGAATCGATCGTGATCTTACGTCCCATTGACCAGTTAGGATGCTTCAATGCATCTTCCACCTTGATCTCCATCAGTTCTTCCGATTTCTTTCCACGGAACGGTCCGCCGGATGCTGTCAGAAGTATCTTATGAAGTGCTCCGTGATTATTTCCCTGTAAAGACTGGAAGATTGCACTATGCTCGCTGTCCACCGGAAGAATGGACACTCCCATCTTTTTTGCCAGCGGCATAATGATATGTCCTGCCGTTACCAGCGTCTCTTTATTGGCAAGTGCAATGTCTTTTCCTGCTTTGATTGCCTCAATTGTCGGACGGATACCGATCATACCGACAACAGCCGTTACAAGGATCTCTGTTCCCTTCATCGTTGCAACTTCCATAAGTCCATCCATGCCTGCAACAATCTTTGTATCTGTATCTGCTACATTAACACGTAATTCGTCTGCTTTTTCTTCCGACCATACAGCCACGATCTGTGGGTGGAATTCCCTGATCTGTTCTTCCAGCATCTTGATATTGCTGCCTGCAGCCAGTCCGAGTACTTCGATATCTCCATTCTCTCTTACCACTTCCAGGGTCTGTGTTCCAATGGAACCTGTAGAACCTAAAATTGCTATCTTTTTCATACTTACCTCCTACAATCTTCCTGCAAGGAATGTTGCAAGATAATAAATGATCGGTGCTGTAAAGATAACACTGTCAAATCTGTCAAGGATTCCTCCATGTCCCGGGATCAGTTTCCCGTAATCTTTGATATCATGATTACGTTTGATCGCTGAAGCTGCCAGATCTCCGATCTGCGAGATCATACCGCCGACTCCGCAAATAACCGCATACTGTGCCGGATTCACACCAGCTCCTGTAATCTTATTTGCTGCAACTGCAAAGATTGCACCCAGTAATGCAGCTCCGACAATTCCGCCGATTCCGCCTTCTACGGATTTCTTTGGGCTTAACTTCGGTGCCATCTTGTGTTTTCCAAGAAGCATGCCTGCACAGTACGCACAGGTATCACACCCCCAGGAGCTTAAAAAGATCAGCCATACTGCAACGGCTCCGTCTTCCAGCATTCTGGTCTGGTACACATAAGACAACATCACTGCAACATAGAATACGCCAAAGAACACCGTCATTACCTGCTCTGCCTTAAATGTCGGGAATGAAAACACATACACCGCCATCAGTACTACCAGAAATGCAATCGTAAGAAGTGTCATATACTGCATCTGTCCGGTATATAAAATTCCATAATATACAACAGCTCCCAGATAACCGGTAAGTCCTAATATCTTGTTCTGCACATCCACAACTTTATAAAGCTCTGACAGTCCGATCAGACTGATCAGTGCCAGAAATCCAAACAGTAAACCACCGCCGGTTCCAACCGTTGCAATTAAGATGATAACCAGAACAATCCCACTTAATAATCTCGTCTTAAACATTCTGTTCTTCTTCCTCCTTCACACCACCATAACGTCTGTCACGGTGATTGTATGTTTCAATCGCCTTTTCCAGCTCTTCTTTACTGAAATCCGGCCACGGAACATCTGTAAAATAAAATTCTGTATAGGCAAGCTGCCATAACAGATAATTGGAAAGCCTAAGCTCCCCGCTGGTACGGATCATCAAATCCGGATCCGGGATTCCTTTTGTATCCAGATATTGCTCAAATGTTTCTTCTTTGATCTCAGCCGGATCCACTTTTCCATCCACGCAGTCTTTTGCAATCTTACGGATCGCACGGATCATCTCATCACGGCTTCCATAATTAATCGCGATCTGGAAATTCAGACCGCCATTATTCTTTGTTGCTTCTTCCAGTTCCAGAATTCTCTTCTGAATGTCTTCATCCAGTCTTGTGATATCCCCGATCACGCGGACTTTCATATCATTCTTTGCAGCCGTTTTCAGACAGGTCTTCATGTAATTACGAAGCAGCTTCATCAGAGCATTGACTTCATCGTCCGGACGATTCCAGTTCTCTGTGGAAAATGCGTAGACCGTCAGATATTTAATGCCCATTCTCCACGCTTCTTCGCAGATACGCTCTACATTCTTACTGCCCTGTGCATGACCGTAATTGCGCGGCATTCCTTTTGCTTTTGCCCAGCGTCCGTTTCCATCCAATATGATCGCAACATGTTGTGGCACATTCATATGATTATTTCCTCCTAATAACAATAGGTATACAAGAACAGAGGGGACAGTTTCCAGAGCATCTGGACCTTATCCCCCTCCTGTTGTATACTGCTTTTATCTCTTACAGGTCTTATACTGTCATAACCTCTTTTGATTTTGCTTCTACAGCTTTATCAACTTCTTTTACATATTTGTCTGTCAGTTTCTGAAGATCATCTTCCATATCTTTCATTTCATCTTCTGACACATCGGAACCTTTCAGTTTCTTAACAGAATCGATTCCATCACGACGGATATTACGAATCGCAACTTTGGCTGCTTCGCCCTTTTTCTTAACATCCTTTACCAGTTCTTTTCTTCGATCTTCTGTTAATTCAGGGAAAAGAAGACGTACAGTTGTTCCGTCATTCGTCGGATTAATCCCCAGATCTGAAGTCATGATTGCTTTTTCAATCTCTCTTACCATTTTCTTTTCCCATGGCTGGATCTGAATCATACGTGCTTCCGGTACGGATACGTTTGCTACCTGCTGGATTGGTGTCGGTGTTCCATAATAGTCTACCATGATCTTATTCAGAACGTTCGGATTTGCACGGCCTGCACGGATTGCAGAAAGTTCTCCGTCCAGATTTCCGATTGTTTTCTTCATTTTTTCTTCAAATGGTTTTAATCTTTCATTCATAGTGTTATCTCCTTTTATCTGCTTATCTGCATTTTTATACAGTTACTTTTGTTCCTGTAAATGTACCCTTCATTGTCTCAACAATGCTGTTCTCCTCATTTAATCCGAATACCAGCATCGGCATCTTATTCTCCAGACACATGATAGAAGCGGTAAGATCTACTGCCATCAGCTTCTTATCGATAATCTCCTGAATAGATATCTCATCGTACTTCTTCGCTTCCGGATTTACCTTCGGATCACTGTCATAGATACCATCAATTGCTTTTGCCAGTAACATTGCATCTGCTTCGATCTCAATGGCTCTTAAAACTGCACCTGTATCTGTTGAAAAATATGGATGTCCTGTTCCGCCTGCAAAGAATACAACTTTTCCTTCATTCAATGCTTCTACTGCTGCATCCTTGGAAAACAGTGTGGTAAATGCACCGCATACGAACGGTGTAAATACTTCTGTCTTCATACCTGCATAACGGAAAATATCAGATACATAGATACAGTTCATAACTGTTGCAAGCATTCCGATCTGGTCAGCCTTCACACGGTCGATCGTCTCACTGGTTCTTCCTCTCCAGAAGTTACCTCCACCTGTTACGATTGCAACCTGTACCCCATCATCTACAAGCTGCTTTACCTGCTTGGCTACACCCATACAGGTAGCTTCGTCAAATCCTGTCTTTTTATCGCCTGCGAGAGCCTCCCCGCTGAGTTTTAACAATACTCTTTTCATAAGTTCTTACTCCTTACCATAAGTTCTCTTTATGCATTCACATACTTATCATAAAGTATAGCATAGGAATAAAAAAAAGGGAATATGAAAGCCTCACATTCCCTTAAAAATCCTTTGAATTTTTATCTATTAGTCGCGGAAAACCACTTCTCCTGTCTTTTCATCCATGCTTTCTACGATCGCCAATGACTCCAGATGAATACCTTTGGAACGGATGATATCTCCTCCGACCTGGAATCCCTTCTCGATCACAACTCCGGCTCCGACAAGCTCGGCTCCTGACTTTGTAACCAGTTCTGCAAGTCCTTCCAGAGCTTTTCCATTCGCAAGGAAATCATCGATCAGAAGTACCTTGTCACCTTTTCCGAGGAATTCTTTTGAAACAATAATGTCATACACTCTTCCGTGTGTAAATGATTCTACTTTTGTAGTGTACACATCTCCGGCAATATTCTTGGTCTGTGTCTTCTTAGCAAATACAACAGGAACATCAAATACTTCTGCTGCAACACATGCGATGCCGATACCGGAAGCTTCTATGGTAAGAATCTTTGTGATCTCTTCATCTGCAAATCTTCTCTTAAATTCTTTTCCAATCTCCTGAAATAACTTTACATCCATCTGATGATTCAGAAAGCTGTCCACTTTTAAGACATTTCCTTCTTTTATCTTGCCATCCTTGCGGATTCTGTCTTTTAATAACTGCATCTTAGCGGCCTCCACATATTTTTCTAAACGTTACCCAATATTGTAATAACTTTTGCGTCTGATTGCAAGTAGTTTCACTATATATTTTTCTAATATATTTTATTTTGCCAGTTTTTTCTCCAGAACGCCCATTGCAATCTGTTCGCTGGTGATTGGAAGATCTTTGAACCAGATGCCGGTTGCATTCGCAATCGCCTGTGCAAGCGCCGGTGCCGGAGTGTTAATTACGATCTCTCCGATGGATTTGGCACCGAATGGACCGGTCGGTTCATAACTGCTTTCAAATTCGACCTGCAGATTTCCCATATCTCTTCTGGATGGTACTTTATACTGCATGAATGAGTTATTCAGCATTCTTCCCTTTTCATTATACTGGATATTCTCATAAAGCGTCATTCCGATTCCCTGTACAAGCCCGCCTTCTGCCTGCACTCTTGCAAGATTCGGGTTGACAACTGTTCCACAGTCTACGACAGCCTTATAATCCAGGATTTCCACATGACCGGTCTCTTTGTCGAGTTCGATCTCTACTGCCCCTGCCATGAATGGCGGCGGTGATGTCGGAGACGTATTACTTTCTGTCACCTCAAGCGCACAGCCATTACCGCACATGGATTTCGTACCGATATCTTCCAATGATACACTCTTCTGTTCTTTCGGCCATTCTACATGATCACTTGCAAATACCAGTTCTTCCACAGGTGCCTCCAGCATTCCTGATGCAATCTCAAGGATTCTGGCAATCAGCTTCTGGCATGCTTTTTCTACTGCCTTACCTGTTATATACGTAGTACTTGACGCATAAGATCCGGAATCATATGGCGACGCATCTGTATCGGCACCAAGTACTTCAATTCTTTCCACCGGACAGTCCAGACACTCTGCTGCCATCTGTGCCAGGATCGTATCGCATCCGGTTCCCATATCTGCTGCCGCGATCATCAGTGTATAGAATCCGTCATCATTCATCTTGATTGTCGCGGAGCCGACGTCTACGCCCGAGATTCCGGACCCCTGCATTGCCATTGCAATACCGACGCTTCGAACTTTACCATTTCCCATGTCTTTACACGGATACTTGTCCTTCCAGCCGATTAGTTCTGCAGTCCGCTCCAGGCAGCGGTCAAGTGCACAGCTCTGTGCTGTCTCACCGTAATATGCAGGCATCACATCGCCTTCTCTTACCATATTTTTTAGACGGAATTCTACCGGATCGATATGTAATCGTTCTGCCATTTCATTTACTGCAGATTCCACTGCAAAGATTCCCTGTGTCGCGCCATATCCTCTGTATGCTCCGGCAGCCATATGATTGGTATACACAACATCGTATGTAAAACGGTGTGCTTCTGCCGAACTATACAACGGGATCGATTTATGACCGGACAATCCAACAGTCGTCGGTCCGTGATCTCCGTAAGCGCCTGTATTCGACAGTGTATATACATCGATCGCACGGATCTTTCCTTCCTTCGATGCACCCAGACGGACATGTACTTCCATTTCATGTCTCGGAGACGATGCGATCTGCGATTCCTCTCTTGTAAAGATCATCTTCGAAGCTTTTCCCGTCTTCCATGTGACAAATGCCGGGAATAATTCCGCCACGACCGACTGCTTTGCACCAAATCCGCCTCCGATTCTCGGTTTGCTGACACGGATCCTGGATTTCGGAATTCCAAGTGCATTGGAAATGATACGTCTTACATGATATACAATCTGTGTAGAGCTTAAGATATTCAGTCTTCCATAAGCATCCATAAAGCATGTCGTACGGAATGTCTCCATCATGGCCTGCTGCGCTGCTCTTACATGATAGGTGCCTTCCACAACTTCATCACAGTCAGCCAGCACTGCCTCTACATTCCCGTCTTCAGTGCTGTCACATGCACATAAGTTCCGCTTATTATCTGCGCCGACCTGGCAAAGTGCCTTCCAGTTGTCTTCCGGATGTACCAGTACTTCGTTATCTTTTGCTGTATGGAAATCCAGTACTGCCGGAAGTACTTCATACTCTACTTTCAACATCTTAAGTGCCTTATCCACGCACGCTTCATTCTCTCCTGCCACGATTGCCACAGGATCTCCCACATATCTGACATGCTGGTCAAGGATCAGACGGTCATACGGACTGAGTTCGGGATATGTCTGTCCCGCTGTGGTGAATCTTTCATGCGGCACATCTTCCCACGTGTAGATATCTTCGATCCCCGGCACTCTTTTTGCCACATCTGTCTTTACTGATTTTACGATCGCATTGGCATGCGGGCTTCGGAGTACCTTTACGATCAGGCAGTCCTTTGGAGCAAGATCATCCATGAATACCGGCTTTCCTGTCACCAGTGCCATTGCGTCTTTTTTTCTTATCGGTTGTCCGACTGCTTTCATGATCTTTCTCCTTTCTTTCTGTATTCGATAAATGCTTCCATTGCACGAAGCTGTCCTTCATATCCGGAACATCTGCAAAGATTTCCCGCAAGATATGCCTTGATCTCTTCTCTTGTCGGCTCCGGATTCTCGCGGAACATGGCAATTGCATTCATGATCATTCCCGGATTGCAGAAACCGCACTGTTCTGCACCCTGATCTGCAACAAATGCACCGAATTCTTTTGCTTCTTCCTGAAGTCCTTCTAACGTATCTACCTTGCATCCGTCGACTCTGGCTGTCAGCATCGAACAGGATAATACCGGTTTATCATCTACAAACACTGTACACAGGCCGCAGTTCGACGTCTCACATCCACGTTTTACACTATAGCATCCATGATCTCTGACAAAATCGATCAGAAGCTGATCGCTGGATATTTCCGCTTCTCTCATTGTCCCATTTAAAAGAATCTTTACTTTCATATCCTACTGATCTCCTCCTTTTGTATTCAGTGCTTCCAATGTCCTGCGGATCAGAACGTATGCCAGACGGCTTCTGTATTCTTTGCCGGCGCGCATATTACTGTCCGTCTTCACCTGTGAAGCAATGCATTCTGCCTCTTTCTTCATCTCTTCTTCAGTACAGACACCGCTCCATACTTTTTCTCTGACTGCTTCTGTCAGTTCCAGTCGGACCGCCTTCTGCGGTCTTGCACCGATACATACGCATCCATTTTCAGCATTTACTGAAACCGCACATGTCAATACCGGAAAATCTGTCTTGGAATTTCTATGTGCCAGATAGATCATATTTCTCTGATCCTTTTTTACAATGACTCTGACTAAAATGTCATTGTCTCTTTTCATCTGCGCAAATTCCTGTAATGGAACAATCCCTCCTTTATACAGTTCTACGTAACTGTCCATTGCAAGAAACACCGTCAGTACATCCGAAAATCCATAGCGTCCGAATATACTTCCACCAATCGTTGCAAGGTTCCGGAACTGTACGCCGACAATATCACTGACCGCATCTTTTACTGCGCCTTCACACCACTGGTTCAATCTTTCATGACATTCCAGTTCACGGAGTGTCGTCATACATCCGATCCGGAATTCTTCTTCTGTCTCTTCGATCTGATTCAGACCAAGTCCGGACAGATCAATCGCTTTCTGTACATTCCGGTTCGACATCTTAAGCCACAACATGCCGCCCAGAATGCAGTTCGTCCTCTTCTGGTTCAGTTCATATGCCTGTTCCAGACTTTCTGCCTTCACATATTCCTTGATTTTTAACATACGCCTTTATCCTTATCTCTCTTTACTTAGTTTTATCCAGTTTCATCTATTCTTACTTTTATCAGTCTCACCTTTTTATCTATTCGTCTTTATTCCAGTGTGATCGCACCGGGAAAACAGACTCTGACGCAGGCAGGTTCCCGCCCTTCCCTAATTCTTTCAATACACCCGTCACACTTTTCCATTTTTCCGTCCTTGTCAAAATGGATCACGTCTTTCGGGCAGACCTTTTCGCAGGCATGACATCCAATACATTTTTCTTTGTCTGTCAGTACAAATCCAGTCTTCGGATCTTTGTAAATTGCCTGCACCGGACAGGCTTTGATACAGATACCGCAGTGAGCACAGCCCGGACAGATATTCTTTTCAAACTGATTTTTCACTACCTTTTTGACCGTCCGATGGCTCTTTGCATCTACATCTTCCACATCATGGTGTGCATCCAGACAGGCTATATGACAGGCATAACAGCCGACACATTTATCCGGATCAAATTTTAATCGGTAACTCATGCCTTCACCTCGCCTTTTTCTTTCTCGATTTTACAGAAATAACTTTTATATCCCGGGAATCCTGAAATTGGATCCAGATAATTTCTGTCTATCAGATCATTTGCCTCACCCTTTGCATTGCCATGATAGACGTGTACAATTCCCGGCTGGCTGTTCAGGTAAACCGCCGCAATTCCGCAGATACTTCCCACCGGGGAAGATACCCTCACCATGTCACCATCTGCAATACCATACTTTTTCGCATCTTCCGGATGGATTTCTACCAGTGTTGCCTCTTCAAGTCCTGCAAGCCACGGTACCCGGTATGTTCTTGCATGGAAAAGCTGTGGTTTTCTGGAACCGGTATTCAGAATCAGTGGATATGTTTCCCTATCCATGCCTGACACCTCACGGAAATCTCTGTATTCCGGAAGTCCGGAATATCCGTGGCTGTCTTTGTAACGTTCGAGTATCTGTGATACAAATTCCACCTTACCGGATGGTGTATGAAAGCCTTCTTTTTCATACCTCTTAAATGCAGGCGGAATGATCACACGTCCTTTTACCCCTTCCGGATGCGCCCGCAATTCCTCCAGTGTGACACCGGATGGCTCCAAAATATATTCCATATATTTCTCATAGCCATGTTCCAATGCTTCATCATGTAACTGCATGGCACGAAGCATGCCGATCATGATCTCAATATCATTCTTCGCCTCTCCGACCGGTTCGATTGCTTTTTCTGACAGGAAGAACATTCCTCCCCGTCCATTCAGCACAACATCTCGTTCAAAGGAAGACGCTGCCGGAAGAACCAGGTCTGCCATCTTGCTTGAATCTGAAAAAAACAGATCTACATTCACATAAAAGTCCAGCGCTTTTAATGCTTTCTGAAAATGCTCCGGCTCCGGCCACATTCTATGGTTCAGGCCGAATCCCACCACAGCTTTCAGCGGATATGGTTCTTCCTTCAGAATATAATCTGCAATTCTTGTACACTGCGCTTCCTCACACGGGAAATCAAACCATGCCGGAAAATCTTTCTCACCGATGGCTTCTATCGTATCCAGCCGTTTTACTTTTCCATATTCATTGCAAGGAGACACCGGACCCGGTCTTGACGGATTGCCACCCGGGATATCATAGTTGCCGGTAAGTGCGATCAGACACATCACTGCCCGGTAATTCTGCATTCCATTAATATTATGTACAACTGGAGACGCTGAAAACATCACCCCGGCAGGCCCGTTAGATGCATACATTCTGGCAGCTTCACGGATCAGTTTCTTATCTACACCGGTGATCTTCTCTGCTTTTTCCGGTGGAAACTGATTCACATACGCTTTGTACTCTTCAAAACCATATACATATTTTTCTACAAATTCTTTATCATACAGCCCTTCTTCTATGATCACCTGTGCCATAGACAGCGCAAGTGCTCCGTCCGTTCCCGGCAGAAGTTTCAAGTGGATATCCGCTGCCTGTGTCGTTACGGTCTCTCTTGGATCTACGGCTATGATCTTCGCCCCACGTGCTTTTAACGACTGATAAGATCTTGCCATTCCCACATTGGAATGATACAGATTGTTACTCCATACGAGAACCGTCTGTGCATGCATCAGATCCGGAAAGCAGATGTCATTTCCATAAATAGATTTCCATGCCATTGCCGCCGACTGAAAACAGGTACTGGATTCCGTACAGTAATTCGGAGACCCGTAAGCATTGGCAAGCCGCAGAAGTGCCGGTCTGTACCATTTCGGATATCCCGCATAAAATGCTGCCGCCTGCGGACCATATTCTTTTTTGATCCTGAGAAGATTCTCTGCAATCATCCGATACGCTTCATCCCAGGATATGCGTTCAAATTCCCCGCTTCCTTTTTTTCCGATCCGTTTCATCGGATACAGAATCCTGTCTTTGTTATAAACATACTGCCTGGAAGCAGCTCCTTTAGAACATAATCCTCCACTCTGCCCCGGAAGATCCCGGCTGCCTTCTACCGACACAAGCGTTCCTTCTTCTACATAAGCATCGATCGGACATCCCGCTGAACAGATATTACAGCGGACTTTTTTTATTACTCTTTGATTCATGCTGTTTCACCCATCAATGTTTCTATGTTCATTCGTACATTTTATTATAACAAGTTGCTTTTCAGTTTTCTATCTATTTTTCAAATTTCTGTCTTTCTTTCCTTTCATGATCTCAAAGTACATAATAAGAAGAAGTGTTCCCGCCAGCACCCATGCCGCCGGAGATGCCAGACAGATTCCCATATAGCTGCCAAAATGTGATGCAATCAGCGATGCACCGCTCCGTCCGACAAGTTCTGCAATCCCCGCTGTCATCGGAAGCAGTCCATATCCCATTCCCTGAATTCCGTTTCTATACAAATTAACAATAACAAGAGGCAGGAATGACACGCTTACACACCTCAAATAAATATCCACATATTCCATGATCTGATTTACATTCTCTGATACAAAGAATATCGTCATATATTTTCCGACAAAGAAAATAATCACACCTGTCACAACCGCATAAATAAATCCAATCAATGTTGCACTCTTAAATCCTTTACGGATTCTCGTATATTTCCCTGCCCCCATATTCTGTGCACAGTAAGTCGCCATCGTTGTACCAAGCGCAACGTAGGCCTGCGTAAACACCTGCTCGATCTTGCTTGCTGCCGCAAATCCGGCTGCAGCTGTAGAACCGAGGATATTCAGGCAAGACTGTACAACAATCGTTCCTATCGCCGTGATGGAATATTGGAATGCCATCGGAAGTCCGATCTTCAGCTGCCATCCGGCCAGATTCTTATCTATTTCCCAGTCTTCTCTATGAAGATACAGTGCGGGAACCTTCTTTGCAATATATAGCAGACACAGGATTCCCGAAATTCCCTGTGCGATCACTGTCGCATAGGCTGCCCCTGCCGCTCCCATTCTAAAGACAATGATAAACACCAGATCCAGCACAATATTCAAAAGTGCTGCAATCACAAGAAAATAAAGCGGACGCTTACTATCGCCCAGTGCCCTTAATACACTTGCAAGATAATTGTAAAGTGCCTGTGCCACAATCCCGCCGCAAATGACCATAATATATCCGTAAGCTTCTCCATACATGTCTGACGGTGTATTCATCAGATGCAGCACCTTCGCCATACTGATCATGCTCAGCAATGTAAGAATAACGGTTACGATCCCTGTAAGTACCGCACCGGATGCCACAGACTTCTTCATCGCCTTCATGTTTCCGGCTCCGAAGTGCTGTGCTGTAACAACCGTAAATCCCGCCGTAACTCCCTGCAGGAAGCCAATGATCAGAAATACCAGTGTTCCACATGCTCCTACCGCCGCCAGTGCCGCATTACCGACAAATTTCCCGACGATCACCGTATCTGCCATATTATAAAACTGCTGAAAAATATTACCGATAAAGATCGGCATTGTAAAATTGAAAATGATCTTCCCGGGAGTGCCGGCCGTCATATCTTTTTCCATCCTGTTTTCCTCCTTTTCCGTCATCTGTGTATATCGCTATCTTTCATCTTCATTCTATGTGTTTACGTTAAGAAAAGACCCTGATATCGCTTCAGAGCCTTTTCTCGCAAAACTTTATTCATTATATAAAACACAGAAAACAATTGCAACTATTTTTCTGCAGATTTATTTACAAATCCAACTTTATTAAGCGGCCAGTACCGGAATCCTGCTTTGGCCAGAATTGCCTCTTTCTTTACATACGTGTTATCCCAGTATCTGGAATCCAGACTATTGTTCCGGTTATCCCCCATTACAAAATAACTATCTTCCGGAACTTCATAAGGTCCGAAGCTTCCTGCCATCTCTTCCGGGCAGAAGCTTACCGCCTGTGTCTGCTCTTTTCCATCAATGTAAATCTTCCCGTCTTTCACGGTAACCGTCTCTCCTGGCAGTCCGATCACGCGCTTGATAAAAATCTTGGACGGATCATCTGGATATTTGAAGATTACAATGTCATATCTCTCCGGATCATCTTTGATATATGCCAGACGGTTTCCCAGCACCCGGTCTCCTTTCATGATCGTATCCTGCATGGATTCCGACGGAATCACGGCATTGATATACACCAGTTTGTTCATCGCAAATACAACACAGAATATGATCAGAAATGTTTTCAGATAATCCCATACAGCCGCCATACCGGTCAGCTCTTCCTCTTCCTGCTTCTTTTCCTTTTTATTTTTCATATTTTTACACTCTCCCCTTTCATGTAGCACATACGCGATCTTTTTCACACATTTTTACGTTCTCCCCACGCTTCACACATATAGCTTCATATAGTTTATGAAAGTTTTAATATAACCCCATCCGGACTGAATGCCACTTCATTGCCCTCATTAATCTCTTTCTGATAAAGTTCCGCATCCGGAATCTCTAACTGAATCTCTTCTTCACTTTTCAGCTTCAGAAGGGTTACTTTAGCCATTGGTTCTACCCCGTCCGGTCTTCCTTCACATCCAAAATCCGGTTCATCAATTCTCATCACCAGATATCTCATATCCAGGATATCTACTGTCTGCGCATCTAATTTTCCATCAAAGAACTTATCCAGTACTCTCCGAAAGACTTCATTCTCTTTTGCCGCCAGCGCAAACAACGTCATTGACGAACGCAGTTTCAGATCATCAGGCCATCCCATGACTCTGGTTGCATCATCTGATTCCAGTTGCAAAAGTGCCTCTGAACTCTCTCTTAAATGTGCATTTGTCACTGCGTTTTCTATATATGCTTTAGCTTCTTCATAGTCTTCAATAGCGTAGTACATTGCAGTACCGCTACTCCCCAGCCCCTGAATCTGCGGAAAAATGTACCACATCCAGCAACTTCTCTTATGTCCACTCTTAATCTCTGCAAGAGCTGTCTTAAATTCTGACTCCTGCGCTTTGATAAACCTCTCTAGATTATTCTCTCTCATTCTTTTTTTGAACCTCCAGTCCATACATCTGTCTGTACGCTGCTTCTTTTCCAATACAGTTTTTATAACAACATCTTTTTTTATTTTAGCATACCTTTCTATATCATGTATACATCAAATCATCCGACATCTATAGAATAACCGGAACACAAAAAGCAGAAACTGTTTTTTACACCAGCTTCCGCTTTTCTTACTTTTATTACTTAATCTGTAGGATATGAAGATTCCTTATATTTTTCCAGACTTTTTAAACAGCATATGAAATCCCCCCTTCTTCTTACCGGCAGAAAAATTTTCTTGCATTTTCCGATATGCCAGACTATAATAACGATTGAACAAAGTTTTTTATAAACAGGGGGGAGCTGGAGAAAACCGGCTGAGAGGAAGCGTAATTCCGTTTCGACCCTTTACCTGATTTGGATAATGCCAACGGAGGGATTCATACCATGTATTGATTTGACAGAGATGCCCCCGCATCTCTTCTTTTTTACTTTTTGTACCCTCCATCCGCTTTATGAATGAAGGGTATTTTTTTATGAAAGGAATGTTTATTTATGACACACACAACTTTATCATCAGACTCTTCACGGACAAGACGACTGGCTCTTGCCGGTGTATTTACGGCTCTTGCCATCGTCGGAAGTTTCTTAAGCTTTCCGGTTGCAGGCAGTAAATGTGCACCTGTACAGCATATTATTAATATCCTGGCAACAGTCACGTTAGGACCCTGGTACAGTGTAGGAATTGCATTTTGTGCCAGCCTGTTACGAAATCTGCTTGGTCTTGGCAGCATGATGGCTTTTCCCGGAAGTATGGTTGGAGCACTTTGCTGTGGACTTGTATACTCCATTTGCCACAAGCTCAGCCTGACTTGTCTTGCAGAGGCACTCGGCACAGGAATTCTTGGTGGCCTGGCTGCTTATCCTGTTGCAGTATATATTATGGGAATCACTCCTGCCGGGATCTTCGTCTATGTAGTTCCATTTCTGATTTCTACTATTGCAGGAAGCATTCTTGCATTTCTGCTGATTACAGCGCTGAACAAAAGCGGCGTAATGGCTATGATAAAAGCGACTCGTTAAGAGTTGTTTAGAAACGGTACATTGGGGACACCACCTTGTACCGCATACACAAGTATCAGATTTTCCCATCTGATATAGGCGTCAGTAATTTCATAGTTCTTTTATGAACCTCAGATTTATGTAGAGAAATGTTTCCCTGCATCGAAATCTGTGTGTTTTTGCTGACGCATTATAACCTTATATTTAATTTTTTTAACGGAGGCAAACACATGAGAAATTACACAACACAGATGGATGCTGCAAGAAAAGGAATTGTCACTCCTGAAATTGAGATTGTAGCAAAAAAAGAAAACATGACAACAGAAGCACTTATGAAACTTGTTGCAGAAGGTAAGGTTGCAATCTGTGCCAACAAGAATCACACCAGCCTTGATCCAGAGGGTGTCGGAAGCATGCTCCGTACCAAGATCAATGTAAACCTTGGTGTATCCCGCGACTGTAAGGATTACAATATTGAAATGGAAAAAGTTATGAGCGCTGTAAATCTTGGTGCTGAAGCCATCATGGATTTATCGAGCCACGGTAACACACAGCCATTCCGCCAGAAACTGACACATGAATGTCCTGCTATGATCGGTACTGTTCCTGTATACGACAGTGTCATCCACTATCAGAGAGATCTTGCAACTCTGACTGCGCAGGACTTCATCGACGTTGTCCGTCTTCACGCAGAAGATGGTGTGGACTTTGTCACACTTCACTGCGGAATTACACGTAAAACGATTGAACAGATAAAAAAACACAAACGTAAAATGAATATTGTAAGCCGTGGCGGAAGTCTTGTATTTGCATGGATGTGTATGACCGGAGAAGAAAATCCTTTCTACGAACACTATGATGAGATTCTTGATATCTGCGAAGAATATGATGTTACTATCTCCCTTGGTGATGCATGCCGCCCTGGATGTCTGGCCGATGCTACCGATGTATGCCAGATTGAAGAACTGGTGCGTCTTGGAGAACTTACAAAACGTGCATGGGACCACAATGTACAGGTAATGGTAGAAGGACCGGGACATGTACCGCTTGATCAGGTTGCTGCCAACATGAAAGTACAGCAGAGTATCTGCATGGGTGCTCCGTTCTATGTACTTGGCCCTCTTGTTACGGATATTGCTCCAGGTTACGATCACATCACATCCGCTATCGGTGGTGCAGTTGCTGCTATGAATGGTGCTGCATTCTTATGTTATGTAACACCTGCAGAACATCTGGCGCTTCCTAATGTAGATGACGTAAAACAGGGGATCATTGCTTCCAAGATTGCTGCCCATGCTGCCGACATCGCCAAAGGTGTTCCCGGAGCACGTGATATTGATGATAAAATGGCTGAAGCACGTCAGAAACTTGACTGGGACGCACAGTATGCCTGTGCATTAGACCCTGAAACAGCCAAAGCCATCCGTGACAGCCGAAGCCCGGAAGATGATCATAGTGATACCTGCAGTATGTGCGGAAAATTCTGTGCAGTCAGAAGTATGAATAAAGCTTTGGCCGGAGAATATATTGATATTCTGTAATTCTTGGGATTTAATTTATTAACTGGAGAAGCGGCCTCTCAGTCCTTGAAGGAAACA
>ERZ832973.415-NODE-415-length-52802-cov-24.782736_pt1 | contig 52802 bp, 50 predicted proteins | sample MGYA00519950_ERZ832973 | MGnify/ENA primary metagenome ERZ832973 (study PRJEB31850, sample SAMEA3708734) | human gut metagenome | biome: human gut; feature: human-associated habitat; material: faeces | place: China | collected 2014 ... | reverse complement strand
TCTTATGTTGCTCCATGTGTGCATGGTATATCTGCCGCGTGAAGACAAAATTTACAAAGATCTTTTACATGCTTTGCCTGTTTGCAATGATCGTGCCATTCCAGATGGAAATGTTTACATTATCCAAGATCGCAAATATGCTTCATATGGGAAATCCGTGGGGACTGGTTGTGATCTACCTTGGATTTGGTGCAGGACTTTCCGTCTTTATGTTTACCGGGTTCATGAAATCCATTCCATTGGAGATTGAAGAGGCTGCAATGATTGATGGATGTACACCAATCCAGACATTCTTTAAAATTGTACTTCCGATTGCAAAGCCGACTTGCGTAACCGTTACAATTCTTCAGGCAATGTGGATTTGGAACGACTACCTGCTTCCATCACTTGTACTGGATCAGAGAAAATATAAGACAGTGCCGATGGCAGTTCAGTATCTGAAAGGTGGATACGGTTCTGTAGATATGGGAGCAATGATGGGAACTCTGGTTCTTGCAATTGTGCCGATTATCATCTTCTACCTGTTCTGCCAGAGATATATTATCGAAGGTGTTGTAGCCGGAGCGGTTAAAGGCTAGTGTGGACATTGTCTAAAAAATGAATTAAAATAGAATTATAAAAATTAAAAAAAGACAGCAGAGAGTGAGTGAACATTCCCTGCTGTTTTCGGACGTTATAAAAGGAATAGTGAAAATGTAAAGTGAACGTGAGGGAGGCGTGGGGAAATGATTACAATATTGATCGTGGATGATGAAAAACTGGAGCGAAGGGGAATCCGCTTTCTGTTAAAGAGGGAGGAAGGAGAGTTCCAGATCCTAGAAGCAACGAATGGAAAGGATGCACTGGGAGTATTAGAATCAAACCATGTGGATATTTTATTTTCGGATGTAAAGATGCCTTATATGAATGGACTGGAGCTGACGAAAGCAGTGAGAGAAGATCATCCGGATATGGAAATCGTGATCTTCAGCGGATATAATGATTTCTCTTATGCAAGAGAAGCATTGCGGTATGGAGTTGTGGACTATGTTCTGAAGCCGGTTGATCCGGAGGAATTCCATAAGACTTTTCAACGAGTGATGGAAAATATTTCTTCTAAGATAGAGAAAAAAGAGCAGCAGGAAAAGAAAGAAGATTATCTGAAAAAATACTTTTTACTGAAATATCTGTATGGGGGAAAAGAGGAAGATTTTGTTCAGTTTAAGAAACTTACAGATGGAATGGAAGATGATCTGTCCCAATTTACCCGTATGGTTCTTGTCAGTGCCTCAAATGGATTCTTCGAAACGGAAGAGGAACATTTCCTGATGAGCCTGAAGGAAGAGGTGCAGAGAGAGTTTCATTATGTGAATCTGAATTCGAACGAATCCATCTTTTTGTTCACGGAAAAATATGCAGATTATCATGGAATCGTAGAGAAAATGTACCGTTTTTTTGCGCACCAGTTTGACAGTGAATGTTATTTTGCAGTCAGTGAGGAAATCGAAGATGGAAAAAATCTGGCAGAGGAATTTAAGGTGCTGGAAGGAATGTTAGAAGAGCAGTTCTATCAGCCACGTCAGCACCTGTTTTTCCACGGGGAGAAGCAGGAAGAGAAGAAAGCTGATCCGGCAGAAGATTCTGAAATCATGGAACAGATTACGAAAGATATTCAATATAAAGATCTGCCACATCTCCGTCAGGATTTTCAGAGACTGGAAGAAAAATATCGTGCGCATAAGCAATTTTCGGATATGTATGTAAAGTTTGTATTTTCTGGAATTATGAAAGAATTGCTCGACCAGATGGAAGGGCTGGATGAAAAGATGCTTTCAAAGAGAGTGGATCGATTATATCGTTGCAGAAACCTTAATGATGTGATTGCTATAGTAGAAGAAGTACTTCAGGAATATGAACATTGCATACAAGAGCAGGAAGATGGGTTCCGATCAGAAGTTACAACCGTGAAGGGATATATTTATCACCATTATAAGGAAAAGGATCTGGGAGCAGAGACACTTTCCGCAATGGTTTTTCTGTCACCGGGATATTTAAGTGCTGTATTTAAAGAAGAAACAGGGATGACACTGAACCGTTTTATCCGTGAAGTGCGAATGAATAAAGCAAAAGAGCTTTTAGAGACAACGAATATGAAAATCTCCCAAATTGCGAAAGAAGTAGGATTTTCCAATAACTCATACTTCTGCAGAAGTTTCAGAGAGTTTTTCGGAGATACACCGGAAGCATGCAGGAAAGGAATAGCGGCGGATGAAAAAACAAATACGGAAGTTGATCCATCGATTTGAAAATCTGAAATTTCGTAAAAAACTGTCTGTTTTGATGCTGATTGCAGGACTGGTTCCGGTAGGATTCCTTGCTTTTTCCATGCAGTATGGCATGATGAATCAATTGCGAGAGAAGGAACAGTACAATCTGGAGAAAATGTTGGAACAGTCAGTGAGTTCGATTGAGAATCAGTCTCAGATCTATAAGAACCTGGTTGATTATCTGTCTTATTCTCAAAATCTCAGGAATATTTTTGATGTGGAGACAGAGTCGGATTATGAGAAGTATTTGAAATATGTGAAGGTGGCTGATCCACTGTTGCAGATGCCGACGATCTATCACAAAGAGATCCAGAGCATTACATTATATTCTGACAATATAGAAGTGCCACATGGAGATACACTTCTTCCAATGTCGGAAGCGGAGAATCAACAGTGGTATTCCAGGTTGAATGAGGGAACATTAATGCAGTGGAGCATCACTCGCGGTGTGAATAAATCAATCATTGCCAGTCGGAAATTCTATGACAATGATACGATCAAAGCGGTGTTGGAGATGCGTCTGGATTATGAAAAAGTTCTTGAACCATTCATGAGCCAGCTTACAGATAATACAGGAGGCATGATTCAGGATGATAATGGAAATATTGTCTATGCCGAGTGTTCTATGGATAAGAAATATCGTCCGAAGGATATTGAGAGTCCGAAAGATATCAGTGAGAATTATTATCTGGTACAGCGGACAATGAAGGATACAGGATGGAATTTCTATATCTATCGTCCAAAGGCAGTAAGTGAAAACGCAATCCATAAGCTTTTGCTCAAAAATATTCCGATTATTTTGATCAGTGTTCTTCTTCTGAGTTTTCTGGGATATGTTTTTTCCCTCCGTATGGTATCGCAGTTGGAGTTATTGACTGAAAATATGAACCTGATCAATATGGGACTTCGTAAAGTTACCGTGCAGAGTAAATCCAAAGACGAGGTGGGTGTGCTGATCCGGTCATTTCGGCGCATGATGGATCAGATGAACCATTTGATCTCAGAAGTATATGAGAGTAAGATCCAGCTTCAGAACAGTGAGATGAGAGCACTGCAGGCACAGATCAATCCACATTTCCTTTATAATTCGCTTTCAATCATCAACTGGAAAGCAATTGAAGCGGGTGAGGATGAAATCAGTCATGTGACATTGGCACTGTCTACTTATTATCGGACAAGCCTGAATCGTGGTGAAACAATGACCACAGTGGCAAAAGAAATTGATAACATCCGTGCATATCTCAAAATCCAACTTGTTATGCATGATAACGAGTTCCGTGTGGTTGAACAGATTTCGGATGGTCTTAATGATTATCTGATACCGAAGTTGATCCTGCAGCCACTTGCAGAAAATGCAATCGATCATGGAATTGATGTGTCAGATAATGAGAATCCGACGTTGTGGCTGACGATTCGTGAAGAGGCTGAGCACATTTTCTTTGAAATCAGGGACAATGGTGCGGGAATGACGCAGGAGAAGGCGGATCAGATTCTGACATATCAGTCCTCCGGTTATGGTGTGCGAAATGTCTGTGACAGAATCCATGTCCTTTATGGAGAAAAAGGTGAGATGAAGATAGAAAGTACTCCAGGAAAAGGAACGCGGGTCTTTATCCGGATTCCGAAGAACACGGAGGCGAAGGTGTTATGAAAAACGATATGAAAAAGCGAATTCTCTCAGCCCATCTTGCATTAATTTTATTGCTGATGCTTTGGTGCGGAACCTATTTTGAGACGAAGGAAAGTCAAAGACAGATGGAACAGTTAAAAGCATCTCAAAGTGAGTCTGGTGCAAGCAATGCAGTTAAAGTGAAAAGAAAGCTGATGTATAAAGCGATGCATACACCACTTGGGAAATATCCTGAGACTGTTACCTATACACTTGGCAAGATTGCAGGGGCGAATAATTCGAATCTTCCTGTAGGAGATACGTACGAAAATAATGCATATACGAGATATTTGAAGAAAATACTTAATATTCAGAATGAAGATGTCTTTGAATTGCAGGATGGCAATACTTATGAAGAGGCGGTCAATGTAGCGATTGAAGATCGTGATATTCCAGACGTGCTTGTTGTGAAGGGAAGAGATAACCTGCTCCGCCTGATTGAAGCAGGCCTGATCGAAGAACTTACAGAAACGTATGAAGAGTGTACGACAGATACGATCAAAGAAATGTATGAAAGTTATGGAGATTCTCTTTTACAGTCTGCAACCGTGGATGGAAAGCTATATGCATTTCCGAATACGGTGATTGACGATGGAACTCCGCTTCTTTGGCTGCGGAAAGACTGGATTGAGAAGTTGGGATTAAAGGAACCGGAAACAGTAGGAGAAGCGTTGGAAGTGATCCGGGCATTTGTAGAACAGGATGCAGCAGGAGACGGTCAGACAATCGGCCTTGCCTGTAGTACAGACGTGGTTGCCGGTGCGGATCAGACTTATGGAGTGGATGCAACTTTTATACATGCCGGTGCAATGCCATGTCACTGGATCCTGGATAAAAATGGAAATGTAGTTTATGGGTCAGTAACACAGGAAACAAAAGAAGCGCTTTTGAAACTTCACAATCTATATGAGGATGAGATACTCGACCAGAGATTCCTGCTACGAAAGACGGAAAACATAGATGATCTGTTAAAAACCGGACATTGCGGTGCTATCTATGGACGCTGGTGGGCTCCGAATAACCCGTTGAGTGCAGCATATAATGTCGATTCAAATGCAGAGTGGAAACCGTATCTTTTAGACAAAGAACAGGTAAATGAGACGCAGAAGATATCAGTTTTTGAATCGTATGACCAGTGGATGTATGTGGTGGTGCGTAAAGGATATGAGCATCCGGAAATTGTAGCAAAGTATGTGAGTGCGATTTTTGATCAGTCTAGATATGCAAATGATAGTGCGGCAAGAGAAGTGAATGATTATTTTTCTATTAATGTAGATCCGACGGCCCGGCCACTGAATATTAATGTGGATTATGAGGATGCACTTTACCGTACGACAGAACATATTCAGGCAGCACTGGATAAGACGCTTGATGTATCAGAGCTTAGCGGTTTGGAAAAGTCTTATTTTAATACATGTAAATCTTACTTGAATGGACAGCTGACAACCGCGAATGGATGGGCGGCGTATGCGTCAAGAATTCAGGCTGTGGGGGAACTGCAGAAGGCAGGAATAACAAGTACATCGACATTGCCTCTGGAAAATGTAAATGCAGAAATTCCGCAAGAATTACAGGAACTGGAACAGGAAGCATTTCTTCAGATCATTAGTGGGGAGAAACCAGTGGATTACTTTGATACTTTTGTGATAGAATGGTATGCAAACGGTGGAAAAGTGCTGACCGAACGGGTGCAGAACGCCTATGAAAGTGGAAAGAACTAAAAAGCTTGGATATTAATCAGAGACTGACAGAAGAATTAAAGAAACAGATTCTGGCAGCGGAAACGCTTGTGGCAGTAGAAGACCTGTATCGCCCATATCGTCCAAAGCGCCGCACACGTGCGACAATCGCGAAGGAGAAAGGTTTTGACAGGTTCTGATCTGATGAAATGTGATGACAGGATAAGCGAAAAAAGGTATAATGATTTCATGAAATCAGAAGCTGGAGGAAACATACATGAAAATTGTGATTATTAACGGAAGTGCCAGAAGGGGAAACACGCTGACGGCGATTGACGCATTTATAAAAGGGGCATCAGAAAAGAATGAGATTGAAATCATCCAACCAGACAGACTTCATATAGCACCTTGTAAGGGATGTGGGGCCTGTCAATGTTATAAAGGATGTATTGATCAGGATGATACAAATCCCACGATTGATAAAATTACTGCTGCAGATGTGATTCTTTTTGCTACTCCGGTATATTGGTGGGGAATGTCTGCGCAGTTGAAACTTATCATTGATAAGTGCTACTGCCGCGGTTTGCAGCTGAAAAATAAAAAAGTTGGAACAATCGTTGTAGGAGGATCCCCGGTGGATAGTATCCAGTATGAGTTAATTGACAAACAGTTCGACTGCATGGCGAAATATCTTTCATGGGATATGATTTTCCAAAAATCATATTATGCAACAGCCAGTGATGAACTTGCAAAAAACAAGGATTCTATAAAAGAACTTGAAAATATTGGAAAAAACTTATAAAGCATATTTAAAGTTCCAGGTTTCAGGAAAGAAAGAAATAAAAATAATGATGAAAGCATTTGTCAGGATGTCTGGGACTCGAAAGAGAAAATAAAAAAATCTAAAAAAACATAAATAAATTATACCATCCCAGAAAAATCGCAACCGGTAGAACACTTACTATAAAGTGAAGCGGCCTTGGTCGTCTCCCGTGAAGACGTGAATTGAAATGAAGAAGAATAACAGAAAAATACACTCAAAATCAATTGAAAAATCAATCGTAAAAAGTTACGATTGATTTTTCGCGTATTTAAACATATAATATAATCATTAAGACTGGGAAAGGAAATGATTGCTATGCGTGAAACAAGAATATTGGAATTCAAGGAAACGATTACGAATACTTTTTTGAAAACAGTCAGTGCCTTTTCGAATTATAATGGCGGAATGATTCTTTTTGGCGTAGATGATGATGGAAATGTAAAAGGCTTGCCAGATGTAAAGCAGGCTTGCCTGGATATCGAAAATAAAATCAATGACAGTATTTCGCCTCAGCCAAATTATATGCTTGAACTACAGAACAATGATCAAACGATAAAACTTACTGTAAAAAGTGGTCTTCAGAAGCCATATTTATATAAATCGAAAGCATACAAACGAAATGATACAGCAACGATAGAGGTAGACACACTTGAATTTTCAAGGCTTGTATTAGAAGGAAAAAATATTAGCTTTGAAGAATTACAGTGTAAAGATCAGGAGCTATCTTTTGATTTTTTACAGCATAAACTAAAAGAAAATATTCAGATTGAAAGTTTTAATCAGGATACTTTAAAGACACTGAATCTGTATGACAATGTAAATGGTTTTAATAATGCAGCAGGACTTTTAGCAGATAAAAATCATTTTTCCGGAATTGATCTTGTTAAGTTCGGTGAGAACATCAGTATTATTCAAAAAAGAGTAACCTTTGAAAATGTATCAGTTTTAGATGTATATGAAAAAACACTTGCTGTATTTAAAGACTATTACCAATATGAAGTCATACAGGGCGCTGATAGAAAAACGATGGAGAAAATACCACAAGCAGCTTTCAGAGAAGCAATTGCAAATGCTTTAATTCATAGGGTATGGGATATTGATTCACACATCAGAGTTTCTATGTTTGATGATAGAATAGAGGTTGTATCTCCTGGTGGATTGCCAGCTGGAATAACAGCCGAAGAATATTTATCAGGTAAACTTTCTGTTTTAAGGAATAGAAATCTTGCAAATGTGTTTTACAGATTGGGATTTGTAGAGATATTTGGAACGGGAATTACACGAATAAAACAACTGTATACAGAGAGTCTGATAAAACCAGATTTTGAGGTATCAGAAAATGCTATAAAAATTGTGCTGCCGCTATTTGAAACGAATGTTAATTTGACTGAGGACGAAAAAGTAATTTACAAATTATTAAGTAAGACGATGTTAAAATCAATAAGTGAAATTGCACCATATGTCCCATTTGGAAAATCAAAAACAACACATTTACTTAAAACCATGGGAGAAAAGGGTGTGGTTGCAGTTGAAGGAAAAGGCAGAGGAACAAAATATATAATTAAGTGACCGAGAACATAGAAGATTCATAGCATTGGGGTCAGCGCCTTACATCAAGAGGAAACATAAAATAATGACTTATGATAATCGAGAAGACCAGTTTTTACGCTAGCGATTGCAGAAAGAAATCCCGATTTTGAGGGCATTAATCCAGAATTTGTATCAGGAACTGGACCGGAAGTTTCATTTAAACGGAGCAAAAATCCCGATAACTTTTGGATTTGACACGGATTCTCTGGGATCCTATACAAGACGACATCTGCAACAGGTACCTGACCCCGCGAACACGGGAAATGCATCAGATCATTTTTGGACACTTGAGAAGCGCATTAGGCAGGACAAGAAAAATCTAGGAGTTCTGATTGAACTTCGGAAATCTACGGCAATTTGGGATATTGCATATTTAGTCGGAGATGGAGTTATTAAGATGGATGAGCTCGAAGGATTTAGTGAGGATCTGATTGATGCAGTAAAGCTGATTCTAGGCAGATAAAGGTTCAAAAGGTCGGAATTAAAAAGTAAGAACTGAAATCTTGTATAATCAAGGAAGAAAGTATGTAAGATAATACGCAAGATTATGGCATACGGCAATTTTGGCTCCAGAAGGGAATATTACAATGAATATACAAATATTTGGAACAAAGAAATGCAACGATACAAAGAAAGCCGAGCGTTTTTTCAAAGAGCGCGGCATCAAGTATCAGTTTGGAGATATGAAGGAAAAAGGCATGAGTAAAGGGGAATTTAATTCTGTAGCTCAGGCAAATGGCGGACTGGAAAATATGATTAATTGGGATGGCAAAGACAAAGATTTATTAGCTTTGATTAAATACATTGCCGATGAGGATAAGCTTCAAAAAGTGCTGGAAAATCCATCTGTAATTAAGACGCCGGTGGTCAGAAATGGAAAACTTTCTACGCTCGGTTATCAGCCGGAGATATGGAAGAAGTGGCAATAGAAAAGCTGGGAGGAAACATGAAAGAATGACTTATTATGATCAAGAAAACCAGTTTTTACGCCAGCAGTTACAGAAAGAAATCCCGATCTTGACAGCATTAATCCAGAAGTTGTATCAGGACCTGGACCGGAAGTTTCATTTGAACGGAGCAAAAATACCGGTAACATTTGGATTTGAGACAGATTCTCTGGGATCCTATACAAGGCAGAGTGCTCATGAAAAGGAACATTTTCATTTTTCCCTGCTCTTTGTTGCGTATGGAGTCAACAATCCGTTGTCAAAAGAGGACCGTATCGATTTATTCAAGCATGAATATGCGCATTACATGCAGTACAATATGCGGATACCTGAGAAGTATAAATGGCAGGCTGGAACACATGGAAGTGCGTGGAAATATTGTTGTTCTCTTATAGGTGCAGCACCGACACCTTATTATAAGGCAGGAGAGGCGCTGTTGGATCATAACTATGATAAAGTATTAAAAAGCCGGATTCATGATAAGACAGTGCCGATTCGAGATACGTATCAGCGCCAGCAGAAAGCACAGAAGCAGAAGGATGAAGTTGTTCAATATAAAATTGGAGACAATATCACACATCCGAAATTCGGAGATGGAATCATAGAAAAGATTAATCTGAGATCTGGTGGAGTTCATCTTCATATTCGGTTTGATGGTGAGGTGAAATGTATTGATCAGAAGTGGTTGATGAGGAGGAAATATACATAGGTTTATAAAAATTTCAGAAAGACAACATGGCAAAGATACTACAAATTATTATAGTAAAAATAAAGGAGGAACCTAGCTATGGACATATCTGATTTTATAGGAGCTGCAAAAACATTTCACGTTCTTGGAATAAAGGTCACAAAAGATGGCGACCTCATAAATGAATGGTACAGCGAACCCGAATGCCGTAGAAATATCTATTCTGCAACGAAGAGCTTCACATCCTGTGCAGTTGGTTTTGCTGTCCAGGAGGGATTATTGTCCTTGGATGAAAAACTGACCGATGCCTTTCCCGAAGATTTACCCGATGTGATCGATGATAATCTGAAAATGGCAACGGTTCGAGACCTGCTTACGATGTGTTTAGGACAGGAACAGGGCAGCCTTATGGGAGAACAGCGGCCATTATACCAAGAGGATGACTGGGTAAAAATGTCTTTGGCGATTCCGTTTCAATATAAGCCAGGTACACATTTTGTATATAATAATGTTGGTCCCTACCTGGCAGGCATTCTTGTACAGAGACGTTCCGGATGCGATCTGGTCTCTTATCTTACACCAAGGCTTTTTAAACATCTTGGAATCAAGCGGCCGACATGGGAGACAGATCCTCTTGGAAACAGTTTTGGCGCAGGTGGATTGTTCCTTACACTTTCTGAACTTCATAAATTCGGATTGTTTTACCTGAATAAGGGAAAATGGAATGGAAAACAGATTTTATCCGAAAAATGGATAGAAGAAAGTACAGCAGCATCCGATACAGACAATTATGGTTATCTTTTCTGGAGAGGAGAATACAATTCCTACCGGGCGGATGGAAAATATTCTCAGATTTCTATGATCCTTCCGGACAAGAATGCGGTTATTTCGATGGTCGCAGAATGCCGGAACGGGGAAGAACTTATGAGTGCTTTGTATGATTTGGTATGTGCAAAGTTATAGATTATTATTGCATAATTGTGAAAAAGGAAAGACCAAAAGAGCTCAAACAGCTCGTCTATATAAGATAGATGGGCTGGATTCCGAAGCTGATGAAGGTGCTGGAATTGATCTTGGAAGAAGGAAAATAATTGCCGATCCTCCGTTCCTGTGCTGAAATGATTCCGGCAAAAGATACAGGATTATGGATAAATTATATTTGATTGGAGATGGAGAAATGTTATTTATATGTTACCCAAAATGCTCAACCTGCCAGAAAGCGAAAAAATGGTTAGATGCACAGAAAATAGAATATACCGAGCGCAACATCGTGGATGTGAATCCAACCTGCGGTGAGTTAAAGGAATGGTATTCTAAGAGCGGCTTTCCACTTAAAAAGTTCTTTAATACCAGCGGCCTTCTTTATAAAGAAATGAAACTGAAGGACAAACTTCCTGCCATGAGCGAAGAGGAACAGCTGCAGCTTCTTGCCACGAATGGTATGCTGGTGAAACGCCCGCTGCTGATCGATGGTGATACCGTGCTGATCGGCTTTAAGGAAGCAGAATGGTCTGAAAAGCTGGGATGATTGGAGAAAGATTGGGAGTCAGATGAACGGATAGAGTAAATTCATTGCCGCATTTTCCCTTCTGTGCTAAAATGGTTTCCGGTATGAAAATTTAAGCAAAGAGAGGAACATGAAAATGAACGAAAAACGTACCGGCCTGTTCGAGAATGGCCTGATCTGGTTTGGGGCAGGTGTCTCGATTGCCGAAATCCTGACCGGAACCTACCTTGCACCGCTCGGCATGGGAAAAGGTCTGGCAGCGATTCTTATCGGCCATATCATCGGATGCCTGATGCTGTTTCTGGCGGGCGTGATCGGCGGAAGGGTCAGAAAAAGTGCCATGGAAACTGTAAAAATGAGTTTTGGACAGAAGGGAAGCATCCTTTTTGCTGTCCTGAATGTATTGCAGCTCGTTGGCTGGACCGCCATCATGATCTATGACGGAGCGCTCGCCGCAGACGGCGTAATGCATACGGGCAGATGGATCTGGTGCCTTGTGATCGGAGTCCTGATTATTCTCTGGATTGTGATCGGAATCACGAATCTTGGTAAAATCAACACGGTTGCCATGGCAGCATTATTTCTGCTTAGCCTGATCCTGAGCAAGGTCATCTTTGCCGGAGGCGGAGCAGGAGCGCCATCGGATGACAGTATGACATTCGGTGCAGCAGTAGAACTTGCGGTTGCGATGCCGTTATCCTGGCTGCCGCTGATCAGCGATTACACAAGAGAAGCAAAAGAACCGGTCAAAGCAACGGCCATCAGCGCGGTTGTCTATGGAATCGTCAGCTGCTGGATGTATGTGATTGGAATGGGAGCAGCGATCATCACCGGAGAATATGACATCGCGCAGATCATGCTGAAGGCAGGCCTTGGCATTGCGGGCCTTCTGATTATTGTATTTTCAACAGTAACAACGACATTTCTGGATGCCTACTCCGCAGGAATTTCCAGCGAGACCGTCGTAAGCAAATGGAATGGAAAGCATGTGGCCATCGTTGTCACCGTCATTGGAACCATCGCAGCGATTGTATATCCGATGGACAACATCACAGATTTCCTCTATCTGATCGGCTCGGTCTTTGCACCGATGATCGCAATTCAGATTGCCGACTTTTTCCTGCTGAAACGGGACAAGAGCAGCCTGGCCGTACATATTCCGAATCTGATCATCTGGGTGATTGGATTTGTGGTATACCGAATTCTGATGAACATCGACATGCCGCTGGGAAACACTCTGCCGGATATGGTGATTACGATTGTAATCTGTCTGATCGTTGGAAAATTTGTTTCATAAAAAGTGAATAAAAAGATCAGATGACTGTTCTGCCTGCATTTGAGCAGGCGGGGCAGTCATTTTGTGTGCCGAGCATGGCACTAATCTTGCTGGTGCAAGTCCAGTCACGGGTATTTACCGCCAAGTGTAGCGGACAATAAATTGTTTAATCCTCTTAATGTCCGTGTATAGCAGATTTGTTTGTACAGTTTTTCAAATTTGCTCATTTATAGCTATACATTTAAAAGTTTTGCACTTGCTTTTTATCTCACCAAGAAAATTGTAAGAGGGTCAGACCCCAATGTCTCTCACACGCTTTCTTTTATACTCTGCGGGATGCTTTTAATCCTCGATTGCTGCCTTACGGGCATTGATTGCCTTTATCACATCCATATCAAACTTAGGTTTACGTTCATAGGTATACAGACCGTTTAACTCCTGCTCCACATCATACAGCTGGGTATAGCAGAAGGCAAACATATGGGGATTGTCCAAAAGGGCATCGGTCAGTCCCTTATATCGGTTCAGGAATTCCTCCTTGGTAGCAGGACCTGCACCATAGCCCCAGCCATCCTTTTCAACACCTTCCTCGTCCCACTTGATACCGCCATACTCACTGATGAAGGTAGGGATACCCTTTACAGGTGTCTGCCTGTAGCCATGATTATCTTCCAAATCACCTCCCTGTTTAAAGGACTCGTAGGTTGCTGCAAACTTTGCCGGATCCTGCTCATAATTGTGTAAGTCATAGATGTCCGTCACCACATGATAATTTCCGCTGGTATCAATGCAGGGTCTGGTGGTGTCATACAGCTTTGTCATCTTATACACATTGGCCAGTAAGCTGTCATCCTGCCTTCTTCCCTCATAATCCCATGTCTCATTAAACGGACACCAGCCGATGATGGCGGGATGGTTGAAGTCTCTCTCCAAGGCTTCCATCCACTCAGGCAGGAAATATTTTAATGCTGCGGGATTGCTGTAATCCAGTCCCCAACAGCCCTGCTCGCCCCATACCAGATAGCCTGCTTTATCGCAGTGATACAAGAACAGAGGCTCAAATACCTTCTGATGGAATCTTGCGCCGTTGAAGCCTGCAGCCATGGACAGTTCCACATCCTTGACAAGTGCTTCCTCTGTAGGCGCTGTGTAAATGCCATCCGGATAGAAGCCCTGATCCAGCACCAGTCTTTGGAACACGCTCTTATCGTTGATGAGGAATTTCTCTCCATCCAGTCTTACCTCACGCATACCAAAGTAGCTTTCTACCTTATCTTCTCCATAGGTTAATGTAAGGTCATACAGTCTGCCATGACCCGGCTCCCACTTTTCCAGACGGGACAAAGGAAGTGTCATGGTAACGGTGCCGCCCTCTGACTTTGCGCTTACGCTGCCACAGGGCTCTCCCCCATAAAAGGCCTTTGCTTCCAGTGTGCCCTGCCCCTTTACTACCGCCTTAATTCCCAGAGTTGCCTCTGCCAGGTTTGGATAATATTGCACTTTTTCAATGTAGCTTTCCGGTACCCACTCAAGCCATACCGTCTGCCAGATACCTGTCGTTCTGGTATAATCACAGCCTCTGGAGTTGAAGAAATGACTCTGCTTTCCCTTGGGCTGCTTTCCGCCTCTCACATCATCTGCTGCAAAAAGCGTAATGTCATTTTCTCCTTCCTTTACAAGCTTTGTAATATTAAACGTAAAGGAAACATAACCGCCCTGGTGTCTGCCTGCCTCTACTCCATTGATCCATACTCTTGCATCATAGTCCACTGCGCCGAAGTGTAAGAGAAGATCTCCCTTCAGCTCCTCCCCTGTCAATGTGATGGTACGGTGATACCATACGCCGGGGATAAAGTCCTTATAGCCGATTCCGCTCAGATCACTTTCCGGGCAGAAGGGCACCAGGATCTTCTTCTCCCAATCTGTCTTTCCTTCCTGCCATTTCTGATCTATGCCGCTGCATCCAAAGTCAAAGGAAAAATCCCATTCTCCATTCAGGTTTTTCCAATGCTCCCTCTTCATCTGGGGCTGGGGATGCTCCGGTCTGGGTATTTGTGTCATAATTTTGTCCTCCTGTGATCATTTATTTGGGTTGATTTCATTTTTATTTTATATAGTGAAAGCCATAGTTGACAGGCTTGCTCCTTTTTACTACAATGCTGTTATTACATTATTGCAATTTGCTTTCAAAAAATGGAGGAACCACCATGCCTCAGGAAATTACACGCACACAGATTGAAAAATACACGGTCTACACCGGCCCTACCGCGGAAAGCTTTTCTCCCATCATGGCCGGTATCACTTACCCGGATCCTGCCTATGAGATCCTGGTTTATCGCAGACCCCTGTGTGTGTTTGAATACGTTTTAAGCGGCCGTGGACATATCGAGCGAAACGGCAGTATCCTCACTGTAAATGCCGGAGATGCCTATATCCTTACTGCCGGCACCTACCACCACTACTATTCAGACAAAGTTGATCCCTGGACCAAGATCTGGTTCAATGTCAGCGGCAGTCTGGTACAGCATCTTCTCTCTGATTACGGCTTAGACGGTGTCACCCTGATCCCCCGCTTCCATAACGAAACACCTCTGACCCGGATCCTTGATGCCTTTACCGCCGACCCTGTACACTCTGCTGACAAGCTGGCTGTACTGCTCCATCAATATATTCAGGAGCTTGCGGATTTTCTGGCAAACAAAGTTCCCATCAATCCTACTGCACTGGCGATCCGCAATTATATCGATATGCACTTAACAGAAAGTCTGTCCTTGGATCATCTGGCAGATACCGTTTCCCTGTCCCGCTCCAGGCTCATCCACCTGTTCCAGGAGGTATATCATGTTGCTCCCTACCAGTATTACCTGTCCCAGAAGTGCAAGCTGGCCCAGTCCATGCTAAGCCGCACCACTCTTCCTGTTTCTGCCATCTCCACACAGCTTGGGTTCTTAGACCCTCACCACTTTTCTTCCTTTTTCAAGAAACAGTGCGGTCTGTCCCCGGCTTCTTACAGAAAACTCCACACAGCGCCTGGGAATTTTCCCACCTAAGTATTATTCTTTCTAAAAATGGAACCAAGGCAACGAAACTACTTTTTTAAGTACTTTCATTGCCTTGGATTATAGTGTATTTTCTTTCTGTTTACGATACAAAATACAGCTAAAAAGGTATGAATTATTGCTACTACATATTTACTCCTAAGGGAGTCAATTATTTCTTACAGTACTTTCTCCTCATTTTTTTCGGGGACAGGCACCGGAAGCTGTAGCCAATCTCGTGTGGTCTATATTTTTTTGGTGGTCACAGATCAACGATATACAGAAAATGTTAGCTTTGCAGAATAAGCTGCAGTCCAATCGGATTGATATGAAAGGGGTCATACAGGAATATCAGGAGACTCAGAGAACTGCTGAAGTGAGTGAGAAGAAACAAGCCTTTCTTCAGGATTTTAAAGAAATGATTACGGAGGCAATAAGGGCGTTAAAATCGGACACAGAATGGGCAGAGCTGGACTTATCAAAATACTTTGACACACTCAATCATGAAATTCTCATGAACTTACTTCGCAGGAATGAAAAGGATGAACGAGTGGTGCAGCTGATTAAGCGTTATCTGAAAAGCGGTGTAATGGAGAATGGAGTAGTCATGGAAGAAGTTTAAGTCAAAGCTGAAAGGATTATCTTCCCGTAAATCCGTACAGGCAATTAAACCAAGCTTTGTCGTAGCCGATGTATTCAAAATGAACATTCCAGTAGCGTGCCATAAGACGTAAGGTATCATATCCATAGCCGCTTCGTTTTCCGGTTTCATCCTGCATATGGTATCCGTCCATCTCAAAGAATCCCACGCGTATGGTTTCACGCTGTGAAATGGCTTCGGTGGCATAGGGCGATTGTGGATACAGTACGATCACACAGATAAATGTTAATAGTATTTCAAGATATTTTTGGTAGTTTGATATCATACAACATCCCCATTTCATAAGGAATCCCCATTTCCATTATGATTTTTATATATTTGTTTATAAAATATCATATCTTTTGGTATATATTGTCAATAAATGTTGATTTTATCGAGAGTTCATTGTATACTACAAAGTTTTATTCCATATATGGACAAAAAAAATTATGGATGTATACTATTGTAGTATTTACTAAAAAGCAAAAGCAGGAGGAAATAATACTGTGCGCGATGTACTGCGGGAAGAAAAGAAATTTCTACTTAATCAGGCAGAAGCATTAAAACTTCGGAATTATTTGTCAAATGTGGTTCATACTGACTCACATAACGGACCGGATGGTTATCAGGTACGTTCTTTGTACTTTGATTCTTTGTCAAATCGGGATTTTCAGGAAAAGGAAGATGGTCTGGAGTTAAGAAGGAAGTTTCGTTTGCGGGTATATAGTCCTGATGCGGATTTTGCACTGTTTGAAATGAAGCAGAAGCAGGGACCTTATCAGCGGAAGCGATCATTAAGATTATCCAGAAGGGAAGCGCAGGCTCTCATTGAGGGTGATTATTCTGTACTTTTAAACAGTGGCAGTGAGTTTGGACAGGAATGTTATTCAATTATGGAAATGTGGGCATACCGTCCTAAAACAGTTGTAGAATATGACAGATTTGCATTTATCGCGCCGGAAAATTCTATTCGAATAACTTTTGATTCTGGAATACGGGCTAATGAAGTAAATTTCAATATATTTGATAGAAATCTGGTGTTAAACAGTGTAATGTCTCCTTTTGCTGTAGTGTTGGAAGTAAAATATAACGGTTTTTTGTTAAGCTATATCAAGCATATGCTTCTGCCCGTTCAGAAAAGCGAGCTTTCTGTGAGCAAATACTGTATGGCAAGACAAATTGGCTGTGACTACAGATTTTAGGAGGAAAGGAAATGAAAGAGACGATTTATAACCTGCTTGCCCAGCAGGGGGATATGACCTGGCAGCAAATTACAATGCATATTCTGGTAAGTGCTGTCATTGGTCTGTTTATTTTTATTTCATATGTGATCTCACATAAGGGAACGATTTACAGCAAAAAATTTGGAGTAACACTAATCGTTCTGACTGTTATGACAGGAACAGTTATGACTGTCATAGGAAACAATATTGCATTGTCGCTTGGTATGGTCGGTGCATTATCTATCGTGCGTTTTCGAACTGCAATAAAAGATTCCAGAGATACTGTATATATTTTCTGGACGATCATTGTGGGAATATGTTGTGGAGTTGGAGATTATCTGGTTGCTGCAGTAGGCAGTTCTGCTATTTTTCTTATCTTTCTTATCATGGGAGCAATCCGCAGTGATAACCGTATGCTTTTGATCATCCGTGCAAAAAGAAGCCGCTGTGAAAATATAGAATCCCAGATCTTTCGTTATTTTGGGACTGGTGCCGTTCTTCGGGTAAAAAATACGACAGAGGAGAATGCTGAGTACATTTATGAATTATCCAGAAAAATACTGGAAAAAGTTCAGAAACAGCATCCGGCTTTAACAGATGATTTCTATAACCTTGGACAAATTGAAAGTGTTAATATTGTAGCTCAAAGCGATGAGATTTATAACTGATATGAAATATAAAATAATAGGATTTACATGCTGCTTTGCGGTTATTCTGATTGCCGTTTTTGCGCCATTGTTTTATAAGGACTACCGAAAAACAGAGAGAATTCATCAGCATGAACAGGAAATTCCCCAAGAACCATGTACGGATCCTGCGGATGGCGGTCTGTGTACATATCTTCCGATTGTCAAAATTGATACAGATGGGGTGGTAATCCCGGGAAGACCCATTAAGGATGATGGAAACAACCGCATTTATACACGTGCTGCTGATGGGGAAACTACAATTGCTGCTCAGATGGATATAATCGGAAATGACAGCAAAGAGTACCATCATGCAAATGAAACGGCAGATGTATCTTCTGCAATCCGCATACGAATGAGAGGTAATTCCTCAAGAGAGTTTGATAAGCCAAGCTATGCCATCAGACTTGTAGATAAAAAAGGGGAAAACAATCCGCTTTCCATTATGGGAATGGATGCGCACCATGAATGGGTATTATACGGTCCCTGGCTCGATAAAACAGCCATACGAAATTATATGTTTTACAATCTTGCCGGAGAAATGATGTCTTATGCGCCAAATGTAAGATTCTGCGAAGTAATTCTTAATGGTGAATATGAAGGCCTATATGTAATGACTGAAATGATAACCGGCGGAAAAGATGGCGCCAGGCTGGGACTTCGTGTAAATGCCAAGCGCAGCACATTTTCCGGATACCTGCTTCGCCTGGATCATCAGCATGCGGGCGAAGAAGCTTTAAACAGCTTTACAACGTATACCTACAAAACCCCCTTCATGCTGCAGATAGAATATCCCGGAAGCAGGAACAGGGATGCCAGACTGACAGAAGAAATCCGGCAGGATTTTTCAAATTTTGAAAAAACTCTGTACTCATATGATTATGACAGGGAAAAACATGGCTACACTTCTATGATAGATGTAGACAGCTTTGTAGATTACTTTATTATCAATGAGCTTTCCAGTAATGCAGATGCCGGAAACTATTCCACTTATATTTATAAGGGAACAGATAATCTGTATCATATGTGTGTATGGGATTTTAATAATGCCTGTAATAACTATTTCGAGGAGGAACTTCCTTATACTGGATTTTTCCTGAACAACCGATTATGGTTTGAAATGCTTATCAAAGATGAGGATTTTACTGAACGGATCATCCAGCGATATCATTCCTTGCGAAAAGGTCTGTTAAGTGAGGAATCACTTTATCGTTATATTGATGAAACCCTTGATTTTATCGCACCAGCTCTTGCAAGAAACGATGCACGATGGGGAAGTGTAGAACAGCAGGCAAAGGGACTTCTGGTTCCGGTATCAAGAAATCTGGACAGCAGATCTGCCGCTGAAGGACAGCTAAAAGGTTACTTGCGAAACAGAGGAAAATGGTTGGATGAAAACATTGAGACTCTGCGTCAGTATTCAGCATCCTCCCGTGTAAAGCAGTATAATGAGGTTAATGATTAAAATATGAAACGATTTATTATCAGCATATCTGCCATCATTCTGCTTCTATTTATTGGATTTATAGCTGTGTTTTATGGCGGATTTTATATGGACTCAGACCGGGACAATCATATAAACACATTTGTCCGGACTGAGAATAAAGAGATACTTATAAAGGACAAAGATAAGTGGAAACCATTTGAAGTCAGGGGAATTGATATGGGAAGCGGTATTCCTGGTGAATGGTCTACAGATTATGCGATCACCAAAGAAACCTATCTGCACTGGTTTCAGCTGATCCAGGAAGCAGGAGCAAATACGCTGAGAGTCTATTCTGTCCAGAATCCGTCTTTTTATAAAGCGTTCTATGAATACAATTCCCAACATGAGGAGCCGTTATATTTACTTCAGGGAATCTGGGTAAATGATTATATACAGAACTCCCGAGTGGATGCATATGCCGACTCCTTTGCAGGAAAGCTTCTGGATAATTGCCTGGTCACTGTAGATGTGATCCATGGAAAACGACTTATCATCAATAATGATGCAGATACAAGTACAGGACTTTATTTACACGATGTCTCGAAATGGGTGCTGGGATATATTATCGGAAATGGATGGGAAGATACAACAGTTGCATATACAGATGAGAAATATCCGGATATGGAACCTTATAAAGGAACCTATCTTATTGCTTCAAAAGATGCCTCTGCCTTTGAATCCCTGCTTGCCAAAACAGGTGACAGGATGCTGCACTATGAATCAACAAGATATGATGAGCAGCGTCTGATCTCCTTTTCCAGTGGAAATGCAACAGATCCCTTTGATTATCCTAAAGAGATTGCAGAATATTTCAGAAAATGTGCCCGGATCGACACAGAACATATAACTGCAACTGATAAATTTATATCAGGTCAGTTTGCCAGCTACAGTGCATCTCCATATGATCAGGATTACTTTTCCTGTATGGAATACACAACATGGAACAGCTTGTCTGATAAAAAGATTGACTTTAGTGACTGTATCACTCCTGACGGAAAACGGAATACTTATCGGGCATATTTAAGACTTTTAAACGAACATCATACAATGCCGGTTTTGGCTGTTGAATTTGGTGCAGCCACAGGACGAGGTGAGATTCATGAGAATCAGGTGACCAGCAGAGGACTTGGATACTATTCTGAAAAAGAACAGGGAAAGATTCTGGTAGATTGTTATGAAGACATTATGGCTGCCGGACTTTCCGGAGGCTGTGTCTATTCCTGGCAGGATGAATGGTTCAAGCATACCTGGAATACCATGTATGCTGTAGATTTAAGCCGTAATATTTACTGGGAAGATACTCAGACAAATGACCAGCATTTTGGCCTGCTGGCATTTGACTGTGGGGAAAAAGAAAGTGTTTGTTACGTGGACGGTGATACTTCCGAATGGACGGATAAAGATAGGGTGATCCAATATGAAGACGGCTCTTTCATCAGTGTGAAGTATGATGCCTCCGGTGTTTATTTATATCTCCATAAAAAGGACTTTGATCTGGAAAATGACACGCTGTATGTTCCGGTTGATACGACCAAAAAAACAGGCAGTACCCGTATGGAAAATTGTACAGCAGAATTTGAAAGACCTGCAGATTTTGTACTGGTCTTAAATGGAAAAGATAATACTCGTCTGTTGGTTCAGGATCGGTATAATCCCATTCATGCCAATTATGAGGAAGATATTACAGGAAAAGATCCTTATATTGATCCACCAGCCAGGGACAGCGCTGTATTCGAAAATATCAGCATGGTATTACGGGATGTTATTGGTCAGTATCAGGATGCTGCCACACCGTTAAAAACCTTTGAAAGTGGAAAGCTGTATTATGGTAATGGAAATCCATCTGCATCTGCTTATGATTCCAGGGCAGATTTTATCTGTAATGGAGATGATGTGGAAATTAGAATCCCATGGCAGCTGCTGAATTTTTCTGATCCGTCCCGAATGCAGATCCATGATGATTATTATGACGGAAATTATGGCATTGAATCAGTGGGGATCAAAGAGATGTTTATAGGTTTTGGCGGAGAAGGAAATACAATCGAGATGGGAGGCCTTAAACTGAAAGGATGGGAGAATACAGTATCCTACCATGAAAGATTAAAAGAAGCATACCAGGTTCTGAAGACATACTGGACAGGAAAGGAATACGAATGATAGCGCAGCTTGTGATTGTTTTTTATTTTATTGTCTGTGTGGGGATTATCATTTTTAACTGCTTTACAGAGATAATTTCAAGATATCGTTCCTGTGTTCTGAAAAGGAGGGAACAACGATATTGCGAAGAATACAGACAGTTGTTTTCAGAAAATATAACGGAAAATAAAAAGCAGGAAAAAAGGCTGGTTAAAGAGCTTCATTCAGCCAGCAGACTTCTGACGTTCAGTGAAGCATTATCTAAAGTTGAAAACAGTATGCCGGAACAATTCCAGCAGGGAATAGCATCTGTAAGTCGGCTGATGGAAGAACTGATACCGGTTTATAAAAGAAAACCGGATATGGAAAAGGCCTGCCTGGCTTATGTATTTGCCATATTTCATATGACGAAATTCCAGGCTAAGGAAATTGTTTTCCCATTTCTTTTTGACCTGCTTGGAAATAAAAGTCTCTATTGCAGGGAGAATGCTTTGCGGGCATTATACAGTTCAGAAGATATACAAGCGGTTATGCAGGCATTGACATTTCTGGATGCAAATGAGCAGCTGCTTCCGCATAAAAAAATACTTGCAGATGGACTTCTTTCCTTCGATAAAAAAGAAGAACTGATACCACTCCTTTGGAAAAAATTGAGTGAATTTCATCCAAGGATGCAGGTAAGCTTGTTGGATTATATTCGATATGCATCGTCAAACTGGAAGGATGAAATGCTGTCTATGCTGGAAACAAGCCAGGATATGGAAATTCAAATCGCATGTGTCCGCTATTTTGGCAGATATCAGGATGAAAGAAGTGTTTCTTTTCTGCTTCATCACGCTGAAGAAGAAAAGGAAGGGTTCTGGGAATTGCAGAATGCCTGTATTTCTGCTCTTGCTGTGTATCCCGGACCGCAGACACTGGAAATCTTGAAAAAAGAGACTTCCAGTAAAAACTGGTATGTCCGTTATAATGCTGCAAAAAGCCTTGCAGTTCTGAATACAGACAGGGATGCATTAGCTGATATTTTACAGGGAAATGACCGCTACGCAAAAGAAATGTTAGAGTACCAGCTGGATGAAGTAAAAGTACAAAGGGGGGCGGGTTTATGACCGATGCATTTCGTTTTTTTCTGGAATGTGTCAATCTGTTTTTTATTATATACCTGATTGGATATTCCAGCTTTTTGTTTTTGTCGGTTGTAGCAGGCGCAATTGAGCTGTACAGATCATACCGCCTTGAACAGATGCACAATAAACTGTGGCAAAGCTATTACATACCGGTTTCCATTCTTGTTCCGGCTTATAACGAAGAGGTTACGGTGAAGGATACAGTCACTTCACTTCTCAACCTGGATTATAAACTATATGAAATTATAGTAATAGATGATGGTTCTAAAGACAAAACATCTCAGGTTCTGATTGATGCATTTCATATGGAGCGAGTGGAACGCCCGATCCGTCATCTGATCCAATGTCAGCCTGAGGAAGAAATTTATGAATGCCCGAACCAGAAAGTGCCCATTACTTTGATCCGCAAGAAGAATGGCGGAAAAGCAGACAGTTTAAATGCCGGAATCAATGCAGCCAGGTATCCCTGGTTTATCTGTATGGATGCGGACTCTATTTTACAGCATGATTCGCTGGAGAAAATCGTTCGCCCGGTTCTGGAGGACGAAAATGTAATAGCCGTTGGTGGAAGTGTCCGCCCAGCCAATGGTGTTGTCATAAAAAAAGGTCATGTGATAAAATACAGGCTGCCCAGAAATATAATAGCAAGAATGCAATCCCTGGAATATGCCCGTTCTTTTCTGGCAGCACGTATCCTGCTGGATAAAATCAATGCAAACATGATCATATCCGGAGCTTTTGGATTATTTGAGAAAAAAACAGTGATTGCCGTAGGCGGATATGACAACAGTACAATGGGCGAGGATATGGAACTGGTAGTCAGACTTCATGAATTCAGCCGCATGAATCGTAAGCCATATAAGATTGATTTTGCACAGGATGCCATCTGCTGGTCGCAGACTCCGGAAAAATTAAGTGAATTAGGCAAGCAGCGGAAAAGATGGCAGAGAGGATTGTTCCAGTGTATGTGGGGACACCGTAAAATGCTGGCAAACCCACGGTACGGAGCTGTAGGACTTTTATCCTATCTTTATTTTCTGCTTTACGAATTATTGTCACCATTTATTGAACTTTTGGGTGTACTTACAATGGTTTTATCTGTGATGATGGATATGCTGAACGTGAAATTTATGCTGGTATTTCTTGCATACTATGCCCTGTATGGTATTTTACTCACATTAACTGCATATTTTTCAAGAATCTATACCATTGACCAGAGGTTTTCTTTTCGAGAGCTGATCCTTGCTATTACTGCTTGTTTTTTTGAAACAACTTTTCTCCGCTTTTATCTGGAGTTTGTCCGTGTGACTGCATTTGTGGGATACAAGAAGAACAAACTGAACTGGGATAAACTGGAAAGAAAGAAAATGAACAGAATATAGTTTTATTACTATGTCAATTTATCTAGTAGATCAAATAATAAATAACTGGCTACATTTTACGAAACGTCTTCTGGTGAAATTTCATCGGGCTTATAAGTCCAATGATAGACTACTGGATCTGCATTTACTTCATCGAAATATTTATAAATTCTGTCTTCAAGTTCCTGCTTTGTATTAACTCGAATTCCCTTCAGCATCTGCTTTGTCATCTTGCTGAAAAAGCTTTCAATCAAATTTAGCCAGGAACTATGGGTTTGTGTAAATACAAACATGTAGCGTCCTTCTGGTTTTGTTGCAAGGTAGTTCTGAACCTCTTCTTGCAAAATATAACCATGTATGTGCTGCATGTGGAAGAACCCCGAAAGATACAGGGTTTCAGCAGGATCATAAAGTGCCGAGACTTAGAGGGGGAAGTGATGAAATTTCAAATTGGCAACCATTGTGTGATGAATGCAATAACTTTAAAAGTACTGCTTGCAGAGATTGCCAGTTAGATTGTGAAACTTGTTGTTGGGCATATCCTGAAAAATTTAAACCTTTTCATATTCCTGGAGAGTTAGTTAAATGTTTGCGCGAACATGCTCAAAAGCTTGGCAGGAATCCCGATGAATTACTCACTGAAATTATTACAAATTATATTGAAAACCAAAATTAGAAAAACACACAGACTCATGGTTAGTGTAATAAGGGTCTGTGTGTTTTTCTGTTATAGAGGAAGAGAGTAATTATTGTTATGAGGATCAGTGCGGTATTTATATTCCTGTAATTTTTCATCTTTGTTAATCAGCATAGAATAGATAGTCTCTAAGAGGAATGGCAGATAAAGATGTTGTATGTTATAATCTTATAAAATGATGAAAAGTGTAGGAATGGCAGAAGAAAAATTAAATGTGTTATATACCATTGACGATAAAGAATTTCCATCAATGGATTATATAAATGTACTTGAAAAAATGGAAAGGTTATAGAACGCCCAGACCATATTTGGAGTCAATGATGTGAAGTACATCATCCGCTACGATGAGGCAGTCCCCCGTTCCAAAGCCATCCGGTACCCATCTGGAAAAATCAAGTCTTTGTTCTACAAGCACCAGAGGATCTTTACAGAGTTTCTTTGCTTCTTCGAACTGTTCTATGACGAAGTTGCAGTATTCCTCTGTGCAGTTTTCCATCTCCACATCGTAGTAATCCAAATCTGCAGTCGGATCACGCCCGGATTTTCCAAGAGCTTTCAGAACTTTGTATTCACAGAGTTTATGTGCATCTGTTCCCTGCTGTGCATAAGGACTTGCCCGATCCCTGATCTCAGCACATAACCTTACGGATGGTGGGCAGTTCAATCACTGCTTACTTGAGGGAGCGGAGAGCAATGCGTGTTTAGGCATTGCCGATCACCTCCAAAGCTGCGATCACTTCCGGGTATTTATCAGCAGGAACTCCGGTCAGAGTACCATCGGAAGAAAAGGTTGCTACGATCTTCTTCACATCCGCTTTATACTTTCCGGCATCTGCCTTGGCCTTCTGAGCCAGTCTTGCTCTGACATCTTCTTTGGTATAAGTGATGGTTTCGGATTCCTTTTCAGGAGAAACTTCCTGCGCCGCCTCAGATACTTTTTCTGCTTTGACTGTTTTTTACTTTTTCGCTGGAGCTTTCGGCTGTGTCACGTCTTCTGTGGAAGAGTAGATTTCACTAAGCCGTGTGAAGCTGTCAGCAATGGTCTTAAATAACTTCGCCAATTCTTTTTCCTTCATCGTCTTTTGCCTCCTTTGACATATGGTTGACTGCGTTTTTCTTTGCAAGCTGTCTGGTAATGACACTGATTGCAATCAGCACATCTGAGATTTCCTTATCAAGTTCTGCATCGCTGATTATGGCAGCATCTGTTTCTGTAACATTTCCCATCGTTTACACCGCCTTTCTGAAAGACTTTTCCTTTCACTATCCCATGGACACAAAATCCCAAAAAGGGCGGGAGAAAAATTTAAAGTGGTCGGATTGGATTTTTACATTTATATAGAAGAAACCCGCTCAAAGGAAAAAAATTAAAAAAAGTGCCGCCCAATTCGCAGATTCCTGTCCATGGGATAGTGAAGAGATAAATACACATCTCTACCATTTAACGAAAGGAGCTATTCTTATGGGAGTAGGTTATAGAAACCAGGAAGGCTATGCCGATCCGGTGCCATATCTGGCAATCTCCAATATGAATGTCCAATATTACCCCTCATGTTTGCAGACATGCAGGAACAAGAGTGCTGCCGATAACAGAAGATGTGGCAGAAATGTTTCGAGCAATCATCGAAGACAGGAATGCTCCTAAAGTGGAAAAATCCATTGATGGCTACAGTGGATTCCTTTTCTACGATGACAATGGAATGCCACTTGTGGCAATGCACTGGCAGCACCGATTCAACCACATGGTCGGCAGATACAATGATATCTATCGGGTGCAGATGCCTAATATCACACCTCATGTATGCCGACACACCTATTGCAGCAATATGGCAAAATCAGGAATGAATCCAAAGACGTTACAGTACCTCATGGGGCATTCGGATATAAGTGTTACAATGAATGTGTACACGCATATCAGTTTTGATGATGCTGAGGAAGAATTGAAACGTATGGAAGAGTTTAGGAAGGCGCAGGCGGAGGTTGAGCAGAAGAAGGAGAAACCGATGTCGCAGAAAGTGTTTAAAGTTGTATAATATGGAAATGGGATGACGCTCTGGTATAGACTGGGGCGTTATTTTTGTGGAAAAAAGTAGGTTCAGAGGATATAATATAATCAGGGTGATTTAGGAAGATGGGAAAAGCGGTTTTGATTTCATATGAAAGGAATGGTTGTGAAATGTATTACGATGAAAAAACAGCGGAGAAGCCAGAAAAATGGCCTGCGAATGCTCGTGAACAGATTTTAGATACATTATGTGAATGTGTAGAAGAGTTTAAGAAAAATCCGTCTTATAAGACAAGAGAAGTCCTTTTGGCTTTAACATGTGAACATGATTTGAATTTGAATGAAAATTTTGGATTGGTTCGTGTAACCGAGTATGAAGTTGGGATACTGAATTTTCTTTATTTAGTTGGTAATGCATATCAAATTTCTTCATTAAAAACATATATATACAATATTATAACGCAAGTAACTAGGCTACAGAAAATTACTTCTTGGTTCAATCCTGTGATTAATGGTGACCAAGAAAATACATATCGTGTAATACCATATGAACAGGGGCTTATGTTCCCGCTGAGATTGTATCACATAGCGTATCAAAAATTTACAATAGAAAAGAATAAGTCATTTGCAGAACAATTAATAGAAATTGTAGAGGAAACACTAGAAAGCTGTCAAACGGAAGAAGAGATTGATACATTGACTCATTCATATACATCTATGTTACTGGATATTAGTAATATGCATGGAAGTAAAAGAGAAAAGTTATGGGAATTTACAAGAGAAGAATTATACAAATTATTAGCAATAGAAGCAAAGCTACTTAGAATGAATAAGCAGCCTGCAAACATTCGACCAGTTAAGGGTGTGCTTATGATGATGATAAGCAATTTTATTTTAAAATCGAGAAATGGGTATAACAATGATTATATTTGTAAATATCTACCAATAGAAGTCGCAAAGAGTAGTATTAGTAATCATCAAATTTGGATGAAGAAAACAGAGCTACTTAATGATGAGCGAGAGAAAAAAGTTATTCCAGAATTATTTGAAGATATGTCATGGATTCATTATGACTGGATAAAAGATATTGATTTTTCTGAGACACGAAACTATTATGTATCATGTTTCAGTAAGTCAATAAATAATAACCATATGCAAGACGGTTATGGAGAATGTTTGTATGGATATAAAAATGATAGAATTGTGGACTTGATTGGACCTATTGGATTATATACATTGACAAAAAAGGCTGACGCTGACGCAGATTTGCCAGATACTATGAAAAGACCATATATAGCTCAAGTAATAACATTTGATGTTTTATATGACATTGAAGAAGCAAAGACGGAATTACAATATTTATTTAGCGTTATAGACATGTTTGATTTATCTGACAATAATAAGAAAATGTTTTTACAGGAGATATTGCAATATTGGATTCTTTCTGTTAAAGATAGCAAATGGAAAGCTGAAAGAGAAAGAAGATATGTTATTTTTTTATATGACGATTGTGAATATGTTGAAACAGAATTGGATGATACATTCTTGAAAGTTAAAACATCACTTTTCATTACGCCTGATTTTATTATAGGAAAAAATCCTAGTAAATGGGAAATAATGCGACAACTTGCGGCAAAAAGAAAAGCATTATTTAGTAAAGAATATCTATTTTGTGAAGATTGTTTAATGCAAGATCATGATGTGGCAATACATGAGAAACCAGAAAAATGTCCGATATGTGGTTCCAAAAATATAAGGATGATATATCACGAGAATGCTTAGTAGTAAATCTCCCTCATTTTACTACCAACTTTACTACTAACAGGTAGTAATACCTTGCTCCATCTTGCCCTATTTTGCCAAGATGCCACCTAAATCACACATTTCACAAATCCCCGAGAACCCTTGCAAAACAGGGCATTCCGGGGCAAAACAAGGAGAAACAAAACTATGATTAAAGTACTATTTATATGCCACGGCAATATCTGCCGTTCCCCAATGGCAGAATTTGTTATGAAGGATTTAGTAAAAAAAGCTGGTCTGTCAGATCAGTTTGAGATTGCGTCTGCTGCAACCAGTCGGGAAGAAATTGGAAATCCTGTTCATCGTGGAACAAAAAACAAATTAAAACAATATGGTATTTCCACGGATGGAAAATGCGCGATTCAGATGACGAGCGAGGATTATCGTGCTTATGATTACATCATTGCTATGGAGCGATACAACCTTCGGAATATGGAGCGGTTTGTCCATGGAGATCCAGCGCATAAAGTACATCTGTTGTTGGATTTTACGGATCGTGGGGGAGATATTGCGGATCCGTGGTACACAGGAAATTTTGATGAGACTTATGATGATGTGCTGGAAGGCTGTCGGGGATTATTGCAGTATATCCGGGAGCATGTACTGCAATAGTTGATAGTTGAGTTTTTTATAGACAGTGTCTTTAAAAACATTTATACTTTAAAGTCATAAATACTTTAAAGTGATAAATATGTTGATATCCAAATCATACAAATGGAAATTGCCTAAGAAGAAATGAGGATGAAATAATGTATTATGTACCGGATGGCACAGAATTGTGCGGATTTTATGAATGTGAAGAATGTGGAAATCGATTTTTGTCTTTGAAGATCGGACCGAAGTTGGTGTGTCCATATTGTGGGGAAGAACCGGATATGGAAATCGGCCCGGATGAAGAGATGCCGGTGGCAAAGGAAACAGCTAAATTGCTGGAAATGGTGGAAGGTACGGAAAATGTGGAACGAATGGATGCATTGCTTTCACTGGCGGTAACCGGTGGGGATTATGAGTGGATCTGACCATAGAATTCTGATTGGAGCAGGGAAGATTTACAGCGATATATCACAGAGAAAGAGATATAAGTAAGACAGGAGATCGGACAGAAATGTTTTTTATGATGGGAATCACGGATGGCCGGAAAGAATTGAATTACAGTCAGACGGAAATCTGCAGTGTCTGCGGATGCTATGGGCGTTATCAGGTATTTATGACCTATACCGTTCTATCACTGTTTTTTATTCCATGTTTTAAGTGGAATCGGCATTATTATGTACAGACAAGCTGCTGTAATACGTTATATGAACTTGACAGGGAAGTTGGCAGACGGATAGAACGGGGCGAGAATGTACGGATTCTGGCGGAACATTTGCAAAAGCTGGGAAGTGGAAGAAGTAGTTATACCGACTATAAACGATGCCTGAACTGTGGATATGAAACGACAGAAGATTTTGTGTTTTGTCCCAAATGCGGTGCAAGGCTTTGAACGCTTTACGAGTAAATTGCGAAATCGGATTGTGAATGTCCGTTTTACAAAATGAAGGAAGTCCCCGGTTATATTACAGTCAGTAATACGCAGCGGGGACTTTTTTCAGTCAGGAGGAATGATATGTGGAAAATTAAGCAGATTGCAGAGGCAGATTTTGGCTGTGAGGAACGGATGCCGGGAGAAAAATTAAAATGCCTGGTAATCCTGGAAGATGAAAGTGGTAATGTGCGTTGCCTGGAAACAGAAGATGAATGGTTGACGGAACAGGGGCTGGATGAGGGCAGTGAATGGAAAGACTGAACGAAATTTCGACGTCTGCTTTACTCAGCAATCTGTTTTCCGGTCACATCCAGATGATATTTTTCCCGGTAGATGAGCTCTGAGATAGGGACAAGCTGATACCCTTTTTCCTGAAGCTGTGTCAGCAGGTTATCCAGTGCATCTGCCGTATATTTTGCCCCGTTATGGCAGAGGATGATGGCACCGCTATCAAGGTGTTTGCTGTCGCAGATACGGGAGATGATATCATCAACGCCATAATCTTTCCAGTCAAGGCTGTCGATGGACCACTGAATTGGATAATAACCACAGGAGAGCACACCGGTGATGACCTCGTTATCATAGTCGCCATAAGGCGGCCGGAAGAGGAACATTTCATAGCCGGTGAGCTCTTTTACTTTTTTATGGACAGACATGATTTCATCCCGAATCTCCGTGTCGGAGAGTTGGCTCATATTTTTGTGGTTCTGACTATGATTGCCAAGATCGTGTCCGGCTTCATAGATTGCCCGGACATCATCCGGGTAAGATTCTACCCAGCCGCCGGTCATGAAAAACGTGGCATGTACGTTGTGTTTGGCCAGAATTTCCAGAATACGTGAGGTATCGTCATTGCCCCAGGCGGCATCAAAGGAAATGGAAATCTTTGGTTCCTGTGTGTCTACGCAGTAGATGGGAAGTTCTTTTCCGTTGACAGTATTGCTGACGGAAATCGTACCGTTGGTCATTTGAAAATAAATTGTTACGGCAAGGATACAGATAACCGTTGCCGGCAGCAGAATGGACAGGTGTTTTTTTTCCTTCATGGGTTCTCCTTTTTTATTTCTCAGAGATACGATTATTACAATATATATGCTCCAAAAATACTTTTATTAATGCCACTGGAAAAATGTGTATTGTCCGGGAAAAAGTACAGTAAGAAATGTGTAAAAAATAACAATAATAGTTGACTTTCTGTTTAATAATAGTATAATCGAAATCGTGACAAAAGTTTAGTGACAGTCAACATTTTGTTAAGCATTCAGAATCTGACAACGTCATGGAATGAATGGAATCACAGAAATAATGAAAATATAAAAATCTTTTGACAGAAATGGAAGCGAGAGAGATGGAGCCGAATTATGTGAACAGCAGAATCGGAGAAAAAATTAAAGATCTGAGAAATAAAAATGGCCTGACCCAGCAGGAACTGGCAGACCGGGCGGAACTGACCAAAGGATATATATCCCAGCTGGAGCGTGGCCAGGTGGCACCTTCCGTGGTGACACTGCTGGATCTGATTGAGTGTCTCGGAACGACACCGTCTGAATTTTTCAAAGAGACGGAAGAGGAACATGTCGTATATTCCGAAGGTGCTTTTTTTGAGAAAATTGATGAAGTGGGCAACAGTATCCAATGGATCGTGCCCAATGCACAGCAGAATCAGATGGAACCACTTCTGGTAGTTGTACAGCCGAAGGAGCAGCTGCAGGAAGATAAACCACATGAGGGGGAAGAATTCGGATATGTGATTTCCGGGCGGATCCGACTGCATCTTGGAGACAAAAGCTATGTGGTAAAATCTGGTGAGAGTTTTTATTTCCGGGCGAATCGGAATCATTTTATTGAAAATACAGGCAGCCGACCGGCAAAATTTGTCTGGGTGAGCACACCACCGACATTTTAGCCCAATGAAGTAAATAGGATGAGTGGGGTGCGAATATCCGCCGGCCCCGGATAGTGTGAGCAGAAATTTGAAAAACATATGAGGAGAAAAAGGGATGGAACAGGCAATCTTGAATTTACAGCATCTGACAAAATCTTTTGATGGGAAAAAGATTCTGGATGATCTGAGTATTGACATAGGAAGAAATGAATTTGTGACCCTGCTGGGTCCTTCCGGCTGTGGCAAGACTACCACATTGCGTATCATTGGTGGTTTTGCGACACCGGATGAGGGAAAGGTTATTTTTGAAGGTAAGGATATTACGAATCTGTCTCCGGATAAGCGTCATATCAATACTGTATTTCAGAAATATTCGCTGTTTTCCCATATGAGTGTCGGGGAAAATATTGCATTTGGACTGAAATTGAAGAAAAAGAGTAAATCATATATTCAGGATAAGATCAGATATGCATTGAAACTTGTGGATTTGGAAGGGTTTGAAGACCGACATCCGATGTCTCTGTCCGGTGGACAGCAGCAGCGTATCGCCATTGCCCGTGCGATTGTAAATGAGCCGGAAGTGCTGCTTTTGGATGAGCCGTTGGGAGCATTGGATCTGAAGCTGCGTCAGGACATGCAGCAGGAGCTGATTAAGATAAAAAATGAACTGGGTATTACTTTTATTTTTGTAACTCACGATCAGGAAGAAGCACTGACCATGTCTGACCGGATCATTGTTATGAACCAGGGGTTGATCCAACAGGTGGGTACGCCTGTAGATATTTACAACGAACCGCAAAATGCGTTTGTAGCTGATTTTATTGGTGAGAGTAATATCATTGACGGTGTGATGCCTAAGGATTGTCTGGTGGAAATCCTCGGATGTCCGTTCCCGTGTGTAGATACTGGATTTGCAGCGAACGAAAACGTCGATGTAGTCATCCGTCCGGAAGATATGGAATTCCTTGAAAAAGGGAAAGGTATGATGGATGGTGTTGTTACTTCGATTCTGTTTAAGGGTGTGCATTATGAAATGAAGGTGCAGGCGAATGGTTATGAGTGGCTGGCGCACAGCACCATTGCTTATCATCCGGGGACGGAGATTGGTCTGTATGTGAAGCCGGAAAATATTCAGATTATGCACAAACCGGTGTCTGCTGCACAGGAGGTAATCAAAAAGAATGAATAAGAGAAGTTTGTTGGCAACACCGTATATCGTTTGGATCATCGGATTTACAGTGCTGCCGATCCTGATGATTGTATTTTATGCTCTGGGAGATGGAAACGGTGGATTTACCCTGTCTAACATTCTGGCAATTTTCGAACCGGTGCATCTGAAATCATTGTTGCTTGCACTGTGGCTGGCTTTACTGTGTACAGTGGTCTGTCTTTTGCTGGCCTATCCGCTGGCTGTGATACTGCGGAAATTGAACATCGGAAAAAAAGGATTGATGGCTATTATCGTGATTCTTCCGATGTGGGTAAACTTTGTACTGCGTATTATGGCCTGGCAGTTGTTGTTGTCCAGAAACGGAATTATTAATGCAATCCTTGGGGTATTGGGTCTGCCGGGACAGGATCTGGCGAATTCCAATGTGGCGATTGTTATTGGCATGGTTTATGATTATCTGCCGTTTATGATTCTGCCGGTATACAATGCGGTGATGGAACTGAATGAGGATGTCATCGAGGCAGCCCGCGATCTGGGTGCACCGTTGTCCGCAGTTTTGACCAAAATCATGATTCCACTTACCATGCCGGGCATCATCAGTGGAATTACCATGGTGTTTGTTCCGTCGCTGACCACGTTTGCTATTCCGGATATTCTTGGAGGTGGCAAGATCATGTTGATTGGAAATATCATTGAACAGGAATTTTCCACCAGCATGAATTGGAATCTCGGTTCCGGTCTGTCTATCGCACTGATGATTTTTGTACTCATCAGTATGATGTTTACGGTGAAAAATGACGGAGGAAAGGAGAGCAGCGTATGGTAAAGCGTTTTTTTATGAAATTTTATTTGGTACTGATCATTGCGTTTCTGTACATTCCGATTGCAGTGCTGGTGGTTCTCTCCTTTAATGCATCCCGATCCCGGGTTGTCTGGGGCGGATTTACACTGAAATGGTATCAGATTTTGTTACATAACAGTGATGTAGTCGCAGCATTACAGAACACACTGACAATCGGTTTCGCTTCAGCAGCCATAGCTACAGGCATCGGCCTGTTGGCCGCCATCGGCATTGATGCCATGAAGAAACGAAGTTATTCCCTGACACTTGGAATAGGAAACATTCCGATGTTGAATGCAGATATCGTGACCGGTATTGCGCTGATGCTCTGGTTTTCCAGATTTACAAGTCTTGGTTATGTCAGTATCCTGCTGGCACATGTAACGTTTAATATTCCATATGTGATCCTGAGCATCCTGCCGAAACTGCAGCAGATGGATATGAGTGTGTATGAAGCGGCACGTGATCTTGGAGCAAACAGTGTCACGGCGTTTTTCCGGGTAGTATTCCCAATGATCTTTCCATCTGTTGTCAGTGGATTCTTTATGGCTCTGACCATGTCCATGGATGATTTTGTAGTCACCTATTTTACAAAAGGTGCAGGAATCAACACATTATCTACTATGATCTACGGTGAGTTGAAGCGTGGAATCAAACCGGAAATGTATGCGTTATCGACACTGATCTTTGCTGTGGTGCTGGTGGTTCTGCTTCTGGCAAATTTTGTGCCGGAGATTCGTCAGAAACAGCTGAAAAAGGCAGCAATGTAAAGGGAAGGTGACAGCATGAAAATAAAAAATTGGAAAAGTCGGGTGGCGATGGCGCTGTGTGTTGCCATGACCGGAATTTTAGTTGGCTGTGGTGCCACCGGAGAAGAGGAAAGCTCCGTGGATATGTCCGAAGCCGGCGGAAAAAATACTATTGTTGTATTAAATTATGGTGAATATATCGATACGTCAGTATTAAAGCAGTTTCAGAAAGAGACTGGTATCAAGGTACTTTATGAGGAAGCAACGACGCCGGAGGAAATGTATTCCAAATATAAGGCAAGTACGATTCCTTACGATCTGATCTGTTCTTCTGATTATATGGTGGAGCGGTTGATCGAGGAAGGCGAGACAGAAGAGATTGATTTCAGCCAGATGCAGTACATCGATAATATCGGAGACCTGTATTGGGAGATGTCAAAATCCTATGACCCGGAACTCAAGTACAGTATCCCGTATTTTTGGGGAACAGTAGGTATCCTGTATAATACAAAGATGGTAGATGAAGAGATTACCAGCTGGGATAGTCTGTTTAACGGCAAATATGCCAGGGAAATCATTATGCAGAACAGTATCCGGGATGCTTATATGTGTGCATTAAAATACAAAGGATATTCACTGAATACCACAAATCATAAGGAACTGCAGGTAGCACAGAATATGTTGCTTGAGCAGAAACCAGATGTGGAAGCATACTTTGTGGACGAAGTCCGCGAAGAGATGGTAGCCGGAAATGCAGCGTTGGCAGTTTGCTATTCCGGAGAGGCATATCTGGCCAATGAGTATGATGAAGACTTGGAATATGTCGTTCCGGAAGAGGGATCCAATGTATGGTTTGATTCTTGGATGATGATGAAAAAAGGAGAAAACCATGAAGGAGCACTGAAGTTTTTGGATTTCCTCTGCAGGGAAGATATCGCTATGAAGAATTTCGAAGAAATTTATTATCCGACACCGAATACGGCAGTATATGATCAGCTGGATGAGGAGACAAAAGAGGATCCGCTAATTTTTCCGAGTGAAGCGACACTTGAAAAATGCGAGGTATACAAAGCACTGGATGCGGACACCACCGCATATTACAGTCAGCTTTGGAAAGAACTGAAAACAAGTTAGATTCAAGTCGAACGCACGTGAGACTTGGTGCGTGATTCTGGTCAGCGAAAGCTGACATATTCTTCTCAGAATCACTGCATTCTACACTTTGAGGCTGCTGTATCAAAACTGTGATGAAGTTTGATACAACAGCCTTCTTTTTGCCCTTGTGGAAATGTCCGGATTGGGTTATAATAGGAACGCTTACGAAATAGAAATGAACGAATCAGCAATTTTTTATCTGACAGGAAACCACAGCGAATTTTCCGTCAGATAAAAGCGCTTTGTGCAGATACTGCACACTCGCAGAAGAAAAAAACAGATGCTGGATCGTAAAGAATAGACAGAAAGAGGTAGAGTTATGGCTAAAGTCAGAACAAGATTTGCACCGAGCCCGACAGGCCGTATGCATGTTGGAAATCTGCGCACTGCTTTGTATACATATCTGATTGCAAAGCATGAGGGCGGAGAGTTTGTACTTAGAATTGAAGATACGGATCAGGAGCGTTTTGTGGAAGAAGCGCTTGGAATTATTTACCGTACCCTGGAAAAAACAGGTCTGATCCATGATGAGGGACCGGACAAAGATGGCGGATATGGTCCATATATCCAGAGCGAGCGCTGCAAGAGCGGGTTGTATATGGAATATGCAAAACAGCTGATCGAAAAAGGCGAGGCATATTACTGCTTCTGTGATAAAGAACGCCTGGATTCTTTAAAACAGAATATCAACGGAAAAGAAATCAGTGTCTATGACAAACACTGTCTGCATCTTTCCAAAGAAGAGATTGAGGCAAATCTGGCTGCCGGGAAACCATATGTTATCCGTGCCAATGTACCGAATGAAGGCGAGACAACTTTCCATGACGAGATTTACGGAGATATCACACAGCCGAACTCTGAGTTGGATGATATGATCCTGATCAAATCCGACGGATATCCGACTTATAACTTTGCAAATGTAGTAGACGATCATCTGATGCACATTACGCATGTTGTCCGTGGTAATGAGTATTTATCGTCTGCACCGAAATATACCAGATTGTATCATGCATTCGGATGGGAAGAACCGAAATATATACACTGTCCGCTGATCACAAACGAGGAACATCAGAAACTGAGCAAACGAAGCGGACATTCTTCTTACGAGGATCTGATCGATCAGGGATTTTTGTCTGAGGCAGTGGTAAACTTTGTCGCTTTACTTGGCTGGAGTCCGGTAGATAACCGTGAGATTTTCTCTCTGGAAGAACTGGTAGAGAATTTTGATTACCATCACATCAGCAAATCTCCGGCTGTTTTCGATATGGTAAAACTGAAATGGATGAACGGCGAGTATATCAAAGCGATGGATTTTGATGCTTTTTATGAGTTGGCAGAGCCATACATCAAAGAAGTGATACACCGCGACTGCGATTACAAGAAGATTGCGCAGATGGTGAAGACACGTATCGAGATTTTCCCGGATATCAAAGAGCATATTGATTTCTTTGAAGCAGTCCCGGAATATGATATCGCCATGTATACACATAAAAAGATGAAAACAACTGCCGAGACATCTCTGGCAGTTTTGAAAGATGTCCTTCCATTGATGGAGGCTCAGGAAGATTACAGCAATGACGCACTGTATGCAATGCTTAGTAGTTATGTAAAAGAAAATGGATATAAAAATGGTTATGTTATGTGGCCGATCCGTACCGCACTTTCCGGAAAACAGATGACACCGGGTGGCGCAACGGAGTTGATGGAAGTTCTTGGAAAAGATGAATCCATTGCGCGTATCAAAGCAGCTATTGAAAAACTGGCAGCGGAAGCATAATAACGAGTCAGACAGAACGCACATCAGGGGAGGGAAGAGTACCTGATCGGACAGCACTCTTGCCCTCTCTTTTTGTGCGTAAAATATGAGGATGGAGAGGACAATTTGTAGTTAAAATCATGCAGGAACAAGATATAGTTGATGCAGGCAGAAGGAACTCCCCGGTAATTGTGCAAAGTGCTATTTTTATATTTTTATATTTTGAAAATTAAGCGGAAAAAGTGTTGGATTCAGGCTATGTTCCTGCTAATCTGAAAAAGTCAAGATATAGATTGAAATTTGTGGATATTGTAGGAAAATAACTATATATAGGATTTACAATTGAAAAACCATACTAGATATTGTACAATGTTCAGGAACGGTTCTCGAAACCAATTGTAAAAAGTGGAACTGTCTGACAGCATTTGACATGGCTGCTGCAGGGAAAAGCAGACGTGTTCCGGGCAGTGATTGATTTGAGATAGAGAAGAAAGGGCGAGTGGAATGAAGATTATTAAGCGAAGCGGGTCAGAATCGCAGTTTGATATGGAGAAGATTATTTCTGCGGTTATCAGAGCCAATGACAGTGTGGCAGAAACAGAGCGTATGAGTAAAGAGCAGATTGCGGTTATCGCAGCCAACATGCGTACCATCTGCGAAGGCATGAACCGAGCACTGAGTGTGGAAGAAATCCAGGATCTGGTAGAAAATCAGATCATGAATCAGAGAGCTTTTTCTGTAGCGCGTAATTATATTACCTATCGGTATAAAAGAGCACTGGTGCGTAAGTCCAATTCAACAGATGAACAGATTTTAAGTCTGCTTGAGTTTGACAATGAGGAAGTAAAACAGGAAAATTCCAATAAAAATCCGGCAGTTAACAGTGTGCAGCGTGACTATATGGCAGGTGAGGTCAGCAAGGACATTACAAAACGCTTCCTGCTTCCATCGGATATCGTAGAGGCACATGAGAAAGGGCTGATCCATTTCCATGATGCAGACTATTTTGCACAGCATATGCATAACTGCTGCCTGGTAAATCTGGATGATATGCTGGAGAACGGAACTGTGATCAGCGAGACAATGATCGAGAAACCGCACAGCTTTTCCACTGCATGTAATGTGGCTACCCAGGCGGTTGCCCAGATTGCAAGTTCCCAGTATGGCGGTCAGAGTATTTCCTTGTCCCATCTGGTTCCGTTTGTACAGGTCAGTCGTGAAAAATACCGGAAAGAAGTTGCTTACGAGTTTGCGCAGAGCGGTATTGAGGCAGATGAGGAAACAATCAATAAAGTAGCAGAACTTCGTGTACAGAAAGAAGTAAAACAGGGCGTTCAGATGATTCAGTATCAGGTGATCACATTGATGACTACCAATGGTCAGGCCCCGTTTATTACAATTTTTATGTATCTGAATGAAGTACCGGAAGGTCGTACCAGAGATGATCTGGCTATGGTGATCGAAGAAGTATTAAAGCAGCGTATTCAGGGTATAAAAAATGAAAAAGGTGTCTATATCACACCTGCATTCCCGAAGCTGATCTATGTACTGGAGGAAGATAATATCCATGAGGATAGCAAATACTGGTATCTGACCAGATTGGCAGCAGAATGTACCGCAAAGAGAATGGTACCGGATTATATTTCTGAGAAGATTATGTTTGAGAATAAAGTGGATAAAAACGGTGAAGGACATTGTTATCCATGTATGGGATGCCGTTCTTTCCTGACTCCTTATGTAGATCCGGTGACAAATGAGCCAAAATATTACGGACGTTTCAACCAGGGCGTTGTAACTGTCAATCTGGTAGATGTCGCTTGTTCATCCCAGGGAGATATGGACAAATTCTGGAAAATCTTTGATGAGAGACTGGAACTTTGTCACCGTGCACTGGTGTGCCGTCATGAGCGTCTGGAGGGAACACCTTCTGATGTGGCTCCGATCCTGTGGCAGCATGGCGCACTTGCCCGTCTGAAAAAAGGCGAGACTATTGATAAACTGCTTCATGGTGGTTATTCTACGATCTCTCTCGGATATGCGGGATTGTGTGAATGTGTCCGCTATATGACAGGTAAATCCCACACAGATCCGAGTGCGACACCGTTTGCATTGAAAGTAATGCAGCATATGAATGATGCCTGCAGCGAGTGGAAGGCAGAGCACAACGTAGATTTTAGTCTGTATGGCACCCCGCTGGAGTCCACAACTTATAAATTTGCAAAATGTCTGCAGAAACGTTTTGGACTGATTCCGGGTGTGACAGATAAAAACTATATTACAAACAGTTATCATGTTCATGTAACAGAGAATATCGATGCTTTTGAAAAATTAAAATTTGAGGCTCAGTTCCAGAAACTGTCTCCGGGTGGAGCCATCAGTTATGTGGAAGTACCGAATATGCAGCAGAACCTGGATGCAGTACTTTCCGTAATGCAGTACATTTATGATAACATCATGTATGCAGAACTGAATACCAAAAGTGATTTCTGTCAGGTATGCGGATATACCGGTGAAATTCAGATTGTAGAGGAAGATGGCAAATTGATTTGGGAATGCCCAAATTGCGGAAATCATGATCAGGATAAGATGAATGTGGCACGCCGTACTTGCGGTTACATTGGCACGCAGTTCTGGAATCAGGGAAGAACGCAGGAAATCAAAGAGAGAGTACTTCATCTGTAGGATTATTTAAACCAAAAAAAAATCTACAAAACCCAAAAATTTTTTTCGGGGATTTGTACCACCAAAAAAATTATTCAATAAATGCGTTGAAAATTAATTGCATTGAAAAAAGAGACCATTATAGAATTACTGTTTTTGACAGTTTCGTAATGGTCTTTCTTAAAAGGAGGGGGCTTATGAATAAGAGGAAAAAGGCAATAAAAGTAGTTATTGCTATATTGATTGCAGCAGTTGCATTTGGATATGGGGGGTATACAACGATGCGTCCGGGGGTATATGTGGGAGATGATTTTTTCTATGAAAAAAGCAGCTCAAGGTATGAACAAGATGCATCTAATTATATAGAGCAGACATCGGATCATGAATTTACAGTTGTTTCTCACGATAAAAAACAGGAAGTTTCCTATGAGATAGAAAAGGAACAGATTACATTTTATTTTCCGGATCAGACTATATCAGGAAGCTGGGATACAGATCAGAAAGAATTGTATGATAATGGAGTGCCAGTACTCCAGAACGGAAACATGGAATTTTCCGAAGATGGTGTGAATATTAGTCAAGATATGGATGCGGAGCGTTACAGCTACGCATTGTGCAGGATTATCTATGATAACAAGGAAACAATTTCCACATGGTATATGAATATTCTTGGACTGTTTTTGTATATACTTGGAATTATCTGTGCGATATATCCGGAAGAATGCTATTTTTTCCTGAAAAAGTGGCAGTTTAAAAACGGTGAGTTGTCCGATCTTGGACGGCTGTGGCAGCAGGTCGGTGGCGGTATAATTGCGGCAATGGGTGTATTTATCATGAGTGGTATGGCAATGTTACTTGCAAAATAAAATGCCATAAAAGGTTGTATTGTATTATAATAGAGAATAATATGATTTTTACGTGGAGGAATGACAAATGATATTACCTAAAGATCCGGTAATGCTTTTAAGCGTAGTAAATACAGAACTGAGAGATCGATATCCGTCATTAAAAGAGCTGGCAAAGGCCTATGGTGTGACGGAACAGGAAATCACAGACCAGCTGGCACTGATTAAGTATGAATATCAACCAGAGACAAATCAGTTTCATTAAGAAGAAATAGTCTGGATTCATTGCTGAGAAAGAAGGTGAAATATGTATTATTGTAATATAAAAAAATCTGATATAGCAGATGGTCCCGGTGTACGTGTGACATTGTTTGTGTCTGGATGTACGCATCATTGCGAGGAGTGTTTTCAGCCGGAGACATGGAATTTTACATACGGACAACCGTTTACAAAAGAAGTGGAAGAAGAATTGATGGAAGCGTTGCGGCCGGGGTATGTGGCAGGATTGACTTTACTTGGCGGAGAACCCTTTGAGCCAGAGCATCAGTATGTGTTGCTTTCGCTTTTACAAAGAGTGCGCCGCGAATTCCCCCAAAAAACAATATGGGCTTACAGTGGCTATGTATATGAAGAATTATCCGGGAAAGAAGTTGGAACCGGAAGAGCACGCTGTGAAGTGACAGATGCGGTCTTAGCCTGCGTGGATGTTCTGGTAGACGGAGAATTTATGAAAGATAAAAAAAATATCAGTCTGCAGTTTCGCGGATCAGAGAATCAGCGCCTGATCGATCTGAGAAAGACCGAAGAAGCCGGTGAAATCGTATGGTGGAAAAATGAGTGATATTATAACTGGTAAATTTTGAGTTTATACAAAGAAAGGATAAAACAATGGTTAGTTGGATAATAGCTGTTTCTGTTACTGTCGTTGTTGGTATTGCATGTTGGAATTTATATAGAAAAAAGATTCAATTAGAAAAATATTGGGATATTGAAATAGGCATGCCGGAAAGTGAAATGTTAAAGATTATGGGAAATGGGTATAATAGAAGTTTATTGAAAAATAATCGTGTAAAATATGAATGGAGAATAAATGCGACCAGTTATGGATCAGGAAATACAAGAAGTTATTCTGGAATTAAAAAAGTAACTATTTATACAAAGGATGGTTATGTTGAAGAAGTAAAACCATATAATATATAGTTGTCAAAAATAAGGGTTTCCGGGATTATGAAAAATCCTCGGAAACCCTTATTTTATGCGGATAACAGGACTTGAACCTGCACGTCGGGGACACCAGAACCTAAATCTGGCGCGTCTGCCAATTCCGCCATATCCGCTAAGAAACGAACGCGCTGTGGCGCGTCTGTCTACCATTGAACATTAGTAGTTCAATGGTCATGAATTCCGCCATATCCGCTAAGAAGTGAACGCGCTGTGGCGCGTCTGTCTACCATTGAACATTAGCAGTTCAATGGTCATGAATTCCACCATATCCGCTAAGAAGTGAACGCGCTGTGGTGCGTTACCCGGTATACCCGAAAACAGATATAATTAATCACAAGACGCATTATACCGAAAAGAAGATAAAAAATCAACTGTAAGAATGCATAATCTATATAAGAAAATACCACTACTTCTTGCAGCAGGCAGTTATAGGGTGATAAATTTGTTACTATTTGTATATTTTACTTGTGATTTACAATGATTTTTCTTATATTTTACCTATTTTTGTGAAAATCCGTTTATTATAAAGACAAATTGATATTTTACTGTTAAAATAGATTCGTATGTAAAAATATATTTACAATTTCTTTACGAATCTTACGGAGGATAAATATATGTCTATAGTAGAAGCGTTTTCATTATTAGGAGGCGTTGGATTATTTCTTTTTGGTATGACAATTATGTCGGCTGGTTTGAAAAATGCCTGTGGTGATAAACTCCAGACCATTTTGGAGCATGCAACTAAAAACAAATTGATTGCCATTGTTGTTGGACTTGGCATGACGGTACTGGTTCAGAGTTCTTCCGCAACAGACGTTATGGTAATCGGATTTGTAAATTCGGGTCTGATGAATCTCGGACAGGCGATCGGTGTTATCATGGGTGCCAATATCGGTACGACAATTACCGCACAGATCACTGCGTTTAATATCAGTACATTTACACCATTACTGCTTTTTGCAGGTGCCATCATGTACCTGTTTATGAAAAACAATTTTGTAAAGCACGTTGGTTCTGTTATCATGGGCTTTGGTATGTTATTCCAGGGTATTACGATGATGAAAGTTGCAATTCAGCCATTGTCTCAGAGTGAAGGATTTGTTTCATTCCTTTCTACATTGAATAATCCGGCACTGGCTATTTTGTTTGGTATCGCATTTACCGCATTACTGCAGAGCTCTTCTTCTTCAACGGTTATTTTTCAGGCTTTTGCTATTCAGGGGCTGCTCAGCTATAACGTAGCGGTTTATCTGGTAATTGGTGCGGCAATCGGTTCTGTTACGCCGAACCTGCTGGCAAGTCTGACTGCAAACAGAAATGGTAAGAGAGCAGCAATCCTGAATCTGTTGTTTAACGTATTTCGTGCAGGAATCCTGATTGCATTGATCAATATCTTCCCAATTATCCTGACGGGTATTCAGAGTCTGTCACCGAATGATATCGGACGACAGCTGGCAAATACACATACAATTTTTGCAATTATTGCGGTATTGGTCGAGTTGCCGTTTACCGGAAAATTAATCTGGCTGGCTGAGAAAATCGTGCCGGTGTTACCGGAGGAAAATCAGCAGATGGAAGATCGTTCCCTTGTTTATATGACACAGCTGACCAAAGTACCGGCTCCGGTTGCTCTTCGTCAGACTCAACGTGAAATTACGCGTATGGGACATATCGCTGCAGACAACTTGCAACGTGCCCTTGACTGTTTCTTCCATTATAATTCAGCAAAGGCAGCATCGGTGCGTTCTCATGAGGAAAGCGTCAATATACTGAATCATCTGATCGCGGATGCTATGGTAGATCTCAGATCTTTGGACCTGTCACCGGAAAATATGCGGCGCGTGTCTATGATGACAATTGCGGTTACTGATATTGAACGCTTATCTGATCATGCGGAAAATATTGTAGAGTACATTGAACAGATGAACGCAAAGAAAGCAGAAATGTCAGATGCAGCAAGAAAAGAATTGATAGATATGTCCAAAGATGCAATGGATGCTGTGTATATGGCATTGGACATTTTTGAAAAGGATGATTACAATAAGTTGGATCAGATTGAGATTCTGGAACAGCATGTGGATGATCATGAAAAGGATCTTATCAATAATCATATTGAACGTATTATGAATTCTTTGTGCAATCCACTCAGTGCAGTTATTTTTTCTGATCTTGTTACCGATTTGGAACGCTGTTCTGATCATGCTATCAACCTGGCATATGCATTAAAAGAGCGTCCGTCTGAAATGGATGCACCGAAAATAATATAAATTCGTATTTATCTATGTAAAGAGACAAACTGAAACGAACTCCAACAAGGACATGAAAAATTTTCTGTGTCCGTTGCATCGCTTATCTCCGACCGCTTCCGCGAACTCGGCTGCAAAAACAGCAGCCTCAGACACACTCACGCGGTCGGGCTAAATGCAACAGCCACGACGAAAATTTTACAACGATCCTTTTGTTGGAGTTCGTTTCAGTTTTGTCTCATTTACGTGATGGCACCTCATGCCACGCAGTGCGTCGTGTGAATGGCTGATTATTTCACTGTGTAAATATAGAAAACGAAGCATCCTGTCAGGGAAAGCGATTAAGCAAACGACCGAGTTTCACGAGTTTTTGCGCGAGTGGGAACGACCTCTTTTTCAGGCGTGGGAACGAGCGCGATGAAAACGACGTGAAACGAGGGTAGTGAGCGTCTAGCGTCCTGACAGGATGCTTCGTTTTTGTATTAAAAATTAAATTTCAGCCAACAACAAGACAAACAAGATTTTAAGACAGGAAGCCTTTTACTTTTTTGTAAATGCTCTCTGCATCCAGTTCGTATTTTTTGATCAGGTCTGCACCAGGACCAGACTCTCCAAAGCGGTCATATACACCGATTTTCATTACTTTTGTCGGTGCTTTCTCGCTCAATGCATCACATACAGCACTTCCAAGTCCACCGATAACGGAATGTTCCTCTACGGTTACGACTTTTCCTGTTTTCTGCGCAGATGCAATAACCAGATCCTCATCCAGCGGTTTGATTGTATGGATATTGATCACTTCTGCGTCGATACCGTCTGCTGCCAGCAGTTTTGCTGCTTCTACTGCCTCATTTACACACAGACCGGTTGCGATGATTGTCACATCCTTACCCTCTTTTAATACAACACCCTTACCAAGTTCAAATTTGTAAGTTGCTTCGTCGTTGATCACCGGAACAGCCAGGCGGCCAAATCTTAAGTAAACCGGGCCTTCATACTCGTAAGCGGCACGAACAGCTGCTTTTGCTTCTACATCGTCACATGGGTTAATCACTACCATACCCGGGATCATACGCATCAGAGCGATGTCCTCGTTGCACTGATGCGTTGCACCGTCCTCACCTACGGAAATACCTGCGTGAGTTGCACCGATTTTTACATTTAAGTGTGGATATCCGATGGAGTTACGAACCTGCTCAAATGCACGTCCTGCTGCAAACATTGCGAAAGAACTCATAAACGGAACTTTTCCACAGGTAGCAAGACCTGCTGCGATGCCTGCCATGTTGCCCTCAGCGATACCACAATCAATGTGACGCTCCGGGAATGCTTTCTTGAAAATGGCTGTCTTTGTTGCACCTGCAAGGTCAGCATCCAGAACTACCAGATTCTCATGCTCTTTTCCGAGCTCTACTAATGTATTGCCGTAACTGTCTCTTGTTGCGATTTTCTTTACTTCTGACATAATGCTTCACCTGCTTTCTTTAATTCTTCCATAGCAATGGCAAATTCTTCATCGTTTGGAGCTTTTCCATGCCATCCGGCCTCATTCTCCATATAAGATACGCCTTTACCTTTGATTGTTTTTGCGATAATAGCTGTCGGCATACCTTTTGTCTCACGTGCCTCTTTTAATGCTGCTGCGATCTCATCAAAATCATTTCCGTTAATGTTGATCACATGGAAGTTAAATGCCTCAAATTTCTTGTCAATAGGATAAGGAGAGCATACATCTGCGATATTTCCATCAATCTGAAGCCCATTGTTATCTACAAATAACACAAGGTTATCCAGCTTGCGTGCTCCGGCAAACATAGCTGCCTCCCAGATCTGTCCCTCCTGGATCTCGCCGTCACCAGCCAGTGAATATACACGGTAATCTTTACCGTCCATTTTTGCAGCCAGTGCCATACCAACGGCTGCGGAAAATCCCTGTCCAAGAGAACCACTGGACATGTCAATACCAGGAATATGTTTCATGTCAGGATGTCCCTGAAGCATAGAACCGATGTGACGCAGTCCTTCCAGCTCCTCTACCGGGAAATATCCTTTCTGTGCAAGTGTTGCATACAGACCCGGTGCTACATGTCCTTTGGAAAGAACAAATCTGTCTCTGTTCGGATCTTTCGGATTTTTCGGATCTACATTCATCTCTACAAAATACAGATAAGTAAAAATCTCTGCTGCGGATAAAGATCCACCCGGATGACCGGATTTTGCGCTGTGTACGCCGGTGATGATTCCTTTGCGCACTTCTACAGCAATTTTTTCAAGTTCTAACTTTGTCATAATGTGCTCCCTTTCTTATTCTGCCCTATCGGATGGCATTTCCTTATAGCCCGCTATATCTCATATTGCAAAAACAGATATACTTCATTTTGCTGACTATAATTCTACGCGTCCTTCCAGGGCTCTTAATAATGTAACTTCATCAATATATTCCAGATCACCGCCCACCGGCACACCGCTGGCAATTCGCGATACTTTAATTCCGGTCGGTTTGATCAGTTTGCTGATATACATGGCAGTCGTCTCTCCTTCCAGACTGGAATTTGTGGCAATGATCACTTCTTTCACATCGCCCTGCAGACGCTGCATCAATTCTTTCAGGCGGATATCTTCCGGTCCGATTCCAAGCATCGGGGAAATTGCGCCATGCAATACATGATACACACCATCATACTGTCCTGTCTTTTCATAAGCTGCCAGATCCCGGGGAGTTTCTACCACCATAATCGTGGAATGATCCCGTCCGCTGTTGCTGCAGATTGGACACTCCTCTGCATCTGTCAGCGTGTAGCAGGTCTTGCAGTAACGGATATTTCTTCTGGCATCCAGAATCGTGTCCGCCAGACGTTCCACCCGCTCTTCCGGCATATTCAAAATATGAAACGCCAGACGCTGTGCCGATTTGCTGCCGATTCCTGGTAAAGAAGACAGTTCTTCAATCAATTTACTGATCTGTTTACTGTAATAATCCATTAGAACGGAAATCCTCCGCCCATTCCCATGCCGCCTGTAATCTTGGACATGGACTGCTGAGAAATCTCCTCCATTTTGCGCAGTGCTTCGTTTGTAGCAGCTACGATCAGATCTTCCAGCATTTCAATATCATCCGGATCAACTACTTCTTCTGCCAGTTTTACTTTCACTACTTCTTTTTTACCGGATACAGTCACTTCTACTGCTCCGCCGCCTGCGCTGGCAGATACTTCTTTTTCTTCCAGCTCTTTGGTTGCTTCTTCCATCTGACGCTGCATCTTCTGCGCCTGCTTCATCAGATTATTCATATTTCCAGGCATTCCTCCCGGAAATCCACCTCTTTTTGCCATGTTGCATCCTCCTGTTATCGCAATTTTATTCGCGGTTATTCGTCTTCCACTTCAATATCCATGTGGACGATCTGTTCCAGATCGATATAATTCTCTTCGAATGGGCGCCCCGAATCATTTGACTGCATGACTACTTCAATCTCTTTACCGATCCGGTTCGAAATCCGCTCTGTGATTTCTGTCCTGCGACGCTCCTCCGACACATAAGTATATGCCAAATCGTCGTCAAACACCAGCATTAATTTATTTTCTCCGCCAAGACTTAAATGAGCACCCCTTAAATACGTAGCAGTCACACCCGGAAGTTCACGCACAATAGAACTCCAGCTTTTTACTACCTGACGGATGTCATCCGGGATTGCCTTCGGCATCTGCACCGGTTCTTTTATTTTCTTCGGTGCCGCCGGCTGATGCCCTCCTGCGGATACGGAATTCGGTGCTGCAGCGACAACCGTTACACCTTCTTCGACCTTTTTCTCCAACTGCGCCACACGGTCTGTCAGAGCATCCGGGGTTGTCTCCATGGACGGACGGCACAGTTTAATCAGTGCGATCTCTATAAGCACACGCTTCTGCGGTGCATATTTGAGCTGTCCGGACAGATCAGAAAAAATGCGGATATAACGCATGATCACATCAGCTTCGATCATGTCTGCCTCTTCTTTTAATAATGCCAGATTTTCACTGGACATGTCCAGTACATCTTCCATCTCATCCGAACTTTTGACCAGGAGAAGGTTGCGCAGGTACCATACAAAGTCTGTCACAAACTGTCCCAATTCCCGTCCCTGCACGATCAGATCCTCCAGAAGCTCGATGGCTGCCACTATATCATTTGCCAGAATAGAACGCAACAGACGGCTGAACACTTCTGTATCCACTGCACCAAGCACTTCCAGCACATGATCGTATGTCAGCGGTTCGCCCAGATAAAATGCGATACACTGATCCAACAGACTCAGGGCATCTCGCATGGAACCATCTCCGGCTTTCGCCACATAACGGACTGCTTTTTCCTCTGCTTCTACGCCTTCCTGCTCCAGAAGATCCATCAGACGGGCTGAGATTGTCTCGATCGATATCCTGCGAAAATCATATTTCTGACAGCGGGACAAGATTGTAATCGGAATTTTATGGGATTCTGTGGTTGCTAAAATAAAAATAACATAGGATGGCGGTTCTTCCAACGTCTTCAGCAGTGCGTTAAAAGCTCCGATTGAAAGCATATGAACCTCATCGATAATGTATACTTTATACTTCCCCTGCGTCGGTGAATATGAAACTTCTTCCCGGATCTGCCGGATATTTTCTACACCATTATTGGAAGCCGCATCAATCTCAATAACATTCATGGAAGAACCTGCTGCGATAGCCTTGCAGGACTGACACTCCCCACAGGGGCTTCCGTCCACCGGATGCTCACAGTTTACAGCTTTCGCAAAAATCTTTGCCACCGTAGTTTTTCCGGTTCCACGGGTGCCGCAAAACAGATAAGCATGTCCGATGCGGTCTGCCTTAATCTGATTTTTCAATGTTGTAACAATATGATCCTGCCCTTTTACATCCTCAAATTCGGACGGACGGTATTTTCGATATAAAGCCGTATAAGACATAGCGGCTCCTTTCTATGCTAACTCTTCAGAGCCAAGCAGATTTCAATCAAAAGTATGAATCATGCTTGCATGAATGAATACTTTTGATTGTAAATCTATTTGGCGAGAAGCCACATCGAGATGAAGCAAAGCGTAATCGAGATGGCTCTGAAGAGTATTATTTCTTTTTTTAATCTCCGAAACAGATACCTACGATTTTTGCTTCTTTGATCAGCTGGCAATCCGGCTGTACCATCTTCAGCTTGCCAGCCACCTCACCCAGAGGTACTTTCTTGGTCTGACCATTAATCATACCAACCATATAACCGTAATCCTCATCCAGAATCAGTTTTGCCGCATGTGCGCCAAGCTGTGTACAAAGTACACGGTCATAGGCACATGGACTTCCACCACGCTGCATATGTCCCGGAACAGTAACACGCACTTCATTTCCGGTGCGCTCCTGGATCTGTGCAGCCACTTCATAGGAAACGGACGGATATTTTGTTTCTTTTTTCTTTGCTTTCAGCTCTTTCTTGGAAAGCTGTGCATCCTCTTTGGAAATCGCGCCTTCTGCAACTGCCAGAATGGTAAATCCTTTTCCATCTTTGCTTCGTTTGTTGATTGCCTCCACTACTTTATCGATATCATATGGGATCTCCGGGATCAGAATGATATCAGCACCGCCTGCCACACCGGCATGAAGCGGAAGCCAGCCAACTTTGTGTCCCATGATTTCAACGATAAATACACGGTTGTGAGAAGCTGCTGTAGTATGGATGCAGTCAATAACTCCTGTCGCAATGTCCAGTGCGCTCTCGAAACCAAAGGTAATATCTGTACCATAAATATCATTGTCGATTGTCTTCGGCAAATGAATGATATTCAGCCCTTCCTCCCGAAGCAGATTTGCTGTTTTCTGTGTGCCATTTCCACCAAGGATCACCAGACAGTCAAGATTCAGTTTATGATAGGTATGCTTCATTGCAGCCACTTTATCCAACCCGTTCTCATCAGGTACACGCATATATTTAAACGGCTGACGGGATGTTCCGAGTATTGTTCCGCCTTTTGTCAGAATTCCGGAAAAATCTTTGGATGTCAACAGACGATAATTCCCATAAATTAATCCTTTGTATCCATCATAAAAACCATAAATCTCCAGTTCATCCAGATTGGCATTTAATCCTTTTACTACTCCACGCATTGCTGCATTTAAGGCCTGGCAGTCTCCGCCACTTGTCAGCATTCCGATTCTTTTCATCTTTTCCGCTCCTCTCTCGCTTCACAGATCATCTGTTTTCCCAGACATGACATCTTTCTCTGCACATCTCTGTTATAAAGTATTATAAAACAAACTGCGAAAAAAACACATTGTCTGTTCTGAATTTTATCAAAATAACTACGGGATTACAAGACTAATTGCCCTGTCTGAAAAATTTACATCACAGTTCACTCATCATATGTATCCAGATAACGATCATGCTTGCATGAAGAGATATCTGGATACATAATGATGAAGGGAGCGCCATTTTATGAGCAAAAGTAGTAGCGTAAGCGTTTGCCTTCTTGAACCAAGTTCAAGAAGTATCGCTCGCAAGCGAGCTCTTTTGCGAATGGCGCGGGTGAACTGAGAAAAATGTCTTTTACCATTCCTTTTCGGGGATTGACGAACCTTTGAAAAATGTTTATACTAATTAAGTCTTATTTTGGAGAAGTACTCAAGTGGCTGAAGAGTCTGGCTTCGAACACCAGTAGGTCGGTAACACGGCGCGAGGGTTCAAATCCCTCCTTCTCCGCTGAAAAAGGGAATGCAAACCGATTTTCGTTGTGCATTCCCTTTTTTATACTTCTGAACTCTTTCCATAACATTGGTAAAAAGAAACCAAACGGAACGAATAAAAACACATTTAAACACGCATTAACAAGATCTGACAACATATAAATAAACGGAATCAGATTCACTGTAAACTCCATTTGCAGCATTATAATATTTGGGAAGCCCACTAATGCTAAAACTACTGCCAGATAAAATCCAAATATCATATAAATCATCGTTCGTTTCCAGCTCTGAAAGAAAAACCCTCGGATGGCACTCCGAGGGTTTTTCGTTGCTGTTCACTATGGAATAGCATTATCTTTTTGCCTACTGGCATTATAGCATATGCAATTTAACAATACAATATGTAAAATAGATGTTATTTTCTCATATCCCGGATCATACTCGCTGCGACTATCACCGCACCGACGATCAGAACCACCAGTCCAAAATTTTGTCCACCGAAATCCATCCAGTTATGAAAGTTTACACTTGGTCTGACAACTCTATTGTAAGAAATGCTGATCAGCGTATTAGCAAAAAACATCCATACACCACAAAGCGTAACTGTAATACCGGTTTTCATTAAGCGGCTACATCTGATGTATCGGAACACTATAAAAATTCCCCATGCAAGTATTGAAAAAACAGTCAGAACCCACAAGTTCCGAGCAATAATGACACCTGTCACGCCTTTCACATAAAACAAGCAGCCGAAAAATACCATCAAATAGCTTAACACTGTATCAAGTGCCATACAGATCAGACCTTTGTGGCGCAATATCGGCCAGTCATAATGCCAGCTGCATAAAATAATCGGCAAAAATATACCAAGTAGACCAAAGCTGACGCCAAGCAGCGACATGATCAGCCAGTTACCGCCTAACACAATCCGGCAAACACACAGCATATAAATGATCGATCCATAAAAACACCAGAAACACTTTTCTGCGCGTCTTGTTTTGGTCATCACCGGTACATTGATAAAAGAAAATACCATAGCAAGCCCACCGACTACGATAAAGAACCAGGAGAGGCGGTGCTCCGTCACAAGATTCCCGATAAAGCACGGGATCAAAACTGCCAGATAACACAGGTAAGTAACCCAGGTATATCCTTTTAAAATACGCAGATATCCACGGGACTGCTCCTCGATTTCCCGCTGATGCATATCGTCACTGGCGGTCAGAAGCTCATGCTCTGACACATGTAAGATTTCACACAAACTGGTAACCAGCGTCATATCCGGATAGGACAGACCAGTTTCCCTTAGTTAAAGATATGAACCCTCTTTATCAGTCTACTTTTCCAATA
>ERZ832973.414-NODE-414-length-52956-cov-13.821024_pt1 | contig 52956 bp, 37 predicted proteins | sample MGYA00519950_ERZ832973 | MGnify/ENA primary metagenome ERZ832973 (study PRJEB31850, sample SAMEA3708734) | human gut metagenome | biome: human gut; feature: human-associated habitat; material: faeces | place: China | collected 2014 ... | reverse complement strand
GCTGTGCCAGAAGAATTGCCAGTATCAGCATGATCGGCACCTGAATGATCAGATAAAGGAACGTATTTACAATAGACTGCTGGAATACTTTGTCTGCAAGAATACGCTTGTAGTTACTGAAGATCGGATCTGCAAATCTCATGTTTGCGCCTGCTCCGGTCTGCAGTGAAATAATGAATGCACGGATCATCGGATAGAAACTCATGACTGCGATCATGATGGATGCAGGTGCAAGGAAAAGCCATCCTGCAGTTCTCTGTTTTGCAGCCAGAGTCATACCTTTTTTCCTGGAATTCATATGAACTCCCCCTTTCAAAACTTGCTGCCGTTTCCGGCAACTGTAACTCTTAACATAAGACAGGGGACTGCAAGCAGTCCCCCGCGCTCACGTAAATTTTCTTATTTCAGTTTCACTTAATATCCAGAGGACTATTCAGTCATCTTGAATGCCAGTGTATCCTGTGCTTCCTGAAGAGCGTCTTCTACAGATGTACCATTTACGATATTAACAACTGCTGTGTTGACACATTCTCTTGCTTCATAGTGATACGGTGTTTTTGTGAACTCCGGAATATGAGAAGAGTATTCTACGATTGTGGAGAAGATTGGCTGTCCACCGAAGAATTCGTTTGGCTCATTGTAAACTTCAGATTCACCAGCCGGCAGATAACAGGAGATTGCACCTGATACCGGAAGGATTGCATCATAGAAGTCTGTGCTGGAACCAAATGTGCTTGCAAGGAAGTCTTCTGCGAGTTCTACATTCTTGCAGTTGGATGTGATATACCAGGAAGATCCACCATTGTTTGCATAGTTTGTAGCTGTATCAACATCGTCAACTTTAGGCATTGTTGTGATCTGCCACAGACCTTTCTGGTCTTCTGTAGCCATCAGAGTAGCTGTGATCCAGTTACCATTTACGATACCAGCTGCTTCGCCGCCTGTGATTGTTGCGATATATTCATCCCAGTTGTTTACAAGTTTAACAACATCGTTTTTAACAAGGTCTACATAAAGGTTGATGCATTTTTCTGCAACATCGTTTCCAACGATATAAGCTTCGCCGTCTTCATTTACGAAGTTAGCTCCACAGGACTGCATCATCATCATCAGAGTATCGCCGCCTGTAGCTTCGCTTGTAAGGAGATATTTACCTGTTTTTTCATGAAGGTCTTTACCGATTTCCATGAATTTGGACCATGTGATGTCTGTCAGATCATCCAGTGTATATCCAGCTTCTTCAAGGATATCTGTACGATAGCATGCAATAACAGCACCATTATCAAACGGAACACCATAATGTGTGTCATCTACCATGGAGTAGGACTGTTTCAGTTTTCCGAAATCATCCCAGTTAACATCCATGTCTTTCAGATCTGTGAAAGCATCCGGATAGCTCTTCAGATATTTCTGATAGCTGTTGTCCTGCATCAGAACGATGTCCGGAAGTGTGCTGTAGTCACCAGCGTTAGCTGCTGTTGTAAGTTTTGTCTGGCAGTCATCAGAAGATGTTTCGATAATATCTACTGAGAATCCTTCGTGATCTTTTGCGTACTGCTCGCCAGCCATCTGCATGGATTTGATATTGAAGTTCTGGTCCCATGCCCATACAGTTAATGTATTGTCATCTCCGGAATCAGCGGAAACAACAGTTGCTGTTCCTGCAAATGACGCTGCCATAACGCCAGTCATTAATACTGCAAGTAATTTTTTCTTCATTTACATGTCCTCCTTTTGTTAAGCGTATTCTTTTTCCGAATTGCTTATGAACTGATTATAGCATCTGCCATCCCACGATAGTTTGCATAACCACACATATAATGTGCATTTTCGACCATTTTATATATTTTGCACTATTACACGTACATAAAATTGTATTTTTTGTTCGTTTTTCGCATTCTCACGATTTTTGTCGTATTATTTTGATGAAAAAAATCCTCTCTTTTTGACAGAATGTATATTTTTCTTATCTTCAAGAGAGGTGTTTGTTCTTATTTCATAAATTTTCTATTCATTTTTTGTACATATTTCACAGAATTTTGCTGTTTTTATGCAAAATAGACTTTTTCCGGATGCTGTGTCTTTATTGTGTGCAGCATCTCCTCTGTGAGATCGAGAAGCAATTTGATCTTTCGTCCATCTTCTTTGATGATCATCGTGTAATACGGAGTATTGTCATCATAAGAGGTATAGTCGAATTTTTTCAGCTGCTCCGTACCACCGTTTTTCTTATATTTAGCAACACTTTCGTGCCAGTGCGGTGCAACGACTTCCAGGTCCTTCAGCTCCAGCACATGAGCTGTCTTGCGATATTTTTTGCCATAGATCACATCGATACTGAGCTGGTCATTTTCCAGGGTATACTCATAATCCTTCTGGCTGAATACATCAAACACAAAATACAGTGCTGCAAGAAGAAAACCTGCAAGCATAAAAGACTGTGAAATCGCAATTCCCATGATCACAAAAAGCGCTGCAAAAATAATCATCACTTTTCGCAGGACCCCTGACATGCTTTTTTTCTTTCTGGATACCTGTTCTACTATTTTATAATCGTACATAAAAAATTCCTTTCCGTCGTTTTCAGTCATATTCCCTTTTTATATAAACAAATTGCTTTGAAAAAGTCCACTTACCATCCTTCCTCTAAATGAATATCAAAGTTCAGAAGCTGCTGTTCATAATTTTCCGGTCGTTTTCTCCACTCGACCGGAGTAACTCCCATCAGCTGTTTGAAGTTTCTGTTAAACGTCGAATTTGTTGTAAATCCACATTTGTGAGCAATATCTGCGACTGGTTCATCTGTTTTCTGCAGAAGTTCACACGCTGTATTTATTCGTACAGTATTAATGTACTCCAATGGCGACATTTTCATATAAGATGTAAAAACTCTTCTGAAATGCGTTTCACTGATATGGCAGCTTTTGGCCAGATCTTCGACTTTGATATCCTCCATATAATGATAAGACACAAAATCCTGTACCCGGGTAATCATATTTGTAAGTTTTCCTTTTTCTTCTTCAACTCGCTCTTCTTCAGATCTTCTGTTCAATCTGGCAATTTCCACAAGAAGTGATGCCAGAATCCCTTTCGCCTCTTCCAGATAAAATTCCTCTCCATCCCTCATGATATTCATGATTTTCAGAATCTTCGCTGAAATCGACGGACTTTGGTTTTCTTCCAGAAAAAGGGCTTTGGAGTAGATTCGCTGAATCACTTTATCTGCCTTTACCGGGGTATCCAGAAAGCTTCTGAGGAATCCTTCCACATCAACAAAAAGGTATTCCCAACGACTTACGGTTCCCAAATCACTGTCCGTCGTATGCGGATAATTCGGAGGAATCACTGAAAACTCTCTTCCACTGAAACGTACCTCTTCCTCTCCCAGAAGCATTCTGCCCTGTCCTTCATAGCAGAAACCAATCTCAAGATAATTATGAAAATGAAGATAATCAATATTTTCCCCGTAATGCTGAATCCACTTCTGTCCAAGCAAAGCCAGGATCGGGCTTCCTGCCGGCATCTGATAATATCGAAATTCCATCTTCGGCTTTCTTCTTTTTTTTGCCATTTATTCACCCCGTTTCAGATATCTGTTTTTTTATTTTACTATATAATTCCAAACAAAAAAAGATTACCTTTCAATTCAGGTAATCTTTTTTTTATGAAGTTCTTCAAACAACTCCAAAACTTGTTTATCTTTCTGGAATATTTTTTCATAGGCAGCCTGAGCGGCAAATGGTTTACCCTCGATCATAGCGTCCAGGATTTCTCTGTGATACGGAACTGTTTCTTTCCAGAAGCCTTCCCCGTTTGTCAGGCTCTTTCCGTAATCATCCAGTGCTTTTGTAAGATTATCAAGCACCTGTTCCATTGTGCTGTTCCCGTAGATCTTACGAATGCGGCTGTGAAACTTATAGTCCTCCTGCTGCAGGAAAATACCCATTTGTTTTCCCTTTTCCATGGCAGTCATTGGGTCATTCAGAGAATCAATCTGCAGCTGTGTCATGTTTCCACACAGCTCCCTGATAATATGCATCTCAAGAACACTCTTCATTTCCAGAAGTTCTATATAGTTAACTTTCCATACCTTGAGATAAAAAGAGTTCTCGGCCTTTTTCTCTGTAATATAGGCACCTTTGCCCATTTTTACTTCAATAATACCATCGTTTTCGAGAACTCTTAATGCTTCTCTCACAGAATTACGGCTTGTATTAAATTCCTGCGCAAGCTCGCGTTCTGAAGGTATCCTGTCACCTGTTTTCAGGTCATTCTCCTTGATATATTCCATGATTGCGTCTGCTATTTTTGTATAGAGCAGATCGTGTTGAATCGGTTTTACCTTAATAGGATTGTTCATCTGGCAATCATCCCTTTACAGCACCTGCTGTGAGACCTTCCACTACATATTTCTGAACAAAGATAAACATAATTGCACTTGGCAGCAATGCAAGAACACCTCCGGCCATCAAAGCTCCCCATTGTACAGAATACTTACCAATAAGGGATTTCAGTCCTACAGGAATTGTCCACATATCCGGTGTATTGATGAAGATCGTACCTGCGATCAATTCATTCCAGGCACCGATAAACGCAAATACAAATACGGCTACGATTCCCGGGAACATAACCGGAAGTACGATTTTGCGCAGCGTCTGCATCTTGCTGCAGCCATCAACATAGGCAGCCTCTTCCAGAACATATGGAATACGTTCAAAGAAGCTTCGCATTGTTATTACACAAAACGGTAAGTTTGTGAGTGAATAGAAAATAAACAATGACATATAACTGTTGATCAGTCCCATTTTGATAAATACTACATACATAGGAATGATAACAAGAATACTCGGGATCATCTGAGTGATAAGGAAAAACAGAAGTACCGCACCTTTTCCGCGGAACTTAAATCTGGCAAGACCATATCCTCCAAAGATTGAAAGGATCACGACTACAACTGCTGATGACAGTGTTACGATTAAACTGTTCTTCAAATATATACCATAATCCATCATATTAAACAAGGACTGATAGTTTTCTAATGTGAAAATTTTCGGAAAATACGTAATATGCTGTGCATTAATGATCTCAGGATTCGTCTTAAACGAAGTAATGACCATCCAGTAGATCGGCAGTAATACTATCAAAAGATAGATAGCCAGGATAATAAAACGTACAGTGTTTGTAATTCTCTTTTTCTTTGATTTTGTCATCAGAAATCACCTGCCTTATCGTAATTGGAAAGTTTCAGGAACAATACGGCATAAACACCCAGGATTACCATCAAAAGCACACCAAACGCACCCGCCAGACCAAAATCATATCCTGAGAATGCCTTTGTATACATGTATGATGGAAGTGTCTGTGAATAGTTGGCAGGACCTCCCTGCGTTACGATAACTACCAGGTCAAATGAGTTAAAGATCCAGATCGTACGCAGAAGGATTGTCATAATAACTGTAGGTTTAATGTAAGGAAGTGTCAGACTGAAAAACTTACGGAACATTCCGCAGCCATCCATATCTGCTGCTTCATAAATTTCATCCGGAATTGACTGAAGTGCTGCAAGGATCATAATTCCAAAGAACGGAATTCCGATCCAGATCATGGCAAGAATAACAACCACCAGAGATAATCCAGGTGTACCAAGCCATGCAATACCTTTTTTAATGATTCCAAGCTTCATCAGCACGTCATTGACAACACCATATTCTCCGTTGAATGACCAGCGGAATACAAGACCGACTACGAATGCCGAGAAAGCCCATGGAAGAAATACGATAGACTGATAAATTCCTCTTCCTTTGAATTTATCTCGCAGACATAACGCAAGGATCAGGCCTCCGATAAACTGCCCGAAAACGGAAACGACTACATAAACTACAGAGTTCTTCAGCAAGAGCAGAAAGTCTTTGTCTCCGAACATCTTGTGAAAGTTGGCAAAATCATTAAAATATACATTTGCATTTCCAAGTTTATAATTCTGGAATGCCATCACAACGCTCTTGATCAGCGGATAACCAAACATGATCACAAGGAGAAGGAAAATCGGGCCTACATAGTACCACGGCTCCATTTTCTTCCTGCGTGACATTCGTCCTTTATTATTTGCACTACTCATAAGTTACCTCCTCTGTCCAAAAATCTCAGCCTTTTAAAAAACGGGGCATCTTATTTTCTCTCAGGAAAACAGGATGCCCCGTTTTGACTGCTTACAGTGTTAGTTTATTACTTCAGGGTCAGTGCAGTTTCAACTTTTGTATCTGGATTTTCTTCTATGAACTGTTTCATACGTGACTGCAGCTCGTCTGTGATTGTTGTGAGTGCAGTTTCAGCATCTTCATCACCAAGCAGATATTTCTGAATTTCTTCGTGGAACATACCCTGGTGAAGGTCTGTATAATCAAATGGTCCGAAAGTTGTCGGAACTGCAAGATCAGGATCATTCATCTGTTCTACAAATGCTGCATATGGTCCATCTGTTCCATAAGTATCATCGTTTTCAACGTCTTTTTTGATCGGAATCTCGCCTGTAAGTTTGCAATATTCGATATTGTTTTCTGCATTGGTCATGAACTCAATGAGCTTCCATGCTTCGTCTGGATTTTCACTGTTTCCGGAAATAGAATATGCATATGGTGCATTAATTGTGTTATAGATTTTTCCGTCTTTTGTGCTCTTTGGCATTGGCATAACGCCCCATGTACCCTCTTCCATGTTCTGTGCACATGTTGGAAGAACTTCGGAGTCATTGATCAGTGTTCCGGTAAGTCCACCAGTAAAGTTATCAACCATTTCTGTGAATCCCCAGTTGATAGCATCTTCTGGTGCATAGCCGTTCAGATATACATCTGTCCATTTTTTGAATGCTTCCAGACATTCGTCTGAGTTGATCTGAATATTGCCTTCCTGATCATATGTGTTTCCATCTGTGAATGACTGCAGATAAACAAGGAGCGGATCTAAAGCACCACGTGCTCCACGATAGGATGCACCATAGTGTTTTTCATCTTTGTTTGTCAGTTTTGCAACTGCATCAAAGTAGTCATCATAATCCCAGCCTTTTGTCGGATCAAGATTAAGTCCTGCTTCCTCTGCCCAGTCTGTACGATAGTAAACACCTTTTACCATAAGTCCGTCCGGAACTGTGTAGATATGTCCATAACGGTCTTCTTCACTTCTCCATAACAGTTTGTTTACAGCGTCTGTGTACTCGCCTCTTGTTTCTCCAACATAATCGTCAAGCGGAATTACCCAGCCAGCAGATGTGTACTGTCCCAGCCAGCCTGACCATACTGTCATAACATCCGGAAGCTGTCCGGAAGCGCCAAGTACTGTGATCTTGTTTGCTGCATCATCCCAGGGAACACTTTCGTAAGAAACGGAGATTCCGGTTTCTTCTTCGAATTTAGCAAAAGTTTCCTCATAATACTTCTGGCGTGTTTCACTTGGACTTACGTCCAGGAAACGCAATTCTTTTCCGTCTGCATGTACCTCACATACGCCAGCTCCCGCTACTGTTGCAGCCATTGTAACCGCTGCTAGAAATAAGCTCATACCCTTTCTCATTTTTTGTCCTCCTTTTTTATTTGATCCTTTATTTAATTTCCGTTTTAATATGGATCAATATTTATAATTTTTTCAATGCTGTTTCAAGATCTTCGAGCAGATTCTCTTCTCCCTCAAGGCCACAGTAAAGACGGATAAGTCCACGGTCAGTGCCCAGGAAATCCAGTTCTTCCTGTGAAGCTTTGTAAAGCGGGCAAAGAGCAAGGCTCTCAAATCCACCCCAGGAACATCCCTTTCCGAAAAGCTTCAGATTATCAATGAACTCCACTGCTTTATCCGGAGAAGCATCCAGTTCAACGCTCATAAGACTCGTATGTCCCTGCTGCTGTCTGCGGATGATATCTGCCTGTGGATGTGATGCAAGTCCGGTATAATTAACTCGCTTCACCTTATCGCTCTTTTCCAGGAATTCTGCGATCGCCATTGCAATCTCCTGATGTCTCTTAAGTCTGGCATCGAGTGTACGAAGTCCTCTGATGCAGAGCCATCCTTCCATTGGTCCGAGCACTCCGCCGAACCACTCTCTCATCTCACTCATGATCTTTCGCATCAGTTCTTCATTTTTGGATACAAGAACTCCGCCGATGATATCACTGTGTCCGCCGATATACTTTGACATCGTGTGCATGGAAATATCAATTCCAAGCTCCAGTGGTTTCTGGAAAAGTGGTGTCATGCATGTATTATCAATATAAGTTATAACTCCATGTCTCTTTGCGATCTCACTGATTGCTTTAAGATCTACAACTCTGAAAACAAAGGTTGCCGGACTCTCCAGGATCATAAGTGCTGTATTATCCTGAATAGCTGCCTCGATCTCATCCAGATCATTTCCGGAAACATAGGTTACGCTGAAATTCAGTCTTGGGATTCCTACTGTATGAAGGAATCGTTTAACCGGCTGGTAAACATCTCTCATACAAACAATGTGGCTTCCTGCCTTGCAGGTTGCCATGATAGCTGCTGTACACGCTGCCATTCCTGATGAAAAAGCAACTGCACGGCTTCCGTGCTCCAGTTCTGCGATCTTTCGCTCCAGGATATGCACGGTAGGATTGGAACTTCTTCCATAAACAAACTGATCATCTTTATAAACATCTACATTGCAATAATCTTCAAAGCGGTCATAAACATGTAATGAATTCATAAAAACCGGTGGGACAACCGCATTGAGATATTTGTCATACTCATCTGCTGTGTGTGTTAATGCCAATAGATCCTGATTCATATTTACTGCCCTCCATTCTCAGTTCAGTCTGTAGCTGTATGGTAGACTGGTTCAACCAGTTTGGATATTAAAAAATCGACGAAGTCCTTCACTCAACATGAGGATCTTCGTCGATTACACCTTGATTCTATAATACAAACATGGGCAATGTCAATATATTTTCTGCACTTTTTTCGTTCATTTGCAATGTTTTTACTATTTTACCAAAAACAAACCTTAATTTTTAGACAATTTTTTTGCGCGTTTTTCGAACATTCCATTGCAATCACATCTTCTCAATGATATATTTAAGCTAGTTTCATGCGTTTAGTTTTTGTGCATATTGCACAACTCAACAAAAGGAGGTTTTATATGAGTGATTTATACCGCGACAGCAGACGCTGTTATCTGATCGATCATCATTCTCCTGCTCCACCTGCTGTAACACTTGACCATCTGGACATCGCTGAATATGAAGAATTCTTCGATACAGCTCAGATTGATTCTGTGATGGTATACTGCAAGGATCATTGGGGAATGACCTATTTTGATTCTAAAGTGCCAGGTTCAATGAAGCACCCGGGAATCCAGGGCGACTGGATCCGCACTGTCCGTGATTCCGTTGCACGTAAAAATCTTGAATTTATTGCTTATTACTGCATCGAATATGATGAAGGAGCTGCACGTCGTTTTCCTGAATGGCGCGTACGCCAGGCCGATGGCACACCGCTTATCCGTGATGACCTCTATGCAAAATGGAGTCTGTGCTGCTATCAGACCGGTTATCGTGAATACAGTCTGTCCCATATGGAAGAAATTGTTCGAAATTATCACCCGGATGCGCTCTTTATGGACATCTTCGGTGCTTCCCTCTGCTACTGCGAGCACTGCCGCAGCAAATTCCGTGAGATGTTCGGCTATGATATCCCGGAAACAGATGAGGATATAAAGCTTCACCGCCGTGATCTCGTTGCTTTTCTTAACAAGAACACTTACGACTATCTGGCTGAGCTCCGCTCCCGCGTAAAGGCGATCGATCCTGCCATTGCAATCACGATCAATTTCTCCTGTCATTATCCTAAAGAGATCCGTGATCTTTTAGACTATCAGTTCTCCGAACCACTGATGAAAGATAACTGGTATTCTTCTATCTATGCACGCGATACCGCAGTCGGACAGTATCCGATCCTTGCTCCTGGTGAAGCTTCCCAGGTATACAATTATGACCGTGAAGAACAGTATATCTGTGATCTTTCTTCCATCGCCGCACAGGGATGCCGTGTAGGTATGTACAGCGGTTCCCAGCACATCGATGGTACTCTTGAGCATCTGGAGGCAGAACGCCTCGGCAGTGTTTACAGCATTCTGAAAGAACTGGAACCACATTTCAAAGATCGTCAGCCGGTCAAATGTGTCGGCATCCTTCAGAGTGATGCATCAAAAGCCATAAATGCTTTTCCGTTCCATCCGGATGCAATCCTTCGAATGAAAAAGCACAACCCTCATACTTATGCTATCCTCGGTGCTATGCAGCTGTGCGAACAGTCAAAACTTCCTTACGGAATTCTCCCGGAAGGCGAGGTGAGTGCAGAGCGTCTTGCGCAGTATGATATGATCCTTCTTCCGGAGGTTTATGTTATCACAGAGTCCACAGCCAGCCTTCTGAGAAAATATGTATCCGATGGCGGCAGACTCCTTGTTTCCGGTAAGACCGGATTATGGGACACTGATTTCAATTCTCTGGATAATTTTATTCTGTCTGATCTGATGGGTGTTTCATTTACAAAGCTCCATACAGAATATGCACAGAACACCTGGAGCTCCTATATTAAAAAGACTCCTGATTCCTCATTCAATGGAATCTTTGACCGTACAACACCACCTGTAAGCAACTTCTTTATCGAAGCAGAATGCACGGATGCCCACCCGGAATTCACGTTCGTACTTCCATGTACCGCATGTTCTCCGGCTGACTGGGTTAACTGGTGGAGCCCGCCGCCGGGTACCGAAACAGCTTATCCTGCACTGACCATTAATCAGTACAACAGCGGTTCTGTTGTTTACACAGCATTTGATCTGTTCACAATGGCAGCTGAAGAAAGCTACCGTACAACCGGAGACCTGTTCAAACAGATCACCGAAAAACTGAACATCAAGCCTGCACTCCGCAATATCACAGATATTCCGAACATCCTTCGGACAGCATACTTTGAAAAAGATGACTGTTACCAGATCCATCAGGTTTCTCTTATGGCTCATCAGTTCAAAGGAGATGTGACAGCTGTCAACGGTGGTGTGATCTCCGTATCCACACCGATCAAAGAAGCGGTTGTGATCTACCCTGAACACAAAACTCTGCCGATCACACAGAACGGCAGCGAATGGCTGATACAGCTTCCGGATTTTACGATCCAGCAGTTTATTATTCTAAAAAAATAAGTCCAACAAAAAACCAGCATCCTGTATGGAGGCTGGTTTTTTTACGCTTTATTTATTTTTCTCTCTTATACATTTCTCCAATTACATAGCACAGAGCTGCAACGATCATACCATTGATGGATGCAATTCCCCATGTCACTACGTTTGCCACGATCGCACCAAGAATAACTCCGGCAACTGCAAACCAGTTGACTGTTACAATCTTAATGGTATCTGTATCGTAAGCCTTTTTGTTCATGAAATAAGAGATTACCAGGATGATACCAACCGGCGGCAGTGTACAGTTCAGGATGTTCAGCCATCCGCAGAAGTTGTAGTACAGCCATACCGAAAGCAGTGTTCCGATAACACCGGAGATCAGGACCATCGGTTTCTTTCTCTTATTGAAAATGTTTGCAAGACCAAGTCCTGCTGTATACAGAGCATTGTCATTTGTTGTCCAGATATTTAATCCCAGAACCAGGATTGCAAGATAGAACAGATTCAAACGAATCATAACTTCAAAAATATCATTTCCGCCAACAAAGATATAAGAGATAGCTCCAAAGAAGAACATCAGGGAGTTTCCGATAAAGAAAGCAACTACTGTTGCGATCGTTCCCTGTTTACCATTTTTTGCAAATCGTGTAAAGTTCGGAGTCGCAGTTCCTCCTGATACGAAAGAACCAATTGCAAGTCCTGCGCCGCCGATGACACTCAGAGAACCGCTGGATTTGGCAAACTGATCAACGATTGTGCCATCGCCCTGTTTAATAGCCATGATCATTGCCACTGTTCCAAGAATTGCAACAAGCGGTACGGCAATATAACTGATCACGGTAAGAGACTTAATTCCAAAATATGCAGATGCAGTCATACATGCTCCTGCGATCAGGATCAGCACCCATTCTACCGCAGTGCTTCCGCCAAAAAGTTCACGTGCTACCGGAATTGCAAACATTGCAATACCTACGCCAAACCATCCGATCTGTGTAAAACTTGTCAGCGCAGAAGAAATATAAGAACCTTTTTCTCCAAACGCTCTCTTGGAAAGCAGGTCAAGGCTTAAGCCTGTCTCTGCACCTACATAACCAAGCAGACCTGTGTAAATACCAAGGATCGCACCACCCAGAAGGAGGGCTTTGATAAATCCCCAGAAGTCCAGTCCTGCTGCCATTTCCTGGCCTACCCACATACTTGCAGAAAAGAAAGTAAATCCAAGCATGATCATAAACATTGTCACAAATCGGCGTCTGCTCCACTTCGGAACTGCGCACTCTGCAAAGTCAATATCCACCTTTCCCTGCTCTGCGCTGTTTGCTGTTGTCATTTTTTCACTCATTTGTTCTCCCCGTTTTTCCTTAATCTAAAATATATTTTCGCAGTGCGCCCGTAAATTCACCGATACGTTGCTCTGCGAGTTCTTTTAATGTGATATCTTTCATACTTTCGATGTATCCAAGTTCCTGACGATACAGCCATTTTGCATCTGCCGGGCGAACCTTCTGATAGTGGTTTGCCTTGATCCAGTCTTCATAGCTGATCGGAGTAGGATAACCAAGTTTCTCATCCAGAAGCTCTTTGAAATCGATCTTGTCAGCTCTTTCTTTGATTCCTTCCCAAAATTCCAGAACCTCTTCTACATGCTCATGGATCTCATAACGTCTTGCACCGCCATCATAGATGATACATTTTTCAAAAAGAGGACTGCACATGGAAAGTGTTTCTCTTCTGAATTCAGGCGCAACGATACCACCCTTCCAGTAGAAATCCACGTCCGGAAGGTTGATCCCGGAAACACCCTTGTCCTGATAGGTACTGAAGATTCCTTCATAATAAACAGTGATAAAGCCTTCGAACTCCGGCCAGAATTCACGGATCTCTGCAGTAAGCTTCTCAAGGATATCGATTCCCTTGGTTCCGCCGATTGTAAAAATAATGATATTACGGAGTCTTGCGCCATGATCTCTGTAAAAATCAGTCACATAGCGAAGGCAATGGATCAGAGTCTCTCCACTTGCAATGATGTCACCGATCATCAGTGTGCTGTCCGGCACCATAGTAAGTTTGCTGTACTTGATCTCCAGACCTGCGATCTCTTCTTTTTCAAATACACGCTCACTGGAAAGAAAGCTGATATCATGAACACGGATATGCTCTCTGTAGCATGCCTCTTCCAGAGGATAGTTCAGCGCGCCTCTAAGAATAGAAAGAATATTTGCTGTCGTAACCTTCTTCTGTTCCTTCAGATAATAAAGCATCTGAGAAGTCGAAGAAACAAGGCAGTTGTATACCTCATAACCTACTATTTCCGGTGTATTCAGAAGCTTTCTTGATTCTGCTTCAGAAATAACATAATACTCATTTTCATAATCTCCGCCTTCCAGACGATAGCAGGCAACACCCTGCTCATCGAACTCCGGCACCAAAACTACATTGTCCCAGTTTTTCATCTGTACCTTTTCCCTTCCTGTGTATTTTCCCTTGACTTTTGTAACTTATGAATTTACATAACAAAACATCTTACAAAAGAGTATGATGAACTGCATGGATTGTCAAGTAGAAAAAGCATTTCCGACCACTATATTCATAAAAAAGATCCCCCTGCCATCACTGGCATTGAGATCTTTTTTATTTCCAGTCTTCTGACCGGTTTATATCGCTCCCAGAATTTCTCTGGCGTTGTTGATTCGTTCTTCTGATGGTGGTCTGACACCTTCCAGCGGATAAGGAATTCCGAGCTGTTCCCATTTAAATACCCCAAGGGTGTGGTACGGAAGCACTTCGACTCTCTCCACTGTTTTTAAAGTATGGATAAAATCTGCAAGCCTGTGGAGATACTCATCTTTATCGCTGCCTCCGGGAACAAGTACATGGCGGATCCACATCGTTTTTCCCATATCTGACAATTTCCGTGCCATTGCCAGGATATTTTTGTTGGACTGTCCTGTAAGCTTGATATGTTCTTCTTCATCAATCTGCTTGATGTCGAGAAGAACAAGATCAGTATACTTCATAAGCTCCAGCCATTTGGAATAAAAAGGTTCTTTTTCTGTGTAAGGATTGGCGCTGGTATCAAGAGTTGTATGAACTCCTGCTGCCTTTGCCTGACGGAAAAATTCAATCAGGAAATCAATCTGGAGAAGCGGTTCTCCTCCGCTCACAGTGATTCCACCTTTGTTACCCCAGTAATTCTTATAGCGAAGAGCCTGTTTCAGAAGCTGAGACGGGGTGTACTGCTGCCCCTCTCCCATTTTCCAGGTGTCCGGATTATGGCAGAACTGGCAGCGCATTGCACATCCACTCAGGAATATCACATATCTGACGCCCGGTCCGTCTACTGATCCGAAGCTTTCCAGAGAATGGACATATCCTTTGATTTCTTCACTCATTATTACATTCTGTCGTGGCAGGTTCTGGCGATAACATCCAGCTGCTGCTCTCTTGTAAGGTCGATGAATTTAACTGCATATCCGGATACACGGATTGTGAAGTTTGCGTACTCTTCTTTTTCCGGATGTTCCATTGCATCGATCAGTTTTTCTTTACCAAATACATTAACGTTGAGGTGATGAGCACCCTGATCAAAGTATCCGTCAAGTACATGAACAAGGTTCTCTGTACGTTCTTCTTCTGTATGTCCCAGAGCATCCGGGTTGATGGTCTGAGTATTGGAGATTCCGTCAAGGGCATCTTCATAGTCCAGTTTTGCAACAGAGTTGAGGGAAGCAAGAAGTCCGTTCTGCTCTGCGCCGTAGGACGGGTTAGCTCCAGGTGCCAGCGGCTCCCCTGCTTTTCTTCCATCCGGAAGGGATCCTGTAGCTTTACCATAAACAACGTTGGATGTGATGGTAAGGATAGAAGTAGTAGGTTTTGAATCACGATAGGTATGGATATGTTTCAGTTTCTCAAGGAATGTAGAAAGCAGTGTTGTTGCGATCTCATCTGCTCTGTCATCATCGTTACCATAACGTGGGAAGTCACCTTCTACTACGAAATCTGTTGTGATTCCGTCTTCGTCACGGATTGCTTTAACTTTTGCATATTTGATAGCAGACAGAGAGTCTACTACGTGAGAGAATCCTGCGATACCAGTTGCGAAGGAACGGTCAACCTTTGTATCGATCAGAGCCATTTCTGCTGCTTCATAGTAGTATTTGTCATGCATGTAGTGGATCATGTTCAGTGTTCCAACATACAGATGAGCCAGCCAGTCCATCATCTTGTCATATTTTGCGATTACTTCGTCATAGTCAAGGTATTCAGAAGTAATTGGCTGATACTGAGGTCCTACCTGCTGTTTTGTCTTCTCATCAACACCACCGTTGATAGCGTACAGAAGACATTTTGCAAGGTTTGCACGAGCTCCGAAGAACTGCATTTCTTTACCTGTCTCAGTAGCAGATACACAGCAGCAGATGCTGTAGTCATCGCCCCATACCGGACGCATAACATCATCATTCTCATACTGAACAGAACTTGTTGTAACAGAAATATTTGCAGCATATTTCTTGAAGTTCTCAGGCAGTCTTGAAGAATAAAGTACTGTAAGGTTTGGTTCCGGAGCCGGTCCCATATCTTCCAGTGTGTGCAGGAAACGATAGTCGTTCTTTGTTACCATGGAACGTCCGTCCTGTCCCATACCTGCTACTTCCAGAGTTGCCCATACCGGGTCACCGGAGAATAACTGGTTGTAAGAAGGGATACGTGCAAATTTAACCATACGGAATTTCATTACCATGTGGTCAACAAGCTCCTGAGCTTCTTTCTCTGTAAGAGTTCCGTTCTGAAGATCTCTTTCAATATAAATATCAAGGAATGTGGAAATACGTCCGACACTCATTGCAGCACCGTTCTGAGTTTTGATGGCTGCAAGATATCCGAAGTACAGCCACTGGAAAGCTTCTCTTGCATCTTTGGCCGGTTTGGAGATATCATATCCATAAGATTCAGCCATAACTTTCATGCCTTTCAGAGCACGGATCTGATCAGCGATCTCTTCACGAAGCTGGAAGTCATAACGTCTCATACCCTGACGGTCGCATGCTGCGAAGTCTTTCTGTTTTCCTTCGATCAGAGCGTCGATTCCGTACAGAGCCACACGTCTGTAATCGCCAACGATACGTCCACGTCCGTAAGTATCCGGAAGACCTGTAAGGATCTTGTTGTGACGTGCTACTTTCATCTCAGGTGTGTAGATATCAAATACACCCTGGTTGTGAGTTTTAAATTCATAGTTGTGGAAAACATCTTTAATCTTGTCACTTACTTTATATCCGTAAGTTTCACAAGCCTGCTCTGCCATTTTGATACCGCCGTATGGCATGAAAGCACGTTTCAGAGGTTTATCTGTCTGAAGACCAACAACTTTTTCAAGGTCTTTTGTTTCTTCATCAATATATCCGGGACCATATGCTGTCAGAGATGTAACTACCTCTGTCTCCATATCAAGAACTCCGCCTTTGGCACGTTCTTCTTTCTGAAGTGCCTGGAGCTTGCCCCACAGTTTGTTTGTAGCTTCTGTAGGTCCTTCCAGGAAAGAAGCATCACCGTCATATGGTGTATAGTTCATTCCAATAAAGTTACGTACATCGATTTTTTCTTTCCAACGGTTGCCCTTAAAGCCATTCCACTGTTCGAAATTTTTCATTCTTTTACCTCTTTCTCTAAAATATTTCCGCGCATTTCTCACTGGCCTGGAGTGAGATAATAAAATGTAAATTGTACTTATTTAGGACACTTTTCTGCCCACGCTGTCAGTATACGTAAACATGAGTGTTATGTCAATTAATTTCCCTTATGATTTTAATTAAATACAATTCTGATAGCTTTTCGCCGGAGTTTGCTTCTTTATTGTACTTTATCGCGTACATTAAGACTTTCTTGTATTTTTATAAATACAAAAAAATACCGGTCAGGAAGTCCTCTGGACAATCTGACCGGTATCTGATTTTTGATATTTTATGTAAACTATATTATTCCCTGCCAAGCGGATATTAGCCTGACCTGCAGAAGCCAAAATACAGCAGGAAAAAATCGGGCGTGTCGGAACAATCTAACGGTTATTGATCGCTGTTACAAGTGCATCAATAGATGCGCGAATGATATCCGCGTCTACGCCTGCACCCCAGGCAAGGGTTCCATCCGGCTTTTTGATACCGACATAAGCAATAGCTTTGGAACTTGAACTGCGCTCCAGCGCATGCTCCTGATATGTTTCCAGGGAATATTTCAGCTCATATGCCTTCTTCAGTGCATTGCTGACTGCATCAAGACGTCCGTTACCGGATGCCTCTGTAGTGATTGTCTTTCCGCGGAAAGTAGAGGTAACTTTTGTTACAATACCGCCATCTTTCTGCTGGAAATGTACTTCATTGATGCTGTACGGTTCTGTGATATTCTCAAAGGTCTGTTTAAACAGATTGAAAATTTCGTCAGGATGAAGCTCTTTATGTTTGTGGTCTGAAACAGCTTTTGTGGCATATCCCATTGCCTCACGCATTTTCGGAGGAAGGTTAAGACCGAATTTGGTCTCAAGGATATATCCCACGCCACCTTTACCGGACTGGCTGTTGATGCGGATAACATCTGCGTCATAATTTCTTCCCACATCTGTCGGATCGATCGGAAGATACGGAACATTCCAGTGATCCGGATCCTTGTCATCTCTCCAGTGCATACCCTTGGCAATTGCATCCTGATGAGAGCCGGAAAATGCGGCAAATACAAGTGCACCACTGTACGGACTTCTTTCGCCTACTTTCATTCCGGTACATTCTTCATATATTTCACAGATATGTGGCATATCAGAGAAATCAAGTTTTGGATCTACACCCTGAGAATACATATTCATACCAAGTGTAACAATATCTACATTTCCGGTACGCTCACCGTTTCCAAACAGAGTACCCTCGATTCTGTCTGCACCTGCAAGTAATCCCATTTCAGAATCTGCAACACCGCATCCTCTGTCATTGTGCGGATGGAGAGATACGATTACATTCTCGCGGTATTTCAGATTTTCACACATATATTCTACCTGGCTTGCATATACATGCGGCATGGAATGCTGTACAGTTACAGGCAGATTGATGATGCATTTGTTATCTGCTGTAGGCTGCCATACATCAAGAACTGCATTGCATACTTCCAGAGCGTATTCCGGTTCTGTGCCTGTAAAGCTTTCAGGGCTGTACTCAAACTGGAAATTTCCTTCTGTTTCATCAGCCAGTTTCTTTAATAATGCGGCACCATCCACTGCAATCTTTAAGATTTCTTCTTTGGATTTCTTAAATACCTGTTCTCTCTGAGCTACAGAGGTGGAATTGTATACATGTACAATTGCCTTCGGTGCGCCTTTGACAGCTTCAAAAGTTTTGCGGATGATATGCTCTCTGGCCTGAGTCAGAACCTGAATAGTTACATCCTGTGGGATCAGATTCTGCTCGATCAGGGTACGCAGAAATTCATATTCTGTTTCAGAAGCAGCCGGGAAACCTACTTCAATTTCTTTGAAACCGATTTTTACAAGAAGTTTAAAGAATTCAATTTTCTGTTCCAGACTCATCGGAATCACCAGTGCCTGATTACCGTCACGAAGGTCTACAGAACACCAGACAGGTGCTTTGTCCACATATTCTTTTTCTGCCCATTTCATGCATTTAACAGGCGGCATAAAATACTGTCTCTGATATTTGCTTGGATTCATCATTTTTTCTTCCTCCGTTATGTAAATATTATGTTTGGACTGTGGGGATTGACTGTAAAAAGACATAAAAAAATCTTCCATCTCCACAGACTTATCTGCAAGAGACGAAAGATATTATCATCTTACGCGGTACCACTCTTATTTATGAACAATGTCATACACTCATGGGATACGGAATCTCCGGATATCCGGTATTCTTATATCCTCTCCATATAACGGTGGAAACCGTCTGCACCTACTCTTGTATAATTTCAGGCAGCTGCTCAAAGGCGAGTTCCACAATTTCCTTCCACTGCTTCTCAGCAACCAGCAGTTCTCTGTGCTCCGGTCCGGGTGTACTATTCCTTATCATTGCATTTTACTTATAACTTTATTTGGCTTTTTTGAAATGAAATGAACATACGTCTGAATCATTCATTGTAAATATACTACAAACGATTTAACCATATGTCAGTCGGGGCAACAGGATTTGAACCTGCGACCTCACGGCCCCCAGCCGTGCGCGCTACCAAGCTACGCCATACCCCGTAACGCAAGTTAGTATAACAAATTATTTCTGTGATTTCAACTGTTTTTTGAAAAATTTACAAAAATTATACAAATTTAGCAGGAAGAAATTTCATGTACTTTTTTATGTTATAAAATTTCTTCCTGTTTATCCTATGTACAAGCCTTACAATCATCTGTTACAGTTACGCTGGCATGATGGCTTTTTCCAAATTGTCTACACGCATATCCAGTTCAAAAACTTTCTCTCGAGTTTCCTTATTCTCCTTTCTATAGCGAAGCTCATCCATACGTGCATCAAATAGGGCAGATATTTTTCTGTCAATTTCATTTTCCAGTTTAAGTTCTATAGTTTTTACGCTTCCCTTGAGTTGCACAATATCTGATTTCATGTTCGTGATATCCGTCTTCATGTTTGTGATATCTGCCTTCATGTTCGTGATATCCGTCTTCATGTTTGTGATATCCGTCTTCATGTTCGCAATATCTGTCTTCATGTTTGTGATATCTGCCTTTATGTTCGTGATATCCGTCTTCATGTTCGTGATATCCGTCTTCATGTTTGCAATATCTGTCTTCATATCTGCGATATCGTTCTTTACATCGGACATATCATTTTGAAAACCGGCAATGCTTCCCTGTATAGAAAAAAGGATATTTCTCAATTCCGCATCTTCCACATTCTTCCCTCCTTTCGTTATAGTACGTCTCGTTCTCTTTTGTATGGAACCAATTGTACCATTGAAGGAAGAAAAAGTCTACAGCGAAATTATTATAATATTTTTATAAGACATCTTCGGCAAATTATAACTTATGTATAAACAGCCCACTCCGAAGCTTTGGTTCAAACCAGGTGGATTTTGGGGGCATTAATTTGTTCTCGTCTGCAATCTTCATCAGGTCTTCCATAGATGTCGGGTACATGACAAAGGCTACACCGCCGGTTCTGTCCGCAATCTCTGCCAGCTCTGCTGCCTTATGGCTTCCGCCCACAAAGGAGATTCTCTGGTCTGTGCGCGGATCTTCGATTCCCAGGACTGGTCTGAGGACTTTTTCCTGAAGAATGGATACATCCAGCTGTCCGACCACGTCCTTCTTATCATAGATATCCGGCCATGCTTTCAGGTGATACCACTGTCCGTCCACATACATTCCCATACAATGCTTCTCTACAGGCTTGCATGGAAATCCCGGCATCAGCATCAGTTCAAAGTTGAACTTCAGGGCGCCCAGAAATGCCTTTACAGTCAGGCCGTTCAAATCTTTTACAATCCTGTTATAAGGAAGAATGCAGAGCTGGTCATAGGGAAATACAACAGACAGGAAATAATTAAACTCTTCCTCCCCTGTATATCCCGGATTCTGTTCTCTTCTCTTTAAACCTACTTTTACAGCGGAAGCTGCGCGGTGATGTCCATCTGCGATGTACAGAGAATCAACCCCTGCAAATTCCTTATTTATTTCAGAAATGACCTCATCTTCATCAATCACCCATACTCTGTGTGTAATCTGATCCTCTTCTGTAAAATCATATGCTGCTTCATGATGATCTTTCCAGTTATTCATCAGTGTAAGCAGAGAATCCGGATATCTGCATGCCAGAAAAATAGGACCGGTATTTGCATTACAGGAATCTACATGGTGGATCCTGTCCTGTTCCTTATCTTCTCTGGTAAGCTCATGTTTCTTCACTACACCATTCATATAATCATCAATGGAACTGCATCCTACGATACCGGTCTGTGTCTTTCCTTTTCTTACAAGTTCATATATATAGTAACAGGCCTTCTGATCCTGAACAAGAATTCCCTTTTCTTCCATATTGTCAAGATTTTCTTTTGCTTTTTCATAAACCCGATCATCATACAGATCTGTCTCAGGTTCCAGATCCATTTCCGGTCTGTCAATATGAAGAAAGGACAGGGGATTCTCATCTCCGATTGATTTTGCTTCTTCACGGTTTACCACATCATATGGAAGTGCTGCCACATCAGCAGCCTTTTCCGGTGTAGGTCGAAGTGCCCGGAATGCATGAAATACTGCCATAATATTTTCTCCTCTTCTGTATCTTTTGTATTGCTCTTTTATACCCACTTTACTGTCTATCCTGTAAAAATAAAACGAACATTACTCATTATTTTATCATATCCAAATCCTTATATCAATGTACAAATTATGAAACCTAATTTTTTTTTGAAAAACCTAAAAATTTTTGTATTTTTCTATTGCAATTTTTAAAATATATGGTATGATAGAATCACAAGTTAAGGAAACCAAATGATAATTTTTAAGGGAGGTCATTTTATGACAGAAGGATTAAAATGGACTGTAAACGAGGTTCCGAAATCAGATGATAAACACCTGGAACTGATGTCCGAAGAAAATGTAAAGAAAGCAAATGAGTTCCACAGAAGTTTCCCACAGTACAGTGTGACGCCTCTTCAGAACCTTTCATCCCTTGCGAAATATTTAGGAGTAAAAAATATTTTCTGTAAGGATGAATCCTATCGCTTTGGCTTAAATGCTTTCAAAGTACTTGGAGGTTCTTATGCAATGGGCCGCTATATCGCAAAAGAACTTGGACGTGATATCAGCGAGCTGCCATACAATGTTCTCTCTTCTGATAAATTAAGAGAAGAATTCGGACAGGCTACATTCTTTACTGCAACAGACGGTAATCATGGACGTGGAGTTGCATGGGCAGCTAACCGCCTTGGACAGAAAGCAGTTGTAAGAATGCCTAAGGGAACAACAAAGACTCGTTTCGATAACATTGTCAAAGAAGGTGCTACTGTTACGATCGAAGAAGTAAACTATGATGACTGCGTAAGAATGGCTGCAGCAGAAGCTGCCAAAACAGAACATGGTATCATCGTTCAGGATACCGCATGGGACGGATATGAAGAAATTCCATCCTGGATCATGCAGGGATACGGAACACTGGTTCTTGAGGCTGACCAGCAGTTAAAAGAAATGGGTGTTGAACGTCCGACACATGTATTTGTTCAGGCCGGTGTTGGTTCTTTAGCAGGTGCCGTAGTCGGTTATTTTGCTCATAAATATAAAGATAACCCGCCGGTTATGGCTGTCTGTGAAGCAAGTGCTGCTGACTGCCTGTACCGCTCCGCTGTTGCAAAGACAGGAAATCTGGTAAATGTTACAGGTGATCTTCAGACAATTATGGCCGGTCTTGCATGCGGTGAGGGAAATACGATCGGATGGGATATCCTGAAAAATCACGTAGATGTATTTGCATCCTGTCCTGACTGGATGAGCGCAAAGGCAACACGTATCTACGCTAATCCACTGGGAGATGATCCACGCGTTGTCTCCGGTGAATCCGGTTCCGTTCCGCTTGGTTTCTGCTTCACTGCTCTTCACGATGAAGATGCAAAAGACTTAAAAGAAGCGCTGAAACTGGATGAGAATTCCGTAGTACTTGTTATTTCCACAGAAGGTGACACTGATCCTGTTCGCTACCGCGAGATCGTATGGGACGGATTATACGGAACAGACGAATCTTTAAGTAAATGATGTTTTTGGTGAACACAGACAGGTAAGTGGTATGGTTATCTCGAAAATGATATACCAGTAACTAATAATATGATATCAGATTAGGGGCAAAATACCTTTTGACCCTAACATCATAATATTTTATACATATTGGGAGGGTAAAAAAATGGATTACGCAAAAATTAACGAAGCTGCAATGGGTTATAAGGATGATATGACTAAGTTCCTTCGCGATCTGGTTCGCATTCCTGGCGAAAGCTGCGGAGAAAAAGGACATATCATGAGAATCAAAGAGGAAATGGAAAAAGTCGGATTCGACAAAGTTCAGATCGATCCGATGGGCAATATCCTCGGCTACATGGGAACAGGTAAAACTCTCATTGGTTTTGACGCTCATATTGATACAGTCGGTATCGGTAATATCAAGAACTGGGAATTTGATCCATACGAAGGTTTCGAATCTGATGAAGAAATCGGCGGACGTGGAACATCTGACCAGATGGGCGGTATTGTTTCTGCAGTATACGGTGCTAAGATCATGAAAGACCTTGGTCTTTTAAACGATAAATATCAGGTACTTGTGACAGGTACTGTACAGGAAGAAGACTGTGACGGTCTCTGCTGGCAGTACATCATCCATGAAGATGGTGTTCGTCCTGAATTCGTTGTTTCCACAGAACCAACAGACGGCGGTATCTACAGAGGACAGCGTGGACGTATGGAAATCCGCGTAGATGTAAAGGGTGTTTCCTGCCATGGTTCCGCTCCGGAACGTGGTGACAATGCAATCTACAAAATGGCTGATATTCTCCAGGATATCCGCGCATTAAACGAAAACGATGCTGCTGATACCACAGAGATCAAAGGTCTTGTAAAAATGCTTGATGAGAAATACAACCCTGAATGGGAAGAAGCACGTTTCCTTGGACGTGGCACTGTTACTACTTCCGAAATCTTCTTCACATCTCCAAGCCGCTGTGCAGTAGCTGACTCCTGCTCTGTATCTCTTGACCGTCGTATGACAGCAGGCGAAACATGGGAAAGCTGCCTGGATGAGATCCGTGCTCTTCCGGCTGTACAGAAATATGGCGACGACGTAACAGTATCCATGTATGAATACAACCGTCCGTCCTATACAGACCTTGTATATCCGATCGAGTGCTACTTCCCGACATGGGTAATCCCGAAAGATCACAAAGTAACACAGGCTCTGGAAGAAGCATATAAAGGACTGTACGGCGAAGAGCGTCTCGGAAATGCTGAGACAGAAGGCATGAGAAAAGCTCGTCCGCTTACAGACAAATGGACATTCTCTACTAACGGTGTAACAATCATGGGACGTAACAGCATTCCTTGTATCGGATTCGGACCTGGTGCAGAAGCACAGGCTCATGCTCCGAACGAAAAAACATGGAAGATCGACCTTGTAAGATGCGCTGCTGTATACGCTGCTCTTCCAACTGCATACTGCAAATAATAAATAAATTTTCAAATTTTTTTAGGCGACGGATTTCCTATCATCCTAAAGGCTTAATATGTGTCCGGACAGAATCCCTGCTGTAACAGGCAGGGACACAAGATAAACAGATACAGCCGGATAACCGGTGTTCTGCCAAACGCAGAGATTCAATTATTTCATATCAGGAAAGGATAAGCTATCAAAGCATAGCAGGTATTGATTTTATGAAAACATTACAGGATTACATTGATAACTTAAACAGCTTAAACTTCAAAGAAATGTACAACAACGATTTCTTCTGGACATGGGACAAAACAGATGATGAACTGGAAGCTGTTTTCACAGTTGCTGATGCTCTCCGTTTCATGAGAGAGAACAATATCTCCACAAAAGTATTCGAGAGTGGTCTTGGAATCTCTATCTTCCGCGATAACTCCACACGTACACGTTTCTCTTTTGCTTCCGCATGTAACCTTCTTGGTCTGGAAGTACAGGATCTTGATGAAAAGAAATCTCAGATCGCTCATGGTGAAACTGTTCGTGAAACAGCAAACATGGTGTCTTTCATGGCTGATGTGATCGGTATCCGTGATGATATGTACATCGGAAAAGGACATGCTTACCAGAAAGAATTCATGGAAGCTGTTACAGAAGGAAACAAAGACGGTATCCTTGAGCAGAGACCTACTCTTGTAAACCTTCAGTGCGACGTTGACCATCCGACACAGTGTATGGCAGATATGCTGCACATCATCCATGAATTCGGCGGTGTTGAGAATCTGAAAGGCAAAAAGATCGCTATGACATGGGCTTACTCTCCATCCTATGGTAAACCACTCTCCGTTCCGCAGGGCGTTATCGGTCTGATGACACGTTTCGGCATGGACGTTGTTCTTGCTCATCCGGAAGGATATGATGTAATGCCGGAAGTTGAAGAGATTGCCAAGAAGAATGCTGAGAAAAACGGCGGATCCTTCACAAAGACAAACGATATGGCTGAAGCTTTCAAAGATGCTGATATCGTATATCCAAAGAGCTGGGCTCCATTTGCAGCTATGGAAAAACGTACAGACCTTTATGCAGAAGGCGACTTCGACGGAATCGATAAATTAGAGAAAGAACTTCTTGCACAGAATGCACAGCACAAAGACTGGGCCTGCACAGAAGAACTTATGAAAACAACAAAAGACGGAAAAGCTCTTTACCTGCACTGCCTGCCGGCTGATATTACAGGTGTAAGCTGCGAAACAGGTGAGGTTGACGCTTCTGTATTCGATCGTTACAGAATCCCGTTATACAAAGAAGCAAGCTTCAAACCATACATCATCGCTGCTATGATCATGCTTTCCAAATTTGAAAATCCACAGGATATCCTGAAGAAACTTGAAGTCAAAGCAGCTCCAAGAATCCTGAAATAATCAGGCGCAGATTAACAGTTGGATTGCAGTAATATTCCAGCTGCTTTCAAACAGATATTTAATTTTGAAAGCAGTTTCAGAATTTAAATATATTGAAAAATAGTACTCATCATATTGTATAGCAGGCGGGGCTGTCGCAGAAAGCACACAATCTTTATTGCGGCGGCCCTCTTTGCCTTTAAAATCAGGAGGTTTTTACAAATGTTTACAAGAAAAAGAATCGTTATTGCGCTCGGTGGGAACGCTCTGGGAAATACTCTCCCGGAACAGATGGTAGCTGTAAAAACTACTGCAAAAGCATTATGCGATCTGATCGAAGAAGGTCATCAGGTTGTTGTTGTACATGGAAACGGGCCACAAGTTGGCATGATCAACAATGCCATGTCTGCTCTCTCCAAAGAAGATGAGAATCAGCCAAACACTCCTCTCTCTGTCTGTGTTGCCATGAGTCAGGCTTACATCGGATATGATCTGCAGAATGCTTTGAGAGAGGAACTTCGAATCAGAGGATTTGTCCGCACACCTGTCGTCACTGTTGTCACTCAGGTTCGTGTAGATCCCAATGATCCTGCTTTTGAAAATCCATCCAAGCCGATCGGCAAATTCCTGACAAAAGAGGAAGCAGACCATCAGGCCAAGGCATATGGACATATCATGAAAGAAGACGCAGGGCGTGGTTATCGTCGTGTAGTTGCATCTCCAAAGCCTGTTGAAATCGTCGAACAGGATGCGATCAACAGTCTTGTGGATGCAAATAAAATCGTTATCTGCTGCGGTGGCGGCGGAATTCCCGTTGTTCTTAACGGACATCATCTCAAAGGTGCATCAGCAGTTATTGATAAGGATTATGCAAGCTGTCTTCTGGCTAAAGAGCTGGATGCAGATATGCTTATCATTCTTACAGCAGTGGAGAAGGTTGCTGTAAACTTCGGCAAGGAAAACGAAGAATGGCTGGATGACATCACTGTAGATGACGCTAAGAAATATATTAATGAGGGACAGTTTGCCCCAGGTTCCATGCTCCCGAAAGTTCAGGCTGCCGTTGATTTTGCAAGCTCCAAAGAAGGAAGAACTGCCATGATCACTTTACTTCAGAAAGCCAAAGACGGTATCCAGGGAAAAACCGGAACCAAAATCCATCTTTAATCTGTTCAGCAGATATCTTATTATATATCAGCTGTTTAATACTGATATATATAACTGCCACATATTCAGGATATCTGCTATATAGCGAAATAATTGCGCAAAAAAAGTTCCGGTGACCTCGCCCGGAACTTTTTTTGTGATGAGTGGACCAGAGTGTCTGGAAAATCATTCCTGCAATCTGCACGCCCCACTTTTCGGTATATTTTGACATACATCTTGCGGAAAGCATTTTTCAGACACGCTCTAGTACATCGTTTTCGAAATAACTATACCACTCACTTGTCTGCGAATCCGATTGCACAGGTCTAAAAGCCTCAGCGTAGCCCGCTACGCCTGCGTTTTTATACCAGCACACTCGAATCCGCATCCTACGCGATTGGTATAGTTATTTACGAAACGATGTACTAGCGGACTGCTATAGATTCATAATAATCAATATCTTCCAGTTCCCTGCCTGCTTCTATCTCATAAATCTGCGTATCATCCAGATGTTTCATGATTACTTTTTTACCGCCTTTATCCCCTTCCAGAGAAAGCAGCTCATTGTAATATTTCCTGTCAAAAATACATGGATTTCCCATTTTCCCCTGACAGGAAACACAGGCGATTCCTTTGGAAGTGTTTAAAAACACATGGATCAGTTCACAGATTGTCTCACTGGTAAGCCAGGGCTGATCAGACACAGTAAAAAGCACTGCATCTGCATCCAGGCTGGCATTCAGACCGATTTTTACAGAGGAAGAAATTCCATCTTCCGGATGGGGATTATACAAAACCTGTATTTCCTTTGTTTTCACTGCTTCTGCAATGGCATCATATTGAGTAATAACAATAATATTACAGATTATTTTTGCTGTAATATTATTTCTGTACGGGTTATTTAACTGAACAATATCTGAATTATTATCATTATTATTATCCTCTGTAATATCTGAATATTCCGAATAGATATTTTCTATTTTCTTCTTTGTATCATCCAGTTGTTCCAGCACATGTCGATACATAGGTATTCCGTCTATTTCATATAACAGTTTATTTGCCCCAAAACGGCGGCTGTTTCCAGCCGCCAGCATGATCATTGCAATTTTCAAAATAATTTATTCCTCCAAAAGGCTTCCGTAAGCCGCTACTGTATTCTTCCTTTCCAGTTCCTCAACAATGTGCTCTGCAGGTTCTTTCTCTCTGAGTATATCTGACTTATTCAGATACACTCTGTATACTCTTTCTTCCACATCCTTAAAAAGTCCGCAGATAGAAGTCGCAATCTTTACAATATCTTCTTCAGTGATCGGAGCTTCCAGACTTTTCCTGAGAAATTCCGAGGTACGTTCCATACGGTAAGCACTCTGACTGATTGGCTGCCCCAGACAGTCCAGCCCGATCACACTGATCACAATGTCCGCACATCTGGGGATTACAGGCTCCCATTTCTCCGGAACCTTTACCGGATGATGCCTTGCTCCGTCCGCTTCCACAAGCATTACATCGCACAATTCTCTCAGTTCTTCCAGTTTTTCATCTGTCAGAGACGCATATTTACCGGTGTCCTCCTCATATTCCGCAGCAATCACATATCTTTCTTTCTCCAGAAGTTCTTTTACCCTGACTGCATCTCCGCCCCTGGCAAACGGAAGTTCAGATTCTCCTGCCATATGGGTGGTCGTGGTAATGATCACTCTCTTTCCCTTATCGATCAGTTCATCTGTAAGACGGTAGATCAGGCTGGTCTTGCCGCCGCCGCCAACTACAGCGATCACAGGGTATTTTTCATAATCAATCTGCAGCAGTTCCAGAAAATCGACCTGGTGCTTCATATGGCATCACTCCTTCTGAAAGCAGGATTTCCAATACACTGCCGGCAATACAGCGGGCTTTGTCGGAAATCGTGAAACAGTTTTTCTTTTGTTCTTTGCGCGGATCAATATCTGCAATTTTCATCCCCTTCGGCACTGTAAATCCATCTCTGATCATGCCACGCAAAACTCCTGTAAGAGAAGCCCTGACAGGTGTATCTCCGATCCAGGCAAGGACCTGATCCTTCTCCACGATATCTGCAATCTTTGAGATACAATGGATTTCCCCTGCAGCAGGAGCATGGAGCACGCGCTCTTTTCCAAATCCTCCAATGATACCCGGAACTCCTGTGTTTGGCATAGCAGCGCCTTTTGTGATGATTCTGGCAAGATTGTGGCCTCTCATAGTCTCCACTACATAATCCACATCCTCACCTGCCACAAATCCCGGTCCAAGACCAACGGTTAGATCTGCCATCTCTCTGGTTGTTCCAAGATTCTTTTTTGCAAGAATTGCATCTATCAGTGCTGCAGGTCTGTATTTCTTAAGGACAGTTCCTTCTGTGTCTGCCATAAGAGGAATCTCCCCGGCTTTCCAGACTGCCTCGCATTCCTCTACACTGTCAACTTTTCTGCAGAGAACTCCTTCCACAGAAGACTGCCCGTCGTAAACAGCCTCGCAAAAAGAAACCATTCGCCTGATCGCAGTGGGTTTCTCACATTCCAGTACCAGAAGACGGTAGCCGCATCGGTATAATCTGTGGATCGTACCGCTGGCCAGATCACCGCCACCTCTTATTATTACAACATTTTCCGGTTTATTGTCAGATTTTGGGACATTTGTGTATCTGTTTGTCATCTTACTGTCTTTCCTCTTCTTGTCTCATTTTCATCCATTACTTTTTCCACCGCATTTACAATGTTCTCATAACCTGTGCAGCGGCAGAGATTTCCTGCCATATGTTTCCGAATCGCATCTCTTGATAATTTCTCTCCACGTTCCAGTAAAACAGTGGCAGACATGATAAATCCGGGAGTGCAGAAACCGCACTGTATGGCACCTTCTTCGATAAATGCCTCCTGAATCCTGGTAAGTTCTCCGTTTTTCTCCAGACCTTCCAGTGTACGGATATTTTTACCCTCCGCCCAGACTGCCAGATAAATACAGGAGTCAATAGTCTCTCCGTCTATGATTACTGTACAGGCACCACATTCTCCTACTTCACAGCCCTTTTTTACAGAAGTTAGTCCAAGCCGGTTGCGAAGCATATCAAGCAGTGACTCCCTTACATCTACATATTCTTCAACTTCTCTTCCGTTTACTGTACATCGTACAAGCTGCATCTGCTTTTTCATATGCGGTCACCTCCTGCAAGTTCTACGGTACGTCTCAATGCCCGTGCCGCAATTTCTCCGCCGATCTGAAGACGAAATGCCCTGGATGCTCTCCAGGAATCTCTCGGATTGATTTCCTCCCGGATCAGCTGTGCTGTCTTTTCATAAAGGCTTTCTTCTATCTTCATGCCCTTCAAAGCCTCTTCTGCCTTTGTGCAGCGGTACGGAACCGGAGCTGCAACTCCAAAGGTAATGCGCACATCTTCTATCACTCCTGCCTGTTGATCTACCTTGCTCACCACACTACAGCTGATCGTTGCGATATCCATGGCATTTCGCATGGAATACTTAATATAATGACCATGATACCCTTCATATTCTTTTGCAGGAAGGATCACATAGGTCAGGATCTCTCCCTGCCGCAGATCCACCCTGCCGGGTCCAAGATAGAAATCTTTTACAGGTACAAGACGGCCTTCCTTTACATCTTCCAGCCTCAGCAGTGCGTTCAGGGAAAATACGGTTGGTGCACTGTCCGCACTGACTGCTCCGTTGCAGATGTTTCCACCGATAGTACCAATATTTCGTACCTGTGGTCCTCCTACCTGATCTACAGCCTCGCCAAGAACCGGAATATATTTCCTGATAATTGCATCGTTTGTTATATGTGAGAAGACAGTTCCGGCACCAATATAAATATCTCCGTTATCCGCCATTTTTACACCCTGGATTTCTTTGATCCCATGGATACTTACCAGAGAAGTTCCGGCAAATTTTCCCTCCCGGATCTTGATCAGCACATCACTTCCTCCGGAAATGATCCTGGCTTCCGGATGTTCATTCAGTAATCTCACAGCATCTTCTATGCTTTCAGCCTGATAATAGTTCTCAATATCGTACATAAAATCCCCTCCCCTCTAAATAAGTCCGGCCTTCATAAAGCCATCGATCAGTCTCTGTGGTGTCAGAGGATTTTCATTAAAGGCTACACCTGTTGCATGAAGTACTGCATTACGGATTGCCGGTGCACCCGGAATTGCCGGCGGTTCACCCAGTGCTTTGTTTCCGAAAGGTCCAACCGGATCATCAAGTTCCACAAAATCTGCCTTGATATCAGGAGTATCCATCATTGTCATCAGTTTATAGTCCAACAGGGTTCCGTTCAGTGGTCTTCCTGTTTTCTCATCCAGAATGAGCTGCTCCGACAGACCGTATCCCATTCCCATAGACATACCGCCCTGTACCTGCATTTCAGCCAGTTTCGGATTAATAAGCTTACCGCTGTCATGCACATTGATGATATGAAGGATTTTGATCTTGCCAAGCTTTATATCAACTTCCACTTCAGCAAAGCAGCATCCTGTGGCAATCGTATTTTTCTTTACCTGCTCGGAAACCTCTGCTGTAATAACAGAAGAATTGCCAAGACTGTAATAACTCTCCAATGCAAGATTTCCAAGAGATATTGCAGGATCCTTTCCTGCCATGATCCATCCATGATCAAGCCTTAGTTTCCTTGTCTCTTCAGGCAGCAGCTCTTTTGCATAAGCCAGAATCTTTTCCTTCAGAAGATTTGCGCAGTCTTTAACAACTGTTCCTGTTACAAACGACTGTCTGGATGCATAGGCACCGGTATCAAATGGTGTTACATCAGTATCCTGGACTGTCTGGATATGAATATCACTGATATCCATATTTAAAACCTCAGCCGTCATCTGGGAAAATACCGTATCAGCACCCTGACCGATTTCTGTAGCTCCCAGCATCAGGCCAACACTTCCATCCTGATTCAGAGTCATTCTTGCACCTGCAATTTCCAGTGAGATCGGCCATACACCTGTCTTATAGGAAAAAAGTGACATTCCGACGCCTCGGCGGATATTACCTGTCTGGTTGGCATATTCTTTTCGTTTTTCTTCCCAGTGGATATATTCTGCACCTTTTTCCAGACATTCAAAAATCCCGTTGGTGTTTGCTGCGATCGGCTTCAGGTAAGCGTCCTCATAATATCCTTTGATAAGATTTTTCTTTCTGAACTCCAGAGGATCCATCCCGATCTCTTTTGCAATATCATCCATAAAGCACTCAATTGCAAAACATACCTGTGGGATCCCGTATCCACGCATCGCTCCGCCTACCGGTGTATTCGTATAGACAGTATATGCCTCTCCTTTGATATTCGGACATGCATACTGCAGCCTCCAGGCAGTCAGGCCATTGGCTGCTATGGCGTGTCCATGGGAGGCATATGCTCCCTGATTGGAAATAGCCAGCATATCCTTTGCCAGAAGATGCCCCTCACTGTCAACACCTGCCGTCAGATCATACTCAATAGAATGACGGGTTCTGGTGTTGCAGAAAGTTTCCTCTCTGGTTATATCAAGTTTGACCGATCTGCCGCCAACCTGCGTGGTAAGAAACGCATTTAACGGTTCATACAGCACATCCTGCTTATTTCCGAATCCTCCACCTATGTATGGCTTAATGACTCTGATCTTTCCCCATGGGATTCCAAGAGCCTGCCCGATCACACGCCGGACAATATGCGGAATCTGAGTGGAAGTCACAACTATGATCCTGCCATTTTCCATGTATGCACAGGAAATCGGATTCTCAATGTGGCAGTGCTGCACGATCGGGGTTTTATAACTGCGTTTTATAACTGTTTCGGATTCCTTCAGCCCTTCTTCCACATTTCCGATAAAGTAATTGGAACGGACAAGTACATTATCCTTTTTGTCGAGATGGATTGGCGGTTTGCTTCCATACATGGATTTACGCGGATGGATTTCTACCGGATATTCTTCATATTCAACTTCGATCAGGCGCAATGCCCTCTGGGCTGTGATTTCATCTTCTGCCACTACGGCAGCAATATCATCTCCGTAATAACGGACTCTTCCGGTAAGGATATTGCGGTCTGCAACATCCTGATGAGCCAGCTCCACAGACCAGGGATGTCCCGGCGTAGGATAACAATGATTCGGTACGTCTTTAAAAGTAACCACTTTTACTACGCCGTCCAGAGCCTCTGCTTTACTGGTATCGATTGATTTTACGATACCGTTTCCGATCTTTGCGTGATAGATTTTTGCCACCAGACAGTTGGCAGGAACTAGGTCATCAGTAAATTTTGCACGTCCTGTAACTTTGTCATAGGCATCTACTCTTGGAACACTCTTTCCAATCATGTTTTCACCTTCTCTGTATTTATTTTTGGTTATTATATAGAAGGAGCCGGACACACCCCAAGGTATCTGTCTGTTCCCCTCAGGACTTATGTCCGGCTCCGAACCATGCTACTTTCCTTCACCTGTTTTCTGACATCAGGCGAATTTACTTTTTATTTGCATAATTGTTATCTGTTTTCTGATTTGAGTATAGCATATTTGGATATGAAATTGCAATCTTTTATTCAATTTTTACGTATTATTTTCCTATTAACAAAGTTGTCTGATTGGGTTACTGTTCACTGAGAATATCCTTTGCAATGTATTACTAAGAACAAAGTGAACAGTAACCTGATTTACTTAACGTATTTCTGTCAATATTCCATGCAGGTCATGGATAACGTGTCTTGGGCATTTCACTGCGCACATACCACAGCTCAGACATATGGATTCCTCGATCACTGCACAGTTGTCTTTTACTTTTATCGCACCGGCTGTGCAGGTCTTCTCGCAGATTCCACAGCCGATACAGCTGACGTTACATTGCTTCTTTGCTTCTGCACCTTTTTTCTTATTGGAACATTTTACCACAATGTAGTTTGCACACTCATGGACATGGATCACTTTCTGTGGGCAGACTTTCGCACAGGCGCCACAGCCAATGCATTTCTCCTCATCCACTTCCGCCACACCATACTCATTGATGGAAATGGCTCCGAATTTACATTTATCTATACAGGCTTTACATCCGATACATCCATCTGCACAGCCGGCCTCACCTTCGGCTGATCTGCATCCCCCATTACATGCAACTACAGCCGCGCGATATGGAAATTTCTTCTTTACTGCCATATTCAGCACTTCCTTTCATATGGTGTTCCGGTCAGAGGAAGACTATACTGTCTTTCACCATTCCATCTGAAATATGCATCTGCAATTGCAGGTGCAGTTGGGATAGAGGTGATCTCACCGATTCCAATGGCACCACAGGCTACATTCAGTCCCGGTTTGTCAACAACGATGGCATCGATTTTCGGAATCTCATGAGAGCGGAACAGACCAAGAGATCCATACTTGTCAATTGGTTTACAGTTCTCATCGATCGGATAATGCTCTCTCAGTGCAAATCCTATGGACATCACTACGCCGCCCTCAATCTGACCTTCACAAGACAGTGGATTGACTGCCTTGCCCACATCATGTGCAGCAACCATTTCCTCAATCTTACCTGTTTTTTTATCCAGGATACACATCTGCGTCGCATAGCCGTAGGCTACATGGGAAACAGGATTCGGCACATTTGCGCCAAGAGGATCTGTCTTTGCAAGATATTCCCCATAATAAATTTTACCGATCACATCATCAATGGTCTTACCTGCATTGCGGTCCTCCATAACCTTATCGCAGGCTCTGCGGCAGGCTTCCCCTGTTACCAGAGTCTGTCTGGAACCGGAAGTTGTACCTGAATCCGGTGCGAACCAGGTATTACTTCTCTCATATACAATATCTTCATGCTTCAGATCTGTATTGGTGACTACCATCTGTGTCAGGACTGTACCAAGTCCCTGGCCGATACAGGAAGCACCGGAATAGATGTGCAGCTTTTTATCTTTCTCAAATACGAGTTTCACGCGGCCTGTATCCGGGATACCGACACCGACACCGGCATTCTTCATGGCGCAGCCGATTCCCACCGGTTTTCCTTCTTCCAGAGCAGCATCATACTTCTTCTTTACAGCTTCCAGTGTCTCCACAAGACCTGTGGAATTATCTACGATCTGACCATTCGGAAGCGTCTCACCGGGACGGATCGCATTGCGGTAACGGATTTCCCATGGAGTGATACCTACTTTGTCTGCCATCATATTCAGTAGGGTTTCTGTTGCAAAACAGGTCTGGGTTACACCAAAACCGCGAAACGCTCCGGCAGGCGGATTGTTGGTATAATAAGCAGTTCCTTCAATCTCGAAATTCTCATAATGATAGGGACCTGCCGCATGAGTACATGCACGTTCCAGCACAGGACCGCCAAGTGAGGCAAATGCACCTGTATCTGATGCTACTTTCGCTTTTACCCCCATGATATTGCCGTTCTCATCGCAGCCCATGGTCATATCCATATAAAACGGATGACGCTTCGGATGAACCAGCAGGGATTCTGCTCTGGTCAGTTTCATCTTCACCGGTTTCTTAGTAGCATAAGTGAGCAGCGCAGCCAGATGCTGTACTGTCATATCTTCCTTTCCGCCGAATCCGCCGCCTACAAGTGCATTCTGTACCTTTACTCTGTCCGTTCCAAGTAACAGGGAACACTCATGTAATGTCTGGTGTGCAGACTGATCTGTGGAATATACGAAAATATCTCCGTCCTCATCATACAAAGCCACTGCGCACTCAGGCTCAAGAAATGCATGTTCTGTCCATGGGGTTTCAAAATGATGACTGATCACATATTTGGAATTACGGATTGCTTCATCTGCATTTCCTCTGCTGATATGTTTATGTGCACAGATATTATTTTCTTCTTCATCAAATACCTTCGGTGCATCCTCTGCCGCTGCTTCCTCAATTGTACGAATATGAGGCAGCACTTCATATTTTACTTTGATCAGTTTCTTAGCTTTCTCAGCTGTTTCTCTGTCTTTTGCAGCAATAACGGCAATGGCATCTCCAAGATAATGTGTCAGACCCCCTACAGGTATCAGTGAATACTGATCATGTTTCAGATGTCCGATCTTATTCTCTCCCGGAATGTCCTCTGCTGTTAATACCGCTTCTACCCCGGAAAGTGCCTTTGCTGCTGCTGTATCGATCTCAAGTACACGTGCACGTGGATATTTACTTCTGAGTGCCACCCCATACAGCATTCCGTCAAAGTAAAAATCATCCGGATATTTGCCGGTTCCCAGTACTTTCTCCTCCACATCCACTCTGGATACTCTGTGTCCTATATTCCAGTCCGGATCCAGATCATCCGGAATCACACCCGTCTTTAAAACTTTCGCAGCCAGCCTTACTGCATCCATAATTTTTACATAGCCCGTGCAGCGGCAATAGTTATTGCGCAGTGCATATTTAATCTCATCATCTGTGGGCTCTTTGTTCACGTCCAGAAGAGCCTTTGTACACATTACCATACCCGGAATACAGAATCCACACTGAACAGCACCTGCTTTTCCATAAGCGTAGGTATAGACTTCCCTCTCCCATTCAGTCAGTCCTTCTACTGTGATCACTGTCCTGCCATCCAGTAAATCTGTGTCCGGCACACATGCCTTGCATGTTTTTCCGTCAATTATAACTGTACAGGCTCCGCAGGCTCCTTCACTGCAGCCGTCCTTCACTGAAGTCAGATGAAGTTCATCCCTCAAAAAGCGCAGTAGTTTCTGATTTCCGGTCGGTTCGACCTTTTGTCCATTGACTGTAAATACTGCCATATCGGACTCTCCTTTCTTTTTCGCACGTCTGCCAATTAGGGCAGTCAGCCAGAGTTTACCTCTTTCTGTTTTTTATCTGCCTGTGATACCGCATGAATTTATTATAAAAGTAACATGCGGCCGCGATTCAGCCTGATATGCAACACTGTCCACAGCCTTTTTCTGCTGTGGACAGCGTTAAATATTTCTTTATAAGTTATCTGATATTACAAATTTAAAATTATTTTACAGCTCTTTATTCCTGTTTTCAGACACGCTCCAGTACAGCGTTTCGTAAATAACTATACCAATCGCGTAGGATCATCATTTCATGATCAGATAGCTGTAATCATCGATTACTGCACAGATCAGTCTGCGAAGACCTTCGTACAACTTATCATTTGCATCATCTGCCTTGCAGTCGGAAATCTGACCAAGGAGACGAACCTTGCACTCTTTTGTCTCCGGATTGATCACTGCAAATCCATCATTTGTGCTGTCTGCCATATCTGCCTCAGAAGCGAATAATGTGAATTTATCCTTGTACGGTGCACTTGCATATGGACAGAAGCTCTTGCAGTTGCCGCATTCATTACACATGTAATCCACATGGATCACCTGATTCATTGCCATTCCCGGAACTTTGATGGAGATGTTTGCTCTGTTTGGACATACATCTACACAATTCTCACAGACTTTATTACAGGTCAGACAGCGCTCACTTTCGTTTACAGCGTCCTTGCTTTCTTTGAGTATTGCTTTTTTGGAGTAACAGTCTTTTTCTGTTCCCGGTACAGGCTGTCCTTTTACAATATCATGTCCAAGGATTGCTTTTGCAGCAACCTGTGCGTCGCGGATCGCTTCTACGATCGTAGCAGCTCCCCTTGCACCGTCACCGACAACGTAAACGCCTTCTGCACTTGTCTCCATTGTCTTATCATTGATGCGGGCTTTTCCACGCTCATTGACCGCAATACCATTTGCTTCATAGAACTCAGTTGGAACTTTCTCGCCAACTGCAACGATCACTGTATCAGCCAAAACTTCTTCTGTTTCGCCCGTTTCTGTTACACCTGCACGTCCGGAAGCATCCATGCTGCCAAGTTCCATCTTCTTACAGAGCAGTTTGCCGTTTTCCAGAGATACAGGAGAAAGAAGTTCTTTGAACTCTACGCCCTCTTCCAGTACTTCCAGTAACTCATCTTCTGCTGCTGGCATATAGCGTTTGGTTCTTCTGTATACCAGGTAAACATGTTCTACACCTTCTGTACGTTTCGCAGCTCTTGCAGTATCCATGGCAGTGTTACCGCCACCGATCACAACTACGTTTTTACCCAGTGCAACCTTACCGTCAGTTGCTTTGAAATCTCTTAAGAATTTCAGAGCGTTGATGGTTTCACCCTTTTCAAGCTTCAGAGTACCCGGTTTATTTGCACCTGTTGCAACGATCACTGCGTCATAACCCTGTGCTTTTAATTCCTGTACAGATTTCACTTCTGTACCTGTTTTGATCTCCACACCCATCTTCTGGATGAAGGAAACATCTTTATCGATTGCATCATCAGAGATACGGAATCCCGGGATCACATAACGGATCACGCCGCCGGCTTTCTCTTCTTTCTCAAATACTGTTACAGAAGCACCTGCTCTTGCAAGGAAGTATGCAGAAGCAATACCTGCAGGACCTGCACCTACAACAGCTACTTTCTTACCGTCTGCTGTGCCTGCTTTGATCTCACCGATCACTGTATCATATCCGTTTTGTGCTGCGATGAGCTTAGTGTTGCGGATATTTACAGGTTCTTCATAGAAGTTACGTGTACATTTGTACATACAGTTGTGCGCACAGAGAGTACCTGTGATAAATGGAAGTGCATTTTTCTCAAGGATAACTCTTAATGCCTGTACATAATCGCCTTCTCCTGCCAGCTTCACATAGGTTGTGATATCCTGGTGAATTGGACATCCTTCTTCGCATGGAGCAAAGAAACAGTCAAGGAGCGGAACCTCTGAATCTGTTTTTCTCTTAGGAAGCGGTTTGATGCTCTTTACATGGTGAGCATCTTTTTTCGCATCCTCGGCCAGCTGCTCAAGTGCAGCTACATCAATGCCTTTCCATTCTTTCACACCATTAGCCATTACTTTCTCTGCCATCTGGGTAAATCTCTGATATCCGCCCGGCTTCAGAAGTGTAGTTGCCACTGTTACAGGCCATACACCACATCCGACGATACGGTCGATATTATAGTAATCAGCACCGCCTGAATAAGCGATACGGAGTTTTCCGTCAAATTCCCGGGAAAGTCTGGCAGCAAGAGAAATGGATAACGGGAAAAGAGATTTTCCGGACATATACATTTCTTCGCTTGGAAGTTCATTTCTTGTAACATCTACAGGGAATGTATTGGTGATCTTCACACCAAACGCAAGGTTCAGTTCATCTGCAAGTGCCTGCAGTCTCTTAAACATCGGAATAGCATCTTCGTACTGTAAGTCATCTTTGAAATGGAAATCACCGAATACCATATAATCATATCCCATGTCATCCATGGTCTTTCTGGCAAATTCATATCCCAGGAGAGTCGGGTTACATTTGATAAATGTGTTCAGATGTTTCTCTTTAAACAGATGATTTGCAATGCTCTCAATCTCGTTTGGAGGACATCCATGGAGAGTAGAGATTGTTGCGGAATTACAGATATCAGACGGAATCGCCTCAATATCCTCTTTTGTAACTTTTTCAAATTTATCTACATTGTCCAATAACCACTGTTTACATTCTTTAAAGATTTCTGTATCTTTTGCTTCCATCATACTGTCAATGAAAGTATTAACCTTTGGCTCTTTGATCCCTGCAAGATCATATCCAACGGAAATATTGAACTGGAATCCGTCCTGTGCACCCAGATCAAATTCTTTGGCGATCACATGCAGGATAAACCATGCTTTAATATATTCTCCCATTGCCTGAGGAACATAAAGCTCTGTAGACCATTCACAGTTATATCCTTCATCATCTGCAAGGATACATGGTCTGTTGATACAGGCTGCAAGCTCTGCACCGTCCATCTTCTGAACTGTTTTCAGCTCAAAGAAACGTGCGCCTGCATAGTAAGAAGCAACAATGTTCTGTGTTAACTGTGTATGCGGTCCTGCAGCAGGTCCGATCGGTGTTTCCAGATTTCTCTCAAATATATTCAGCTTCCTGTCAGTTTCCGCTGCATAAGCTCTGTGCTGTCCGAAAACTGTTCCTTTTGTTTTCTTTTCTTCTAATACCCAGTTCATTAACTGTTCAAAGGGCATACAGGTCATGACTTCACTCATAATCCGATCCTCCATTATTTCATACGGTATGGCTTCTCTCCATCCGTTCTATATTTTATTTACATTTATTTTTCCAGGCAGAAAACTTATCTTCTTTACAATTCTTTACAGATTAACCATTAATATCATCTGCAAGTTCTTTTGCAGCCTGACGGCAGTCTGCCATAACTTTTGCCTCGTCGCATACAAGGACTTCGCGGTCTTTCATCAGGACTTTACCGTTACATACAGTAGTCTGGACCATGCTTCCGTTTACACCGAACATCAGATGTCCGTTAATGTTGCTTTCATTCATTGGTGTCAGCGGATCATAATCGATCACGATCACGTCTGCTGCCGCACCCTCTTTCAGGACACCGAGCTGTTTCTTAAAGTATCTGTTTGCAATCTTTGCATTTCCTTCAAAAAGCATCTGTGGAACTTCTCCCCAGGCTGCGTTCGGGTCGCAGAGGCTGTGTTTGTGTAAAACATTTGCAACCTTCCAGGATTCCATCATATCATGAGTATATCCGTCTGTACCAAGACCTGTGAGGATTCCCTTCTGTACCATTCTCATGGTTGGAGGACATCCGCATGCATTACCCATGTTAGATTCCGGGTTATGTACAACCATGGTATCTGTATCTTTGATCAGATCCATCTCATGTTCATTCACATAGATACAGTGACCGAGCAAAGTCTTCGGTCCAAGGATGTTCCAGTCATGAAGACGGTCAACAATACGTTTGCCATGCTCTTTCAGACACTGATGGAGATCGTAAATGCCTTCTGCTACATGGATGTGATATCCAACACCTTCCGGTTTCAGTTCATTGCAGAGAGCCATTGTCTCATCAGAGATTGTAAAGGATGCATGCATACCCATCATTCCGGCGATCATATCACTGTCGTCTTCAAGTGCATGTTTAATAAAATTCACGTTCTCCATTACAGATTCTCTGGATTTCTCCATTCCGTCACGATCAGAAATCTCATAGCAGAGGCAGGTACGCACACCTAAATCTTTCGCAGCTTCCTCTATCGCATTGAGGGAACCTGTAATATGGCCGAAGCTTGCATGATGGTCAAACACTGTGGTCACACCATTCTTGATAGAATCAATGTATGTAGCATATGCAGAAAGCTTTGTCTGCTCCAGTGTCAGATGACGGTCAACTGTCCACCATAAGCCGTCCAGAATATCCAGAAATCCCTGAGGATTATATCCGTTAATGCTTAAGCCTCTTGCAAAGGAGCTGTAGATATGCTCATGGGCATTAATAAATGCCGGCATGATAACCCCACCCTTCGCATCAACAAATTCCGCATCCGGATAAACTTTCTTTACCTCTTCAGTTACCCCCACCATTACTATGGTGTTACCATCCATTGCTACAGCACCATTCTCCAGGAATGGGTTGGATGCGTCCTGTGTGATCATTCTTCCATTACCAATTACCAGCATATAGTTCCTCCTTTTACTTGTTAAAAACTACCAATTCGCTACTGCTTTTTACCTTTTGTTTAGGAATTATGTACTAATACTGTAACATACTTCTCCGGATAATGCAAGTGGAATTCACAAAAACTTTTTGGTTTTTCAAATTTTTTTTAGGCTTCATACTTTCTCCGGTAAACGGATAAAATCCAAAAAAGAACGGGGTAGTCATTGATGACAATGAACAACCTCGTTCTTTTTTGGATTTTCCTGTTTTCTGATGAAGCTGATTTTATGACAAATTTTCAGGTTTGTCAACAATTTTTGTAAGATAGGAGAGTTATTTAGTTACTGTGAACGGAGTGAACAGTAACGAGTTATCCTTCCATAATCGCAGAATTAACCCTGAGCTGTTTTCGTCCATTCTTCCAGAGATTCTCATCCAGCTCCACCTCATAGCCGCCGCCATTTCTCACATGCCACTCATAAAATGGTTTCTGTATATCTGCATACTCTTCCATGATATTCATGATCGTACCGCCATGGATGACAAGTGCCGCCTCTGCCACATGGCTGCGGATACATCCGGACACAACCCTGTCAAATCCTCTCAGGTTTCTGCTTTTAAACCCTTCCCTGCTTTCTCCTCCCGGAAAAGGCAGAGTACCGTTGCTGTCAATCCATTCCTGATAGTGCGGATTACCTTCCAGCTCTTTATAGTTCTTATTTTCAAACTCTCCGAAATCGCATTCTGCCAGTTCTTCAATAATATGTACCGGCTCTCCCGGAAAAAGAATCTCTGCTGTCTGCACGCATCGTTTCAGAGGACTTACATAAACCGCCTGAACCTTTGGATAATCCATCTTATGCAGAAACTCTGTTCCCTCCTGACATAACGGCTCATCCGTTGTGCCGATATATCTGGAAAGTTTATTCCCTTCTGTTTTTCCATGTCTGATCAGCCATAATTTAATCATCTTTGATCACCGTTCCAATCCCGCAGATCACGCGCGTCACCTTATGACTGTATGCTGCCAGCTTCGTACATACACGCCCTACAGCCTCTCTGTATTTTCTGTCAAAAGCATCCACAGGTACAACCCCGTACCCTACTTCCTGAGAGACAAGGACAATATCCGGATTCTTACAGATGATTTTTTCCGCAAGATCTGACACATCCTTTCCATTCTCCAGTTCACTGCGGATATACTGCTGAAAACCAGTCACACCCTGAGCATTCATCAGTTCCTCCTCTGTGACAGAACCGCCGTCACTCCACCTTAACTGTGGATACTGTTTCCTGGCATATTCAGTCTTTCCCTGATATGCACCGCCGATTATCATTTCCATACTCTTCTCCTCAAAAATTAGAAACCACCGCCAGGATCAATGCCATCCCAACTTCACAGATACAAAGAAAGAATCCCGAAATATCCCCGGTTGTCCCGCCAAAGTACTTCATCGCAATATGATGATAGTACCAGAAAATCAGCAAAGCTCCCACAAAAGCCAGACTTCCCCATACAGGCCGGATCAAGATCATTCCCGCAGCCAGAAGCACCAGATAGATGATCAGCACATTTCTCGAGAGCACATCTGAAGAATTTCTGGAAAACTCAGCAACTGTACCGTCTGCCTTTGCTTTCGGAAAGGTAATAACTCCGATCCCTGACAGACATCTGGAAACCATAAAGCCAAGGCTCAGAATTCCGATCGCCCTCATATTCTCTGCACTGTTAAACAACTGACTGTAAGCGCCGTACCAGGCAATGAAATATACCGCCGCAGTAATAACGGCAAAAGCACCTGCATGGGAATCCTTAAGAATCTCCAGCCTTCTGCTTCTCTCCTGCCAGGAACTCAGGGCATCCGAAGTATCCAAAAGACCATCCACATGGATCCCGCCTGTCACAAATACAGGTACCAGCACCAGCACTGCTGTCACGAATCCCGGCTGATACCCAAACCGAAGTCCCAGATACGCCACCAGCATAGTCAGCCCGCCGATCACAGTTCCGATAAACGGAAAAAAGCAGAACATATACTTCATATTTTCCTTTGTCCAGTCAGCGCGGGGCATGGGAATCTTAGAAAACATGGCAAATGCCACCTTAAAATTATTCCATAAAGATTTCATTGATCAATTCCTCTTTTTCATAGTATGTCAATCCTGTCAAATGTATTATTTGCAAAGATTGCTACGGGCATCTGCAGATTTGTGAAAGACAGGTATCCCATATACAACTTCCACCACCTCATCAGCTCTCTGCGCAGCAGCCTGATTGATTTTTCCCAGATATTCCAGATAAGAATCCATATCTTCATCAAACACAACCGCATCTGAAAAAATCTCATTTGTAACGATTACCACATGAGCAGCCTGTTCCAGCAGATTCTCAATCCCTTTTGTAACTTCCGAAACTGTCCGGTCATGGGCTCCCTGCTCTTCAAACATTTCATTTGCCACCAGATTCGACATACATTCCAGAAGCACCACACATCCGGCAGGCAGTTTCACATTTTTGAGCCCTGTATAGCACTCAACTGTCTCGAAACCTTTTCCTGCACGCATTTTTTGGTGTCTCTCGATCCTTTTATGGCTCTCTTCATCAAAAGGGTGCATGGTCGCTATGTAAATCCTCTGTGCATCTCCGAAAGAAAGCACCCTGTCTTCCGCAAAAGCGGATTTTCCGCTCCCGCTCCCCCCTGTCACAAGCGTCAGCATTATTTCAACTCCTCATACTGTTCCACATGGATATCATCAAAAGTACTCATAGAATGATAAACCGCTGCTGCCAGATCAAGGATCGGGAATAAAGCTACTGCTCCGGTTCCCTCGCCCAGACACATATCCGCATGAATGATTGCCTCTTTCCCCATATTCTCAAGGATCAGATGAGCAGCAGGCTCTTTTGATACATGGGATGCAAGAATATAATCCCTCGCAGCCGGGCAGATACGCATGGCGATCAGCGCAGAAACACAGGAAATAAATCCGTCCATGACTACAGGAATACCATAAACCGCACCTCCCAGAAAGACACCTGCCATTCCAGCGATATCAAGACCGCCTACCTTTGCCAGAACATCAATGGCATCCTCAGGATCCGGTTCATTTAATGCAATGGCTTTTTTGATCGCATTGATCTTGCGCACAAGTCCCTCGCTGGTCAGACCTGCGCCGCGCCCTGTCATCTCTTCCACCGGCTGTTTCAGCAACACAGAAGCAACTGCACTGCTGGTGGTTGTATTTCCGATTCCCATTTCCCCTGTTGCCAGAATCCGGTAGCCCTTATCATTCAGTTCCCTTACCATGTCAATGCCTGCTTCAAGCCCCTTTACAGCCTGTTCTCTTGTCATGGCAGGACCCTTGGTCATATTCTGTGTACCATAGGCAATTTTATGGTCTGTGCGGACTTTTGTGTCCGTCACCATCCCCATATCCACCGGAAAAATCTCCGCATGGTTCTGCTTACACATCACACCGACAGATGTGTCATATTTCAGAAAATTCTCGGCAACGATGGCAGTAACTTCCTGTCCGGTCTGTGTCACACCCTCTTCTACCACGCCATTATCCGCGCACATGGCGATCAGACCTCTCCTAGAAAGATCCACCTCTGCGTTTCCTGTAATCCCCGCGATCTGGATCAAAAGAGTCTCCAGTTTTCCAAGAGAATGCAGTGGTTTCGCAATACCGTCCCATCTTTTCTGTGCAATCTCCATGGCATTGTGATCTAATGGCCTAATCTTTGCAATAGCCTCTTCCAGAGTCATGAGTTTTCCCTCTCTTTTCCTTCATTATTTTGATTTCCCTGTTGTAAACACAAAAAATTTACTGAATACATAATTCAGTATCAACACAATAAACTGTGTCAGGAATTTCCCGATCATATCATTAAGCCCCATCACTGACACAAGCAGCCATACACCGCCAACCTCGATCACCATAGTGACCAGTCTGGCACTGACAAATTTGCAGAATGGCTGAACATGATCCTTCAATGTCTCGCATTTATCCTGAAAAACATACTTCGAATTTACCACATAGGCGAACAGGATCGCCAGGATGATCGAAATAATATTGGCGATATTCAGCTCCACCTTCAGCTTTCTGAGAATGAAAAAGCTGACCAGATTTACCATAGTGGTACATCCGCCAAAGAAAATATAGCGGATAACGGAACTTTCATACATTTTTCTGATCCATTGCTTCATAAAATATATCCTCTCAGTCCTGTATATTTCCATTCTTAATTACTTTTGAAATAATATATCTCGGTCTGCGCTTTACTTCTTCATAAATCTTGGAAATATAATATCCAATGATCCCAAGACTGATCATCATGGCACTTCCCACCAGAAGCAGCACCATCAGCAGGGTGGTATAACCTTCCACTGCAGAACCTGTAAAATACTGCACAAGCGAATAGACCATAAGTACCAGCGAACAGATAAAACATATCGCTCCTGTGATCGTAACAAACTGCAGCGGAAAAGTAGTAAATGCCACTATATTTGTGAACGCATATTTCACCAAAGACCACGGAGACCACTTGGAAACGCCGGCCTCTCTCTCCTGCACCTCAAATTCCACACTGGTAGTCTTATATCCCACCCAGGAAGAAGTAGCCCGAAAGAACATATTCCTCTCAGGCATAGACAGAATACTGTCCACAGCCTTCCTGTCCATCATCTTAAAATCCGAGGCATCCTTCATATTTACCTTAGTTGCCTTAGACATGATATCATAGAAAAATCCGGCACATTCTTTATGTAAAAAGCCCTCTTTTCCTCTGTCTGCCTTCACACCCTCGATCACTTCATAGCCTTCCTGCCACAGCCTGTACATCTCAATAAGTGTCTGCGGCGGATGCTGCAGGTCACAGTCCATAACAGCCACCACATCTCCACAGGCCTGCGCAAGCCCTGCGAAAATCGCTGCTTCCTTTCCGAAATTTCTGGAAAAAAGAACGCCTGTCACATTCGCATCCCTCTCTCCTGCCTTCTGAATTTCTTCCCATGTCCGGTCGCCGGAACCATCGTTTACAACCACCAGCTCATAGGGAATCTTCGCTTCTGTAAGAACTTCCGCCAGCACCCGACAGGTTTTCCCAACCATCAGCTCCTCATTATATGCCGGAAGTACCACTGATAATTTACTCATGATGTCATTCCTCATTTTGTTTCATTCATATACAACAGACTAGTTTCTCATTCACTGTCTGTTACTCCTGTAAATATTTTCTATAATGTCAGGGGCAAAAGGTTATTTTACTCCTAAGCACTTTACAGCTCCCGCAATTCTTATTTCTACTTTATTATACACAAATTTACAGAAATGTCCATTCCAACAATCTGCATGCTCCAGTGTGTCAAACACTTCACAGGATAATAGCACGTATGTTACTGTTCTCTTCGTTCTCAGTAACGAGACTCAGATACATTCCAGACTTCCTGAAGCAATGGAATTTGGATTACTTTTTCTTCCTGAACACCAGCATTACATATATAACCAGCCCCAGAACAGAAAGAAGCATTCCCGCTTTCAGATAAGGTGTGCAATATGTAAGGCGTATCTCATGTGAACCAGGTTCCAGTTCCAGAGCCATAAACATGGTATTCGCCTTCTGAAGCTTCGTTTCTTTCCCGTCCACATAAGCCGTAAATCCCTTACTGTACGGAACAGACAACACAAGAGCTTTCTTTTCGGAAACACTGATATCCCCTGTAATCTCATTCGTTCCCATTTTTACATTCTCGAGAGCTTCTTCACCCAGCTTCACAGTTTTTTCCTCAATCCCCTGCACCGGCTGACTCACAACCCTTAATTTATCATAGGTATAAACACCCGTATTAGCAAAGGTGATCGTCATAGTACGAACTCCTGATCTGGAATATCCCATATTGCAGAGAAAATCATGCCGTCCACTGTAGGCATTATACTTATCTGTAAAAATCTTTATGGTCTTGGTCACATCATTGGAGCTGACTGTCATAGCCGCTTCCTTTGATTCCTTCCAGTATCGCCACCGGCTGTCCTCATCAAGAACCTTATTTTGGTCATACTCAGACATCTTCTTCCACTGACTGTTACCAATCAGTTCTCTCGGTGAAAGACTGTCATAATCCAGATTATCTGCGATCAGGTAATTCTCACTGTCCGTAAGACCATGGAACACAAGCTTCAGCTGCGCCCCTTCCTTCGTCACCCTGATTGCTCCCTTAGACAGAGCACAACCATCCCCTGCTTCCATACGATACTGGATATTCTCATCATCAGCATCAACAGATGCCTCAGGCAGTGTACTCTCCTCAAGCACCACACCGTCCATCAGAGCCTGCTGCTTTTTTACCACATCCATTTTCTCATATTCCGATACAGGAATATAACTGTCATAAGTATAACCCAGAGGCAGTGCATTCTCATTCTCATAAGCCCTGCACTCACTTTTTCCCTTTCCTGCAGAGCCCTTCTCTTTATTATATCCATAGGAAAGATAGCGGAAATTATCACCACTTATCACAAAATATTTCACAGAAGCCAGCCTGTCCAGAATCGTCCTTCCGTCCAGGTTCTCATAATGCTGCTCCCATGGCGTATTCAGATACATTTCACTGAAAAAATCACTGATACTGCTGTTTGCAAGACTGAAATAATAAGCAGTACTGTTCGTACCCATATACATAGAAGTATTATCATAGGGCAATGCCCCATACTGGTCATAACGATAGACACCTGAATCCCCGGCAGCAAGAACCGCCTTATCCGTATTCGACTCCAGCTTATCCAGCGACTCCTCTTCGGCTGCAAACTCCGACAGATAATCCTTCTCATAAGAATACTGATAAGAAACATTCAACATAATGCTCACCACAAGCAAAGCACTGAGAAGCCCGCACATATACTTCCCCTGCAGAAAAATATTTCCAAAAGAAGTAACCGTAAACACAGCCAATACCAGAACCAGCACACCTGCCATATTTCTCTGCGTTCTGGCAGCTTTCGCAAACAGAGCCAGCACACAATACGCCACCGTCATGACAAAAATCTTCTTCTTTTCCCTCACAGTCAGAGTAAACAGCTCAGGATACGCCTTCACAAAAATATACGCGATCATCATCCCATAAGCCCAGATCCACCTGTTGGACACATAAGAGAAACCATTGAGCACATGCCCTGCAAAAGGCACCAGCAAAAACAGATTCAACAGCCCAAATCCTAATTTCAGATCCAGATACTTCTTCTTCCTGGAGAAAAGCACAAACACACCCGCCATAGCAACAGCAGAATACCCGGCAACCCCCCACTGGATCATATTCTCTCCGATCAGATCACCCAGATACTTCTCATAATAAATTTTATCATATAAAAGAGGCACATAATTCTCAGCCTGAAACCTGTCCGTACCAAAAATCGTCATGATCACCGGAAGAAAAATAACCGCCGCGATCATCAAAGCCACCGCATAATAGCCGATAAACTTCACCAGCCATCCCAGAACATCCTTCACACTTCTCTCACTGAAAATCCCAAAATACCGGAAAGCCGCATAAATAAACATAAAAATACAGATCATATAAAAGAAATAGAAATTCGACATAGCCGAAACCGTAGTCGCCCAGATAAACAGCCATGGCTTCTCCCTCTTATAAATCTTATCAATCCCCATCAGAACCAGCGGCAGATAAATCATAGGATTGGAAAAATACGGATGCTTCATAGCCGCATAAATCGTCCATCCCGCAAAAATATAGATCAACGTTCCCATAAACGTCGCCTGCTTCGGATTCTTATGATAAAAACAAAAAACACTAAAAGAAATCCCCGCCAGATAAATCCTCAGAAAAATCAGAACCTCATACAAAACCTCCGTCTTATCCGCCGGCACAAACACAGACAACAAAGTCAGCGGATCCCCGATCACATAATAATGCAAAGTTGTAAGAATATCCGAACCATACCCGATATTCATATCCCACATAGGCAATTCCAGCTTATGCTCTACAAAAATCGTATGCAGAACCTCCCTCAGATACCGCCCATAATACGCCAGAGAATTCAAATGCTGCGGAATCCCGTCATGACTCCACACCAAAGACTTCCCATTCCCCGCAAACTGATAATAAATAAACCCCGCAATAACCCCAAAAACCAGCGTATATAATATATAGAAATCCCTCTTACTATCCTTACTCGCAAATCTCCTCATAACCGCTCCTTTATATTCTATCATTCTAAACCGAGTTATAAAGTTCTCACTGATTATAGACAAATATCCAATACTTGTCAAATTTATGGTCAACATTATTTTATTGTTTAAAAACAACGAAAGTATTTAAATCAGCCAGCATCCAGTCAGGAAATGAAATAACTTCTGGGGCGAATTTTGAGGGTTCATTGAATTTCTTAGTATTTGGAAAGCCGCGTTATTCAGAAATCGCTCACTGTCTGAGCCGCAGGCGAGTTTGAGCTATTTCTGAATGCTTTTAGTGGCTTTTCAAATGCTTAGAAATTCAGTGGTTCCGAGACTGAGCCCCAGAAGTTATTTCATTTTCTGACGTCCCTTATAAAAAGGACCGCGATACAAAAAGTACCGCGGCCCATATATCGTCTGGACACTATAAATAGCTCTATCTATTTATTTTATATTATTGTTTATCAATCGTTCAAAAACCGAAAAGATTATTCAGCACTATGAAGAGCGATCAGCTTCTGCAGATATTCAAATCTAGCCTTAGCCTCAGCCTCATTCTTAGCAAACAGTCTTGCAGCCTTCTCAGGATTCTGACGTTTCAGAGAGTTGTAACGAACCTCACCGTCAAGGAATGCCTGATAATCTTCCATGCTCGGAGCCTTGGAATCAAGAGAGAACTTGTTTCCTTCAGCTGCAGGATTGAATCTGAAGTTATGCCAGTATCCAACCTTAACTGCTAATTCTTCCTCTGTCTGAGCTTTTGCCATACCTTTCTTAATACCATGGTTGATACATGGAGCATAAGCGATGATCAGAGATGGTCCCGGATAAGCCTCAGCCTCTGCAATAGCTTTTACAGTCTGGTTGAAGTCAGCACCCATGGAAATCTGAGCAACGTATACATAGCCATAGCTCATAGCGATGGAAGCCATATCTTTCTTCTTAGTCTCTTTACCGCCTGCAGCGAACTGAGCGATAGCACCTGTAGGTGTAGACTTGGAAGACTGTCCACCTGTGTTAGAATAAACCTCTGTATCGAATACCATAACGTTGATGTCACGTCCACTAGCGAGAACATGGTCAACACCACCGAATCCAATATCGTAAGCCCATCCGTCACCACCGAAGATCCACTGGGATTTCTTAGCCAGGAAATCTTTCTGAGCAAGGATTTCTTTTGCTTTGTCACATCCGCAAGCTTCAAGAGCAGCAACAAGTTTGTCTGTAGCAGCGCCGTTTGTAGCACCTACAGCAAATGTATCCAGCCATTCCTGACCAGCTGCCTTAACGTCTTCGTTTGTTCCGTTAGCAACAACGTCTTCAACTTTTGCTTTTAAGCCATCGCGGATAGCTCTCTGAGCAAGAAGCATACCATAACCAAACTCAGCGTTATCTTCGAACAGAGAGTTGGACCATGCAGGACCCTGTCCCTTAGCGTTTACTGTGTATGGTGTAGATGGTGAGGAGTTACCCCAGATAGAAGAACATCCTGTTGCGTTTGCGATGTACATTCTGTCACCGAACAGCTGAGTGATCAGTTTAGCGTATGGTGTTTCACCACATCCTGCACAAGCTCCAGAGAACTCAAGCAGAGGCTGTTTGAACTGGCTGCCTTTAACAGTTGCTTCTTTAAATTTAGCGATAACATCTTCTTTAACCGGCAGTTTAACTGTGTAGTCAAAGTATTTCTGCTCGTCTGCGCTTGCTTCAAGGTTTTCCATAGCAAGTGCTTTCGCACCCTTCTTACCTGGGCAAACGTTTACACAAGAACCACATCCTGTACAGTCAAGTGCGGATACGGACATTGTGAATTTATATTCTTTCATACCTGTAAGGTCTAATGTCTTCATGCCTTCAGGAGCATTAGCTGCTTCTTCAGCTGTCAGAGCTACAGGACGGATAACTGCGTGCGGGCAGACATAAGCACATCTGTTACACTGGATACAGTTTTCCGGATTCCATACAGGAACGTTAACTGCGATACCACGTTTTTCATATGCAGCAGAACCGGATGGTGTTGTACCATCTACATAATCCTTGAATGCAGATACAGGTAAGGAGTTACCTTCCTGAGCATTAACTTTAGCCTGGATATTGTTAACGAAATCGATAACATCCTGACGTCCTTCTGTTGCATGAGTCATATGAAGACCTTCGTCCTCAGCGTTCTTCCAGCTTTCCGGAACCTGGATCTCTACAACCTGTTTAGCACCAGCGTCGATAGCTGCCCAGTTCTTCTGTACGACATCATCACCTTTACGTCCGTATGTTGCCTTGGCAGCAGCTTTCATAAGGTCGATTGCCTGATCTTCCGGAATGATTCCTGTCAGTTTGAAGAATGCAGACTGAAGGATTGTGTTGATACGTGTTGGTCCCATGCCAGTTTCAATACCGATCTTAACACCGTCGATTGTGTAGAATTTGATATTGTGGTTAGCGATGAAAGCTTTTACCTGTCCTGGTAAATGTTTCTCAAGACCTTCCATATCCCATGCACAGTTAAGGAGGAATGTACCACCGTCAACAAGTTCCTGAACCATGTTGTATTTGTTTACGTAGGATGGATTATGACATGCTACGAAGTTTGCTTTGTGGATCAGGTATGTGGATTTGATCGGTTTCTTACCGAAACGTAAGTGGGACATTGTAACACCACCGGACTTCTTGGAGTCATAATCAAAGTAAGCCTGTGCGTACATGTCTGTGTTATCACCGATGATCTTGATGGAGTTCTTGTTGGCACCTACTGTACCATCAGCTCCCAGACCCCAGAATTTACAGTTTGTTGTTCCTTCAGGAGTTGTTACGATCGGAGCACCTGTCTCAAGGGAAAGGTTAGTAACATCATCAACGATACCGATTGTGAATTTCTCTTTTGCAGTGTTTTCATAAACAGCTACGATCTGTGCAGGTGTAGTATCTTTGGAACCTAAACCATAACGTCCGGAGAATACTTTTACGCCGCCGAATTTGCTGTCTTTTAATGCTGCTACAACGTCAAGGTACAGTGGCTCGCCAAGTGCACCCGGCTCTTTAGTTCTGTCAAGAACTGTGATCTGTTTTACAGATTCCGGAATTGCATCAATGAGTGCCTGTGCGCAGAATGGTCTGTAAAGACGAACTTTGACAACACCGACTTTCTTTCCTGCTGCTGCAAGGTAGTCGATTGTCTCCTCGATTGTATCGTTTACAGATCCCATAGCAACGATTACGTGTTCTGCATCAGCAGCTCCGTAGTAGTTGAATAATTTGTAATCTGTACCGATCTTAGCGTTAACTTTGTCCATGTATTCCTGAACTACTGCCGGAAGAGCATCGTAGTATGGGTTACATGCTTCTCTTGCCTGGAAGAAGATATCAG
>ERZ832973.399-NODE-399-length-54372-cov-146.399635_pt1 | contig 54372 bp, 49 predicted proteins | sample MGYA00519950_ERZ832973 | MGnify/ENA primary metagenome ERZ832973 (study PRJEB31850, sample SAMEA3708734) | human gut metagenome | biome: human gut; feature: human-associated habitat; material: faeces | place: China | collected 2014 ... | reverse complement strand
GTGTGACTATTGACCCGTCTTACCTGGGGCCGGATGAAAATGATTCTGACAGTTCCAGCGGACCGGGCGTAGTTCCCGGTCTTGGTCCGGGAGGCGCCAGCACCAGGCCATCTTCGGCTGTATCGAACGGCCCCGGACGGGATTAGCTTAATCTGAATAAATAATTATCAGGAGGTATTCATATGCAAAAGAAATTTGAATCCGGTACATTTCTCCCGGACAGTCTCATCTCCTGCCGCACCCTTTACAAGGCAAACGGCTTCTCCAACGATGACATGTCCCGTCCCATCATCGGTGTCTGCAATTCCTTCACGGACATTGTTCCCGGACACCGCCATTTGAAGGAACTGGCCGAACAGGTGAAATACGGTGTTTACCGCGCAGGCGGCACGCCGGTAGAGTTCGGCTGTATTGCCGTGTGCGACGGTGTCTGCACCACCCACAGCGGTGCCCGCTACTCTCTGCCATCCCGCGAGCTTGTGGCAGACAGCATTGAGACCATGGCACGGGCACACCGGCTGGACGGCCTCGTGCTCATCGGTTCCTGCGACAAAACCGTTCCAGGCATGCTGATGGCAGCTGCAAGGCTGGATATTCCTTGTATCTTCCTGGCTGGCGGCTGTATGCTGGGCGGCCAGGCCTTCGGCGGCAAGCGCAAATCGGACTCCACCTCCATCGAGGAGGCCTACGGTATGTATCAGGTTGGCAAGATTGACCATGATGTTCTGGAGGATATCACCGAGCTCTGCTGCCCGACCGTTGGCTCCTGCCAGCATATGGCAACCGCCAACTCCATGTGCTGCATGGCAGAGGCTCTTGGCCTGAGTCTGCCTGGCTCCGCTGCTATCCCGGCCGTTTACAATGACCGGATCCGGGCAGCACTTCTCTCCGGCGAGGCAGCTGTCCATATGGTATTAAACGGCATCACCTCCCGGGATATCCTGACTCCTGAGGCCATCCGCAATGCCATCATGATCCTTATGGCAACCGGCGGCTCCACCAACTGCGTCATCCACACCCTTGCCATTGCCCATGAGATCGGTCTGGATTCCAAGACTGTCATGGGATGGTTTGAGGAATACGGAAACAATATCCCACTCATCTGCCGCATCAATCCGGCTTCCAAGGAATTCGATGCCGAGGATTTCTATAAAGCAGGCGGCATCCCAGAGGTTCAGCGCCAGATGAAGCCGCTTCTGTATAATGACTGCATGACCGTGACCGGCAAGACCATCGGTGAAAACGCTGCTGCCTGCCGCAGTCTCTACCCGAAGAATCCGGAGGTCATCACTTCCCTGGAGAAGCCATTCTCCACCCTGGCAGGACTTGCCATCATGCACGGCAACCTGGCTCCGGACACCGCTGTGGCAAAACCTGCTGCTGTTGCGGAAGAGCTTGTTTTTTCAAGCTCTATGCCGACAAGCTGGAAAAACGGCGCTTTACCCAGAATGTCCAGCCGCAAAAAATTGCGGACTACTTTGGCATTACCGTTGAAGAGCTTATGGGTACAAAAAAAGAGCCCGCCGGGATGGGCGAGCTCGACAAACAGATGCAGGAAATTGTGGAGTTGCTTTTTGTGGTATCTATAATTTTATGTTACAACAGCTATACGCTGAAATCCAGAGGAAAGAGGAACATCGAATGAAAATTACAGAAAAATGCAACGTTCTTGTGGCAAGCGCAATTGTGGCTGCGCTGATTTCGGGTACAGCGTTGCCTGCGCTGGCCGCCAGCCCCGCCGGGGACGTTCCCTTTGCGGTGCTCGCGCAGCAGAATAGTGCTGTGACCCCGGAGCAGGTAGAAGCGCTGATCAGCCAGATCGGTACTGTCACGCGCAGCAGACGCGCGGCAATCGTGGCCGCTCTGGATGCCTATAACCAGTTGGATGATGCAGGAAAAGCTGCTGTCACCAATTTTGGTGTGCTGGCAGAAGCACAGCAGATTCTTGGTATTCAGGATGCACTTGCAAAGTGCAATGTCAACTACGATGCAGTAGAAGACTGCTGGGCGATTACAACCCCGCATGATGACAGCATCAATAAGCGCAAGACGTGTGGCATTGGCCCCAACCTTTATATCTGGGACAAGGGGAACACGATTGTTTTCTGGGAAGATTTTACTTACATGGGCTCTTCCGAGCTGGATATCAATGACATCATTCTGCGCGGTGGAGATTATAAGTACTCTTACATTTGCGATTATGATAACTCCGGCTATGGATACGACAAAGAGCTTGGTAAATGGTTTGCATGGGCCACCTTTGAAATGGAAGACAGTGAAGTCGAATGGTTGCGAAACCTTTTGAGTGCCGATACCGTTATCATGCGTTTCGAGGGAACGGATTATAGCAAGTTTGATTACACATGGACGGTGCAGGACCGGCAGGCAATCACCGATATTATTGACCTCTATAATCTTCTGAAAGCAGTTGCACCGGAAGTGCGTGAAAAAGCACTGCGTAACTAAAAGGAGCCCGGGCTGCGGCTCCCAGTGTCCGCTTCGCTGCCGCTCGCATCCTGCTGGCCGCTGCCCCAACAGCTCCTCCCTGTTTCCGCCGCTGGCGGCGGTCGTCGCCGTTGCAAGTGGCTTGACAGATGGTTTACGGGCCGTAAGCACTAAATAAAGAAGACCCCCTTTTGGAGCTGGCACTCCAGGAGGGGGTTTTCTTTCGCTTTGGTGAAAGCAATGAACTACATTGCTTCTATCTTTTGTACTTTTATTATATGCCATTCCCCGCAAAAGTCAAGCGCTGTGCAGAAAGTTTACAAGCGCCCTCTCAGTCACCTTCGGTGACAGCTCCCCCAAAGGGGGAGCCTCTGGCGAAAAGGCGAGGCTTCACGGTATGCCAAAGCCTCTCCCTTTGGGAGAGGTGGCAATGCGAAGCATTGACGGAGAGGGCAAGCCCGTCTCCCGAGAGCCGCCATGCAGCGATAAGCTGTCTCTTTGGCAGAGCGATGCTATCGCTGCGCCCGCTCTTCTTTGTCAGCGTCCTTGCCCTCTCAGTCACCTTCGGTGACAGCTCCCCCAAAGGGGGAGCCTCCCCTACCCCCCCGGCACAAGGAGTCTGCGCGCCTCGTCGAGGCGGGCGGTGCCGTCGGGGAGGTCGTTGGCAGCCAGCATCTGGCCGGGCGAGACGTGGTAGCGCCGGGCGATGGCGAACAGCTCCTCCCCCGGCTGGGCGTAGCAGATGCGGAGCGACACCTCCGGGTCGGCGGGGGCCAGGGGGTCGCCCAGCTCCACCGCCCCCACGAGAGAGGCCGTCTGCCGCGCCAGCACCGCGCCCTCGGCCCGGACGGTGAGGGACACATCCAGCGCGCCGCCCGCGCCGGCGCATTGCAGGTCCTGAACGCTCAGCCAGCACTCGGGGTAGGCGTCGGTGTCGGGCGGGAGGTCGGCGGGGAGGGGCAGGGCGTAGTCCAGCGCCTTTTCGTAGCACTCCATCTCCCCGAGGGTGTTTTCCGCAAAGGCCGACACCACGGCCCGGGCCGCGAGGAACGCTCTCCCCTCCTGCCGCGTCAGGCTCACCGGCCCGAAGGAGGCGAAGCAGGCTAAAATATGCGCTCCTGCGTCGGGCAGAGGGCCGGAGCCCCGCAGCACCGTCGTCTCGTCCAGCGCGCAGAGCAGCGACTCGGTGGCGAGGGTCTGGGGCGTGAGGGTCGTCTCGAAGCGGGTGGAGAAGGCATCGGCCACGCATTGGAGCTGGTAGGGACGCCAGCCGCTCAGCCGCAGCATCGCCGTGGCCGTGAGGGTGGTGGAGGCCCCGCCGTCCTCGGTGGTCTCCCCTTCCGCCGCCGCAAAGCCCACCGGCTCCAGCACGCAGAGGCAGCGGCAGTCCTCGCTGAGGCCGTCTGCATCCAATATCTGGTTGAAGGGCAGGTCGGTGGTCTGGCTGCGGAGGGCGGCGTCCCCTTCGGCCCGCCATCCGCAGAGGACGTGCAAGACCCCCTTCGCCACGGCCTTGCCCTGCATCCGCTTCAGCTCCCGCACCTCGGCGGTGCCGGTGATGTCGAGGATGGCGGCGGGGGGCTTCGGGAAGGTCAGCGCCCCCTCGATGGTCACGAGCTTTTCGAGGGTGGCGGCCCGCCGCACCCCTGCCAGCGTGACCGGCTTCTGCTCGATGCCGCCCTCGCTGAGGGCCGTGATGACCTCGGTGGACAGCTGGGCGTGGACGCTCACCACCAGCCCGTAGGCCCCCCGCACCTCGATGCGGCGGGGGTTGACGGCCCGGCAGTTGAGGTATTCGGTCTGGCCCTCGACGCAGGCTGTCCACGCCGTGGCCGCGAAGGAGGGCAGCTCGAGGGCCTTGGTGAAGGGCAGCTTCTGCTCGGTCTGGCACAGCCCCGCCCCCTCTTCTCCCTGATAATACACGGTACAGCGCAAATATCCTTCCAGCGTCAGCCGCCCGGGGGCCAGCTGCTTTTGCAGCACCACCGGCTTTGCGAAGCACTTGACGATGCGCTGCACCGGCGGCAGATAGTCCGAGATCAGTAGTTCGGTCTCGAGGGGCAGCTCCGCCTTGGCGGTGCAGTCCGCACCCGCCGCAGGCAGAACGTCCCGGAACACTTTCAGCTCCATGGTGATGCTCCTTTCCTGTCCTTGCTCTGATGAGAGTGTATGCGGGGTGGGAAGGAGGTATGCAACGGCAGCCCTCTCAGGCGCTATGCAGCGATAAGCTGGCTCTTTGGCAGAGCGATACTATCGCTGCGCCTGCGATTCTCGGTCAGTGTCCTTGCCCTCTCAGTCACCTTCGGTGACAGCTCTCCCAGAGGGAGAGCCACTGGCGTGTCGGTAGGGTTTCATGCTGGACGCCCGAGGCCCGACAGGGCGCAAAAGCGCGGGCCTTGCTACAGAGGGCAGGCCCGTCTTCGTACAACCTCTCAGGCGCTGCGCGCCAGCTCCCCTAGTAGGGGAGCCTCTGGCGAAACCGTTCACTTTGCGGGGACTGCCAAGGCCTCCCCTACAAGGGGAGGTGGCATCGCGCAAGCGATGACGGAGAGGTTGGACGAAGGGAAGCCTGACCGTGAACCGCCAGCGGGCTTGCCCTCTCAGTCACCTTCGGTGACAGCTCTCCCAGAGGGAGAGCCTCTGGCGTGCCGGTCAGGTTCATGCTGGACGAGCAAAGCACGATGTCTCGGAAACGGTAGTGCTCCGCTGTCTAGGCCAGCGGCAGCTTGACAAGGTGCATTGTCCAGAAGCCGCTGCCCTCTGTAGCAAGGCCCGCCCTTTTGCGCCCCGTCGGGCTTTCAGCGTCCAGACGAAAGCTGACCGACATGCCAAGGGCTCCCCCTTTGGGGGCAACGGCGACGACCGCCGCCAGTGGCGGAAACAGGGATGAGCTGTTGGGGCAGCGGCCAGCGGGATGCGAGCGGCAGCGAAGCAGACGCTGGGAGCCGCAACCCGGCCTTGGCGGGCGCAAGCCCGACTGAGAGGGCAAGCCGCCTGAGTCAGAGTCGCTGCACAGCGATAAGCAGGCTCTTTGTTAGAGCGATACTATCGCAGTGTAAGAGCTGTTTGTCAGCGTCCTTGCCCTCTCCGTCACCTTCGGTGCCACCTCTCCCAAAGGGAGAGGCTTTGGCAGGCCGGAAGGCGCAAAAAACCCCTTTCGGAGATTGCTGCTCTGAGACCAGCAAGTTATCTGATAAAGTGACAATTTTGTGTCGTCACATCGTTCAAAATATCACTTGCGCAAGGTGATAAAGTGACCCCTGCTGATAAAGTGAGTCACTTGCTCAACCCCCCTCACTTTATCAAATTGATAAAGTGACGTTTTGCAACATACATACGTTATATATTCGTCACTTTATCATTTATTTTACTACAGTAAGCAAGAAAGGTATACCATCCTCTTGTACTTCCCTGCTGGTTGAACTGCTGCTTTTTAATCTCTCCGCTCTTTACAAGGCTGCTGTAAGCGCGGTTGTAGGTGCCTTCGCTGCACCCCATCTCCTTCATCACCGCCGCCCGGAGCTGGGTGCTGGGCATACTCCCCAGCTTGCTCTCGGCCAGCACGTTGAGGATGGCCTGCGCGGTATCCTCCTTGGTCTGGGCGGTGCGGACGCGGCGCTCCTCCACAAAGTCGGCGTCCTTCTTGTCGGTGCGGCTGTCAAAGACGGCCACGGCTGTCTTCACGCCCTCCACCTGCGCCTGCTCGATGTGGAGCAGGGCTGTCCGGGCCGGGGCGGAGTAGCTGCTCTTCTCGTGGCTGAGGTAGAGCTTTTCGCTGTTCTTGTCGCGGCCCATCATGAGGACGCTGCGGGCGATGTCCCAGATGTCGGAGCTGTCGGCCAGACGGGCGCGGCCCGAGACGTTGGCGCGCTTGTTGGTGTGCATCGAGATGAGGGCCGCGCAGCCGTGCCTGGCGCAGAGGGCCTTGAGGGGCAGCAGGGCGCCGCGCATCTGGTTGCGGCTGGCCATCTCCACCCCCGCGGGCAGAAAGCTCTGCAGCGGGTCGATGATGACGAGGGCGGGCGCGGCCTTCTCCACGTACTTTGCAAAGCTGGTGTCCGGGATGCAGAGCGGGCTGCCGGTGCGGGCAAAGTAGGCGTCGCTGGTGACTACCATCACCCGGCTCATATCGGCCCCTGCCGCCGTCAGGCGGGCTTTGAGCACCTTGCCGGGGTCGTCCTCGCCGGAAAAGATGAGGACGCTGCCGGTCTTTTCGGGCGGCTGGGGGAAGAAGCCGGAGGTCCGGCCCGCCGTGACATAGGCGATGAGCCGGGCCTGCCAGATGCCCTTGCCGGTGCCGCCGTCGGCACCCAGAAGCGACACCTCTCCCATGGGCAGCAGCCCCTCCACCAGCCAGCCCACGTTCTGGATGGGGACGTTCTCGAGGCAGTCGGGGGTGAAGCTGAGGGGCGCGGCCCGGCGGCGGTCCCGGAAGCGCTCCCGGGCCGCGTCGGCCTTTTCCCGGTAGGCGGCGTAGTCCTCGGCGATGCGGCTCCGGAACTCCTCCCGGCCCACCGCTTCCAGCTCGCTCTTGCCGTCGGTCAGCCAGCGCTCCATCCGGAAGGTCAGGCCCTGCCAGAAGCCCAGCTCCTTCGCCCTCGCCTCCACCAGCTCGGAGCGGCTGAGGATGTCCTCGGGGCGGTCCTGCCCGGCGAACCAGTAGGTCAGCCGGGAGAACAGCTCCTCTTCGGTGCGCACCGTGCCGAGGTAGGCCACGAAGTCGTCGTAGCTGCCCGGGGTGCGGTCGGTCATGTTTTTCTGCATAAAAGCTCCTTTCATGGGTTGTTTTGTTGCCTTTATTATAACCACGAAAGGTTGTGCAGTCAACGCAAGCTTTCTGCGTATTTTGGCGCAGAAAAAAGAGAAAACCCCCTCGGGGCGGCTGCTCCGAGGGGGGAAATTTTAACCATGGCAGATGGAAAGCAGGAAGCGATAGGTAGAGCCGTCCGAGCGGGTCAGCACGACGGAATCAAACCATGCATTGCCCTTGTAGGGAGTCGATTGTTTGTCCCAGAACGATCCGCAGGTGCGGGTAAACGAATTTGCCTTCTGCTCCGGAGTTCCCTGAATGTCTTTCCCGAAGCGGAGCGATGCACTTGAGCTTCCATAGTTTTCTTTATGCAGCACTGTTGCAAGTTTTTTCAGTTCCTCCTTGGACAAGGTATGTACGGTTTCTTCCCAGCTTTCTCCGTTCGCCTCGCTCTTTTTCGTGCAGTACCCATCGATTGCCTTAACAAAATCTTCCAGATAGGGAATGTCATAGACCGGAGTGATATTTGCATACGTCTTGCCGGTATAAGTGCCGCTTTGCAAAGACTTCACATAGGCCGCCGCGACTGCGCGGTTTTCGGCGTCCTCCGCCGTCGAGCCGCCGCCGGTATTGCCGCCGGTCGAGCCGTTATTGCCGGTGCCGGTGCTGCCGGTGCTGCTCGAACCGCCGCCAAAAATCGAATCATACACGAGCTCGGCTGCGTCCAGCGGGGTGCAGGCTGTCAGGGACGCCGTCAGCACCGCGCCAGTCAGGGTGAGGGCAAGAAGCTTTTTCAGTTTCATGGTGGTTCCTCCTTTTTCTGGGGTTATCTCTACCACTATTATACCCCCCCCCCCCTCATGGCAAGGTCGTTCCATGTCGTTTTCGGGGCGATTCATGCAGGCTTTGGGCTGAGGCTGAAAAAGGCTCCCCCTTTGGGGGAGCTGGCGAACGAAGTGAGACTGAGAGGTTGTACGAAGGGAAGCCTGACCGTGAGCCGCTGCTGGACTCAACCTCTCCGTCACGCCTGCGGCGTGCCACCTCCCCTACCGAGGGGAGGCTTTGGCATGTCGGTCAGGTTCATGCGGGACGAGCGAAGCACGATGTCTCGGGAACGGTAGTGCTCCGCTGCCAAGATTCACGGCAGCTTGACAAGGTGCGTTGTCCAGAAGCCGCTGCCCTCTGTAGCAAGGCCCGCCCTTTTACGCCCCGTCGGGCCTTCAGCGGTCAGGCGAAAGTTGCCCGGCCTGCCAAGGGCTCCCCCTTTGGGGGAGCTGGCGAACGAAGTGAGACTGAGAGGGCAAGGCCGCTGAGACAAAACAAAAACACAGCGATAAGATGACTCTATCAAAAGCCAATGCTTATCGCTGTGTAGATGCTCTTTCGTGCCGGGCTAGCCCTCTCCGTCACCTTCGGTGACACCTCTCCCAAAGGGAGAGGCTTTGGCAGGCCGCAGTGTTTCCTGTATCTTTTTGCCGAAGTTTATGCTATACTTGTTTTGCGGTTCATCCCGCCCATCTTACTTGGGAAGGGAGGTGTACCTGATGATTCATATCCTCACGATTTTGGAGTCTGTCGTAGCAGATGTAATGTCGCATTACATCTGCAAGTGGCTTGACAGATTCGACAAGGACCGCAAGCCCGACTAAACGGAAAGCCCCCGGGGAGGTCGCAACTCCTTGGGGGCTTTTCTTTTTGGTGTACCGAATGGAATATCCTCACAATTCCATCTTTAGTATATGCCATTCCCCGCAAAAGTCAAGCGTTGCACAGAAAGTTTACAGAAACCGCCGCGCAGCGGCTTTCCATTTCTTTCAGTCCTGCGTTTCTTTCCGGATGCCGAACAGCCTCCGGAGCAAGCCTCTCAGGCACTTGGGGCTTTTGAGAACGACCACCTGCATAGAGCCGACCACCTTTCGTCGCTTGATACGCCATTATAGGCGTCCCGCGCCCGGAATGTTCCGGTTCAGCTCAAAATCGGCCCGTCCGGCACCGTCTCCACCACCACCAGCGCGCCCTTTTGGGTGGAGATGGTGATGCAGTCGGAGCCAGCGGCATACTCGTTGCTGACGCCGAGGGGGTAGCCTGCGGTGAGGACGGCGTCGGTCAGCTCGTAGAAGGAGCCCCGCTCCGAGACTCCCTCTGCCCTGCCCTCCATCGGGAAGACCGAGAGGTAGAAATACCCGTCCTTCGGGTAGCGGCGGGTCTCGCCGGGCATCACGAAGGTGATGCGGCTGCGCTCGTCCAGAAGCGTGGCGCGGACGCCCCGCTGTTCGAGGCCGAGGCCGGTGCAGAGGTTGGCCAGCGTATGCTCGAGGCGTCTGCCGCCCAGTACGCCCAGCAGCAGCGCCTCGTCGAAGCCCTTCTCGGAGGCCAGCTTTGCCGCGTACTCGGTGTCGGTGTCGTCCTTGACGTGGGGCAGGATGATGGTGTCGCCGCCCTCCTGCGCCGGGCAGGGCGCGGTGTCGAAATCGCCCACGATGATGTCGGGGCGGCAGTGGAGCGGCGCACAGTTGCGGTAGCCCGCGTCGCAGGCAATGATGGTGTCGCCGGGCCGCAGGGCCGACGCCAGCGAGGCGCTGACCGGGCAGGCGGAAATGATAACACAGCGGGACATGGGATTCCTTCTTTCTGGGAAGTATGATAACACAGCGTCTTTTTCTGTATCTTTTTGTCGATGTTTATGATATACTGGTTCTGCGGTTCATCCCGCCCATCTTACTTGGGAAGGGAGGTGAAACCAATGATCCATATTCTCACAATCTTGGAGTCTGCCGTGGCAAATATAATTTCACATTATATCTGCAAGTGGCTTGACAGACTCGACAAGGACCGTAAGCCCGACTAAATGGAAAGCCCCCTGGGAGCGGCAACTCCTTGGGGGCTTTTCTTTTTTAGTGAAACCAATGGAATCTTCTCACAATCCCATCTTTAGTATATGCGATTCCCCGCAAAAGTCAAGCGCTGTGCAGAAAGTTTACAGGGCTGCCCTCTCCGTCTGCTGCGCAGACACCTCTCCCAAAGGCTCCCCCTTTGGGGGAGCTGGCGCGGAGCGCCTGAGAGGGCAAGGACGCTGCAAAACAGCTCTGACACAGCGATAATATCGCTTTGACAAAACAACTGCTTATCGCTGCGCAGCGGCTCTTTCCTGCCGGGCTTGCCCTCTCCGTCATTGCTTCGCAATGCCACCTCTCCCAGAGGGAGAGGCTTTGGCTCACGGGCAAGCCTTTCCTCACATCCCCTTCGGCCTCTGCCACTCCTTCACATCCTTGACCTCATCGTACATGGCGCAGTAGCTGTCGTAGCGGGTCTGGGAGAGCTTGCCTTCCGCAAGGGCGGCGCGGACGGCGCAGCCCTTCTCGGAGCGGTGGGAGCAGCCGGTGAACCGGCACGCGCCGAGGTAAGGCCCGAACTCCGGGAAGGCGTGCTCCAGACCCTCCTTCGGGATGAAGCCCGCCCGGCTGGCCTCGAGGCTGGCGAAGCCCGGGGTGTCGGCGATGCGGCCCCCGAAGGCTTCAAAGATGGTCACCTCGCGGGTGGTGTGACGGCCTCGGCCCAGCTTCTGGCTGATGGCGGCGGTCTGACGCTCCACATCGGGCAGGAGGGCGTTCAGCAGGGTGGATTTGCCCACGCCGGAGTTGCCGCAGAAGGCGCAGAGACGGCCATTGATCCAGTGCTTGATGTCGTCCAGGCCCTCGCCGGTGGCGTAGTCGATGCGGATGAAGGGCAGGGTCGATTTCTCGTAGGCGCTGCGCAGGAACTCCGCCTCGGCGAGGTCGCCTTTGGTGCAGACGATGACGGGCTGGACGCCCTTGTCCACCGCGATGGCCGAGAGCTTATCCAGCACGAGGGTGCTGGGGGTGGGCTGGGTGGTGCTTGCCACGAGGAACAGCACGTCGAGGTTCGCCATGGGCGGGCGGACGAAGACGTTCCGCCGGGGCGCGATGGCCGCGATGACCGCCCCGCCGTTCTCGGTCTCCAGCGTCACCACGTCGCCCGCCACGGGGGTGATCTTCTGCTTGCGGAAGATGCCCCGGGGCTTGCACTCCAGGATGCCTTCCGACGTCTTGACGTAATAAAATCCGCCGATGCCTTTTGTGATATAACCTGTCATACCTACTCCCTCAGCCCAGCCAGGACGTCCACCAGTCGCTGAGACCGCCGCCGCCGGTGGACGAAGACGAGCTGGCGCCGGTGCTCTCGCTGGAAGAGCTGCCGCCCCCGAAGAGGCCGCCCAGCCAGCCGCCGGAGCCGTCGCTGCCGGCGGTGCTCTCGCTGGGTGCTTCGGGCTCCGGTGCAGGCTCGGGGCCTGCGCTGACCACGACGCTGACCCGGGTGTTCAGCTTGGCCGATGCGCCCTCGCCGGGGTTCTGGCTGATGATGCTGCCCACGGGCTGGTCGCTGTACTGCTCGGTCTGGCTGCCCAGACCCAGCTTCCGCTGCACCAGCAGGGTGCGGGCGTCGTCCACGCTCATGCCGATGAGGCTGGGGACCTTGGTGGTGGTGGCCACCTGCGGGCGGCTGACGTAGATCACCACCGTGGTGCCTGCGGCCACCTGACTGCCTGCGGCGGGGTCGGTGCGGATGATGGAGCCTGCGGCCACCGACTCATCCACGGCCTGGGTGACCAGCACCGACACCCCCAGGTCCTTCAGCTGCTGTTCGCCGTCGGCCTGCACATAGTTGGTCAGGTCGGGGACGGTGACGTAGTGGATGCCGAGGCTGACGGTGAGGGTCACGCTCTGGCCCTCGCGGACGGTGCGGCCCGCCACCGGCGACTGCTTGTAGACATAGCCCGCGGCGTAGTCGTTGCTGTACTCCTCTTCCCAGTTGACGACCACCTGACCGGAGGCCACCTGCTGGGAGGCGTTCACCTCGTCCTGGGTCATGCCGCTGAAATCGCCCAGCACGATGTCGTCGCGGTCGGTCATGATGTTGCTGGAATCGTTCAGGATGGTCCAGCACAGGGCCGCACAGGCCAGCGCAAAGGCCGTCGTGATGCCCAGCAGCACCGGCATAAAGCCGCTGCGCTTCTTCTTTTTCGCCTTAGCCTTGGGGCGGGCGGGATTCGCCGCCGGTTTCTCCGGGGGTCTGTGGATGCTGCGTTTCTGCGGCATGGGTTCATTCACCACCTTTTCGGGTTCTTCCTTTACATATTGATACTGGAACGTGACGGAGGGGTCCTGCACGTAGGCGTCCAGCGCCTCCAGCATCTCTGCGGCGCTGGAATACCGGTTGACCGGCAGCTTTGCCATGGCGCGCTCCGTGATCTGCACGAGGCCCAGCGGCACCTCCGGGGCAAGCTCTGCCAGCGGCTTCGGGGTGTCCCGGATCTGCTTGCGGGCCACCTCCACCATGTCGTCGGCGTCGAAGGGCAGCCGGCCCGAGAGCATCTCGTACATCATGACGCCCACGGAGTAGATGTCGCTCTTGGGGTCGGTCTCCTCCCCCTTCGCCTGCTCGGGGCTGATGTAGTGGACGCTGCCCATGGTCTTTTTGCCGTTCTGGATCTGGTTCTCGGCCCGGGAGATGCGGGCGATGCCAAAGTCCATCATCCGCAGCTGGCCGTTGTCCAGCAGCATGATGTTCTGGGGCTTGATGTCCCGGTGGACGACGCCGTTGCGGTGGGCGTGGTCGAGGGCGCGGAGGATCTGGGCGATGAAGTGGACGGTCTCCCGGCTGGTTATTTTGCCGCCCCGCTCGTTGAGGTACTCCCGGAGGGTCATCCCCTCCACGCACTCCATGACGATATACTGTAGGTTTTCGCCGACGGAGACGTCGTAGACCTTGACGATGTTGGGGTGGTTGAGCAGGGAGATGGCCTTGGACTCGTTCTTGAAGCGGCGGACGAGGTCGGCGTCATGCATCAGCTCCTGACGCAGCACCTTGACGGCCACCACCGTGCCTTCCGGCACAGGCCCGCCGGGGGCAGAGACCACGGCCTTGTAGACGTTGGCCATGCCGCCTGCGCCGATGAGCTCCCGAATGGTGTAGAGCCCGTCCAGCGTCTTGCCGATGAGATTATCCATGCTTCACCTCCAGCGGCTCCACGCCCAGCAGCAGTGCGGTGATGTTGTCGGGGCCGCCGCCCGCGTTGGCGGCGTCCACCAGCCGGTCGGGGATGTCGTAGAACCCGCCCTTGGTGAAAATTTCCTCGATTTTTTCCTTGGGCAGGACGTTGGTGAGGCCGTCGGTGCAGAGCAGGAGCATATCGCCCTTCTGCACCGGCAGGCTGGTGAACTCGGGGTCGAGGCGGTAGTCTACGCCCAGCGCCCGGGTGATGATGTTCTTCTGGGGGTGATGCTCGGCCTCCTCGGCGGTGATGGTGCCGCAGTCCACCAGCTCCTGCACATAGGAGTGGTCGTGGGTGAGCTGGGTGAGTCTGCCGCCCCGGACGAGGTAGGCCCGGGAGTCGCCTGCGTGGCAGATAAAGGCGCTGCCGCCCCGCACGAGGGCGCAGACCGCCGTGGTGCCCATGCCCGCCAGCTCCTCCTCCCGGGAGGCCTTCTGGAAGACGAAGCGGTTGGCGTTGATGAGCGCCCGCTTCAAAAACCTTTCCTCGTCGCCGGGCAGGCACTGGGCGTACTGCTCGTGGAAGATGTGCTCGATGACGTCGCAGGCGCTCACGGAAGCCTCACGGCCCCCCCGCGCACCGCCCATGCCGTCGCACACGAGGCCCCAGGCCGCGTCGCTGTTCAGCTCGCCTGCCCGGTAGTCGTCCTGATTCTCGGGGCGGACGCTGCCGACGTCTGTTTTTCCTGCAAGTTTCATAGGATTCTCCTTCTCAAGCTTTGCCGTTCATCTCGTCGCGGCGGAGCTGGCCGCAGGCGGCGCTGATCTCGCTGCCCAGACGGCGGCGGACGGTGGCGTTGACGCCGAGGCTTTCCAGCTTCTGCTGGAAGCGCCGGACGTTGGCGGCGTCGGTAGCCGAATAAGGGCTGCCGTCCACCGGGTTGATGGGGATAAGGTTGACGTGAGCGCCCATCCCCCGGATAAGGCCGGCCAGCTGCCGGGCGCAGGCGTCGGAGTCGTTGACCCCCCGCACCATGGAGTACTCGAAGCTCACTCTCCGGCCCGTCGTCTCCTGATACCGGCGCACGGCCTGCATCAGCACCTCCACGGGGTAGGCGTCGTTCACGGGCATCATGCCGCTGCGGATGTCGTTGTTGGGGGCGTGGAGGGAGACGGAGAGGGTGAGCTGGAGCTTCTTCCCGGCCAGCATATCGATCTTCGGCACGAGGCCGCAGGTGGAGAGGCTGATGTTCCGCATCCCGATGTTCACCCCCTCGGGGGAGGAGATGTTCTCGAGAAAGCGCATGACTTCGTCGAAATTATCCAGCGGCTCCCCGATGCCCATCAGCACGATGTGGGAGATGCGCTCCCCGATGTCCTTCTGGGCGGTGTAAATTTCGGAGCAGATCTCCCCCGCCTCGAGGTTGCGCACCCGGCCCGCCTGGGTCGAGGCGCAGAAGCGGCAGCCCATCCGGCAGCCCACCTGAGTGGACACGCAGACCGTGTTGCCGTAGTGGTAGCGCATGACGACGGTCTCGATGCAGTTGCCGTCGGCCATCCGCAGCAGGTACTTCACGGTGCCGTCCTTGGCCTCCTGCCGCCGCTCGATGATGGGTGCGGCGATGTAAAATGCCTCCTCCAGCTTTGCCAGCAGGGCTTTGGGCTGGTCGGTCATGGCCGAAAAGTCGGTCACCAGCTTCTGGTGGACCCAGTGGAAGATCTGCTTCGCCCGGAAGCCGGGCTGGCCCATCGCTTTCAGCTCCGCTGTCAGCTGTTCCAGCGTCAGGGAGGATATACAGCGTTTCATCTCCATGAAAATCTCCTTTTGTCAGGAATCACGTTTCTGCATCGCGCAGAGGAAAAAGCCGTCCATGCCGGTGCGGGTGGGGACGGAAAGCGCACCCCAGTCCCCCACCGTCATCCCGGCCGGGAAGCGGACGTCCGGCGTCACCACCCGGAGCTCCGGGTGTCGGCCCACGAAGGCCCGCACCTGCTCTTCGTTCTCGGCAGGGTCGATGGTGCAGGTGGAGTAGACCAGACGCCCGCCCTCTTTCAGGTGGGCGGCGGCTGTATCCAGAATGGCCGACTGGGTGGCCAATAATTCATCGTGACGCGCTTTTTCGAGGGTCTTGTACCGGATGTCCGGCTTCTTGGCGAGGATGCCGAGGCCGCTGCAGGGGGCGTCCACCAAAATAGCATCCGCCATGGGCAGGTCGGCGTCCGGCTTGGTGCCGTCGGAGACCCGGGGCTCCACATGGGCAAACCCCATCCGCTCCACGGCCTTGCGGATGAGCCGGACGCGGTTCTCGCTGACGTCGCAGCTCACCAGCCGCCCTTCGTCCCCCATCTCCTCGATGAGGAGCAGGCTCTTGCCGCCGGGGGCGGCGCAGAGGTCGAGGACGGTATCGCCGGGCTTTGCCTCCACACAGAGGGCGGCAAGCTGGCTGGCCTGCCCCTCCACATGGAAATATCCGTCCCGGAAAAGCCCGCTCTCCGCCGGGCTCCCCTCGAAGCGGGCCAAGACGCTGCCCGGCACAAGGCCCGGGGCGGCGGTCTTCGCCCCCGAGGCCAGCAGCTTTTCGCAGAGGGCTTCCGGCGTCCCCTTCAGGGGGTTGGCCCGGAGGCTGGTCAGGCCGCCGTCGGCGGTGTGGGTCAGGATGTCCAGCGCCTCGTCGGGGTAGTGTTCGTGGAGGAAGGCCGCCACGTCCCGGCCCGCCGAGCCCAGCACCATCAGCCGCTCCACCTCGTCGGCGAAGAGGGCAGAGCCGAGGTCATAGCCGATGGCCCGGCGCAGCACGGCGTTCACGAGGCCGGAGGCGCTGGCTTTCCGGAAGGTGCGGGTCAGCTTGACGGCCTCATTGACCGCCGCCGAGGCCGGCACCTGCATATAGCGGGCCTGCGCCAGCGCGGCGCGGAGGATCTCCCGCACCTGCGGGTCGAGCTTTGCGAGGCCCTTGGGCAGAAACCGGCTCAGGATATAGTCCAGCGTCCCCTGATGCTCCAGCACGGTATAAAAAATCGCGCTGGCAAATGCTTTCTCGCGGCCTTCCAGCTTCTGGCGGCGCAGCTCTGCGTCGAGGATGAGGTTGGAAAAACCGTCCTGCTCCTGCCGCACCAGCGCCGCCACCGCCGCCGCGCGGGGGTTCGGGCCGCTCACAGGCTGTCCCCCGCCCTGAGGCGGAGACCGGCGGCGAAGGAGGTGCCGTCCATGGGCTTCTTGCCCTCCGGCACGACGTGCAGAAGCTGGACAGCGCCCTCACCGCAGGCCACGGTCAGGGGCTTGGTGGCGAGGACCGTGCCGGCGGCTTCGCCGTGGCTTTCCGCGACGCGGCACTCCGTCACCTTGAGCTTCCTGCCGCCCGCCGTCACGAACCATGCCCCGGGCCAGGGGTTCATGCCCCGCACCCAGTTGTGGATGTGGTCGGCGCTGTCGGTCAGCTGGAACTGGGCCATCTCCTTGCTCAGCATGGGGGCGGTGGAAGCGTTCTCGCGGGCCTGAGGCTCTGCCCTGAGCGTCCCGGCTGCGATGGCAGGCAGGGTCTCACAGAGCACCCGTGCGCCCACGGCAGCGACCCGGTCGAACAGCTGGCCGCTGGTCTCCTCGGGGTCGATTTTGATTCTCTCGCAGGCCAGCACGTCGCCGGTGTCGAGGCCCTCGTCCATCTGCATGATGGAGACGCCCGTCTCGGCGTCGCCGTTCAGCACCGCCCACTGCACGGGGGCGCTGCCCCGGTATTTCGGCAGCAGGGAGACGTGGAGGTTGATGCAGCCGTATTTCGGCGCTTCCAGCACCGAGCTGGGCAGGATGCAGCCGTAGGCCACCACCACGATGAGCTCAGGGGCCAGCGCGCGGATGTTCTCGTCCTCGCCGCCGTCCCGCAGGGTGCGGGGCTGAAAGACGGGGGTGCCGTGGGCCAGCGCCACCTCCTTCACCGGGGGTGCGGTGAGCACCTGCTTGCGGCCCACGGGCTTATCGCGCCGGGTGTAGACCGCGCAGATGTCGTGGCCCGCCTCATACAGGGCCTCGAGGCAGTCCGCCGCAATATCCGGCGTCCCCATGAACAGAATGCGCATCAGTCGTTCTCCTTCTTCTTGGCGGCAGCGGCGCGGCCCTCCTCGGTGTCCTCATAGAAGAACTCGCTGGACTCCATGATGGTGATGCCGTCCAGATGGTCGTTCTCGTGCTGGATGCAGCGGGCCAGCAGGTCCTCGGCTTCCAGCTCGAACCACTCGCCGTGGCGGTCCTGTGCGCGGACCTTGACGGCCACGGGGCGGGTCACGGCGCCGTTGTGGCCCGGGAAGGACAGGCAGCCCTCGTAGGCGGTCTCCTCGTCCTCAGACACGGCGAGGATCTCGGGGTTGACGAAGTCGATGAACTTGTACTCGTAGTTTTCGGGAATTTCTTCCGGGGCGTCGGTGGTGTCCCACACCACGAAGACGCGGCGCAGCATCCCCACCTGGGGGCCTGCGAGACCCACGCCGTCGGCGGCGATCATCGTCTCGCGCATATCGTCCAGCAGGGTAGCCAGACGGTCATCGAAGTTGGTCACGGGGCGGCAGACCTTGTTCAGGATGGGGTCGCCCTCTTTTACAATGTTGCGGATAGCCATGAAGTATACCTCCAAATAATCTTATCAAATATCACCGTCAGAATGCATATCCACCACCACGGTGGCCTTGCTGGGCAGCTTTTCCTGCTCGTAGAGGCCGAGGGTCTGGCGGACAAGGTCGCGGAAGCGTTTGTCGGCGCGGCACTTGATGGTGAGCTTGTAGCGGTAGTTCTCGTTGATCTTTTCGATGTTGCCGGGGGTGGGGCCAAGCACCCGGAGGGGCAGGTCCGGCTGCTGCGCGGCCTGACGGCCTAAGAGGGCCGAGAACCGGGCGGCGGCCCGGGCCACCTCAACTTCCTTCGGGCCGGAGAAGCCCACGACGCAGAGCCCGCAGAAGGGCGGGTAGAGGCCCAGCCTGCGGTAGGCGATCTCCTGCTCGAAGAAGGCGTCGTAGTCCTGGGCGGCGGCGAGGTTGAGGACGGGGTTGTCGGGGTCGGTGGTCTGGATGATGGCGAAGCCCGGGTCTTTCGCTCGGCCGGAGCGCCCCACCACCTGGGTGATGAGGCTGAACACCGTCTCGTAGGCCCGAAACCCCTGCGCAAAGAGCAGCGAGTCGATGCCGAGGACGCCCACGAGGGTCACGTCCTCGAAATCGAGGCCCTTGGCCACCATCTGGGTCCCCACCATGATGTCGTACTCATGCCGGGCGAACTTCGCCAGCAGCTTTTCGTGGGCGTCCTTGGCGGCGGTGGAGTCCTGGTCCATCCGCAGCACTCTTGCCTCCGGGAAGAGCTGGGCCAGCTCCTCCTCGGCCTTCTGGGTGCCGAAGCCCCGGTAGAGCAGCCTGCCGCCGCAGGCGGGGCAGGTCTTGGGGGGCGGGTCGAGCTGGGTGCCGCAGTAGTGGCAGAGCAGCTTGTGGCCCGCCTTGTGGTAGACCATGGGGACGCTGCACTTGGGGCATTTCAGCACCTCGCGGCAGTCGTCGCACTGGGCCATGGTCTGGTAGCCCCGGCGGTTGAGCAGCAAAATCGTCTGCTTCCCCGCGTCGAGGTTGCGCCGGATGGCGTCCTCCATCGCAAGGCTGATCTCCCTCGGGTTGCCCGAGGCCAGCTCTGCCCGCATATCCACGATCTGGACGGTGGGCAGCGGGTTGCCGCCGTAGCGCTGGGTGAGCCGGACGAGCTGGGTGCGGCCATTCTGGGCGGCGTAAAAGCTCTCGGTGCTGGGGGTGGCGCTGGCCAGAAGGAGCAGGGAGCCGTTCTCCGCCGCCCGCTGCCGGGCCACCTCGTGGGCGGCGTACCGGGGCGCGGACTCGGAGCGGTAGGTGTGCTCCTGCTCCTCGTCGATGATGACGAGGCCGATGTTCTCCAGCGGGGCAAAGACGGCGCTCCGTGTCCCCACCACGATGTCGGCACCGCCGTCCTGTATCATCTGCCATTGGAGCAGCCGCTCGGTGTGGTTGAGGGCCGAGTGCTGGACAGCCACCCGCCGCCCGAACCGGCTCTTGAGGCGGAGGATCATCTGAGGCGTCAGGCTGATCTCCGGCACCAGCACGAGGGCGCGGCGGCCCAGCGCCAGACACCGCTCGATGAGCTTTAAGAACACCAGCGTCTTGCCGCTGCCGGTGACGCCGTAGAGGAGCGCCGAGTGGGGGGCGGTGTCTTCGAGGCCGGGCAGCAGGGCGTCATAGGCCGCCTGCTGCTCTGCCGTCAGGGTGATGGGCTCGTTTTTCAGCGGGATAGACGAATACAGGTCGATGGATTTGTTCACCTTGCTGCATTCGACGACGCCCTTGGCGCAGAGGTTGTCCAGCACGGCTTTGGTGATGCCGTGGGCCTCCATCTCGTTCTGGGTGCGCTCTCCCCCGCTCAGCAGGGCCACCGCCGCCAGCTGCTTGGCCGTGGGGCGGGGCTTTTGCTGCAAGGACCCCACCAGCTTATAGCTGTTCTCGGTGTGGCGGGTGAGCTGCTTTTGGAGCACCGGCGTCACGCCGTCCGCCGCGAGGGCGGGCTTATACTGCGCCCCATAGGGGATGACCGCCTTGACGGCCTCGTAGTAGGTGCAGAAGGTGCGCTCCTTGAGGAAATGCACCAGCCGCAGCAGCTCCGGCGTCAGGCAGGCCGAGGCGGGGGCCACGTCGAAGAGGTACTTGAGCTTTGCGTGCTCCGGCTCTTCGTCGCAGGCCAGCACCACGCCCATCCGGGCCCTGCTCCCCCGCCCGAAGGGCACCAGCACCATGCTGCCGAGGCGGACGGCCTCCTGCTGGTCGGGCATGACGGCGTAGGTATAGAGTTTGTCGAAGTGGAAGGTCGCGTTGCTCACGGCAACGCCTACCGTTTTTGGCATTCGCGGCTCCTTGTTATCTGTCGAGGCCGGCCCGCTGGCGGATGATGCCGTAGAGCTTCTCGGCGCAGGCGTCCACCTCGTCGTTCACGAGGGTGAGGGTGAACTTCTCCTGCTCGGCCAGCTCCTTCTTTGCGGTGGCGAGGCGCTCGAGGATGCTGGCTTCCGTCTCGGTGCCGCGGCCCCGGAGGCGGCGTTCCAGCTCCTCCACGGAGGGCGGCAGCAGGAAGATGGTGGTAGCCCCCGGGAACATCCGGCGGATATTGGCCGCGCCGTGGACGTCGATGACCAGCACCACCAGCTTGCCCGCCTCGAGGCGCTTATCCACCTCTTCGCGGAGGGTGCCGTAGTAGTTGCCGTTGTAGAAGTTGTGCTCCACCACCTGATCGGTGTCGATGAGGTGCCGGAACTGCTCCCGGGTGCGGTAGTAGTAGTCCACCCCCTCCTGCTCGCCGGGGCGGGGCGCGCGGGTGGTGGCGGAGACGGTCTTTTCGATCTCGGGGTGGGCCTCGCGCAGGGCCTTGACCACACTATCCTTGCCGGTACCGGCGGCACCGGAGACGACAAACAGGTACTTTTCGTTTTCCATTTTTTACTGCTCCTCTGTCGGTTTTCCTTCCGGCTGGCCCGCAGCGCGGCTTGCCACTGTCTCAGGCGTCAGGGCCGAAAGGACTACATGGTCGGAGTCCATGATGAGCACGGCCCGGGTGCTGCGGCCATAGGACGCATCAATGAGCATCCCCCGCTCCCGCGCCTCCTTCACCAGACGCTTGACCGGCGCGGAGTCGGGGCTGACGACGGCCACCACCCGCCCTGCGCTGACCAGATTGCCAAAGCCGATGTTGATGAGCTTCATCTGAACTCCTCCGTACTGTTTTTATTCGAGGTTCTGGATCTGTTCGCGGATCTTCTCGATCTCCGCCTTCATGTCCACCACCGTGCGGGTGATGTCCAGGTCCTGACACTTGGAGCCGATGGTGTTGGTCTCACGGTTCAGCTCCTGAGTCAGGAAGTCCAGCTTGCGGCCCACCGGCTCGTCCAGCTCCAGAATGGAGCGGTACTGGGCGATGTGGCTGCGCAGACGGACGGTCTCCTCGTCCACGGCGGTCTTGTCGCCGAAGATGGCGGCTTCCGTCAGGACCCGGGCGTCGTCGATGCTGCGGTCCTCGAGGATGGTCCTGAGCTTCTCGTAGAGGCGGCTGGTGTAGGCTTCGACGCGGCCTGCGCTCAGGGTCTCCACCCTGCCCACCCGCTCCTCGAGGAAGCACAGGCGGCTCTCCACGTCGGCCTTCATCTTGGCGCCCTCGGCGGCGCGCATGGCGATGAAGTTGTCCAGCGCCTGAGCCGTCACGGCGGAGACGTCGGCCCAGAGCTGCTCCTCATCCACGTCGGCGTGGCGGGTGGCCAGCACGTCCGGGAAGCGGGTCAGCGTCGAGACGGTGACGTCGTTCTTGATGCAGAGCTTCTCCGAAAGGTTCCGCAGGGCCTTCTGGTAGCTGCGGGCCAGCTCCATGTTGACGGTCACCTCTGCGTCAGCGGCCTCCACGTTCTGGATGGTCATGCTCAGCTCGACCTTGCCGCGGGTGACCCGCTCGTTGAGCTGCTTTTTCAGGCGGCTGTCCATGTAGCTGCAGCTGCGGGGGATGCGGGACGAATACTCGAAATACCGGGAGTTGACGCTGCGCAGCTCGACCGTGATCTCGCGGCCATTCAATACAGCAGTCCCCCGGCCAAAACCGGTCATGCTCAGGATCATATGCTCCACGTTTCCTCTCTGTTGATGGGTGGATATGCGGACAAATTACGGTATATGTATCCGCGTTTGGGTATACAGGCCCATGTTACGATACATATGTTATTATTCTACTCTGATGACCGCTTTTTTGCAAGTCAGGAGCGCAAAAAATTGAGCTTTTCGTCCATGGTCAGGCTGTCCTTCGTACAACCTCTCAGTCTCACTTGGTTCGACAGCTCCCCTGGTAGGGGAGCCTCTGGCGAAACCGTTCACTTTGCGGGGACTGCCAAAGCCTCCCCTACTAGGGGAGGTGGCATCGCGTCAGCGATGACGGAGAGGTTGTACAGAGGGAAGCCTGCCCTCTGTAGCAAGGCCCACCCTTCTACGCCCTGTCGGGCCTCAGGCGTCCAGTGAAAAGTTACCCGGCCTGCCAATGGCTCCCCCTCTGGGGGAGCTGGCGAGCGAATGCGAGACTGAGAGGGCGCAGAAGTACGACTTATGACGAAAATATGAACAAAAACCCGAAAAAGCCCTACCGTTCCCAGTTCCGGTCTGCTATAATTTTCTATGCTTGTTACAAAAACCTGAAGTGAAGCAAAGGAGCCAGGAATATGATAAAAAGCGCTGAACTGGAAAATTCGGCATACGAGTTTGAGGCGAAAATGCCGCTGCGCCACGCTGTCCCGCTGGGCTTGCAGCATGTGTTCGCCATGTTCGTGGGCAACCTCACCCCGCTGCTCATCATCACCAGCGCCTGCGGCCTCGCGGGCGGTGAGTTCGCAGACCTGCAGGTGAGCCTGCTGCAGAACGCCATGTTCGTGGCGGGCATCGTCACGCTGGTGCAGCTGTACGGCCTCGGCCCCGTGGGCGGCAGGGTGCCGATCATCATGGGCACCAGCTCGGGCTTTCTGGGCGTGTTCAACAGCGTGGCTGCCACCATGGGCGGCGGCGTCACGGCCTACGGCGCCATGATGGGCGCATCCATTCTGGGCGGCCTGTTCGAGAGCGTGCTGGGCGTCTTTCTGAAGCCCCTGCGCAAGCTGTTCCCGCCGGTGGTCACCGGCACGGTCGTGCTGTCCATCGGCCTGTCCCTCATCTCCGTGGGCGTCAACTCCTTCGGCGGCGGCAACGCGGCCAAGGACTTCGGCTCGGTGGAGAACCTGCTGCTGGCCGTCTTCGTGCTGGTGGTCATCCTCCTCTTCAAGCACTGGACCGGGGGCTTCCTCAGCTCTTCCTCCATCCTCGTGGGCATCGTCGCGGGCTATCTGGCAGCCATCGTCATGGGCTTCGTCCTGCCCACCACCGGCGTCACCGCCGACGGCGTGGAGTTCACCAAAGCATGGGTGCTGAACTGGAACAAGGTCGCTGAGGCCAGCTGGTTCGCCATCCCCAAGCTGGTGCCGGTCCAGATCGTCTTCGACCTCCGCGCCATCCTGCCCGTCATGATCATGTTCATCGTCACCGCCGTGGAGACGGTGGGCGACATCTCCGGCGTCATGGAGGGCGGCATGGGCCGCGAGGCCACCGATAAGGAGCTGAGCGGCGGCATCATCTGCGACGGCCTCGGCTCCACCGTCGCCGCCTGCTTCGGCGTCCTGCCCAACACCTCCTTCAGCCAGAACGTGGGCCTCGTGGCCATGACCAAGGTGGTCAACCGGGGCGCACTGGCCACCGGCGCCGTCTTCCTGATGCTCTGCGGCCTCATCCCCAAGCTGGGCGCACTCATCTCCATCATGCCCCAGGCCGTTCTGGGCGGCGCTGCCGTCATGATGTTCTCCTCCATCGTGGTGTCGGGCATCCAGCTCATCACCAAGGAGAAGATGACGCCCCGCACCCTGACCATCGTCTCTGTGGCGCTGGGCGTGGGCTACGGCATGGGCGCAAACGCCAGCATCCTTGTCAACACCCCCCAGTTCGTCCAGCTCATCTGCGGTGAGAGCGGCATCGTGCCTGCTGCCTTCGTGGCCATCCTGCTCAACTGCCTGCTGCCCCGCGACGAGAAGTAAGCGTTGAAGCACTGCGGCCTCCCTGTCTTTGCAGGGAGGTCTTTTTGTGCTATAATCTCCCCAGTCTTATCAGGAAGAGGGAAGGAGGACTCTATGGAACCGCAAGCTGCCGCCCGCTATCGTCTTCTGGACGAGCTGCGGGGACTCGACCTCATCAGCATGATGCTCTACCACGGGATGTGGGACGTGGTGTTCCTCTTCGGCGTGGCCCAGAAGTGGTACACCGGACGCCCGGGCTTTGTGTGGCAGCAGAGCATCTGCTGGGTCTTTATCCTGCTTTCGGGCTTCTGCCTGCCGCTGGGGCATCATCCGTTCCGGCGGGGAGCCGTCGTCTTCGGGGCCGGGGCGCTGGTCACAGCCGTCACCCTGCTCTTTCTGCCCGAGGACGTGGTGTGGTTCGGGGTGCTGACTCTGCTGGGCTCCTCCATGCTCCTCACCGCCGCGCTGGACCCGCTGCTCCGCCGCGTCCCGCCCGCTGCGGGCGCGGCCCTCAGCGCCCTGCTGTTCTGGGTGACCTACCCCACGATGAACGGCTTCTGGAACCTGCCGGGCCGCCGTCTGGCCCTGCCGCAGGCCCTCTACGCCAGCTACACCACGGCCTACTTCGGCTTCATGCCCAAGAGCTTTTTCTCCACCGACTATTTCCCGCTGCTGCCCTGGCTGTTTCTGTTCTGGGCGGGGTACTTCCTCCACCACCTCGTGGGCCGCGAACGCCTCGCGCCGCTGCGCCGGTCGGTCTGCCCGCCGCTGGGCTGGATGGGCCGTCACTCGCTGGTGCTCTATCTGCTCCATCAGCCGGTCATCCTGGGGGTGCTGACGGCGGTGTTCCGGCTGGTGAGGGCGGGGTAAGGCTTCTGGAAAAGTTAGCCTCTGTGACCGCTTGACAAAGGGGCGGCGCTGTGGTATCCTATGGACAGTTAGAGAAATCTAACTAAAGAGATGCGTCTGAGCCTGCTTCCGACGCATTTTTATGGAGCAAAATGTTAGAAGCAGCTAACCCAATAAATCAAAAGTGAGGCTGAATATTATGAGCAAAGTAGCAATCGTATTCTGGAGCGCGACCGGCAACACCGAGACCATGGCAAACTGCATCGCGGAGGGTGCAGGCGCTGCCGCCACCATCGTCCCCTGCGCCGAGATGGACGCAGCAAAGCTGGGCGAGTATGACGTGGTGGCCTTCGGCTGCCCCGCCATGGGCGCTGAGCAGCTGGAGGAGAGCGAGTTCGAGCCGATGTTCGCGGGCCTCGAGGGCTCTCTGAACGGCAAGAAGGTGGCTCTGTTCGGCTCCTACGGCTGGGGCGACGGCCAGTGGATGCGCGACTGGTGCGAGCGCGTCAAAGAGGACGGCGCACAGCTGTTCAGCGACGAGGGCCTCATCTGCAACGAGACGCCCGACGACGACGCTCAGGCTGCCTGCCGCAAGCTGGGCGCTGATCTGGCCAACTGGTAAAAAATAACACCGGCCCATCCTGCATCATCCCGCGTCCTTGGGGCAACCTAGGGACAAAGAGGTGATGAATGAATGGAAAACACAGGTGTCCGCTGTGATGTCTGCGAGTGCCGCCACAACGTGGGGAGCAGCAAGTGTGACTTGCCCGAGATCACGGTGACGGAGCGCTGCACCTGCTCTTCTCAGCAGGTGGACATCCCGCACTACTGCCAGAGCTACGAGAAGAAGTAAGTTCTGCAAAATAAAAGACCTCTGCCCGACGGCCTTGCCGGGCAGGGGTCTTTTGTTGTCTGTATTTTAATGAAGGCTGACGCCGAAGGTGGGCAGGCTGCGCAGCAGGGTGCCGACGCCGTGCATCTCGTAGATGCCGAAGCCCAGAGCGCTGGCGGCTACGAGGTTTTCGGCCCGGTCGTCGATGAAGATGCACTCATCGGCCCGGAGACGGTACTTGTCCAGCAGGGCCTGATAGATGCGGGGGTCGGGCTTGTTGACCTTCACTTCGCAGGAGGCCACGCCGCCGTCGAAGAGGCCCTCGAAGTCCCGGCGCGTCAGCAGGTCCAGCACGTCCTCGGGGATGTTGCTCAGGTAGTAGACGCAGTAGCCGCGCTGCTTGAGCTGCTCCACCAGCGTCCGCATCCGGCGGCGGGGGCGGAGCATGCTCATCCAGTCGTCCAGCACGCCCTCCACCTCGAAGCCCCGGCCCACGGCTCTGGCCCGCTCGAGCATCCGCTCGTTGGCCTCCCGGCGGGTGATGCGGCCCGCGTCCAGCAGCCGCCATTCTCTGCTGCCGAAGGTCAGGTCGTAGACCTCCTCTTCCAGCCCCCGGTTCCCGAACAGGTCGATGAGGTACTTGTGGGGGTCGAAATCCACCATGACGCCGCCGAAGTCGAACACGATATTTTTATACATCGATGATACCTCTTTAAGAAAAGTTGGGATGTCCCTGCGCCCAGTATAGCACATCCGGGGCGGTATTTTCCAGCCCTTTTGCATGGTCCGGCCCGCCCCGGCATAGGATGGGACTGTAAGGGGGCGGGGGAGATGACCTTTCGGGAGCTGTGCAGCAAGGAAGTCGTCCAGCTGAAGGACGGGGCCTGCCTTGGCCGGGTGGACGATCTGGAGCTGGACGCCGACACGGCCCGCATCGGGAGTTTGCTTCTGCTGGGGCGGCCCCGGCTCTTCGGGCTGCTGGGCCGGGACGAGACCCTGACCATCCCCTGGGCCGACATCGAGCGGATCGGTCTGGACGCCATCCTCGTGCGGACGGACATCCCCGCCCCGCCGCCCTCCCACGGGGGACTGCTGGATAAATTGCATCAGTGGCTGAACGGATGAAAGATTTTCACCCGTTTTTTGTCCGTCAGGGCTGGATTTTGGAGGCGGGATGATTATAATAGAGGACTGGGGCGGAGTCTGCCGCCCCCAATAAGCTTCAAATAATACGAAAAACGCAGAAGTGAAAGGAACTTCTTTATGACACACCATCCGAGTGCTGCGTCCCTCCGGCTGCACGGGGCGCGGCTGCTGTTTCCGCCTGCGGCCACCCTTCTGTTCCTGCTGCTCACCGAGTACATCGCCCGCGGCGCCCTGAGCGGAGATACCTTTGTGCAGTACATCTTCCCCCACCCAGAAGCCTACCTGCTGGCGTGGGGGCTGCTCTTCCTCGTCTGGATGGCGGTGGACTGGCTCACCCGCTTCGCCCCGCTGGCCACCCTCCTGTCGGCCCTGCTGGGCTGTCTGCCCGCCACGGTGGATTTTTACACCCTGCAGCTCCGGGGCGAGCCCTTCCTCCCGTGGGACTTGATGCAGGTGTCCGAGGCCGCCGGTGTGGCCTCCGCGGCGGGCATCCACGTCCAGACGAGCATGGTCGTCTCCGGCGTCGTGGTGCTGGCTCTGACCGTCGGCTCCTTCTTCCTCTACCGGGGCCGTCAGAAGCTGCCCTGGGTGCGGCGTCTGGCGGGCTTTGCGGCCAGCACAGCGGCCGCCTGCGCCCTCATCTTCGGGGTGTTTTTGCAGCCTGCCGTCACCCAGTCGCTGGGCATCCTGCCCGACGCATGGATGCAGGACCGCTACTACCGCTATTACGGCGTCATCACCAGCTTCCTCACCAACCTGACGAATCTGAAGATCGACAAGCCCGAGGATTACTCGGAGGAGGCCGTCAACGCCATCCTCGACGACGTGGAGGCAGGGGAGAAGTACACCACCGGCCCGGCCTGGCCCGGCTCCTACGCCGCCCAGACCCCGGCAGACGAGCGGGTGAAGCAGCCCACCATCCTCTATGTGATGGACGAGTCCTACTGGGATGTCTCGGAGCTGGAGCAGTACGGCTTCCGGTTCGACACCGACGTCTCGGCCAACCTCCACGCCCTGCAGCAGACCAGCGCCTATGGCCGGGTCTACAGCCCCAGCTTCGGCGGCGGCACCTGTGACGTGGAGTTCGAGGCCCTGACGGGCTACTCGGTGTCCTATCTGCCCAGCGGCAGCAAGCCCTACCAGCAGCACGTGACGAGACCCATGTTCGCCCTGCCCAGCTACCTCAAGACCGAAGGGTATCAGACGGCGGCGGTCCACTGCTTCTGGGCCAGATACTGGAGCCGCGACACGGCCTACCCCAACCTCGGCCTCGACGACTTCATCAGCCTCGAGAAGATGCAGGGCGTCCAGAAGGTGCGCCGCCACTACTGGACCACCGGCCTCGTCACCGACGACTCCATGGCCGACCAGATCATCGGCCAGTACGAGACCATGAAGGCCCGGTCCGACGCCCCCGTCTTCCTCCACGCCGTCACCATGCAGAACCATACCAATTATAATAAGGATAACTACCCCGACGACCAGCGGGTGAAGGTCACCGAAGCCCCGGCGGGCCTCAAGGCCAGCACCGTGGGTGCGCTGGAGGACTTTGCCACCGGCATCCGGGACGCCGACGCCATGCTGGGCAGGCTGACGGACTACTTCTCGCAGGTGGACGAGCCGGTCATCCTCGTGTTCTGGGGCGACCACTACAACCCCATCGACTCGAACTACGACATCTACACCCGCAGCGGCTATGCCAGCGGCTCCAGCGCCGACCCCCGCCTCCATCAGACCACCCTGCTCATCTGGTCGAACTACTCCGACCGGGCGGTAGACCTCGGCACCATCGCCGCCTACGACATCTCGCCGGTGATGATGGAGCTGTTCGGCCTGCGTCAGCCCGCCTACTTCCAGTTCCTTGGCCGTCAGCTCCGGGCCGCCTACCGGGCCAACACCCGCGGCACCATTCTGGAGAAGGACGGCACCGCCTCGAACGAGCTGACCCCCCTGCAGCAGAAGTGGAGCGATGAGCACTGGCTGCTCCAGTACGACCTCATGTTCGGCAAAGGCTATGCCCTGAGCCGGATGGGGCTCGAGAGTATCGCCGAGGGCGCGGATTGACGAAAAGCTACGATTCTTTGAAAAAAGCAGGAAAACCCCTTGCAACGGCCAGAGGTTTGTGCTATTATTACTTAGCATTACACACGCATCACTATGCCCTTTTGTGCCCAAAAGGGTGGAGGGCAGTCTGCAACCGTCCGATACGGCGGCAGATCACGGTGTGCGGAGGCAAAACAAATTTTGGAGGTAATTTTACTATGGCAGTCGTTTCTATGAAGCAGCTTCTCGAGGCAGGCGTTCACTTTGGTCACCAGACCCGCCGCTGGAACCCCAAGATGGCGAAGTATATCTTCACCGAGCGCAACGGCATCTATATCATCGACCTGCAGAAGACCGTCAAGAAGCTGGACGAGGCTTACAACTACGTGAAGGAAGTTGCAGCTGAGGGCGGCGACATCCTGTTCGTCGGCACCAAGAAGCAGGCTCAGGAGTCCATCCGTGACGAGGCTCTGCGCTGCGGCATGCACTACGTCAACGCTCGCTGGCTGGGCGGTATGCTGACCAACTTCCGCACCATCCGCAAGCGCATCGACCGTATGGCTCAGCTGCAGAACATGAAGGACAACGGCACCTTCGAGCTGCTGCCCAAGAAGGAAGTGGCCAAGCTGGAGCTGGAGATGGAGAAGCTGGACAAGTACCTCGGCGGCGTCAAGAACATGAAGACCCTGCCCAAGGCCATGTTCATCGTTGACCCCCACAAGGAGCGCATCGCTGTTGCTGAGGCCCGCAAGCTGAACATCCCCATCGTGGCTATCGTTGATACCAACTGCAACCCCGACGAGATCGACTACGTCATCCCCGGCAACGACGACGCGATCCGCGCTGTCAAGCTGATCGCTGGCGCTATGGCTGACGCTGTGCTGGAAGGCAAGCAGGGCAACCAGGAGGCCGCTCCCGCTGAGGACGCAGCAAACGCCTGATTTCCCGAAATTCTCACAAACCAACAAATACTGTGTAAGGGAGAATACCAAAATGGCTATTTCTGCAAAGGACGTTATGGAACTGCGCAAGCAGACCGACTGCGGCATGATGGAGTGCAAGAAGGCTCTGACCGAGGCTGACGGCAACTTCGAGAAGGCGATCGAGATCCTGCGTGAGCGTGGTCTGGCTACCGCCGCCAAGAAGGCAAGCCGCGTGGCTGCCGAGGGCATGGTCTACGCTGATTACTGCCCCGAGTGCAAGGTGGGCGTCGTCATCGAGGTCAACGCTGAGACCGACTTCGTCGCCAAGAACGACAAGTTCGTTGCCTTCGTCAAGGAGGCCACCAAGGTCATCATGAAGCAGAACCCCGCTGATGTCGAGGCTCTGATGGCATGCAAGACCGAGAACGGCGAGACCGTCGATGAGGCTCTGAAGAACCTCATCCTGGTCATCAAGGAGAACATCAAGGTCCGCCGTTTCGTCCGTTACGAGGGCGTCTGCTCTGCATACGTCCACGGCGGCGGCACCCACGGCATCCTGGTCAACTTCGAGACCACCAACGGCATCGAGGCCAAGGACGAGTTCGCTGCATACGGCAAGGATGTTGCCATGCAGGTCGCAGCTGCCAACCCCAGCTACGTCGATGAGGCTGCTGTCCCCGCTGAGGTCGTCGCCAAGGAGAAGGAGATCCTCCTCGCTCAGATGGCCAACGACCCGAAGAACGCCAACAAGCCCGACGCTGTCAAGCAGAAGATGATCGAGGGCAAGATCAAGAAGTACTTCAAGGAGAACTGCCTGGTCGATCAGGAGTTCGTCAAGGACGGCGACATGACCGTTGGTCAGTACACTGCCAAGGTCGCAAAGGACCTGGGCGGCGACATCAAGGTCATCAAGTTCACCCACTTCGTCAAGGGCGAGGGCCTGGAGAAGCGTTCTGACGACTTCGCTGCTGAAGTCGCAAGCATGGTGAAGTAAGCCAGCTTCTACTGCTGAAGCAAACGAGAGCCGCAGTACCTGTAACAAGGTGCTGCGGCTCTTTTTGTTTGTATTTGCGCGGCAAATGTGCTATGATAAGGGCTATATAAAAGAGGGGAGAAGAAATCATGAAGATCGAACCCAGAACATTCACCCTGCCCAGCGGGGAAGTGCTGACGGTGCGCAGCTTGTGCGCTGAGGATGCAGAGGCGCTGAATGCATTCCGCTATGCGACCTACAGCGAGACCTATTTTATGGCCCGATACCCGGAGGAAGGGGTGAGTCTGGAAGCGATGGGGAATCGGCTTGCAGACTGCGGGGAAAGCCCTGTGAACTTTGAGGTAGGCGCCTTTGCCGGAGAAAAGCTGGTGGGGGAGTTTGGCGTTGCACAGGTGCGGCCGCACATCAAGTATCGCCATCGTGCCGTAATGGGCATCTCTGTCCGGAAAGAGTATTGGGGCTGCGGTCTGGGCAGCTATCTGATGCAGCTGGCCATTGACCAGACCCGCTCCAACGGCTTCGAACAGTTGGAGCTGGGGGTGTACAGCGATAACAGCCGCGCCATCCATCTCTATGAAAAGGTTGGGTTTGAGCGCTATGGCATCCAGCCCCGGGCCTTTAAGCTGAAGGACGGCACCTACCGGGATGAGATCATCATGGTGAAGATGCTGTAACCGGAAAAGAACATAATGAAACGCCGCTGACGGTTCAGAAGCCGTCAGCGGCGTTTTGCGCTTATTCAGTCAGCAGCGGTCAATGGATCAGGCCTTGGCCTCGCTGTTGTGCTCGGCCTTCTTGTAGGCGGAGAAGGAGTGGAACACGATGTTCAGGCCCAGAACGATCAGCAGCACAGCCAGGATGAGCTGCAGGCCGTTGGCGATGAACACAGCGCCCCAGGTGGTCTCACCGGCAGGGATGGTGACAGCAGCGGCATTGCTGATGGCCTTGACCATCGCCATGAGACGCTGCACCAGAGCGGTGAAGGTGACGCAGAGCATGATGATGAGCGGGGGGAAGAGCATCTTGTTGCTGCGGCCGGTGACCTTCAGGAAGACGCACAGGGTAGCGAGGACCAGAGCGCTCAGCAGCTGGTTTGCAGAACCGAACAGGGGCCAGATGTTGGCGTAGCCGATCTTGGTCAGGATGAAGCCGAACACCAGAGTGATGAAGGTGGAGAAGTAGACGTTGCAGAGCAGCTTGCGCCAGCCCTCAGCGTGCTCCATGTCGTCCACGCTGAACAGTTCCTGGAAGCTCATGCGGCCGATGCGGGCCACGGCATCCAGACTGGTCAGAGCCAGTGCGGAAACGCACATGGTCATAAAGACGGTAGCGGCATAAGCGGGGACACCGAACATCTCAAAGAAACCGGCAACGCCGCGGCTGAAGATCTGGAAGGGAGTACCGGCGGCGGGGGTGCCGTCAGCAGCGGCAGCAGCACCGGCGACGCAGAGAGCCAGAACAGCCAGCAGGCTCTCGAGGATCATGGCGCCATAGCCGACCTTCAGCATATCCTTCTCGTTCTTGACGGTCTTGGAGGAAGTGCCGGAAGAGACGAGGCCGTGGAAGCCGGAGACAGCACCGCAGGCCACGGTGACGAACAGGATGGGGAACATGGTACCCAGCTTCTCGTTGGTGAAGCCGGTGAAGACGGGCAGGTTCATGGTGGGATGAGCGACCAGAAGGCCGACCACAGCGCCGATGATCATGGCCACGAACATAAAGGTGGTCATGTGGTCACGGGGCTGCTTCAGCAGCCACATGGGCAGAACTGCAGCAAAGAAGATGTAGACGAAGGTGATGTAGCTCCATGCAGCCTTGCCCAGAATGAGGGGCAGGTTCGCACCGATGACGAAGGACAGCACGATGAAAACGATGCTGATGACGCTCTCTTTCCAGCCGGAGAAGTTGAACTTCTTCTGGATGAGGCCGAAGACGACAGCAAAGACCATGAACATGATGGAGACCATACCGGCAGCGCCGTTGGTCTGAGCAGTCTCCGCCAGAGCACCGTCGGCGCCGAAGGCGTTGAAGGTTCCGGCCACCATGTCAGCAAACGCTGCAATGACGATGCCGCAGAACAGCCAGCAGAACAGCAGGAACAGCTTGCGGCCGGTCTTGCCGATGTACTTCTCGATGAGCATGCCCATGCTCTTGCCGTCGTTCTTGACGGAAGCGTACAGAGCGCCGAAGTCGGTGACAGCGCCGAAGAAGATGCCGCCCAGCAGCACCCACAGCAGGACGGGCAGCCAGCCGAAAGCAGCAGCCTGGATGGCACCGGTGACAGGGCCTGCACCGGCGATGGAGCTGAACTGGTGTGCAAAGACGGTCCAGCCGTTGGTGGGGACATAGTCACGGCCATCCTCGTGGACGACTGCGGGGGTCTTGGCAGTGGGGTCGATGCCCCACTTGTTGGCCAGCCAGCGGCCGTACAGCGTATAAGCGCCGAACAGACACACGGCTGCGATCAAAACGATGACCAGCGTATTCATTTCTTTATACCTCTTTCCTTTCTTTCACACCGGCAACCGGCAATGTGCCAGACAGAGCGTCTGTACCCAAAAGCAGGGCAGGCGAAACGGCCCGGAGGGGTGAAAAAAGCCTCCGTCCTCATGAAAGATAGAGACACAAAAATGTATCCCATCTTCCTCGAAGACGAAGGCCAAACGGTGCATCTGCACCGGTCGTTCTCCGCGGTACCACTTCGTTTGCTGCTTTCGGGAGCAGCCGCTTGCGCGTACAGGCGTTCCTGCCGCCGATACGCCGCCCTGTAACGTGGGCTGAACGGCCATGCACTACTGCCGCAAGCGGGTTCGCACAGGCTGCTCGCAGGTGAGGGCTGATCGCACTGTGCTGCCGTCTTGCACCGGAATGGCGGCTCTCTGAGCGCAGGGAATGCGAAAAGTCATGTCCTGTTCATTGCATTTGCCGAATGATTGTGTATACTTTAGTCCTGATTTCATAACTTGTCAATATATTTTGGGCAAGTTAGGAGACTGTGCCATTTTTGCGGGGGAGAAACTAAGAAAATTTAGGCGATTTTTGTTCAGATGTGAGATGAATAAAACTGAACACATCCACAGGTGAAATCTGCTAAACCCCCGGAAAGAAAGACCGAACACTTGACTTTTGCACTTTCAAGTGCTAAAGTAACAGGGTAACAGAAAGACCCGTGCCGCACCCCGCGGCACTTTGCCCTAAAGGAGGCAGCTATGGCGGACAAGAACCCCAGAAGAAACCCCACCACCGACGCACTGTTCGACGCGATCCTGAGTCTTGAGACGAGGGAGGAGTGCTACAACTTCTTCGAAGACCTCTGCACGGTCAAGGAGATCTCCGATATGGCCCAGCGTCTGGAAGCGGCCAAACTCCTGCTCGGCGGCAGCACCTACGACCAGATCGTAAAGGCGGTGGAGATCAGCACCGCCACCATCAGCCGCATCAACCGCTGCATCCAGTACGGCTCCGGCGGCTACCGCGACACCATCGAGAAGGTACAGAAGAGCGCAAAGCCGGAGTGACATCCGGGCGGCGAGGCACATAGGATGGACTGCGCCCGATCCCTATTATAGAAAGGAAGGTCCTTCTTATGGCTGATACCACCAACTGCACCCCCTGCGTTTCCTGCGGCTGCCCCGCGCTGCCGAGAGTTTCCCTCGACCAGGCCGTCGTCGACCTGATGGAGAGCATCGCTCTGCAGGAGTCGGCCCTGAGCCACATCCTCTGCGCCGAGAGCCAGAAGATGAAAGCCGCCCTCAGCATGGAGGAGCTGGACCTGTGCAAGCTGCTGGAAGTCAACGACTCTGCCACCAACATGGTCCACGCCGTGGCGAACCTTGAGCTGGTTCTGAAAGAGAAGCTGGAATTCATCGCCAACAACCTCTACTACCCCTCGACGGGGAACTGCGCCGCCACCGAGAGCTGATGTCAAAATGCGACTGCCCGCCCGCAATGGGTGGGCGGTTTTTGCTTTCCGGGGCGGGGCTGCCTAAAAATATGTATAAAAGTCGGAAAAGTGTTTTGTTGGAATTGCTGAATATCGAAATCTGTGCTATACTATATAATGTTTATCCAAAGAGAAAGGGGAACCTGACCTTGCTGCACTACGATGCGATCCTGTTTGACGTGGACGGTACGCTCATCGATTCCGCCCCCGGCATTCTCAATACACTGGAAGAGGTTTTCAGCTCCATGGGCGTTGACGTCGCCCGGAGCGACCTTGGCCGCTACATCGGCCCGCCCCTCCGCAAGAGCTTCGGCGAGCATTTCTCCGACCCTGCAAAAATCGAGGAGGCCATGAAGCGCTACCGCGTGAGCTACGCCGCCAAGGGCTGCCACGAGGGCGATGTCTACCCCGGCGTGGTGGAGATGCTGGGCCGTCTCAAGGCTGCGGGCCTGACCCTCTGCACGGCCACCTGCAAGCCCACCGACGTTGTGAGGCCCATCCTCGAGGAGCAGGGCCTTGCGCCTTACTTCTCCTTCGTGGGCGGCGCGTCCATGGATGAGAGCCGCGACAACAAGACCGACGTCATCCGCCACGTCCTCGCCCAGCCCGTCATGCAGGGCAAGCGGGTGCTGATGGTGGGCGACCGCCGGGACGATATGCAGGGCGCTGTGAACTGCGGCCTGGACGCCGCCGCCGTGCTCTACGGCTACGGCGGCAGGGAAGAGGTCGCCCCCTTTGCGCCGGCCTTTATGGCCGCCGACTGCAAAGAGCTGACGGACTGGGCTCTCCGCCCGGTGGACGAGCCTTTCCATTCCTGAAACGAGAGGGACTGAATCTATGAGTCAAAAAAGACAACAACAAAACGAAACCATGACTCCCATGCAGCATCGGGCCGTTCTGGTCTGCGTCCTCTGCGTGCTGGCGGTGCTGCTGACCTTCGGCATCACCACCACCCTCCTCAAAAAGGAGGAGTCTGCCCCCTCCGTCCCGGAGTCCGTGGCAGACCCCACCCCCGGCAAAGACCTGTCGGGCCACTACCAGATCGACAACACCTCCGCCGCTCTGCTGACGGAGACCGCCGACGCCGGCACGGACTATCTGAACAACACCCTCTTTCTGGGCGACTCCAACACCGTCCGCCTCTATAACAACGGCCTCATCTCCCTGCAGCAGTTCTGCGCCAAAGAGGGCATCGGCACTCAGGTGGCGCTCAGCGAGGGCATCGTTACCTTTAAGAAGGATCCCAACCACTACACCATCCCTCAGGCGGTGGCCATGATGAAGCCCCGCCGTGTGGTCATGACCTTCGGCACCAACGACACCGGGATGGAAGTCCCGGACTTCATCGCCCACTACACGGCCCTCATTCAGGCCATCCAGCAGAGCTATCCCTACACCGACATCATCGTCAACACGGTGCCGCCGGTCCCGGCTGACCACTCCAACTACCCTCACATGGATCAGGCTAAGATCGACGACTTCAACATGGCCCTTCTGGCTCTCTGCGAGCAGCTGGGCGTCCGCTTCCTCAACTCCGCCGAGGCCCTCAAGGGCAGCGACGGCTACGGCATCGCGGACTACTACACCAGCGGCGACATCCACCTCAAGAGCGCCGGCCTCAAGGCAGTGCTGAACTATCTCCGCACCCACGCCCTGCAGACCGAGGACCGCCGCCCCGACACCAACAACATCCCCACCCGCACCATGGAGTATGTCTCCAACCCCAGCTCCGCCGTGGCCGCTCCCAGCTCGGAGGCTGTCAGCTCCAGCGAGAGTCAGGCCGAGAGCGCCGGCAGCTCGGAGAGCTCTTCCAGCGAGAGCACCAGCGAGAACAAAAAGTTCGAGGCCCGCTACCGTGTGGACAAGAACGGCGGCGGCACTCTGAGCGTCGGCAATGACACCGGCAACAGCTCTGTGACCTACACCGTCACCGACCCCGATAGATCCATCACCGTGACCGCTGTCCCGGCGGAGGGCCACGTCTTCGTCAAGTGGAGCGACGGCCTCACCAGCAAGACCCGCACCGACACCGGCTTCAAGCAGAATCTGGACGTCACGGCAGTCTTCGGCACGGCCTCCGTCCAGATCACCAGCGAGGGCAAGGGCGCTGTGGGCAGCTCCTACACCTTCAAGGCCGCCTTGAGCGGCAAGTACGCCAAGACCGAGAACCTGCGCTGGTACGCCAACGGTCAGGAGGTCCCGCAGGCCGCCGGCAAGTCCAGCATCACGGTGGTGGTGGACAGCTCCATGGCCAACGCTTCTTATAAGATCCACGCCGTCGTCACCTACAACGACTGCAAGGTGAGCAGCAACACCCTGACCATCACCATCGGCAGCGGTGTGACCAGCGAGTCCGGCTCCACCAGCAGTTCGTCCTCGTCCCATGCCGGTTCTTCCGGCAGTACATCCTCTTCCTCTGCAAGCTCGGGCAGCTCTTCGAGCAGCACCGGCAGTTCGTCGCCGGCATCGTCCGGTACGTCGTCTGCCAGCTCCAAGGCAGAGCCGGAGTCCGAAAGCAAGGCCGAGTCCAAGGCTGAGTCTAAGGCAGAATCCAAGACTGAGAGCAAAGCTGAGTCTAAGGCAGAGAGCAAGTCCGAAGTCCCTGCCAGCAAGGAAGCCGAAGGCAAGGCAGAATGACGCCCCGCACCTTCCTCTGCAAAGCCGCATAGGCTGAGCCGAGAGGAGGCGAGCGGATGTTCCGTGAAGAAATGCAAGTCCTCGGCCTGCCCGGCGCAGAAGATGTGACCGACGGCAGCGTGGACTACTACGACATGGATTGGGAAAACGTCGAGAACGGCGTGACGGAGGAGCAGATGGCAAAGTGCATCGCAAAAGCGTGCGCCTGCACGCCGCGCTGTAAGTGCAGCGGGAATCTGCCGGACCAGTCCGACGAGGAAGCCTATGAAATGACGTTGGAAGGATAAAAATACGAGAAGCCAGCTCTGCCGGGCGGGGCTGGCTTCTCGCTGTTCTCAAACCGCACCCCAGCCGCGCCCGCTCAAGGCGGCAGGCGGCTCGAAACATGATAGAGAAGGGAAAGAAAGATGGCAAAATATTATTGCATCCTCTTCGATGCAGACAATACGCTTCTGGACTTTGACGCCGCCGAGAACAAGGCGCTGGCTGAGACGCTGGTGGAATACGGCATCGAGCCGGATGCCGGGACGGTGCAGACCTACCGGGACATCAACTCGGAGCTCTGGCGTCAGCTGGAAAAGGGCCAGATACGCCGCGACAAGCTGATGGGGGAGCGCTTCACCCGCTTCCTCAAGGCCATCAACGCAGCCGGTGACGGCGTGGAGATGAACCGCTGCTACCTCGACCACCTGTCCTCCCACCCCGACCTGATGACCCCCAATGTGCCGGACGTCCTCGGGGAGCTTTCCGAGGTGGCGACGCTGGCCGTCGTGACCAACGGCTTCCAGAAGGTGCAGAGCCGCCGGGTGGCAGAATCCGGCATCGGGGCCTACCTTGAGGACGTCTTCGTCTCCGAGAAGCTGGACAGCGAGAAGCCCAGCCGCCGCATCTTCGACTCCGCCCTCCGCGCTCTGGGCGTGGAGAACCGGGAGCACGTCCTGGTGGTGGGCGACAGCCTCACCAGCGACATTCAGGGCGGCGTGAACGCGGGCCTCGACACCTGCTGGTTCAACCCCGGCCACGCCGAGAACCCGGGCAAGGTGAGCCCCACCTACGAGATCGCCTCGCTGGAAGAGCTCTACCCGCTGGTGATGGAGCCGGAAGAGCTGGCGAACCTCGGCCTCAAGCACCGCCGTCATCAGCTGTAACGGCGGGAATCTCCCCATCCACCCTACTGGAAAAGAACACGGAAGAACGATATGCTGATTCATTTGGAAAAACTCGGAAAGAGCTTTGGCGAGAAAGTCGTCCTGCACGACGTGAGCGCCAGCGTGGAAAAAGAAGACCGCATCGGCATCGTGGGCCAGAACGGCGCGGGCAAGACGACCCTGCTCAAGATCCTGACCGGCGTCTACACCGACTATGACGGCGAGTTCAGCGTGACCCACGGCGTGACGCTGGGCTATCTGGAGCAGAACGCAAAGCTCGATGTCACGCTGGATATTTACGGGGAGATGCGCTCCTCCTTCGCCCCTGTGCTGGACGCCATGGCCCGGATGCAGATTTTGGAAAAGAGGATGGCGGCCTCTCCCGACGACGCCGCCCTTCTCGAAACGCACGACGAACTGCAGAACATCATCGACGCCGCCGACGGCTACAACATGGACGTCAACATCAAGAAGGTGCTGTCCGGCATGGGCTTTGCGCAGGATACCTGGGGCAAGAATGTGGGGGTCCTCTCCGGCGGTGAGCTGACCCGTCTCCGTCTGGCCAAGCTCCTCCTCGAGAAGCCGGACGTCCTCATTCTGGACGAGCCCACCAACCATCTGGACTTCGCCACCATGGAGTGGCTGGAAAACTACCTCAAGGGCTACTCCGGTGCCGTTCTGGTGGTCAGCCACGACCGCTATTTCCTCGACAACGTCTGTACCAGGATCTGGGAAGTCTCCTTCCAGACCATGACCACCTATAAGGGCAACTTCTCGGCCTATCTGCCCCAGAAGGAAGCCGCCGACGCCCTGCGCCAGAAGCAGCACGACGCCGACGTGGCGCTGGCCGAAAAATTACAGGACTACATCGACCGCAACCTCGTCCGCGCCTCCACCACCAGGATGGCCCAGAGCCGCCGCAGGCAGCTGGAAAAGCTGGAGATCACCGAGGCCCCTCAGGACGAGACCAACCAGCTCAAGTTCCGCTTCGAATACGACGTGGAGCCGTGGAATGAGCTGGTGCTGCTCAAGAACCTGACCATCAAGATCGGCGACCGCACCCTGCTGGAGCCCTTCACCTATACGGTCTGCCGCGGCCAGCGGCTCATCATCGCCGGCCCCAACGGCGCAGGCAAATCCACCCTGATGCAGGTGCTGGACGGCAAGCGCCGCCCCTCCGGCGGCATGGTCCGCCTTGGCACCGGCGCACGGCCCAGCATCTTCGCCCAGCAGCAAAACCGCATCGGCGCGGGCCGCGTCATCGACGTCATCTGGAACAAGTATCCCCGGATGACCGAGCTGGAGGTCCGCAGCCATCTGGCAAAGCTGGGCTTCCGGGGCGAGACGGTCTTCAAGCCCTGCGAGGCCCTGTCCGGCGGCGAGCTGGCCCGACTGCGCTTTGCAGAGATCGTGCTGGAACGCCCAAACCTGCTGTTCCTGGACGAGCCGACCAACCATCTGGACATCTACACCCGCGAGAACCTGACCGAGGCGCTGATGGCCTACACCGGCACGCTGCTCCTCGTCACCCATGACCGCCACCTGATGAACAGTCTGGCCTGCCCCATCCTCTACCTCGAGGACGGCAAGGCGGTCATCTACCCCAGCTATGACGCCCTGATGGGCCGCGCCGCTCCCGCCCCCGTGGCCGAGAAGAGCAGCGAACCCGCCAAGGCGGGCTACGGCAAAGAGCAGCGCCGCCGCCGGGCCGAGCTGCGCGCCAAGATCAAAGCCTGCGAGGACGAGATGGAAGCCTGCGGCGCCCGCGAGGTGGAGCTGGAAAACGAGATAAACTCGCCGGAGGTCTACAACGATCCCCAGCTTTTGCGGGAAAAGAGCGACGAGCTCAGCGACCTGCGCTTCCATCAGGACGAGCTTTTCGCCGCGTGGGAGGCCGCCGTCGAGGAGCAGGAGCAGTACGAGCAGGCCGCCGGCGGCGAAGAATAAACGATGCAGCAAAGGGGGAGAGCCGATGGCAAACCGAAACCATGACCCGAAGAAAACACACGAGATCGCACTTTCCGGCCTGCTGTTCGCGCTGGCGATGGCACTTTCCTTCATCGAAGGCACACTGGTCATCCCGGGCCTTGCGCCGGGCATGAAGCTGGGCCTTGCGAACATCGTGGTGATGTATGCACTGTTCTTCATGGGGGCGCGGCAGGCGCTCTATCTCGACCTGCTCAAGGCGCTGTTCGTCTTCCTCGTCTCCGGCTGGACGGCAGGCTTCCTCTCGCTCTGCGGCGGGCTGCTGTCCCTGCTGGTGATGTGGGTGCTCTACTATAAGCTCCCGTTCCGGCCCACATGGTTCATCCTGTCGGTCTGCGGCGCACTGTCCCACAACATCGGCCAGCTGCTTGGCGCGGGGCTCATCCTGTCCTCGGCCATGTCGCTGTACTATGCGCCGGTGATGCTGGTGCTGGGCCTCGTCATGGGCGCCCTCACGTCCCTGACCCTCCGGGCCATCCTGCCCGCACTGGGCAGACTGGGCTATAACACCCGGGAAAAGCGCTGAGCAGTTGCATCTGCAAACATTTTTCGCTATAATAAAATGATAGATTTGATATGACCCTACAAAAAAGCCGCCCTTATGGATGACTCGCATCCGAGGGACGGCCGGGAGGTTTTGTACTATGTCTGAAAAAGTTACGGTCAAGGTGGAGCGGAGCGTCCTCCACCTTCCGGCCATCGCCCTGCGCGGGCTGGTGGTCTTCCCCAACAATCTGCTCCACTTCGAGGTGGGCCGCGAGAAGAGCATCGCCGCCGTGGAGTGGGCCGTCAGCAACAACTCTGACGTCTTCCTCGTGGCACAGAAAGAGATGAAGGTCGAGGACCCCAAGGCCGCCGACCTCTATACTTACGGCGTCGTGGCCGAGGTCAAGCAGGTGATGCGGGTGTCGGACGACCTCGTCCGCATCCTGGTCGAAGGCAAATACCGCGCCAGACTCTCCGAGATGGAGGACGACGGCAGCTTCCTGCTGGCCACCGTCCGCCCGGCCCCGGTCAGGATGGCGAAGCCCGAGGAGCTGCCGGAGGCGGACGTCCTCGTCCGCAACGTCAAAAAGAGCTTTGACGACCTGCTGGCTCTGAACCCCCACATCGGCAAGGACGTGGTGTTTGCCATCACCACCAGCACCGACGCCGCCTTCCTGTCCGAGTACATCCCGGCCAACCTCCTGTTCCGCTTCGAGGATAAGCAGGCCATTCTGGACGAAGGCACCCTGATGGGCCGCCTGCATCTGCTCATCGAGAAGATGCACCGGGAGCGCCGGATGCTCGAGATCGATAAGGAGATCGCCCAGAAGGTAGACGAGGCGATGGACAAGAACCAGCGCGACTACTACCTCCACGAGCAGCTCCACATGATCAGCGAGGAGCTGGGCGAGGACGACGATACCACCGCCGAGACCGAGGAGTACCGCCGGAAGATCACGGCCCTCCATCTGGACGAGGACCGGGAAAAGAAGCTTCTCAAAGAGGTGGACCGCCTCTCCAGGATGCAGAGCAGCAATCAGGAAGGCACGGTCATCCGCACCTATCTGGACACCTGCCTCGACCTGCCCTGGAACACCTTCACCGAGGACGATCTGGACATCGCCAAGGCCCAGCGGGTGCTGGACCGGGACCACTACGGCCTGAAGAAGGTCAAGGACCGCATCCTCGAGGTGCTGGCCGTCCGCAAGCTGGCCCCCGACGTGAAGGGCCAGATCATCTGCCTCGTCGGCCCTCCGGGTGTCGGCAAGACCAGCATCGCCCGCTCCATCGCCGAGAGCCTGAACCGCAAGTATGTCCGCATCAGCCTCGGCGGCGTGCGGGATGAGGCCGAGATCCGCGGCCACCGCCGCACCTACATCGGCGCGATGCCCGGCAAGATCATCAACGCCATGATTTCTGCCAAAAGCGCGAACCCCCTGATGCTTCTGGACGAGATCGACAAGCTGGCAGGCGACTTCCGGGGCGACCCGGCGGCCGCTCTGCTGGAAGCCCTCGACCCCGAGCAGAACAGCACCTTCAACGACCATTTCATCGATATGCCGTTTGATTTGAGCCATGTGCTCTTCATCACCACGGCCAACGACCTCAGCGCCATCCCCGGCCCGCTGCGCGACCGCATGGACGTCATCGAGCTGCCCAGCTACACCCGGGTGGAAAAGTACAACATTGCCCGGAAGCATCTGGTTCCCAAGCAGCTGGATGCCTGCGGCCTGACCGGCAAGGTCACCTTCTCCCAGAGCGCCCTCTACGGCATCATCGACGGCTACACCCGCGAGGCCGGCGTCCGCAATCTGGAGCGCACCATCACCAGCGTCCTGCGCAAGTGCGCCCGGAAGATCGCTTCCGGCGAGGCGGAGAATGTCTCCGTCACCGGCACCGGCCTCGAAAAGCTGCTGGGACCCCGGATGGTCAAGCCCGAGTTCCTCAACCGCACCAACGCCATCGGCATCGCCAACGGTCTGGCATGGACCAGCATCGGCGGCGAGACCCTGCCCATCGAGGTGCAGGTCATCGACAACGGCAGCGGCAAGATCACCGTCACCGGTTCTCTGGGCGACGTGATGAAGGAGAGCGCCCAGCTGGCCATCACCTATGCCCGCGTCCATGCGGCAGAGTACGGCATCGACTCCGAGCGCCTCAAGAAGTGCGACCTGCACATCCACGCCCCGGAGGGCGCGGTCCCCAAGGACGGCCCCTCTGCCGGCGTCACCCTGACCACGGCCCTCATCTCCTGCCTGTCCGGCATCCCGGTGCGGGGCGATGTGGCCATGACCGGCGAGATCACCCTCCACGGCAATGTGCTGCCCATCGGCGGCCTCCGCGAGAAGAGCATGGCCGCTTACCGCGAGGGGATGAAGACTGTCCTCATCCCGAAGGACAACCTGTCCGATCTGTACGAGGTGGACGACGAGGTCAAGAAGAACATCGAGTTCCTGCCCATGTCCAACCTGTCGCAGGTCCTCGCCGCAGCCCTCCTCAAGCCCAAGACGGTGTCTGCGGGCCACCCCCGCACCAGGAAGGTAAAGCCCGCTGAGGCTGCGGCCCTGCCGCAGACGGCGGAAAAGCCGCAGCCGGGCGCGGTCTGCTGAGACGAAAGGAGCGAAGCTATGAACTATAACAAAGCGGATTTCATTGCAAGCTACGGCATTTCCAGCCAGCTGCCCGAGAGCGACCGCCCGGAGCTGAGCTTCTCCGGCCGCTCCAACGTGGGCAAATCCAGCCTCATCAACAAGCTCTGCAACCGCAAGAATCTCGCCCGCGTGTCCAGCACGCCGGGCAAGACGGCTACCATCAACTTCTACGCGGTGGATGACTGCTACTTCGTGGACCTGCCCGGCTACGGCTATGCCAAGGTGAGCAACGCCGACCGTGAGCGCTGGGACGACCTCATCAACAGCTACTTCGAGGCTCAGCGCCGCCACACCCTGCTGGTCCAGCTCATCGACTGCCGTCACGCCCCCAGCGCCGACGACATCCAGATGCTGCATTATCTCCACTACCACAACATTCCCTTCGTCGTGGCCCTGACCAAGGCCGACAAGCTCAAGAAGAGCCAGCTGGCCCAGACGCAGGAGGAATTCGAAACGCTCTGCCTGCCCTACGGCTGCCAGAAGGTGGTGCTGACCAGCGGCGAGAGCGGCTGCGGCATCCCGGAGCTGCAGGCTGTGCTGAACGCAGCCGTCGCCGCCGAGTACGAGGCAAACGCAGAGGACGCGGAGTAACGCAATGGCTTACAACGAATTTGCTTATTTTTACGATGAGTTCAACGGCGAGGCCGACTACGAGGCCCTGTATGCCCACATCAAAAAAGAGCTGGAAGCCCACGGCATCCAGGACGGCATCCTCGCAGACCTGGGCTGCGGGACAGGAGAGCTGACCCTGATGCTCACCCAGGCGGGCTACGATATGATCGGCATCGACCAGTCGGAGGAGATGCTCTGCGTCGTCCGGGACAAGGCTGAGCAGCTGGGCCTTTCCGGCGGCCTGCTTCTTTTGCGGCAGGACCTGCTCAAGCTGGACCTCTACGGCACCATCCGGGGTGCGGTGTCCACCTTCGACACCTTCAACCACATCCCGGACCTGGACAAAGCCATCGCCAACGCCGGTTTCTTTATGGAAAAAGGCGGTGTGCTCCTGTTCGATATGAACACGCCCTATAAGCACCGGAACGTGCTGGGCGAAAACGTCTTTACGTTTGAAGAAGAGGACGCCTCCTGCGTCTGGCGCAACCATTACAGCGCCGCCGACCGCCGGGTGGAGATCCGCGTGGACATCGACTACCGCGAGACGGGGGAGCACTTCCACGAGCAGTTCTGCGAGTACACCTACGACCTCGACACCATCCGCGCCGCTCTGGAAAAGCACGGTTTTGCGCTGGAAAGTGTCTGCGACGGCGAGAGCTTTGGCCCTCTGACCGACGAGAGCGAGCGTTATTTCTTCTGCGCAGTCAAACAGTATACCCAACTGGAGGAACAATAATATGTCGAATCTTATCCGCGGCATTTCTGAAAACGGCGGTGTCGTGTTCTGCGGCGTGGACTCCACTGAGATCGTCCGCACGGCAGAAAAGCTGCATACCACCAGCGCCACCTGCAGCGCAGCCCTTGGCCGTCTGCTCACCGGTGTCTCCCTGATGGGCGCGATGCTCAAGGATGATGGCGACTCCATCACCCTGCGCGTGTCCGGCGGCGGCCCGGCCGGCGTCGTCATCGCCTGCACCGACGCACACGGCAGCGTCAAGGGCTGCATCGACCACCCGCTGGTCGAGCTTCCCGCAAAGGAAAACGGCCATCTGGATGTGGGCGGCGCAGTCGGCAAAGACGGCGTTCTGACCGTCATCCGGGACAACAAGCTCCAGAAGGAGCCGACGGTGGGTCAGGTGCCGCTGGTGTCCGGTGAGATCGCCGAGGACATCACCAGCTACTACGCCTACAGCGAGCAGATCCCCACCGTGTGTGCGCTGGGCGTTCTGGTGGACAAGGACCTGTCCATCGCCTGCGCCGGCGGCTATCTGCTGCAGCTCCTGCCGGGCGCGACCGATGCCGAGATCACCCGTCTGGAGCAGAACATCGCCGCCATGCCTTCCGTCACCGAGCTGCTCCGGGCAGGGAAGACCCCACAGGATATGATGGAGCTGGCAATGGCGGGCTTCGACCCGCAGGTCCTCGATACCCGCGAGGTGAAGTATCGGTGCGACTGCAGCAAGGAGCGCACGAAGGATATGCTCCTCAGCCTTGGCCGCAAAGAGCTGGTAAAGCTCCGGGACGAAGACCCGAAGTGTGAGGTGGTCTGCCACTTCTGCCACACGAAGTATGAGTTCGACCTGAACGAGCTTCTGGCCGAGACGACCCCGGAAGAGAAGTAATAAAAATCCATAATCATAGAACGCCGCATGGCCGGAGCAGAGGTGCTCGGGGCTGTGAGGCGTTTTCATTTGCAGATGTCGGCGGTGATGGTGTAGACGACCCGGTAGTGGAGGGTGTTTTCTTCGACGGAGACGTCCTCTTTGCGGGCCAGAAGCTCAAAATCAGGCCAATTTTGCTGTAAAGCTTGTTTACTTTGCAGCCTTGCAAGGGCCAGAGCCTGCTCTTCGGTCCGCTCCAAATCGGTGGAAGCTTTGTAATAATATGTCGTTTCTTCGACAAAAACAGGAATGGGAAGCCCGAAGGCTTCCGGCTGGTAGTGCCGGACGACGGCTTCGGCCTCTGCCTTGCCCGGAGCAGGATGCAGGGAGGGCAGAGCGATAGCATGGCCGTCCCAGAAGAGCGTCCGATGCACGGCCTGCTGCCCTGTGAGCTGCTCGATGGGCAGCATCAGGGCAGTATCCTGCTCGTTTTCCCACTCGAACTGCGCCCGGACGCTGCCCGCCGCAGGCTGAAAGATGAGCGTTCCGTCCCGTTCGGCGCGGGCTGTCCCGATGAGGCCCTGACCGGCTTCTACGGCCTGGCCGGGGACGACGAGCATCGTCCCGCTGACGAGGTTGGTGTGAACGACCGTGCCGGACACCCTGGCCCGGAGGCCGTGGAGCGTCCCGGCCGCGATGTCCGGCACCGGTTTCGCCGCAGCCGCTTCCGCCACCAGCTTTCCCTTCATAAAGTTGAGGCTGGCCCAGGAAAACTCACCGCTCTGGAGCAGGGCGTATTCTCCGGCGGCGAGCTTTTCCTGTGTGACGGCATTTCCCGGGAAAAGCCCTGCCTCCCACAGGACGACGGCGGCCCGCGCCTGCTGGCCGGGCGTCAGGCCCACCGGTTCGACGAACCAGACAAAGCCCTGCAGCCAGAGCAGCAGAGGGAGAAAGACAAGGCATCCGGCCCAGAGCCCCCGCCGCCGGAGAAGGGGACGGATGCAAAAGAAAAGACCCTGCCGTTTTTGGATGCGCAGCCGCACCCGCCGTCTGCGGGCCAGAGCGGCCAGTTTCCGATAATGCCATGCGGCGCACCGGGCCGAGAACCCGCCGGGCCGGGGAACGATGTCGGAGAGGTGCAGCCCGCCTGCGGCCGCAGCAGTCAGCAGACCTTCGGCATCGCCATTCTGCGCCGCAAAGGTGACGCCTGCCCAGAGCTGAGTCCATTCCATGGTAGAAAGCTCCTATTCCTTTGAAAAATCGGTCCGCAAGATCTGCCCCCTCAGGGTGAGCCTCCGGGCGGAGAGTGTCTCTATCTTCAAATCGTCGCCGTAGACCGTCAGAGTGCCGCACCCCAGCTCGAGACAGAGCCTGCCTTCTTCGTAGGAGCGGATGCGCCGGAACTGCTCGATCTCCATCCTTCTGCCGCTCAGGTAGACCGAAGCCCGTCCGTAGAAGTCCCCGGGCGGCTGACGGAACATCCGCCGGAACCAGCCGCGCAGGGAATGCGTTTGCTTTCGTTTCCTTCCCACGCTGCTCCCTCCCGCCATGCAAACCGCTGCCAATTACCACATATATATGGAAATGGAGGGTGCGCGTATGATTCAGAAAGAGAAAATCCGGGGCGTGGGGTATTTTTTGATGGCGCTGGCCGCGGGTCTGCTGCCGTTTGCCGCGCCGGATGCCTGCGCGCAGGCCCTGCGGGAGGGGCTGGCGCTCTGCGGCGGTCCGCTGCTGCTCTCGCTGTTCCCGTTCCTCATCGTGTCCACGCTGCTCATCCAATGCCCGGCGGCGGATGTGCTGGGGCTGCCCTTCTGCCCAGTTGCAAGGCTCATCGGGGTCCGCGCTCCGGCGGCTGGGCGGGTGCTGCTCATCGGCTCTCTGGGCGGCTTTGCCCCCGCAGCAAGTGCCGCCGCCGGGGCCGTCCGCTCCGGGCAGCTCACCGCGCGGGAGGCCGATGCGCTCCTCCCGGCCTGTGTCTGTTCCGGCCCGTCCTTTGTGATATTGGCTGTCGGGCAGTCCATGCTGGGCAGTGCAGAGCTGGGCGTCCTGCTGTTCCTTGCACAGGTGGCGGCGGGCTATCTGTCCGCCGCGCTTCTGGCACGGCTGGGAGGGACGATTGGGTCAATGGCACACCCCGCTGTCCCGACCGCTTCGCAGCCTCTCCGGCTGGACGGCATCATCGCGCAGGCGGCCCAGACCTACCTCAAGCTCTGCGGCTTCGTCCTGTTTTTCCGGATGCTGGCCGCAGGAGCGGGGGAAGTGTTGCCCTCGGGTGCAGGCGTTTTCTGCGCGATGCTTTTGGAGGTCTGCTCCGGCTGTGACCTGGCTGCGAAAAGCGGCCGGTTCGCCAGTATGCTGTGCTGCGCGGCGCTGAGCGTGCAGGGGCTTTCTGTTCTGATGCAGGTGCGGACCATCTGCCCGCCCGAGATGACCCTCCGCCCGCTCTACCGCGCCCGGCTGCTCCATCTGCCGCTTTCGCTGCTGGTATTCTATCTTCTCCTTCCTCAGCGGGCGCAGGAGACGTTCAGCACCCTGTGCGGCCGCGTGACCACGATGCGCCGCCTCCCGCCCGACTGTGCGCTGCTGGTGTTTCTCGGCTGCTGCTTTGCGGTCTGTGAGCTGAGCCGCGTCCTTGCAAAGGAGCCGAATCAAACACAGAGGGATAAAGTTGCGAATCAATCTTGACAGCTCCCGGCTTTTATGGTAAAATATCACACGTTGCAGAGATCGCAATGTGCTACTGTGGCTCAGCCGGTAGAGCAGCTCACTCGTAATGAGCAGGTCGTCCGTTCGAATCGGATCAGTAGCTCCAAAGAAAGATCCCCGAAAAGTAGCTTCGCGCCTGGCTTTTCGGGGATTTTTGTTTGGCTTGGAAAATGCCTTTCGAGGGGGATGTGGGCGCTGATTGCCCTAATTTCGCGGAAAGTTTTACAAAAAGGTGGCTCAAGAGGTGGCGCAAAAAGGGGAGAGAAACAAGAGAATCAGCCCGAGTTAGCACAGGATTTTTTGAGGTAGGTATCCAGACGATTGATTTTCTTTTTCTTAAATTTTTTATCGAGGGCGGTGTAGATGCCCAGCGTGACCGAGATGTCCTTGTGGCCCATCTGGTCGCGGGCGGTCATGACGTCCACACCGGCGAAGTACATCAGGGTGCAGAAGGTGTGACGGAGCTGGTGCGGGGTAAAGGTGTCGATGAGCATGGGCAGGCCGCCTGGGCGGTTTTTGTTTTGCTGGCCGTCGTAGCCGTACTTGACGTTAAGGTCACGCATGTAGCTCTCCCACAGGCGCTTCCAGCCCTGCTCAGTCATCTGCCGGCCTTTGGGGTTGTGGAGCACGTAGAGGCAGCCGTCCTGCTGGGTGCGGAGATAATCGACGAGGACCTTGGGGATACTGACGATGCGGACGCCGGCAGGCGTCTTGGGGATCTTGACCTTTTTGGCGCGGAAATCGTAGCCCTTATTGACCGTGATGGTGGCGTCGTCGAGGTCGATGTCGGCCCAGGTGAGGGCGGTGGCCTCGCTGCGGCGGAGGCCAGAGTAGAGCAGGAGCATCGCGGCCCGCTGGGCAGTGTGGGGCGTCTCACGGATCCAGCGCTGCTGCGCCTCGGTGATGGGGTCGCGCGGCTCCGACGCAGCCCCGGCGGGGGCGATGGTCTTGATTAGAGGGTTGTACATCACGATCTCCGGGATGGCGAGGTTATACGCCGCCTTGGCGCTGCCGCGCAGATTGGTGAGGGTAAAGTGGGAGAGGGGCGGCTTGCCGTCGTGCCAGCCGGCCAGCGTGTTGAGCACCTGCTGGAAGTCGGACGCGCGCAGCTCAGAGGCGGGAACGTCCACCAGCTCGCCCCAGTGGGCTTTATTGGTGGCCAGCCGGTCAATGCTTTTTTGGCTGATGCCCTTTGCCTTTTTGGACGCGATGAGATTATCATACAGGGTACCTAAGGTGGCTTCGGCCTGCTGAGGATCCATGCCCTTGCCGATGGCGGTGCGGTAAGCTTCGGCAGCAGCGCGGGCCTCGCGCTCCGTGGAGCCATAGAAGGACTTGAACTTTTTGCTGCCATCGTCCGCTTTGCCCAGATAGATACGATACCGGTAGCGGCCGTCGGCGCCTTTTTTATTCTTGGCCATAAAAACTCCTTTCCGACTCCGCTTGCCGATGCACATGAGGTATGGTATACTGGATGTGTCAGCAGGCGAAGAGTCATTGACTACGTTGTTTTTCTCCGACATTGCGCCCCCATGCGCACCCCGGCAGCTTTTATCGTACAAGGCTGCCGGGATTCTTTTTGCACAAACGCCCCCGCTGGTGGAAACACTGGCGGGGGCGTTTGGTTATGTATCAGCACGCAGGAGGTCGGCGGGTCTGATGTGCAGGATGTCGCAGAGTGCAAAGAGATTATCTGTTTTGGGCATCCCGGCGCCTCGCTCATAATAGCTGATCGTGCCGATGGTGACACCAAGCTTCTCCGCAAGCTCCAGCTGCGTCAGCCCGGCGGCCTGCCGTGCCTCCCGGATGATGCGGGCGGATTCGGGGTGGTTGCGGGTGGACATAAATGATCACCTCGATTCAAAATCGTCACACGGAAATGCTTTTAGTAACTTGGAAACGGCAGCGCACTGGTTATATTTAGCTCTGAAATCAGAAAGCCAAGTTTCTAAAGCAATATCAGATATGAAATCATGCTGGAGACCATATTGGCCTAAATTCAGAGCAAATTCAATTAAGGGAAGAGGAGCAGAGTCGTTTGATAATGAGTAGTCATACGGAAAGTTCTTTATATCATCATTGATATAGAACCATGCAGCAGACCAAGCGCATGAAGCGGGGTCGCCAGAATCTACCGGAATAAAATTGAAATCAACGGCTTTAGAGTGATAACGGTAGCGATAAAGCGTACGTGCACGAATAGATTCCCAAATAAAAGAATCTCCGATTTCGTTAGAAATGGGAAGGGTATAGGACATTCTACGTCCAACAGAAAAATTCAGTTGCATACGGTCAAATGAATCTTTTATTTGTCGAAGAAAAATTCGGGTATGAAGATATTGTAAAGAAAAGCCGAGAAATAAAAGAAGAGGGAAAAGTGCAGCATCTATTAGCTTTTCGTGAGAGTAGGACAAAACCAATAAAATAATTTCCAGCAAAAAAACAAATATGAATAGTGCAAGAGACTCAAGTCGGCTTATTGCGAGTTTTCTTGAGGAGCGTATACGCTGTTCATAACTGTCCATGATAAATTCTCCATATACTGATCGGCCGCTTTGGTTTAGCCAGAGCGGCTATTTTTTATGCTTCCTTTGCGCCCAAGCCAGACGCAGGACATTTTTTATAACGTCCGGTGAGGACGAGGTCTTCGACATACTCCACCGCCTTGACCTGGCCTTCCTCGTTGAGCTGGTCGAAGGCTGCTAAAAGAGTGGACTGCTGGGGAGTGAGGACGTGAGCTTCGGCAAGCTCGGACGAAAAATCATCCTGATACAGGAAATTGGGGTCAACGTGAAGAATATCAAAAATTTCCACCAGAATTTCCCACTTTGGACTGCTTACACCATTCTCATAGTTGCTGATGGCGTTTTTGGTCACACCAAGTTTCTTGGCTAAATCCTGCTGAGTAAATCCAGCCTGTTCACGCGCCTGTCGGAGCCGAGAAGCAAAAGACATTTGAAGCGCCTCCTTAAAAAATCTCGTTCTGGTGCAAGTATAAAGGCCACGTCTTGAAAAGTCAAGATGAAAGTTCAAGAAAATTGAACAAAGCTCTTGACTAAACAAGAATCCTGTGCTATTGTAAAAATGTCCAAGAAACTTGTACATGAAAGGAGCGTGCAGAATGAGTGCAACTGAGATGATTTATAAAATCATTGATGAAAAATGCTTGAAGCAATCAGCGGTTGCAAGGGCAGCAGGCTATGACCCGAAAAAATTCAATGCTCTTCTTCGCGGACGGAAGAAGATGACATCGGAGGACGTCGTGCCAATTTGCAAAGCGCTGGGCGTAACTCCGAATGAGCTTTTCGGGATTGACCGCTGACCCGCCGAAGAGTGCGTGAGAAAGGAGAAAAAGATGGACAACGAAAGCAAAAAGCCCTGCGCTCCTGTGGAAGAGGAGAGCAGGGACACGACCACCGTATTTCGGGAAGAAGACCCGCTTTGTGCTGCACTGGACGAGTTTAACTCTGCGCCCTCTTCGGCCACCGGGCAGTACGACCGGCTGTACAACGCCATCCAGAGCGGGGACAGCGAAGAGGCTGCTGCGGCGATGAAGAAGCTGGAACAGATGAACAAGACGGACAAGGTGGACAGCCAGCTCAAGACCCGGCTGAAGAAGTACGACGAAGATATTCTGGAAGCGGCCAAGGCCCAGAACGCAGGCAAGGAGAAAGCGGCGGAGACGGCGCGGCAAGCGGCCTTCAAGAAGCTGCTGGACGGACTGGACGTGGGAAGCAAAGACTCTGCCCGGCGGACGGAGCTGGCCAACGTGGTGACCGGCGCTGTGAACGAGAGGGCCAACGAGCTGCTGCTGGCCGAAAAGGGCCGGGACAAGGATGCCAGCGTGTACGCTGACCTTCTGGACGAAGTGGAAAATGGCCGGGCGAAGGACGTGCAGGCCGAGATCGGCCGACTGATGACCGCAGGCAAGGACAAGGGCAGCATCAAGAGCAAGATCACGGAGAGCGTGAAGGAGGAGTATCTGGCCGGAAGCGACCGGGACCGGGAGAAGCTGGAGAAGAAGCTGCTGGCCCTCGAGGACGCAGAGGAAAAGCCCCTGTACGAGGAAAAGGACTTTGCGCAGTGGGTGAGCGCTGCGGACAAAAAGGCGGAGAAGGCGAAGGACGAGAGAAATTGGTGGGAGGGGGTGAAATAAGAATGACTTGATATTTCGGCTCAGTTGGCGTATACTGATGGTAAGAAAGTTGGAAAATCCAACGATGCAAAGGAGCTGACAGATATGCTGACAGAGCTGAGGACCAAGTCGCAGATCACTATCCCGAAGGACATCGTGGCACGGCTGGGCCTGCACGAGGGCGACAAGCTGGAAATCGTGGAAAAAGACGGAACCATCCAGATCATGCCGGTGGCCGTGTACCCCAAGAAGTATCTGGACGAGCTGCGCAGCGAGATCAATGAAACAAAGGCGAAGATCGCAGCCGGTGAACAGCCGGTCTTTGATACCGTTGACGAGCTGTTTGAGATGTTGGATGGAGTGAGCTGATGGCGTACAAGATCACATTTACCAAGCGGTTCGTCAAGAACGTGAAACGGCTGTCGGCAGCAGAGCGGACACAGCTGAAAAAGAAGCTGGAACTGCTGATGCAAGATCCGCTTTACCCGTCACTGCGAACAAAGCGGATACAGGGAACAACAGACCTGTTCGAATTCAGTGTCAATATGGATGTTCGGGTCATATGGCAATACGATGGAGACACCATCATACTGCTGCTGGACATCGGACACCACGATATTCTAAACCAATTTTGAAAAAGAACGAGCACTCTGGCTGTGAGCCGGGGTGCTCGTTCTTTTTGTATGTCCGCAGTAGTTTTGAAGCAGGGGACGTGGTAGGCTGGAGAAGAAGAGGCATTTAGAAACGGCAGCGGACCGGAAGGGAACCTCTCAGCTTTGCAGTCCGCCTGACGGCGGCGCTGCAAAGCAGCTCCCCTGGCGAGGGGAGCCTTTCTCAAAGGAAGGAGCCTCAGAGTGAAAGTAAGGATCATCAAAGACCGATTCGGCGGGATGGGCTGGCGGGCCGAGCCGGGGGTGCTGCATCTGGGCGGCGTAGGAACGGCGGGCGTGGAGAGCCTGAGCTTCGCGCTGCCGGAGGAGTGGAGCGGGATGGCCGTGACCCTGCACATCGAGCAGGAGGGCGGCACGCTGCCCCAGCCGGTGCTGCTGGACGAGAGCCGGGAAGTGACCATCGACCGACGCTTTACTGCCGCCCGGCAGGGGCTGTGGATGCTGCTGGCCCAGAGCGCGGACGGCTACACGGCCATGAGCTGCCCGGCGAAATACGATAGCAACACTGAGAGTGGCTATGATAGAGATGATGATGGAAGTAAAGATTACTACTATGCGAATGGTTTATATCTTAGAAGCATAAGCAACTCCGACTGGGGCGTTTTTTCAACCGGAAGTGCATACGGTGCCTCTTACGGTTATCTGCCCTGTTTCACCCTGCCGGAGACGTTATACATCGACAAGGACGGCTTCCCGACTGTGAACCAGCCGCCGGAGATCACTTCCGATGCGGGCGAGAGCGGCGCGGCGCTGGGAGAGAAGAACGAGCCGTTTACTCTGTCCTACACCGTGACCGACGGCGACGGAGACCCCATGCCCATCACCGAAAAGGTGAACGGCGTGGCGCTGGCCGTCCGTGAGAACGTGGCCTCCGGCACCGAACTCACGGTACAGTGCCTAAGCGAGAAAGCCCTGTTCCAGCAGATCCTCAACGGAGAGAACACATTGGTGCTGGAAGCGGACGACGGAAAGACCACAACGGACTGGATCGCTACCTTTACCAAAAATGTGACAAGTGCCGTCCTCTCGCTGGCCCAGCCCCTGACGGCGGACGACACCATTACGGTGGCTGCTATGACACTGGAGGGCAGTTTCCCGGCAGATATGAGCCTCAGCGTGGAGCTGAGCAACAACGCACGGGACGATGCTCCCGTGTGGGAGAACTGCACCGACATCCAGCGCGGCG
>ERZ832973.393-NODE-393-length-54972-cov-16.635887_pt1 | contig 54972 bp, 40 predicted proteins | sample MGYA00519950_ERZ832973 | MGnify/ENA primary metagenome ERZ832973 (study PRJEB31850, sample SAMEA3708734) | human gut metagenome | biome: human gut; feature: human-associated habitat; material: faeces | place: China | collected 2014 ... | reverse complement strand
TCTGTATTTCAGGCATAATATCTCCCACTTGTATATTTATCTGGATAAAACATGTTTGTTACTGATTCCTACGGATCACTCTGCAAGGACTGCCTGCAGCAATCACATTGTCGGGAATACTTTTTGTTACAATACTGCCTGCTCCAATCACAACATTATTCCCGATGGTAACGCCCGGTAAAATAATAGCTCCGCCACCAATCCATACATTATTTCCAATGATAACTGGTGCTGTTTGTGTTTTACAAAATTCAAATGATCCGTCTTCTTTAGGTATCCCGAAGCGATCTATGGCATTTGTCGGATGAAATGCCGTATAAATCTGTACATTCGGTGCAATTAAGGCATTATCACCGATACGAATTATATTGTCATCAAGAAAGGTACAATTCATATTTACTTCACAGTTATTTCCGAAGTAGATATTATTACCATAGTCAACGTAAAAAGGAGCCGTTATCCATAAGTTTTTGCCTTTTCCGCCAAGAAGTTCATTCAGAATTCGTTCTTTTTCATCTGCATCCGCAGAATTCATCTGATTATAATCTCTTACCAGATCTTTTGCCTTATGCCATTGTGTCAGCAGTTCCGCATCTCCGCAATCATATAGTTCTCCTGCCAGCATTTTTTCTCTTTCTGTCATTTCTGATAACCTCCAGTAAAAATTTTATTACCAAGTTAGTTATTTCCGAGTACTTGATAAGTTGTTCCTACTGCAATAATATATAGATAAGGAGAATCACTGTCAATGCAATCGTAAAAATTTGCGATTGATTTTTTGATTAATTTTAACTGTGTTATGGTCAAAAATCGTTTCTAACTCATGGGATTGTAAAACAGATTTTTGTACCCATCTATCAGGGCAAAATAACTGATATCTTTTAATTTAGACGCAGTGAACTCACGGTCAACAATAATCATCCCTTTTCGCGCAATGAGATTTCTAATCTATTCTTCATAGTTCAAAAATAGTTTTATCGGTTTTAATGCTTTTTCTATCGCTATAAAAATCTGCGTATATAGAAAAATGGAGGACCCTTAGGTCCTCCGTCCGGTCGCAGGCATCGCAAGTTTCTGCAACCTGATCACTGACAAGCATTTTAATACGAGTCTTTCTAAAAGACAAGTGCTTTCTGCGAACATTGTCCATTTGCACCATGACTCCTGCATTAGTTCCAAGATTACTTATAAAAACAATCTACAGTTTGGAAAAATCTATTCCAAACCAATTGGCAATTTTGCTTTGAATGTTCTCTCTTTCAAGCAGGTTCAATGGTTTTCTAATAATATCTTCTTGCTTCTACCTTAAGATATTATGAGAAAGAATGCTTTCCCTATTAAAGACTTTCAGGATAAATTCCAACAAATGAGAGCAGCGGAAGTACACGGAAATCATGTAAAACAATTTTCACTTTCTGGGCTTTTTGCCCCTTAACAGAAATGATCTTCTTATAACCAATTACTGTTCCTGTGTAAATACTGTTCCATATTTCCCCCTCTTTAACAAATATCTCAAATTTTTCCACTCTCTGACTATAGCAGACAGCCTCTTTTAATACCAGATACCCTAAGTTGTATGAACCGTCCAGACAAATGGTTATTTCTACTGGCAGTTCGCTGCTTTCAGGCTGAAACCAGGTTTCTGAAGTATCATCTGTCAAATCAGAAACCGGATGCGTCGGATCTTCATTTTCTGAAAAAATATGTGCTGTACTCATTAAATTATGAGTAAAAGATTTCTTTTTCCAACTTCCAAATTCTTCCAGACGTTTAACATCATTTTCATGAAGAAGCCCGTTTGGCATAGGTGGAATATTTAACAAAAAGGTTGCATTTCCTCCAACAGCCCCAATATAGATATAGATCAGCTCCTCCAGACTTTTCACCTGATCATCTTCTTCTGGATGATAAAACCATCCAGGTCTTATAGAAGTATTTACTTCTGCCGGATACCAGATCAGATTCGTTTCACCTTCAAGCGCTCTTCTGCTTCCAAGATCTTCCATGTCGCTGGTGATCCGGCGCATTCTAAATTCCTTATCATCGGTCTGCTGGCTTCTTTCCTGTACACTCTCTGCAAGTGCTGTACGTGCAGGAACAACACTCCACTCAGATTTTCTTACATCGCCAGCTTCATTTCCGCACCACCTGATATCCGGCCCACACACACAGATACATGCGTCTGGCTGATATTTTCTGACACATTCATAATAGCGTTTCCAGTCATATATCTGTTTTTTTCCATTTGGTCCTTCTCCGCAGGCACCATCTAGCCAGACACTAAAAATATCTCCATAACCGGTGAGAAGCTCAGTCAGCTGTGCCAGATAGTAATCATCATATTCTTTTCCGCTTCCGTAACAAGGCTTGTTGCGATCCCATGGTGAAAGATAAATTCCAAATTTCATCCCATAACGACGGCATGCTTCAGACACTTCCCAGACCACATCTCCCCTTCCATTTTTCCATGGACTGGAGACAACGCTATGGCTGGTATATCTGGTCGGCCACAGGCAGAAACCATCATGGTGTTTACAGGTAAGGATTACCCCTTTCATACCTGCATTTTGTGCTGCAGACACCCACTGGTCTGCAACAAACTCTGTAGGATTAAAAATTTGTGGTGTTTCTGTTCCATCTCCCCACTCACGATTGGTATATGTATTCATTCCAAAATGAAAGAACGCATAAAACTCTGTTGCCTGATAGGCAAGCTGGCGGCTGGAGGGAACTATTTTTATTAATTCCTGATCAGTTGGCATTTTATTTCCCCTTTCATTTTACCCTTTTAACCCGCCTGCACCAATTCCCTGAAGCAGATATCTTTGTCCAATCAGATAAATAATGATTGTTGGAATCATAATAATTACAAGTCCTGCAAACAGTGCACCCCAGTCCGTGGCATATTTCTGCACTTCAAACAAGTTTGCCATTCCGATGGGAAGAGTTTTCTTTGCATCTTCCGTGAGAAGAACAAGTGCCAATGGATATTCATTCCAGAAGCCCATGGCACTTAACATCGTAATGGTCGCAATTCCGGGTTTTGCAAGAGGCACCATAACTCTTGATAGCAGTTGGATATTAGTAGCACCGTCAATTCTTGCAGATTCCTCGTAATCTCTGGGTACTGCAGACATAAAGCCCTGTAAAGTAAAGATACAAAAAGGAAACTGCATAACTGCATAAACAAGGCATAGTACCGGCAGGTTATTTAATCCATTCACAGCCTGTAATTCCAGAAACAAAGGAATCATAATGTAGGTAGCCTGCAGAAAAATACATGCCATATAAATGGCAGAGATCAGTTTGCTGCCCGCAAAACGGTATCTTGCCAGTACATAAGAAATGGGAATAACCAGAAGCAATAGCAATACAGTGGAAAACACAGTCACAAATATGGAATTTCCAAAATAAGCGGCGATATTTGCTTTCTGCCATGCTGCCACAAAATTATCCAAATTCAAAGCTGTGGGCAATGCATAGGGATCTGTCAAATATTCTGCATTTGTCTTAAACGCAGACATCAGGTTCCAGAAAAGCGGGTACAAAAAGATAACGGTAAACAGAATCATCAGGATTCTGATACACCAGGTTCTTACAGTTTTCATCAGTCTCCCTCCTATTCTTTTTCAGATGATACTTTTTTAGAAATCATTGCAAGCACAATTGCAAGAATCAGGGTAAACATGGCGATTGCCATGGCATATCCAAAATTAGCGTTTCGCATACCCTGCGTATACATATACTGTAAAAGCACACTGGAAGCACCGTTTGGTCCACCGCCTGTCATAACGTTGGACAGAGTAAAACTTAAATTGATAGTACCAGACAGGGAAAGTATATAGGTCGTTCCAATGGATCTGCGAAGCAGCGGAATGGTAATCCTAAAGAACTTCTGCACTCCTGTTGCACCGTCAATGGAAGCAGCTTCATAAACCTCCTGGGAAATCCCGTCAATGGAAGCCACATGCATAACCATATAATAACCAATAGCCTGCCACACCAGGGCTGCACCGATACACCAGAGAGCCGTTTTTCCCTCTCCAAGCCATGCGTGTTTCCAAGTGGAGAAATGGAACAGATCCAGCATATGATTCAGAATTCCTCTTGTGGGATTAAACACAAAAGACCACACAATACCAACTACAGTCATGGAAACAATACTTGGGAAAAAGAATACGGTCCGGTAAAATGACTTTTCCTTGAGCTGTCCCTGAGTAAGGATAAATGCAAATACAAGACTTAGAAATATGGTCACAGCCGGGATTACCAGCATCAGCTTAAGAGTATTAAACAGTGCCTGAAGAAAATCCTTATCCTGGAACATATACTTGTAATTATCCAAAAATACAAATTTGCTGTTAAAGCCTACGCTAAGTGCAGTGGAACTGGTAAAAGACAGATAAATGGCATTTACCATAGGCACAATCATAAAAACAATGGTTAAAATCAATGCAGGAAGCGTACACAGGGCTATAAATAATCTGGGCTTCTTTACCACGCTTGTTCACCTCTTTAAATTTAAAGTATTTAATAAATGTGGATGACATCACCGATTGGCGATATATCTGTTCAGGGTTACAAAAGGCTGCTGCATAGCATACACTGTGTAGCAGCCTTTCCATGCTTTACCGTTTTTATCCGGCTGGTATATGAAGTTTAGTTGGCAGCTTCCATATCAGCACGAACCTGTGCAAAAGCATCTTCCACATTCTGTGCCCACTCTTCCACTGTCATTTCATCATTCATAACAGATGTAATCGGATTAAATATCTCATCTTTCGGGTTAACCTTGCAGTCAGCCGGAACTGCTGCGAAGCTCATAATCAGGGAGGAGGCATTTGCCTCTTCGTAGATTCCGTACATGTTGTAGATTGCAGTAGACAGCTTATCTTTTGCTACTTCACGGGCACTCTTGGTAGCATAGAGGGCACCGGAAGCTTCTGCAAAAGCAGATACAGATTCATCACTATACAGGAAACGAAGAAATTCTTTTGCAAGTTCTGGATTCTTGGCAGCTGCCGGAATGGAAAACTGCTCGCAGCTGTCAAATACATAGTGCACATCGTCTGCGTTCTCGGTCGGGATCGTAGCCATTGCAAATTCAAATCCATCTTCTCTTGGCGCATCCTGCATCTCATTTTCCATCCAGGTTCCGTTTGTGATAAATGCAGCTTTTCCAAGCATCATCTCTGTCTGAGACTCTGTATGGTTCATACCAACAGTGCCCTCTAACAGATAGCCTTTATCTGCAATCTCTTTAATATGACTTAAAGCCTTTAACACACCCTCATTATTAAAGGAACCTTCTTCGTAATTGGCAATCTTAGTAAGTGCTTCTTCGCCGCACTCATTTGCAATTGCCGGCCAGAGCATTTCTTCCATGTATCCCGGATAAATTCCCTGATATGTGAAAAGTGCACGTCCGTCAATATCTTTTACCTTATCACCAAGTGCAAAGAACTCATCCCAGGTCTTCGGCACTTCCAGATTATTCTCATCAAAGAATGTTTTGTTGTAAATCAGACCCTGCGGACCACTGTTGAATGGTGCCAGATAGATCTCATCATCTCCGTATGGTGCACACTTTGTACTGGAAAGGATCCCATCTGTAATATCATCGCGAAGGGTACCGGTTCCAGCATAATTTTCTCCGTCAAAAACATCATCCAGGTTGAGAAGTGCATGATCTTTGATCAGGGAAAGGATTACACCATCCTCACCACCATCGTTAAGACAGATAAAATCAGGTGCATTTCCAGCTACAATCTGTGGACGGATGATATCTCCAATTGTAGGGCTGATAGTCATGTTTACTTTCACGCCCTCATGGCTTTCTTCAAAAAGCTCCACCATCTGATTCCAGTAAGCATCCCCATATCCCCCCTGGAAAATGGCAATGTTCAATTCCTGTTCTTCTGCCTCTGCAAATGCAGTAAGCGGGGAAAGTACTGTTGCTGCGCTCATAGCAAGGATCATAGCAGAAGCTGCAAATCTTTTCTTCATAGGTTGTTTCCTCCTTCTTGTTGGCTTTTATTATGTTTGCCTGATGATATTAGTATAATGGAAAATCTTCTTGTGGTAAATTCACAAAACAATTCTTTATATGGAACATTTTTCTGTTATTTTTATATAATATGGATTTTCTTGCGACATATATGTACAATCTTTTTCTATTTGTATTTTAAATGGATTATCTTGTTTTTTTCCTGTATAATAAATCTGTCACAATCCGATACAGTCATGAAAATCAGAACGATTTTTTCCATCTTTACCGGACCATGTACGAATTATTTTTTAGAAATGAGGGACAGCGGCATGGAAAAAAGACAACGATATCAGGGATTTCGAAAATTCAGTATTAGAACCAGGCTGATCATAGCGCTTTTCCTGATCTCTATTGTACCATTAACAGGAATCAGCTTCTATTCGTTTCATATTTTTTCAGAAGCGCTTCGGGAAAAACTTTCCACTTCCATCTCACAGACTTTATCCATGATCAATCTGAATATGGTAAGTGAGATTGAAAAGTATCAGTATCTCTGCGGCTCCATCTGCATCAGTCAGGAAATCAAGGACGGTCTTCTGAAAAAGGGTATGACAGATACGGAAAAGAATCAAGCCATCAATGAAATCCAACATATGATTCGAAGTAAAATCATCTATCCTGCACAGGCAAAAAACATTACAGTATATGATACAGATGGGAATATTTTTTATGATTTGGGATATGATGGGTTATATTCGGATGATGTAAGCAGGATCCTGAGTCGTCTTGAAGAAGAAAATCAGGATGTATGGGCATACGCACATACTTACCGTAACCGGGACATCCTGATTCTTGGAAGAAGAATTTATGAACAATACAGTCAGAGTCGTGTAATTGGTTATACCCTGATTTCCATTGATGAAAAAATTTTTTCCAAAACAGTACTGGAACCAGTAGGTCTGGCTGACTCTTCCAATATTATGTATCTGAATATGGATGGAACAATCCTTTCTTCCTGGGATCGTAGTATTCAACTGGGGCAAAAAACCGAAAAAAAGCTGCTGAAAAATATTCAAGCAAGACTTCCAAACAGAACAGATTTTTTCAGCATTTACAAAGATGGCGAAGAACAGCTGGTTACTTATATTTTCAATAAAAACCTGAACCAGCTGTTTGTATATACCATGCCATATCATTATATTAATTCTGAAGTTAACACTATGTTTTGGAAAATCCTGGCTGTGGCATTCTTCCTTGTTCTACTCTGCATTGGAATTGTAGCTATGGTGTATCCTGGAATTACCTCCCCCATCAGAAGCATGCTGGATTTTTGCAGGGAATTATCAAAGGGAAATCTTTCCGTACGGATCCAGGATGACCACAAAGACGAACTTTCCGATCTTTCCGGAAGCATGAATCATATGGCAGATACCATTGAGAGCCTGATGAAACAACAGAAAAGCCAGGAAAAGAAAAAAAGAGAATTGGAGCTACAGATGCTTCAATATCAGTTAAATCCTCATTTTCTTTTCAACACTTTAAACAGTCTGCGCTTTGTAGCCGCCATGCATAAAGACCAGATTGTAAGTGATGGAATCCAGGCCCTCAGCAGTCTTTTGCAAAATACACTGACTAATAAAAACGAGTATATAACCATTCAGGAAGAGCTTGAGAACCTGGAAAACTACTTCGCGATTTTAAGAATCCGGTATGCCGGAAGCTTTGAGTACTCTTTTGACGTAGAAGAGGAAGAACTGCTCTCCTGCCTTGTTCCTAAACTAATCCTGCAGCCCCTTGCAGAAAATTCTGTTATGCATGGTTCTTCTGATGACGGCTCCGTTATGGAAATTCTAATCACCTGTTGGGAAGAAAACAATCATCTTATCATAGAACTCTGTGACAATGGAAAAGGATTTGAAGTGACACCTGCAGCGCTGGAACCTCATACAAACCGGAAAAAGATTGGAATTACCAATGTAAATGACCGAATACAGCTGAATTTTGGAAAGGAATATGGACTTAAGGTCAATAGTCACCCTGGAGAAGGAACCACATGTACGCTGACTCTTCCCTTACTATATGTACAAGAACTGTCAAAAGATTATAACAGCTAAAAATCACAACCACTTTTGCCCACAGAAAGGACTTTTATGTACAGTATATTAATTATTGACGATGAACCAATCGTAAAAATTGCGCTTCGCTCCATTCTTCCCTGGGAAGAGCATGGTTTTTTCATTTGTGGAACAGCATCAAATGGTCTTGAGGCTGTTCCACTGATTGAAAAACATCATCCGGATATCATTATCACTGACCTGAAAATGCCTGAAATGGACGGACTGGAACTAATTCGTTTTCTGAAGGAAAAAGAATATCCCGGAGAAATACTGGTACTAAGCAACTACGAAGACTTCGATTCAGTAAGAAGTGCATTGCTTTTAGGTGCTGCGGACTATCTGTTAAAAATCAAAATTCAACCAGATACACTCCTTGCCTGTCTGAACAAAACCACAAAAAAAATGCAAAATACAGCTGACCGAAAAGATTCCATTCTGAAAACAGACATCACTGAACCCATAACCGATCATCTTCTCTCCTTTTTTCAGGGAGAAGAGTCTCTCGATTCGTTCATTGAAAGATATGGAGCAGAAAAATTTGGATTTATGAAACATTCCTGTGCTGTATGCTATGTAACGTTTGAAAAATTTTTATCAAATGATGCATTTTCTATATCAGCTAATCTGCTGCGAGATATGATACTGGATGCTGTTCAGGGAGTGCTACAGCCATACATTCTTGTTCTCAGTGCCCATAATGCGCTCGTAGTATTTTCCCAAAAAGAATTAATGTGCAGTCAAGTAAAAGTGGAACAGCTGATAAAAAAGCTGTATAACCGTTTTACCATGTACCAAGCCTTTGCACCAGATATGCCATATAAAGAAAATCTGAAAAATTATGAAGAGGCCAGGACCACATATCAGGACTTTCTTCATAGTGAGGGGCATTATAAAAATGATGTTGCCAAAACCCTTACATACATAGAAAATAATTACATGCACCGTCTCACATTATCCTCCATTTCGGCAAATGTCAATCTCAGCACTAGCTATTTATGCCGTGTTTTCAAGTCCGAAGTAGGAACAAGTATTACCAGTTACTTAAACAATCTGCGGATAAGAAAAGCTGCTACACTGATAAAGGAGAATACCTTTTCCCTGAAGGAGATCTCCGTTATGGTAGGAATTGACGATCAACTTTATTTTAGTCGATTATTCAAAAAGTGTATGGGAATTTCACCTTCTGAATATGGGAAACGATTTCATCTATAAGCAGGTAATCTGATATAAAACAGCAGGATGTCTTATAATCACAAGATATCCTGCCTTTCATATATCATAATATATTCTTTATATCAGCGTCTTCTGATAACTGCTTCCAGCATTCAGGACGATTTCTTCTTCCATACCATTATATAAGATTACCAGTTTCGCATCAATTGGAGATTTCAGATTTATTTCCGTAACCCGTTTTTCTTTCCACTTGAAATTAAGTGTGATATTACCAGGCGCTTTCACGCCTTCTGCCATCCCATCTTTCCATTCATCTGGTAATGCCGGAAGAAAAACAATTTTCTGCTCTTCATACTGAACTAGCATTTCCAGCACAGCAGCAGCAAATCCAAAATTACCATCAATCTGAAACGGAGGATGGGCACAAAGCATATTCGGATATATCCCGCCACCTACCAGACTGCATGCTTCTTCTCTTGTTAAGCGAAGCTGATTTTTTAATAAAGTCAGGGCATGATTTCCATCTCCAAGTTTTGCCCACAGGCAGGCTTTCCACGCCATACACCAGCCGGTTCCCTTATCCCCACGCCTTTCCAAAGAAGTTCTGCAGGCTTCTATAAGAGGTTCATTCTCTTTATGAATCTGGTTCCCAGGATATAATCCAAACAGGTGAGAAATATGTCTGTGATTGATATCTGCTTCCGGGTAATCATAAAACCATTCCTGAAGCTGCCCTTCTTTCCCAATTTTATAGGCAGGAAGTTTCTGAAGTACATTTTTGACTGCATTTGTAAAATCTTCTACTCCCAGAATTTCACATGCTTTTAAATATAATCCAAACAGTTCTCTCAATATGCTGATATCCATTGTTGACGCAAACGTAACACTATGTGTCGTCATATCTGGTGCAAGGAATGTATTTTCAGGTGAAGTAGAGGGAGCAGTTACATAATATCCCTTATAAGGTACCAGATAGCCCAGGTAAAATTCTACGGCCCCTTGTATAATCGGAAATGCCTTCTTTTTTAAAAAAGCTTCATCCAATGTATAGCAGTAATGTTCCCATAAATGACAGCATAACCATCCAGAACTCATCGGCCACATGGAATATGTACAGGGATTTTCGTCCTGTCCAAATTGTCCAACCGGGCTTGAGTGTCCCCAAATATCCAGATTATGGTGGCTTACCCAGCCAGCCAGATGATAAACATCCTGAGCTGTTTTTTCACCTTTTTTTGAGGTACGTTCTATAAGTTCAAGCAAAGGCATATGACAGTCACTTAAATTTGCTTTTTCTGCTATCCAGTAATTCATTTCCGTATTAATATTTACAGTATAATTACTGCTCCAGGGAGCACGCATATGGTGATTCCAGATTCCCTGAAGATTTGTACATTGTGAACCGGGTACAGATGAACAGATCATCAGATAGCGGGCATAATGAAACATTTTTAATGCAAGTTCATTATCGGGTGTATAATTAATGTCAAGATGCATCCTATCAAAATAATTTGCGTATACATCCATATGCGCCTTTTTTTGCTTTTCATATTGAATGTGCTGGATGTTTTCCATCATACAGTTTCTTTTTGAAAAAAAGAGTTCTTTTTGTTTAAAATCAGTTACTCCGGACACGTAAATATACACATCATTTGGAGTATTTATAAAAAGCTTATCCGCTTGCTGATATACATTTCCACCGTTCGTTTGTACATATAATCCAATTGCAAAACGGATTCCCTGCCCCTCTTCATAAACGACAGGAACTTCGCAGGAATAATAAGGTGGTGCAACATAAATGGGTGCCTGCCCTTCTAATATAATTCCATTTTCTGCAAAAAAAGCAGATTTGTGCTTTATTTCACTTTCCAGTGTTATTGACATTTCAAGATTGCAATTTGGAGAAGTATGATAATGAATTGCCATCACTGGTTCTGACATACTCACAAAAAATTCTCTTTGATAAATCAAATCATCCTGGCAGAATTCTATTTTTTCAGTTGCATTCGTCAGGCACAGTTCTCTTCTATAAAAGCTGTTTCCATTTTGAATGGGTTCTTTCACATTAATGGAAAGCGTTCCTGCAGGCAGATAGCTTTCTGTCCAGTCTCCTAACACATTTTCTTTGCAATAATTCTCTGCTCCCTGGTAATCCCCTGCAAAAATGTGTTTTCTAAAAAGATCCCAGTCGACATTTTTGTTGGGATTTTCCTTGTTTCTTCCATTTCCAGACCAAAGCGAATCCAGATTCAATTCTATTCTTTCATTTTGAAATCTTCCATAGGACATTGCTCCCATGGTTCCATTTCCAAGGGGCAGCGCTTCATTCCAGGCTTCTGCTGGTTTATCAAAAATAAGTGCTAAGCGATCCATAACCCACTCCTCAATTCTAGTACATCGTTTTCGAAATAACTATACCACTCACTTGTCTGCGAATCCGATTGCACAGGTCTAAAAGCCTCAGCGTAGCCCGCTACGCCTGCGTTTTTATACCAGCACACTCGAATCCGCATCCTACGCGATTGGTATAGTTATTTACGAAACGCTGTACTAGTATTTTACACATTAAAGCAGCTTCCACCGATAAATTCTCTTAAAATCGAATTATTCGGTACTGCCTCGCTTGGCACCGGAACAAAATATTCAAAGAACTTCAGCAGCCTCTTCGCCTCTGTATACTCTGGTTCGTCCTTGGCAATCCCAAACAAAAGCGGTTCCGCATATACTTTCAGACATGCCAGTTCATAGATCAGCGCAGAATTAAACATTACATCTGCATCCTCCTGGAACGGAAAGATATTCTGTTCTTCACCTCTGCGCACAGACGGCCATCTTGCAATTGTCTCTTTTGCGGAAGTCCCTCTGGTGCGGGCATCTCTTACAATTCTGCGAATCAGACGGCCATCCGTAGTAGGAATCCTGTTATGTTCATCAATATTCAGCTGAGTCAGAGCGCTGAGATAAATCTTAAATTTGCTCTCCTTTGGCAGCGCATAGCTGAGCCTGTCATTCAATCCATGAATTCCCTCGATCACCAGAATATCGTCTTTATCCAGCTGCAGAAAATCACCTTTATATTCTCTGGTTCCTGTTTTGAAATTGAAAACCGGCATCTCTACCCTTTTTCCTTCCAAAAGCTCAAGCATATCTTTATTAAACTGCTCCACATCAATCGCTTCCAGACACTCAAAATTCTTTTCCCCAAACTCATCTACAGGAGTCAGGTGCCTGTCAATGAAATAATTATCCACTGCGATCGGATGCGGTTTCATTCCATGGGCAGCCAGCTGAATAGACAGCCTGTGTGAAAACGTAGTCTTTCCGGAAGAAGACGGACCTGCGATCATAACAAACTTCTTGTTTCCGGCTGCGGCAATCTCAGATGCGATTTCCGAAATCTTTGCCTCCTGCATAGCTTCCTGGATCAGCAAAATATCCTGGATACCGCCTCTGGTAACCTTTTCATTCAGATCACCAACTGTCGCAATATCCAGTTTATCTCCCCATTCCTGAGATTCCTTCTGCACACGAAAAATCTTCTCCCTCGGTTTAAATTCAGGTATCCGGTCCGGTTCATTCTGAGTCGGAAGCTGCAGTACGAAACCACCCTCATACAAAAACAGATCAAACGTCTTAATATATCCCGTATGGTTCGCCATAAAACCGTAGAAATAATCCTCAAAACTTCCAATACTGTAAAGATTCACCGCAGAGCTTCTGCGGTAATTAAACAGCTTCTCTTTGTCATACATATGATGCTTATGAAAAAGTGCAACTGCCTCACTAGTGCTTACGCTTCGCTTTACAATGGGAAGATTCTCGTCCACGATCCTGTGCATCTGCGCCTTTACCTTATCAATAAATTCCTGATCCAGCGCCATAGGTCCTTTCATTGTAAAATAATAGCCGCTGCCTACAGAATAATGGATCATTACACTGTCTATATTTTCCTGCCCTGCCACATCATAAATTGCTTTCAGAAGAATCAGACTTGCACTTCTGCAATAAGTTTTGTGTCCGATCGGATCTTTGGATGTCACAAATTCAATCTCACAGTCTGCCTTGAGATGCTTATGCAGTTCTCTCAGCCTGCCATTTACGATCACCAGCATTACAGGTGCATCCGTACTTCCTTCGTATTCCTTTACAATCTCACTGTAAGGAATCTTCTCAGGATATTGTTTTGTTATTCCCTGTATCGTAACGTTATACATTTTCTGTCCCATAAATCCTGCCTCCATTTCTGCTATACCGACAAGTAAATACAGTTATCAGCTCCGCCGCCAACAGGCAGATCAGCCAATTTTCATTTATAATTTCATTATTATATGGTAAGAACCCGTATCACAGAATCGTGTACGGGCTCTTTACCTCTGCACAGGAGATTTTCAGTTCCGGAAATGCCTGTGTCAGTTCTTTTTTCATTGCATCCATAAAAATATATTCTGTTCCATAGTGTCCGGCGTCGATCAGCGCCAGTCCCTGCGCAACCGTATCAATTCCTGTATGGTGGTCGATATCACCGGTCACATACACATCCGCACCGGCCTTAATGACATCCTTGATCATGCTCTTGCCTGATCCTGTACATACAGCAGCACATTTTACCATGCTGTCCAGATTCCCATAAACCTTTACATCATTTAACTTCAGAGACTCTTTGACAAGCTGTGCATACTCTCTCAGCGTCATTTCCCGGGGAAGTTTCCCAACTCTGCCAAAACCCTGTACTTCTCCCTCTCTCTCTTCAGTTACGGAAAGGACTGTGGTATCATGCATCTTCGTATAGTCTGCACTCAGATCTGCCATACCCAGCACATCATAATTGGTATGCATCGCATAATAAACAATTCCTTTCTGTATCAGCGTAAGGATCTTTCTTCCTGTAAAGCTGTGATTATTGATCTTCTTAATTCCGGAAAAGATCATGGGATGATGGGTAATGATCATATCTGCCCCATCCTCTATGGCCTCAGCCAGTGTTTCCTCTGTCAGATCCAGAGCCAGAAACACGTGGCTGATCTCATTTGTATCATCTCCTGCGAGAAGTCCTACGTTATCCCAGTCCTCTGCTGCATCTGACGGGTACTTCTTCTCCAGCCAGGAGGTCAGTTCATATGCCTTCATATTCCTCTAAAGCAGCAATAACTGCCTGCTTTTCCTCCTCTATCTCGCCCGCACGCTTCTCTGCATTGGGCACATTCTTTAATCTGTCAAGAATCTCATTGCGGATGCGAAGCTCTCTTTCCAGATACTCCCGCAGAACAGGATGCTTTCTTTCCAGAAGCATTCCTCCAAACCACTCATCTAAAGTATAAGGAGTATCTTCTGAAATATGCATCTTTTCTCCATGAATTACCTTCATCATAGGATAAAACTTGCCATCCTCCAGAACCATCTCCTCCTCTGTGATCTGCCAGCCGATTTTTCTGACAAATCTGCGAAAATGGGGGATATCTGACTGAGGCTGCAGGATCATTTCCCGAAAGCTCTCCCTGACCTCTGCCCCGTCAGTAAGAATCCTCTCCATGAGAGGGCCGCCCATTCCTGCGATCACAAGAGTGTCGCCCTCTCCCGGTTTCAAAGCCTCAAGTCCGTCTGAAAGCCGGGTTTCTATGTATGCGTCCAGTCCATACTGAGAAATATGTTCCTGCGCTCTGGACAACGGGCCTTTTCTTACATCCATGGCAATCGCACCCGGAATCTTTCCATCCAGATAAAGCGAAACCGGCAGGTATCCATGATCGCATCCCACATCCACAAGTCTGTTTCCCCTGGTCACCAGGCCTGCTATTGCAGACAAACGTAATGAAAGCTGCATAACAGGCTCCTTAGTCCAGATAATCCTTCAGTTTACGGCTGCGGCTCGGATGACGAAGCTTGCGGAGCGCCTTTGCCTCAATCTGACGGATACGTTCTCTTGTTACATTAAATTCCTTACCAACTTCCTCCAGAGTTCTGGCACGTCCATCGTCCAGGCCAAAACGCAGGCGCAATACTTTCTGCTCTCTGTCTGTCAATGTGCTCAGAACCTCTACCAGTTGCTCTTTCAGCAAAGTAAATGCTGCTGCATCTGCAGGTACAGGTACATTGTCATCCTGAATAAAGTCTCCAAGGTGGCTGTCCTCTTCCTCACCGATAGGTGTCTCCAGAGATACAGGCTCCTGGGAGATCTTAAGGATCTCACGTACACGCTCTACAGACATATCCATCTCTTTTGCAATTTCTTCCGGCGTAGGTTCACGTCCAAGCTCCTGCAGTAACTGACGGGAAACGCGGATCAGTTTGTTAATAGTCTCAACCATATGCACCGGAATACGGATGGTACGTGCCTGGTCTGCGATTGCTCTGGTGATTGCCTGACGGATCCACCATGTAGCATAGGTACTGAATTTATAACCCTTGCGGTAATCAAATTTCTCAACCGCTTTGATCAGACCTAAGTTACCTTCCTGGATCAGGTCAAGGAAAAGCATTCCACGTCCCACATATCTCTTTGCAATGCTGACAACAAGACGAAGGTTTGCTTCTGCCAGACGTTTCTTGGCAGCCTCATCCCCATTCTCCATTCTCTTTGCAAGTTCGATTTCCTCTTCTGCTGAAAGAAGCGGAACCTTACCAATTTCCTTCAGATACATACGTACCGGATCCTCGATGCTTACACCTTCAGGAACAGAAAGATCGATCTTGTCAAGCTCAATCTCTTCTTCATCCAGCTTATCAATGTCTGCATCGTCATCATCCAGGATCATATCATCTGCATTACTGTCTGTAATCCTAAGCACATCCACTCCACTGGCTTCCAGAAAGTCAAATACTTTCTCCATCTGTTCAACTCCCAGTGGCTGATCCTTAAAGAAGTCATTGATTTCCTGGTATTCCAGTACATTCTTTTTCTTCTTGGCAAGCTCCAGAAGTTCTACCAGTTTTTCACTGAATTTACCCATATTCATTTCCATATGTGCTCTATACCTCCATATAGTGTTTATATTTTATCCTTATTCGAAAGAAATATGCAGCTGCTGCCGCTTTCTTCCAAGCTCTTCCAGTTCTTTCTTTGCTTTTACAAGTTCCTGCAGTCCCTGTATATCTGTGGGATCCCAGGTTCTGTTTCTCTCTTTCAGACTCTCATCCTTAATCCTGATCACAGCATCCGAGAAAGCCCGGTTCTGTTCCTCCGGAGTCTCCAGATGGATCGTTGCATTAAAAAGGGATGAAACCTCTCTCTGCTCTTCACTGTCAATGAAAGCATTCATCAGCCTTGCAGGATTCACATCGCCATCCCTGTGCTGCTGATAAAGCATCTCTGCCACCTGCCTGTACAGAGGAACCACGAAATCTGAAGGCTGGATATATTTTTCCACTGTGTCAAATATGCCCGGATAAGTTACCAGCCAGGTAAGCATCAGCTTCTGTGCTTTCTCTGCTGCACTCTCCTTCTTCTTTTGCTGACCTGCTCCCACAGGTTTAGGCTGAATCCTCTGCTCTGCCGGAGTTCCCTTCATTGCAAGAGCTCCGACTCTCTTTTTCAGATTCTCCACACTGATCCCACTGCTTCTGTAATCCTTTACGATTGCTTCTATATAAAGATTTCTCTCCAGTTCATCGGAAAGCTCCAGAAGCATCTGCGCACACCGCTCAAAGAAACGGTTCTGTCCCTGGGGTTCCTCCATTGGAAATTCCCGCTCTGCCATATGTACGCGGAACATAAAGCTGTCCATAGCCTGCTCCAGACGTTTCTCAAACTCTTCCGCTCCAAGTGCCTTGATAAATTCATCCGGATCTTTATGCGGCTTAAGATTTACCACCCTCGAAGAAACACCTGCTTCCCTCAGGATCGGAATAGCACGAAGGGCAGCCCTCACGCCTGCATCATCACTGTCATACAGAAGCAATACCTCCTGAGTGTAACGCTTCAGCAGACTTGCATGTCCGGAAGTAAGTGCCGTTCCCAGCGATGCCACCGCATTGGTAAACCCTGCCTGATGCATGGATATCACATCCATATATCCTTCACACAGGATCAGATAATTTTTTCTCGTGGTTCTTGCAACATTCAGCCCGTACAGATTCCGGCTTTTATCGAAGATCGTAGTCTCCGGCGAGTTCAGGTACTTCGGCTTTCCGTCACCCATCACTCTGCCTCCAAATCCGATCACGCGGTTATTCACATCCATGATCGGGAAAATAACCCTGTTCCAGAACTTATCATACATTCCCCTGCGTTCATCCACATTGAACAGGCCGGAATCCCGCAGCAGTTCGTCACTGTAATTCTTTGACTTCAGATATTTGTACAAATCGTCACTGTACTTATCCGAATATCCCAGGCCAAACTTCCTGATCGTCTCCTCACTGAGTCCTCTGCCTGTCAGATATTCATGTGCCTGTCTGCCACTCTCACGACGCAGCTGATAATAGAAATATCCTGCTGCAAGCTTATTGATCTCCAGAAGGGCAGCCCGACGTTCTGCTTTCTTCTTTGCTTCTCCGGAATATTCAATCTTCGGAAGCTGCACCCCTGCCCTGTCTGCCAGATGCTTCAGTGCCTCCCCAAAGGTATAATTCTCATATTCCATCACAAAATTAAATACATTCCCGCCTGCTCCGCATCCAAAGCAGTAATACATCTGCTTCGCCGGTGTTACCGAAAAAGAGGGAGTTTTCTCATTATGAAACGGACAAAGTCCAAAATAGGTACTTCCTCTTTTGTTCAGCTTCACATACTGGGATACAACATCTACAATATCATTCTTCATCCTGACTTCTTCAATGATATCGTCTGAATAACGCATGCTTCGTCCTCCTTCTTGATTGATTAATAGACTTCCCATGCTTTTGGTATGTAAATCTCCCGGAATTTCCTTATAGAATACTGGTCTGTCATTCCTGAGAGATAGTCACATACTGCCTGTTCCTTCTTCTCTCCACGCACGATCAGCTCCCTGTATTCTGTTGACATTGCTTCCGGGTGTTCGACATAATATTCATATAACTCCGTCAGCATCTTCACTACCTTTTCCTCTTCCTTATGGGCTGCCGGATTCTCATATACATTCTGAAACATGAGAGCCCGCAGATCCATCATTGCCTCGTAGATCTCTGCTGACATCTTTATGGTATCCTGCTCAAGACTGTTCTCTATCACATCATGAACAAATGTATTGAGCCGCTCTCTGGTTGTATAACCGAGCAGCATCCGAAGCGTGACCGGAATATCATCCTCAGAAATAATCCCCGCCCGCTGTGCATCATCCATATCATGATGAATATAGGCGATCTTGTCCGAAAGTCTTACTACCTGTCCTTCGAGAGTAGACGGATTCCCACTGGTTCTGTGATTCAGGATACCATCCCGGACCTCCCATGTGAGATTCAACCCTTCGCCGTTCTTCTCCAGTATCTGTGCAACCCTGACGCTCTGTTTATAGTGGGCAAAGCCATCCGGATTCACTGCATCAAGAGCCCTCTCACCTGCATGTCCAAAAGGAGTATGTCCCAGGTCATGTCCAAGTGCGATCGCTTCTACAAGATCTTCATTCAGTCTCAGTGCCTTCGCTATTGTTCTGGCAATCTGTGATACCTCAAGAGTATGTGTCAGTCTGGTCCTGTAATGGTCACCCTGGGGTGCCACAAAAACCTGTGTCTTATCCTTCATCCTGCGAAAAGCTTTACTATGAAGGATCCTGTCCCTGTCTCTCTGATAGACAGTCCGTACATCGCATTCTTCCTCCTGCCGCTCTCTGCCTCTGGAACAAAGACTCAAAGCAGCATAAGGACTGAGCATCTTTTGTTCACGCTGTTCCATGCTTTCTCTGATATTCATAAGCGATACCTCCACAAGCTGACAAAATACCTCTTATTAATTATATTCTACATAAAATTTCAAATTCCTCTTTTTTTCAAAAAAAAATTGAAATTTTTTTATATTTTTTTCAAAAAGGTGTTGACATTAGCTTTTACATTTGATATAGTATCACTTGTCGCGAGGGAGAGCAAAAGAATCCCAAAGAAATGCGATATGCGGAAGTGTCGGAACTGGCAGACGAGCAAGACTAAGGATCTTGTGAGCATTGCGCTCGTGTGGGTTCAAGTCCCATCTTCCGCATTTAAAGAATGAGGAACTATGAGAAGTCATGGTGCCTTATTTTTTTATTCTTTTTTCTACAATAATTCTTTTCTCAGGTAACCATTTTCCGGTCCCCTGCATAATTTATCAGGAAAGCATTATCTACAGGAGCTTGTATGGCTTTTTATCATATGCAGATGCAGCAGGAAAATATAGATACAGGACAATATCAGGTTACCGTATCAGACCGGCTGAACAATCGCCCCATAGAAAACGCACGCGTCAGAATCTCCTACACAGGAGCACCCGACAGTACCATTGAAGAAGTGACAACAGATTCCTCCGGACGCACTCCTGTCATTGAACTTAAGACTCCACCTCTGGAATACAGTATGGAACCGGTTGAACAACAGCCCTACTCAGAATATACCATTCAGATTGAAGCAGAAGGATTTGAACCAAAAGAAATCGCAGGAAGCCAGGTATTAGCAGATACTTTATCCAGACAACCAACAACGCTGAATGTCATGGAATCCGGCGAAACTTTCCAGAGAATTGTAATTCCTCCGCATACGTTGTTCTATGAATATCCTCCCAAAATCGAAGAAGCCGAGATAAAACCAATAAACGAAAACGGCGAAATCGTATTAAGCAAGGTCGTTATCCCTGAATATATAGTGGTACACGACGGACCTGTCAACGATTCCGCTGCAGGCAATTATTATGTACGCTACAAAGATTACATCAAAAATGTAGCCAGCAGCGAAATCTATGCCACCTGGCCCGACGACACCATCCGGGCAAATATTCTGGCTATCATGTCTTTTACTCTGAACAGGGTTTATACGGAATGGTACCGGAACAAAGGTTATAACTTTACGATTACTTCCTCCACTGCCTATGATCACAAATGGATCTATGGCAGGAATATCTTTGCCAGCATTGACCGCATTGTAGATGAACTGTTTGAGAATTATCTTTCCAGACCAAATGTACGTCAGCCAATCCTTACCCAGTACTGTGACGGCAAACAGGTACAATGCCGAAACAGAGGCTGGATGACACAATGGGGAAGCAAGGCACTGGGCGATCAGGGATACTCTGCCATCGAAATCCTACGGACTTTTTACGGAAATGATATGTATATCAATGTGGCGGAAGCAATCTCTGGCATCCCCGCCTCCTGGCCAGGATATGATCTGGATATCGGTGCATCCGGAAATAAGGTAAGACAGATTCAGGAACAGTTAAACACAATCGCAGAAGCTTATCCAGCTGTCCCTGTTGTCACCGCAGATGGAATTTACGGACCTGAGACCCAAAATTCCGTCAGGATTTTCCAGAGCATTTTCGGTCTGGACCAGACAGGAATCGTAGACTATCCAACCTGGTATAAAATCCAGGAGATCTATGTGGCAGTCAGCAGGATTGCTGAGTTGCGTTAGGGTTGTAGCAAAAATATACGTAAAATGGCTGCCTCACCTACTGATATACTATTTCTGCCTACAGTTTACAGGTTGGAACTGATATAATAAAACGTTTATCCGATCTTTCCTGTATAATATTGGAGACTGTGAGAAAAAGTCTCGTTCCCGCTAGCCCGGACAGACGGTTTCCCGTCTGCCGGACTTGCGGTGTTACCGCACAAGAATATTCATCCCGTTTCCTCCATCTTTTCAATTTTATCAAATCATTTTTTAGTTGCATTTGAATTTCTATTACAATTTATCCATTGTCCTTCTACAAACAACGCCAGTACTCTTTGTGCTTCCATCATAACATGGTCGTATTTGTTTTACAAGAAAGAAGAACCACAGCGACACTGTGAATTTCAGTGGCTGTGGTTCTTCCGTAATGTTTATTGATTACTTAATAGAAATATGATTGCGGGTAAAATCCATGGGTAATAGTTGTTTTATATCTGTCAGCAGTTGTACGTCCCAGCAGTTTTTGATAACAGTGTGTTTTCTCTGTCACTTTGATTCCACTTCCTGAAATTTTAAATATAAGGACATGATATCCCCCACTTGAGCACGAACAATATGCGGTTGCTTTCTTCCCGCTGGAATCAATAGTTGCTGACAGATTATACCCGTTCATTTGAGGCATATGAATGGATACATTCATCTTTCTTCCCTTGACACTGTTTATCCTTAAATAAAATCCGCCATTAGAAAACGCCCATAATGTTTTCTTTTTAAACTTCACTTTTGCAGAAGCATTCTTCTTTTCATTACTGATTTGATAAGTCTGAGTACCTTCGTATGTAGCAATTGAAGTATTTTCCTGCTTTTGATCAATGTCTGATGCTTTTACATCTTGTAATCCATTCTGAAAGCTAATAGCTGAAACAGCTATAATTACGAGCAATACCGTTATCTTTCTTATAAAATCTCTTTTCATACTTTTTCCTTCCTCTCTACCTAAGCACTGAATGCATATCTTCTATATCAACAACATTAATATATTATCTGGAATACCAGCCATTAAACTCAGAAACATATGGGAATGTTATTTTCGCCTTACTTGAACTAATATTAGATATCATGAAAAATACATCTGAAGAGCCACTATAGTACGCTTTATATCCACCGGAATAAGAATATAAGCGAACCGTTGTATTCATTTTTCCACCACGTCCATAAGCTTTGGCATAATAATTATTTCCAGATTTATACACAGTAATCGTTGCGCTTCCTCTGTAGGTTCCTGTAACATTTACTTTCTGAGCTGTTCCTAATGTTTTATTTCCCTTAGGCACACAATTTTGACTACTAAAAACTTCATCATCAATTATTTTGTATGCACCTACCATATAATAATATTTTTTTCCATCTTTCAACGAAGTATTTGTGTAGCTTACTGTTTTTGAATTTTTTATAATTTTAATTTGTTTGTAATCGCCATATTTACTTGTTGAACGATATAAAATATAACCATCTACACCTGATACCTTTTTCCAGGATACTTTGAGTTTTTTCTTTCCGGCTGTTTTTACTGAAATAATTTTAACATCCTGAGGTACTATATCAAAGCTCTCTTCTATTGTACCTGTATAATTTCCAATACCTGTAACAACCATTAAAGCTGTACCTATTTCTGAATTATTCTCATAAGAAACTGTATAATCTTGATCTTTAACCAATTCTTCATTTCCAATTTCTATGGAAAAATCAGGTTTTACTGCTTTTCCGTTATATGAATAGGCACTGTCCAATATTATCTTCACATTTGAAATATCTATTTTTGCAGCTTCTACTGATACCTTTACGCTACCTTCAACTTCGCTTCCGTCAACGGATTTCGCAGTTATAATTGCTGTACCTGCACGTTTTGCACTAATTACCCCGGAAGAATTTACCGTTGCCACACTGCTGTCACTACTACTCCATGTAAGTTTAGGATTAGCTACATCTGAAGGAAGGATCTGAGGAGTTAACGTGTACTTTTTGCCAGCATTTATAGTTAAACTATCGGGCAGAATAATTTGTTTTACATATTTGTATTCTTCCTGGCTAAAGCAGATAGAATAATCTGGTTCAAATTCATTTGAATATGGGCTTTTTACTATTACATAATAGACACCAGCTGGATATTTTTTCTCTTCTGTTGTAGCATACGGATTTGTGGTATTACTTACATAAGCTAATTCCTTCATATCTTTATCATATAATGTAGCTACAAGTGAGTTAGCAGAGGATTGTCTAGGAACCTTAAATTCCACTTTTGCATTTCCTGCTTTTTTTAGTTCAAACTTATAAAAGTCAATATCTTTTCCTGTATTCAAGTTTCCTGTATACCAGGTATTAATTTGTTTTTCATTTGCCTGGCTTCTAACATTATTGTTTTCTTGCTCATATTCATCCGCGGATTCATAAGTAAGATCTACTCTAAGTGAATATTGCATCGTAGTAGTCATTTCTATATAATAAGTGCCCGCAGGTAACCTCAATCTCTTTTTATTTGTCGCACCTGTTATAAGATAAACATTTTCGTGCTCATCTTCCTCATATATTTTAGGAGATGTGATAGAGTTATCTCCTCGTAAATTTTTTATATCTATTACAGCAAGACCTGACTGCTCCATATAGAACTTATAGATGTCAACATCCTGACTTGGCGTACAATTTCCCTCATATGTAGTGTTAGGCTGTATAACATTTGCGGTATCATAAGTATTATTTGGTTCTTTTTCTCCCTGATACATATCCTGTGATTCATATTTTATGATAATCTTTGCCTCTTTATTAACATTATCCTTATAATAATCACCATCAATCAATCTTCCAGAAATTTCTCCAGTGTGCACCGTGATCCATCCTGAATCGTAAGTATCCGTTCCTACATTCCACCACGTATAATACCAATTCTGATATCCAAGTGAATTTCCAAATATGAAATATTTTTTACTTAACGACATATTTTCACAACAATCTTCAAGCAGAATTCTTATCCTTCCATCTTCAGGAATAGAAGCAGAATAATGGTATCCGTAATCATTTCCACCCCTTGTATAACGAAGATCTACTATATTATAGTACTGGTTGAGCTCACATCTCTCGTTTGTACTTGAAGCCTGCATTACTTCCTGAGTATCTTCTGAAGGCAAAATTTCATCTTCCTCTATGTCATTCTTATCTGTTACTCCATCATTAAATGTAGCAATTTCTTGGTTTTCTTCCTCCAGCACCTCATTTCCATCACTAAACTCTGCATTTGCAAGAACAGTCTTTCCATTTACCGTCAACATCAGTACACTTGCAAATAAAGCTAAAACTAATCTTACTTTTTTCTGCATTTTTATTCTCCTTCTCTGATTGATATTTTGTATTTTTATTTTTCGCTAGACATACCACCTTCCTATAAGTATTGAACATATCTATCTTTCTTAAATCACATAAATATTAAACACCACTTTTCATGTAAAATACCTTTTTAATTTTCTTTCTATATCTAAAAAATTATCTTAATCAATTACTGCATTATTACTTTCCAAAAAAAGATATAATCCAACACAATACTGAAGAAATTCTATTTTTTTCTTCGCCCCTGTATTTTTTGCAAACTGAACAATATTTAACAGATTCTCTGCTGTTTGCCCTAAGACTAATAAAGGAAATCCCACTATAGAAGCTAATACTCTCACAACAAATGACTCAACATCATCAAATGTACCTTCAAACATTTCTTTCATAAATGAAAAATTTATGCTTTCTATATCATCTGGAATTTTAATTGGATGGCGTTCATTTATTTCCTTTGCCAAACAAATCAATCCATCTAATTCAGAATTTTTAGGTGGCGATGCAATAATTAATGACTTACTTTCATTTACAGCATACCGTATCCCGTATTTATCAAAATCAAATTCATTATTATTAATATTTTTTATGAATTTAGTTGCGATAACCGAATCTCCAATTAAAATAAATCGCCCTTCGTTATTTTCTTTTTCCACACGATTACGTTCATAGTCTTTATATCCGCATAAACTAACCGAAGGCAAAGAACTATCCACCTTATCTCTATAACTTTCAATAACAGCCTTCATATATTCAGCAACTTCTGAAAGCGAAGGTTTATATATCAAAGTTATTGGCTTCTGATAAAAAATTCTGGCCTTGTCTTTAAGTTCCTTTATTCTTCTATATTCTTGTTTTTTTTCTGAAGCCTGCTCATCTACATATTCCTCATAAGTCTTTGCTTTATTCCAAGCAGGTTTCCATTCTTCAATTTTAGTGCCTTCTGCCGGAAGTGGAATAATAAATTGTTTGTCTTCATCATCCAAAATATATGATAACTGGTTATATTCCATTCTAGCTTGTTTTGCCCTTGAATCGCCACTCAAAATTTGCCGGATATAAAGACCACTAAGAATCTGTGTATTAATATTACAGTTATAATGTTTATTTACTAATTGAGCAAAATACTTAATTGCATTATTATAATCTTGAATTCTTAAACATGCAAACGCGCATAACTCAACAATGTCTAACTGACCACCAGAATAATTTATTGCTATTTCAATAAGTGATCTTGCCTTTTCAGGATTATTATTTTGATTCAATCCTAATAATTCAATATACTCTAATGCCCAGGCAGAAGTCATCACATCGTAACGTAAAAGATTAAAAGTATTAAGTTTCTCATATTTTAAAAAACCTTCCAAAGCTAGCGCACGATATTGTGCCTGCATGTCCAAGTTCTGTGAATACATTTCATTTTGATAAATACTATTAGCTGTACTGCCAAGTTGATACCAAAATGGAGGATAAGCATTAAAATTCGATCGCATCGAATTTAGAAAATTATAGCGTTTTATAGGATTACTTTCAATTAAGGCCATATTATACTCTTGGATTTGTCTCTCTGTTAAACGATATTCGTCTGGAAATTTGTATCTCTCTGCCAAACTCCATGCTGTTCCAAATAGTTGCTTTTGTAAGCCATTAAGATGCAACATATGATTTTTTTGTATTTCCCACTTCGTTCTTTCATATTTCAAATCATTCTCTGCCTTGTTTCTACGATAATTCATATATCCAATACCCACTTGTGTTGCAAGAGTAATTCCCATTGCAACCGGATTGGATGTTGCAAAGATGGCTCCTACATTAGGAACCGCACTCCAAATAGCATTTTTTATCTGATGTTGATATTCTCTCTCTATCATTTTCTTATCGCCATTTTCTGCAAGAGAATATGTAATCTGATCCATAATTTCCCTGATAATATCCAATAATGCATTATCCTTTGGCATTTTTTCAATATTAAGGTTGTTCATAATAGAATCATATTCCTGTTGCATTATATTGATATCATTATAGTCAATAATCTGTTTTATGGATACCGTCCATAAATTGAGCGCATATGCTGCCGTTAATTTTTCGTTGTCTGATATATTCATGTATTTTATCTCCACAATCCTTTTCTATATATCAATGGTCATCACTATTGGTAAATGATCAGATATATTATCATTATAGTATTCAAAATCACTATTACAATATTTATTCACTGCATCAACAACCTCAAAGGAAACTTTATTAAAACCTGAAAGTTCTGGGCTATATGTAAAATGATCATAATTATTAGCGTATCTTCTCAACGTCTGATCTGATCCTTCGACATTTTGTCTACTTAACGTACTTAATCCTTTTTGTTCTGTTAAAACATTTATTTTTCTATCTCCATCACAATAAGAATAAACTGGCGCTAAATAATTTTTACTTGATGTAACAACACCAGGTGTGTAAATATTCAAATTATAATCTCCCATAGCAACTGTATATGCTGTTCTAAAATCACCATATCTTTTAGTACTTAAATCCGGATAAATATCATGTGTTAAAATATCATATTCTATACTTCGTTTCTCTAATGACGAAAGTCTGTTATCACCATAATATATGTGTATATTAATAAATCGTAATTCAAAGAAACCACCAAAAAGAGGTTGTAGTCGAATATAATATGGTGTCCTTGCAAAAACAGAACAATCCACTTGAACATCATTTGACAGAGAATTGAGAATTCTCGGTTCAAATATTCGCCTCTGACCAAATCGTGTCATTTCTGCCAACTTAAATTTCTTTTTATTCCATAAATATGCATAACATTCTCCACGAGTATCATTAACTATCATATCCTTTATCTTGTCCAAATCTGTTGACTCTTGAGGAGATGCCCAACAAAAATCCCAATCATATAATTCATATTTTACACATTGTTCAAGAAGACGTTTTATTCCTTTTCCTTCACTTAGTATTTCCTGTAAAGCAACAACATCCATCTGCTCTTCTGTGATAATCCGCGCTATTTTTTCAAGATCTTTTTGGGAATTTGCTCCAAAATTTTTCATATTAAATGATCCTATTTTATATTCCAATAGTTATCCCCCAACATTTTTATACATTACAGAAACTATGTATTGCTTTAATATTTTTGCTAATCTATTTTAAATCATCAATGGCAAATATCCATTTTTAATCTTCTTATTCATCTACTTTTACAAAAATATAATTTCTGTCAATGCTCCTTTTTTCTAACAAAAATATAGATTTATCTATGTAATTTTCATAATAATTTGTCCATTTATTTTTTATAATAGGTCAATATATCCTTAAAGTCAATAGTTTATTATCACTTAAGCATACTAAAAACGTCTAATCTTATTACCATTCTTTTTCCAGATAATTTACAATCAAGAACTGTCATTTAACATTTACCTTCTTTTGGGTATTTGGCAATTTTCTGGATACAATATAAACGCCATCCCATCAAACCTATTTGGCAAATCATAAGTACAACCTAATATTTTTCCATTCTCATATATGAATTTTGCTATTTTTCTCATTCAAATTAACTTCTACCAGTGCTAATTAGGTCAATTCATCCCTAAAGTCAATAGGTCATTATGCCATAATCTTGTAAAAGGAGGCGTCTATGTCACGTTTGAAAGAACTGCGCCGCGAGCGGGGCTACACACAGATAAAGATGCAGCATCTCACAGGTATTGATCAAAGTGATTATTCCAAGATTGAAAATGGTAAACGCTACTATACTTTCGAGCAATGCCGCCGGATTGCTCTGGCTCTTAATACAAGTATGGATTATCTGGCCGGGCTTACGGATGTTAAGGATGCTTACCCGCGGAAACCTTCGAACTCTTCCGCGGGGGTTGCATCAGCAAATCAAAATTCATAAATCAATGCTCACAGTAAGCAAAGAACCTATGAATGTATTTATTATACATTCATAGGTTCTTTCATTTCGCCCACCCGCGGTGGACTTTTTATTTTCTACTGTCTTTCATACGTCCCATCAAACCGCACATTCAACCCACCGAATTCTCCTTTCAGCGTTTCTGCATATATTTTCCCATCAATTACCACCAGTTTCAACTCCGCATAAATTTCTCCATCTGCGTCATCCTCTGTATATAAATACTGCTGGGAGTTGATCTGTGTCAATGGACCATCTATATCTCCTATATTAACACTCCATGATGCGCCGCCCTTTACAGAGTATGTTCCGTCCTCTGACTTTTCAAATGCGAGATAAGCTGACGAGTCCTCTCTGGTATATGTTCCGGGAACAATTACATCTGATGTAGCATTCTTTTCCGGTTCTGTTATTTCAGAATCAGTGTCTGTTACATCATCATCTGTATCAGCTCTGTTCAAATCATCTTTATGGAATTGAATCGTATAATCTTCATAGGAAAACATCCATTCTCTCATCTGCTTTGACGGAGTATCATATAAGTCTGCAGTGTTTGTATAATAATGACAGATGCCATCTTTAAGAAATGCACATTCAAGCTCCCCTGTTTCACTTAAGGAAACCGCTGCCTCCATAATTGTGTACATTCCCGGCATACCGCCTTTCATAAAATACCTGCCGTCCAGATAACTGACATCATCGCTGATAGAATACAGGCATTCCTTAACATAAGAATACTGTGTTCCCAGAAGTTCTTTCAGCATTTTATCGACTTTTTTATTTTCCAGCAGAAGCTGTGGTGATTCCTGGTTTTCATATGCCTGCTCTAATCCGGGCCACTTTTCCTGCTTTGCATTCCAGACAGCTGCACCGATGGCAAATACACAGACAATTCCACAAAGCACTCCTATCTTTCTCTTGTTTCTGCTTAGCACTCCCCATGGTTTCTCATAGGTCGCCAGCATTTTTTTCAGTTCTTCTACTGAATGAAATCGTCTTTTGGAATCTACCTGAATACAGCGATTGATCACCGGCAAGAGGCGTCCTTTATATACTGTTTTATGATTCTCCAGTATTTTTCCCGTGAGCATTTCATGCATCATAACGCCGACGGAATAAATATCACTGGTAATTCCCGTCTGCCCGTATCCGTAATGTTCCGGAGATGCATACTCTTTCGTTCCGAGCAATACAGTGTCCTGGTTTTTTGTATCTTTGTAACTGCGCACTGTGTCAAAGTCAATCAGTTTCACGCTTCCATCGCTTCGAAGCATCACATTGCCTGGCTTTATGTCTCTGTGAATCAGTGGCGGATTCTGGCTGTGAAGTTTTTCCAGACCATCACACACCTCTTTTATAATAGAAAGCACTTCTTTTTCTGTAAAAAGCCCTTCCATCTGTATATATTCGGCAAGCGTCTCACCATCTATAAGTTCTTCTACGACATATGTATTCCCGTCACAGAAAAAAGCGTCATATACTGCTTCAAGATTCTTATGATGAATCTCCTTCAGCCGTCGGTAAAGCTCTTCTAAATTTCGGTTATAGTAAGTTTTTACCACACATACTGTCTGCCTGGGAGTATAAAAAACTCTTTCTACTTTACTTTTCTCTGATTCCTCAATCACATCCAAGGATTGATACCTGGAAAAGAAAAACTGTTTCTCCAATGATTCCATATCACAGTCACATCATTTCACTTTTTTTCTTTATCAAGAAGACTCATTTTCAGACCATGCTTTTTCAGAAGTTCCTCTGTCTGGTAAACGTCCAGATGATTTCTGATTGCAAACTCTATAATGGCATCTTCCTCCCGTCTGGGATAAAGTTCTTTGTTTCCGGACGCCTTCAATAAAAGGTTGGTTTCTTCCAGTGTAGCATTTAATACAAACGCTGCCTTAATCGCGGTTTCTTTCGATGGAAGCTTTGTCCCATTACGCATATAGTAGGCAAAGGACTTTCCGATTGCACTGTTCATATAAATGTCACTTATTTTAACGCCTTTTTCCTCACATAGTTCATTAAAATATTCTGTGAAATTAAGCTTCTGATCCTGATTTTGGTCTATCCAGTTTTCAAGCTGTGTACTGTCAGTTACGCTTTCCAGCTCATTTTCTAATTCTTCTGTTGTCTTTGTCTTTTTCTCTTCTATTTTCATCTTTTAACCATGCCGCTCTCTGGCTTACATTTGCCTGATTTAATCAAATCAGCTCTTTACTTTATTACAATTTATTGCAAAATTCGACTGACTGTTTATTACCCTTCCAGTACATCCTCAATCGCTTCTGCCGCATCTTCCAAAGCGTCCAGTGCCTCGATCAGAACATCCACATTTCTGCTGCCGCTTTCTTCCTCCTCGTATTCATCGATAAGCTCTGCAAACTGATTTTTCAGTTCTTCCATGTTTTCGTACAGTTCATTTAATTTTTCTTTTCTCTCAGTTGCTGAAGACAGATTTACAATTTTAGACATATGAAATACCTCTGTTTTTTATATTTATTTCCGCTTTTTCTGCATTTGCAATTCAGATTTTATGCATTACTTTACGGTATCGACATAAACTTCTGATTTTTCTATCTGAAAAAATTATAGCATCATTGTATTTCTATGTCTATGTTTCTCTTATACGTTTTGACTATATTTTGTCTTCCGTAATTGCAATTCTTGTTCTAAGTTTTCGAGCAGTTGATCTAATATCCGGATTACTTCCATCAACTGTTCCTTTTCCAGATTATCATAATATACTCCTGCCAGCACAGACACCGGTTGTTTGACAAGTTCCCATATCTGCTCAGCCCATTTTCTGGTAATGATATCTTCTTCCGGCGTTCTTTCAAGGTTATATCTGCTGCCCGTAAAACGAGATTATCACTGTACCCGCTTACGATTCCCGCCAGAGTTTTCATACTGCATGGAATCACGATCATTCCCATCGTACGGTAGCTTCCACTCGCCGGACCTGCACCGATGTTATAGTTATCATGTACCTCGTCCGCAAGAGCATATAGCTGTTCCAACGTATAATCTGTCTCCTGTTCCAGCGTCATTTCCGCACCTTTTGTCACGATCAGATGTGTCTCTATTATTTCTTTATACTGCTGCAGTTGTTTCAGCAATTCTATTGTAAGGGGCGCTCCGGAAGCCCCACTCATACCGATGATAAGTCTCTTTCTCATTTTTTTTCCTTTCCTGACTTTTCCGTTCATATTAAAGTATGTTTAAAAAATTTTCCAACAATTTGCACAAATTATACCCGTTCGTTTCCTATTTCCTTTGCAATTCTTCTTTTCACATGGATTATTCCAACAAGGAATACGTAAGAAAGAATCCTGTCCAAAAGACTGTTACATCACAGAAACATTGCAGAATAATCTTCTATGATATAAAAAGCTCCCCTCAGTATCACAAATAATAATCACTGAGAGGAACTGTAATTTCAGAACAGCAGAGCTGTTTTCTTATTAAGATATCTTCTTAGATTAAGAATTTTCTTTCCCAATCTTAACTTTACAATGTTTCCGATAACAGGCAATGCCATAATTTACAATATTCTTCATCCCGTCACTCTTTAACCTTGCAGCATACTGACGTTGTTCAATCTGTTTCAGAGCTTCTGTACAAGCTGCCTCCATTCTATCTTCCTGAGCATATTTCATCTCGATCACCACTCCGACACGATTCTCCGGAACTTCCAGTAAAATATCACAATAACCTTCACCAGATTCTATATTCGACCAGACAGCCCAGTTCTCCATATGACTTAGCAACCCCAGCAAAACTCCATGATAAAAATTTTCTTTTCTTCCCTTAACTGCCGTATCCCGAATACTGATTGTATTCCATAAATAGTCGTTAAACAAATCTTCTATCGTTTCTGCATCTCCATTTGGAAAAGCCATGCATAATTTATCAAGCTTCTTTACATCCTCAGATGACTTTTCCTGAAACCATTCCCTAATCTGAAGTTCAAACAATTCTTTAATTTCTCTGTTAGGAATTGCCAGACGTAACTTTCTGCTGTCTATTCTTTCACGTTGTGTTAAATACCCTGTTGTAAAAAGTATACTCCAAAGATTCTCAATGGATTTATCCAGTTCATTATATGTCAGTTCCTGTTTTATTTCTTTTATAACCGTTTCTCCCGAAATCAAGTTTTCGATTTCATCTCTCGTCTGTTTATTCGCTTTATCTATAAAACGACTCACAATGCTGTTGCTGCTGGTATTAGACCAGAAATCTTCTGGTATCGCATCAGGATCTGCACATAAATTTCTGCAATAACTGATCACGTCCCAGGGACAATACACTGCTTTCTTTCCAAACTGATAACCATCATACCATTCCCTGATTGTTTCATGGTAGTCAGAAAGCCCAAAATATTTCAGCATTTCTGCGACCTCATCATCTGTAAATCCAAAGAACTCATCAAACTGTACACTCGTAATCGAAAAAACATTAAAATTGTTTAATCCTGTAAAAATGCTTTCCTTCGCAATTCTCAGGCATCCCGTAAGTACTGCAAAAAAAAGGCTCGAATTTGTCTTTAAAACATTTCCAAACATGTTTCTGATCAAAGATACCATCTCGTCATAATATCCATACTGGAACGCTTTATCTAATGGCACATCATACTCATCAATCAAAAGAACCGCTTTTTTTCCATAATGTTTCTCCAGTAATACAGTTAATATAAGCAGCGCCTTCTCCATTGTGGCATCAGACATTTTGAAATCGCCATGATCATCAACGACAGTCAATGCTTTATAAGAGTTTTTTTCTTCCTCTGTAAGGCGGCTGCTCTCTGCCAGAGCACTAAGTCTCCACGCCTCCATTCCCAGAGTATTCTTCAGCGATTTCCGGGCTGACTCAAAATTTAATCCCTCCACATTCTTCAATGTAAGCGAAATTACCGGAAACTTTCCCATATATTCTTCACACAGTTCTTTTTCACGGGATACCTTCAGTCCATTAAACAGCGATTTATCACATCCGATTTCCAGAAATGACTGCAGCATATTCATATTCAGAGATTTTCCAAAACGGCGAGGACGTGTAAACAGATTCACTTCTCCCCAGTTATGAAGAAGTTCTGTTATCATTTCTGTTTTATCCACATAGTAAAAATTATGCCTGATTATTTTTTCAAAACTATCTATTCCAATTGGCAGTTTCTTTCTGTTCCGCATATTTTTCATCCTCCTTCATTACCAGATTTTGCAAGTCAAACGGATATTCGCAATCCGCATTCGGTTAAAAAATTCCCCGAAAAACAGCTTCCCTGATTTTAGATAATGATAACATGAAACATTTGTAACGTAAAGCAGGAGTTACTGCCACTTCGAGCCCGACTAAGCCAGAAATAATAACAGCAATTTTTATTTCAGACAGGAATTATTTATGCTAAAATATACCTAATTATAACAATTCCGACGTAATTTCCTAAGCATAACAAAACAGCAGCCATTGTGGTACTGTTTAGAGTATCTCACAATGGCTGCCTGTCTGATATCACAATTTCATTTGTTATTTCTTATACCAGAATTTCTTACATTTCACCAGTACCTTTCCATCCGGAGCATCTGCCATCCTTCCGATTTTAAACCTGTAATTTTTTGTCTTTCCGGCCGGAATATTTACATTGTAGGTTTTGGTCGGTGTTGCAGTTTCATCCAGTGGTATCTCAAAATACATCGTTACCTTTGTAATCGTATAACTGGAAGTGTTCTGCATACGGGCAGTTATATACAGCTCTCCTGTGTTCGGATTGTACTCATATCCCTTGTAGCTGACTTTGAGCTGGTTTAGCTTAGGTATCGCTGACTTATACCAGAACGATAAGCATTTTACCTTCGGCGCTTTATATGGCTGCTGAGTCATTTTTCCAATATAAACCGTCTTATTCACTGTCTTTCCGGGATTGATCGTTACACTGAAGGTCTGGGTTATGGTTCCATCCTCCATAATAGGTATCTCATATCCCATCTTCACTTTTGTAATCGTGTAACTCGAAGTATTTTTCAGACTCAGCTTCAGATATAACTTTGCTGTATCATTGTCATATTCGAATCCTCTGTAAGTTACTTTAAGCTGTTTGGCAGTTGGCTTGGAAGCAGCTGATGCTACCCTTGGAAAAAATAAAAGTACTGCAACTGCCGCCAGAAGAAAAAATACCAGATAACTTCTACATTTTCCTGCAAATCGATTTTTCATACTCATAAAAATCTCCTCCTCTCTTGATGTGCCATTATAGTTTCAGGCAAATATCAGGAAATACTTTTGATACACCTGATATTTTTTTCAGATTTATTATATATTTACAATACAATATCAGGAAGAAATTTTCTATTAACTATTGGTTAGTTTTTTATAAGCGCCATTACAGTCATCTATAATTTTGATTGTAATTGACCTAAAAAGAAGCAGATCTCCGTTTCTGAACTCAGAAATGAAAATCTGCCAGCTTAACTTATGATACTAACGGCAATATATAATTCACCCAGAACCATGACATAGGCATGATCAGCACCATCGCCGGTATCATGTCCGCAGTTGGGAAGTTCTTCAGCTTCACCATACGAAAACCGGTTGCAAGCATCAGAAACCCGCCACAGGCTTTAAAGTCATTGATCATGCCCGGTGTAGTCAGCGGGAAAATCGCCGTTGCTGCAAAGAACAGGATCAGGAAAATAATCACCTGCGGAATGGCGATCATACACACTACCATTCCCAGGCTGCAGGCAAAAATAGCTGCTGTAAATAAATCCAGAATAGATTTGGAGATCAGCACTGAATGATCCCCGCTCATTCCGGATACGATAGAGCCATAGATTCCTGTTCCGCTTGCACAGAATAATACGATGATCGTCACCAGTGTATTCATAAACTCATCCTCAGAAAGCTCTGAATTTGAATTCTTGATAAATTTGCCGATCACACGCTGCATAACACCGGCACCGGCATTGATCCTTTTTCCAAGATGAATCGCAAGTCCGATTCCCGTACCGATCACAACAGAAAAAATAACCGCCGGCATATTTTCCATCAGACCGATGGTGCTGATTCCCATTCCCATAGAGCATACCCCGAATACAAGAGTAATATCCTCTTTGAATTTTGGACTTAATTTGTGCCCCACAAAAGCACCCAGGATTCCGCCTATAACTATGGATAATGCATTGATAATTATTCCAATAGGCATAACCTTTTTCTCTCTCCTTTATCTTTATCTTTTTTCTTCTTCGTAAATATTATACCCATCTCTGCCATTCTGTTTTGTCTTATATAATGCAGTATCTGCATTTTTATACAGATCAAGATATCCTGTTCCATGTTCCGGAGCAAATGCCATTCCGGCACTAATGGTAATATTCTTTCCATTCATTTCCGGAAATGTTAATTCTTTAACTTTTTTTATCAGACTTTCGATTCTGGAAACAGCCACTTCTCTGCTGTCCGTTTTTCTCATAAATACTACAAATTCATCACCACCGATCCTGCCGACAATGTCTCCTTCACGAAAATGCTCATGAAGCACTTCACCAAATTTGTGCAGAACTTTGTCCCCTGTAATGTGTCCATATATATCATTTACTTCCTTAAAATGATCCACATCCATGATCACAAAAGTTCCCGGTTCCTGCGGGTGTTCCTGCAGAACATTATGGATCCGTTCTTCTGTACTTCTCTTATTGTACGCGCTGGTCAGTGCATCTGTCTCGGCTGCCTGAATAAGCTGTTTATTCTTTGATCTGTTCTTAACAAATCCCCAAAGGAACAACATGCTTACCATAACACAAAACCCGATTGTAAAAATCAGTTCATATTTTCGTACAAAGTTATAGGATTTCTGCGCTTCAGAAACAGGGATAACATAACAAATCATCCAGTCATTCAATCCCATATCTGTATAGGCCAGATAACGGTCTGAATTATAATCATTTCCAATTCTTATTTTCATCAGTCCATCGGCACCCACTGTAAAATCTTTTTTCACTTCTGTCAGGGACGAATCAAAAATAAGTGTCTGATCATCATAAAATTCAAAGAAGTTATCGCCATATTCAATCTCATGATAGGCAAAATCACCATCATACGCAATAATCTCACCATCACTGGTAGTAATCAGTGTATATCCTACATCTTCAAAGAAATCGTTAAACAGCATACGGCTTAATGCAGTTACGTTATAAGAACCACCCAGAACTCCTATCACTTTTCCGTTTTTCCAGACCGGTACGCCCAGAATTACACGGGTTTCTTTATCTACGCTGCTCTCCAGTGGATCGCTTAGTGTTTCTTTTCCCTCCATTCCTTCCTTAAAATATCTCCTCGAAGATACATTCTTCTCTGCTCCGTTATCATAATGAGCCGTACCATCTGCTTCAATCAGTGCTGTACGCTCTAAAGCAGTTTCCTCTTCAAGTGATATTAACATTTCCATATTTTCATCCGACACAAGTTCTTCGGATTTTCCAATCTCTTTTGCTATACCCCTCAGATATCCATAATGAATATCCAAAATTGCTTTAATATGTTCACTCTGTCTGGAAACATTCGTCTTAATTACTTTCTGCGAGTTACGCTCAATAGAATTCTGCGTGCATACCAGAAATATGCCCAGACTTACTGCTACCGCACACACAAATATAAGAGCAGCAGCTACATACTCAGTGATTTCATTTTTCTTTCTCATAAACATCTCCTTTCACCCCACATTTTTCTGTTTGTCTTTTGTTGGGTTACATTATACACACACTTTCCCGAAACTGCGGTCAAAATACTTTCACTGTTAATCCTCTGTAACAGATTTGTGTAATACATATATCTGTCGCTTAAACCTTCAGGACAATTTTAATATATCAAATCGAACTGTGAAAATCCAGATAAATCGTCAAATTTTCGTCAAAAAAAGACAGACTCTCTATTTTCTTTCAAGATATCTGTCTTTTTAATCATATACATTACATTGGTTCTAAAGTGTGTTTAAACTTTACGCAAGATATGCGTCACATTTTATGGGAGATTTTTTCAAACCCACACTGGTATGCCAGATGATCAGATCAGCTTAACAATATCGTTATACATAACAAATACCATCAGCGCCATCAACAGCATCAGCCCTGCGAAATGGATGCCGCCCTCCACCTGTCTGTTAATCGGTTTTCTGCGGATTGCCTCTATGACAAGGAATACCAGCCGTCCACCGTCCAGTGCCGGAAACGGAAGGAGGTTCATAACTCCAAGGTTTGCAGAGAGCAGAACTGCCAGATTAAGCATATTCATCCACAGGATCATGGTTCCTTCGCTTTTGCTTTCCTCATACGTAGTTCCGATTGCATCCACAATTCCGACCGGACCACTCAGATCTTTCATTCCAAGCTTTCCGCTGACCAGCTCTTTCAGGCTGAGAATCGTTGTACGTACCATATATTTTACTTCTACGGCACCATATTTGACTACATTCAGCCCTTTTGCTTTTTCAGAATACATATTGTAGGTAAATCCTGATTCTGCCGTACGGTATTCTTTTGGTGTAACCGTAATATCATATTCCTGTCCGTCCCTGGAATAGGTAATCTTTACAGACTTTTCTGTCAGCGGATTCTCCTGAATATATTTCTGGTAATCTGCTGCATTTGTAATCTTCACTCCATTAATGGATGTGATCACATCTCCCTGCTGAATCCCTGCTTCCTGCAACGGCATTCCATCCATTACAGATTCCACTGTCATGGCAGAAGTATCATCCCCGTTGAAATTGCAGCCCAGAAGGTATCTCACATTTGTATCCGACTTATAGGAAATGTCCATCTTCTTTCCATCACGCTTAACAGTCAGGTTAATGGTATCTCCCTCTTTCAGCTGGTTCAGATAGGAATATACATAGAGATCTTTTCCCAGATCAATGTGATATCCCTGATAACCGGTAATAATATCTCCCTCTTTCAGTCCTGCCGCCTCAGCCGCAGAACCTTCCTTTACGGAAAGAACTCTGGATGGTTCATATCCTACAGCACCTACAATGATCACAGACAATACAAATGCCATGATAAAGTTAAATACCGGTCCTGCGGCAACTACAGAAATCCTGCCCCACACAGACGCACTGTTAAAAGTTCCCGGTTCATTCTCTATGTCCGTATCCTCCCCCAGCATGGCACAGGAGCCACCGATAGGAAGAAGTTTCAGTGAATATCTGGTATCTCCTTTCTCAAAACTGTAAAGTCTTGGTCCCATTCCCAAAGAGAATTCTGTGACCACAATCTTATTCAGCTTTGCAAAAAGAAAATGTCCCAGCTCATGAAAGAGAATGATTGCACTGAATATGACAATTGCAATAATAATTTTCAATCTACCACCTGCTTTCAATCCAACGATAAGTTTCTTTCTCAATCTCCAGAATCTGATCCAGGTCCGGATCCTTTACTGCTGTATGTCTGCTCATAGACTGCCCGATAATCTCGTAAATATCCAGAAAGCTGATTTTTTTCTGAAGGAATTTGCGGACTGCCAGCTCATTTGCAGCATTAAAAACGGTTGGCATACTGCCGCCTGCCCTTGCCGCTTCCACCGCCATTGGAAGACCTTTAAAAGTTTTCCTGTCCGGCTCCTCAAAGGTGATCTGCTTCAACATATGAAAATCCAGTCTGTCGCCTTTTAAAAATCTTCTGTCCGGGTAGCATAATGCATACTGTATCGGAAGTCTCATATCCGGTGTTCCAAGCTGTGCCATCACTGCACCGTCCTCGAATTCCACCATAGAGTGGATAATACTCTGCGGCTGAACCACAACCTGAATATGATCCAGATCTACATCAAAAAGCCATCTGGCTTCCATAACTTCCAGACCTTTATTTACCAGAGTTGCAGAATCCACTGTAATCTTCTGTCCCATTACCCAGTTCGGATGCTTCAGCGTATCCTCCAGAGTCACCTTCTCCAGATCTGCTGTTTTCTTTCCGCGGAAAGGACCGCCGGATGCAGTGATGAGCAGTTTATGTATCTGCTCTCTTTTCTCTCCATGAAGTGCCTGGAAAATAGCACTGTGCTCGCTGTCTACAGGCAGGATCTGCACACCGAACTGCTTTGCCAGCGGCATGATCAGATGTCCGGCTGTTACCAGTGTTTCCTTATTTGCCAGAGCAATATCCTTACCTGCAAGGATTGCTTCCATAGTTGGTCTGATTCCTATCATTCCTACGATAGCGGTCACCAGAATGTCTGATTCCTCCATTCTGGCAAGTTCGATAAGACCACCCATCTGGCTTACGATTTTTACATCCAGATCCTGCACACGTACTGCCAGATCTCTGGCTGCCTCTTCTTTCCAGACTGCAACAAGTCTGGGATGAAATTCACGTATCTGCTTCTCCAGCATTTCTACATTGCTGCCTGCTGCAAGACCAACTACTTCCAGGTCATCATTTGCACGTACCACATCCAGTGTCTGTGTTCCGATCGAACCTGTAGAACCTAAGACTGCTACTTTTTTCATCTTGTACCTCATTTCAATACTTATACAACAATTTTATAAAATTACTTCTGACCTGACAGTTCTCATATCAGAAAATACTGTAAACATGTATATCAGAAGAATATATGCTCCGTTAGAGCGCGTCTGAAAAAGGCTTTCTGCAAGATGTGCGTCACAATTTGTGGGATATTTTGCCCGGATGAGGGCGCCGTAGCGGGCTACGGCAACTGAATTCGGGTGAAATATCCCGCAAAGTGGGGCGTGCAGATTGCGGGAATGATTTTTCAGACACGCTCTAGATCTCAATCATCACAAGAGAAAGGAAATAAATAACCGGTGCTGTGAAGATCACACTGTCGAATCTGTCAAGGATTCCTCCATGTCCCGGAATTAATTTTCCATAATCTTTAATCCCCTGATTTCTCTTGATCGCAGATGCAGCCAGATCGCCTACCATGGAGATCAGCGCTCCGATTGCACAGATCACAGCATATTCCAGCATCGGTCCCTGAGTGGCTGCTGCATAGATCACACCAAGAAGTGCAGCTCCTGCCACACCACCCACAGCTCCCTCCACAGATTTCTTAGGGCTGAGGACAGGTGCCATTTTATGTTTACCGATCAGCATTCCCACACAATATGCGCAGGTATCACATCCCCATGAGCACAGAAAGATCAGCCATACGTGGAACTTTCCACCGGGAAGCTCTCTGGTAAGATAAATAAACGACAGCATAACTGCCACATACACAATACCAAACAGTGCAGGCATTACCTGCCCTGCCTCATAGGTTGGATAAGTGAACACGTATACAAACATGAGCAGCACAAGTCCGAAAATGATTGCCAGCACTCCATACCTCTCAAAATCAAGCAGTACTGCCAGATAATATAATACTGCGCCTAAATAGCCTGCTGCTGCCAGCAGATTTATCTTCTCATCCTGCACCTTCATTGCTCTGTACAATTCTCTCATTCCAATGAGAGAAACCGCAAGAAGTGTGAAAAACAGCACATAATCACCGCTGATGATAGTAGCAAGCGCAATAATCACAAGCAGGATTCCGCTTAAGAGTCTTGTCTTAAACATTCTTTACTCCTCCTTAACTCCGCCGTATCTTCTGTCTCTCTGATTATATTTCTCAATAGCCTTAATCAACTCTGCTTTATTAAAATCCGGCCATGCCACATCTGTGAAATAAAATTCTGTATAAGCCATCTGCCATAACAGAAAATTGGAAAGTCTCAATTCACCGCTTGTGCGGATCATCAGATCCGGATCAGGGATTCCTGCCGTATCCAGGTAATTGTCAAAAACATGCTCATCAATTTCTTCCGGCTTTACTTTTCCATCTGCAGCATCCTGAGCAAGTTTGCGGATACCTCTTATGATCTCATCTCTGCTGCCGTAGTTTAATGCAATCTGGAAATAGATTTCATCATATTTCTGAGAATATTGTTCCAGACGTGCAATACTTTCCTGAATATCCTGATCAAATGCCGAAACCTCTCCGATCACCCGGACACGCATTTTGTTCTTATCTGCCAGTTTAATACATTTTTTCAGATAACTTCGGAACAGTTTCATCAGACCGTCCACCTCATCTTTGGAACGTTTCCAGTTCTCTGTGGAAAAAGCATATACAGTCACATATTTAACTCCCAGCTCCTTCATATAGTCACAGACTGTTTCCAGATTTGCACAGCCCTTCACATGTCCGTAGCTTCTGGGCATTCCCTTTGCCTTCGCCCAGCGTCCATTACCATCCAGAATAATGGCAATATGATTTGGTACATTCATACTCTTGTTTCCTTTTCTTATCCTGTTATTCCTTTAACCTTACTGTCTCATCATAATGAACCGCAGTTTCCGGTCCATTATCTCATTCAGATAAAAAGAGAGCCCGCATTCATGGAGCTCTCCTTTTCGTTTCCCTTATACGGTCATGATTTCTTTGCTCTTTGCATCCACTGCCGCATCAACTTCTTTGATATATTTATCTGTGCTCTTCTGGATTTTCTCCTCAAGTTCTTTGATCTCATCCTCAGATACATCCTGTTTTGCAAGTTTCTTAAATGCATCATTTGCATCACGACGAATGTTGCGGACTGCTACTTTGGCTGCTTCGCCTTTTTTCTTGACATCTTTAACCAGTTCCTTACGGCGTTCCTCTGTAAGTTCCGGGAATACAAGGCGGATTACTTTACCATCGTTGCTTGGATTTAATCCAAGGTCAGAGGTAAGGATTGCTTTCTCAATTCCTTTGATCAGGCTGCTTTCCCATGGCTGGATCTGGATCATACGAGCTTCCGGGACAGTGATATTTGCCACCTGCTGAAGAGGTGTCGGAGCTCCGTAATAATCTACGGCGAGTTTGTCAAGGATATGCGGGTTCGCACGTCCTGCACGAATTGTAACCAGTTCGCTCTCAAGGCTTGCCAGTGTCTTTTTCATTTTCTCTTCATATTTCTGAATTCTCTCATCCATTAGGTTCGTCTCCCTCTTTTTATAGTTTTTATATTACACTTTCTCTGTAAACTGACTTATAAGCCTTACTTATACAGTAACCTTAGTTCCGACAAATTTGCCATGTACTGCATTGATGATGCTGTCTTTTTCATCCAGTGCAAATACCAGCATCGGCATCTTCTGTTCCATACACATGATCGATGCTGTCAGATCCATAGCTGCCAGTTTCTTTGCAACTACTTCTTCAATGGAAATTTCATCATATTTTACTGCATTCGGGTTTGTCTTCGGATCACTGTCATAAATTCCGTCAACAGCTTTTGCAAGAAGGATTGCTTCTGCTTCGATCTCTACTGCGCGAAGTACAGTGGCTGTATCTGTGGAGAAGTAAGGATGTCCTGTACCGCCTGCAAAGAATACGATCTTGCCCTGTGCAAAGCTTGCTTCCACTGCATCCTTAGAGTAAAGGCTTGTAAATGCACCGCATACAAATGGTGTAAAGATTTCTGTCTTTAATCCAAGGTATCTGCAGATATCAGATACATAAATACAGTTCATAACTGTTGCAAGCATACCAATCTGATCAGCCTTATTCCTGTCGATAGTCTCACTGGTGCGTCCTCTCCAGAAATTACCTCCGCCGATCACGATGCCGATTTCCAGTCCTTCCTCAGCAATTGTCCTGATCTGCTTTGCAACTTCAATAACAGTCGCCTCGTCAAATCCGGTCTTCTTTTCACCGGCAAGGGCTTCACCGCTTAATTTTAATAATACACGTTTCATAGTAACTGTCTCCTGAAATTAATTTTATCGCAGGTAACAGAGGATCGGAATACCTCCTCTGTTACATTCGTAGTTCTATTCTACCATATTCCGGCAACAATTTCATTACCATTTTCATCAACTGTTGTAGAAACTGTGAAATTGCTGTAATAATGGAATCCTGTTTTACCTGTCTCAGGATCATCCTCATAGCTGCTGCCCTGTGGAGAACCGCATGCGCCTTCCAGTGCATCCAGAGACTGACCGATATACTGTTCTGCTGTGGAAATCATATCGCCGCCATTTCCCGGATCATCGTTACTGCCCGGATCATCATTAGTACCCGGATCGTCTGAGTTTCCTCCATTGCCCGGATCATCTGAACTATCCCCGGTTCCATTGCCACTGTTATTATTCTGATCAGAACTGTTGTTACTATCTGTGGAATCAGAATCATCTGCAGAATTCTTATCACTGTCGTCTGTGGAATCTGATTCAGACTCACTGTCATCTGTAATTCCAAGACGTTCCTTTACCGCATCAAGCGTGGATACTTCTTTTGTTGATGTACCTGTCAGATATTTTGCATATGGGATCGCATCATCATCTGTGCCATCCATACATAACGTAATCTGCGAAATTGTTCCAAGCGGAATATCGCGGAAAAAGCATTCATTCTTGTCCTCATCAGCATATGCAATACGGATATCATAGGAAGCTGTACTCTTGTTGGATGTTGTCTGTGTATCTGTTGTCTGTGTATCTGATGTCTGTGTATTTGCAGTCTGTGTATTTGCAGTCTGTGTATTTGCAGTCTGTGTATTTGCAGTCTGCATATAATACAGTGCCTTGTCCTTATCTGTCAGGGTAAACATTCCATTGATGAGATCATCTCCCCATCCTCCATCCTCGTCTGCATCATAATCCTCACTGTCTTCATCCACATGAGTCCGGATATAGAGTGACTGGATGTCATCCCCTGTATTATTTACAAACACAATCTTAGATGCTGTGGAAGTTTTCTCCCCCATTACATTCTTTATGTCTTCATCTGCTGTCTGCTGCATATCCACCATATCGACTGCCTTGGTTACTTCAGGAGTCGGGGTAGCTGTTACCTCTACAGGTGCTGTCTCTGTTGTCTTTTTCTTACCACATCCGGCAGCTGCCACTGTCATTACTAACAGACCTGCCAGTATTAAATAACGTTTCTTCATAATATATTCCCTCCTGCTATATGGAATATCTTTTTTCTTTTTAACAATGTCATTTTTTCAATTCCCTATTATTGCAGAGTATCGAAAACTTGTCAACTAAGCCTCTGCCGATTTCATACAATTTTAAGACTTTCAGGTTTTTAAAGTTTCTGCCTGCGGACGCATTCTTATGAAAAAATCACATTTTTCCTACTTCATATTATTGCACAAAAGGAAACGCTCACTGTAATCAGCGGATACTCACCAGAAAGGATGTTACTGTGACTTTCACTCGCAAAAAACACCTCGCGGAATATTACCAGTGAACAGTAACGAAAGGACTACCATGTTGCTCTGGCAGTCCTTTCTCATCTCTTTGTGGTCATATTTAATATATTTCTATTCTGCCAGCTTCATCAGAAGTTCCACGCATTCTTCCTCTGATAAAACCGAAGTATTCAGGCAGATATCATAATTTTCCATTTTTCCCCATTCATGTCCTGTATAAAAGTTATAATAATCTCTTCTCTGACGGTCTTTATATGCAATCCTGTCAAGTGCTTCCTCCTGAGAAATATGCTTATTTTTCTTAATCCGTTTAATACGGTCTTCCATATCAGATGCATAAATATACACGCGAAGCAGCTGATTATCATCCTTCAGAATCTGGTCTGCACATCTTCCCACAAAAATGCATGGACCTTCCTGTGCCAGGCGCTTCACTGTCTCTTTCTGCGCATGAAACATCTTCTCCGGAATCGTCAGGCGTTTTTTATCCTGCGATTCTTCTGACATCATTACTCCGATTGCATAAAGAAGACTGGTCTTGCCTTTAAATTCATTGATGATTTCCTGACTGATTCCATGCCTCTCTGCTTCCTTCGGCAAAAATTTACTGTCGTAACAGGGAACTCCCATTTTTTCTGAAAGCAAAGCTGCAATATATCTTCCACCGCTTCCATACTGTCTGCTGATCGTGATTGTTTTCATAGGGCACCACTCCTTTCAGCTCATCTGCCTGAAAATGAATTGTTATTTTTTTATCTATATGATAGATTATAAGAATTTTCGAATATTTTTGCAATATCCATTAATTTTTTCATAACATTTCACAATTTTGAGCCAAAGGATTTAGTAATATTATCAATATAGATTCTTAACCTTAAAGTCACGTTCTGCTTCTCTTCTCTGGTCTTTCTTTGCGATATCCTGTCTCTTGTCATAAAGTTTCTTGCCTCGAGCCATTCCAATTTCCACTTTTACCAGACTGTCTTTGAAATAAACTTTCAGAGGTACTAAAGTTAACCCTTTTTCTTTGAGCTTTGCTTCAATCTTATTGATCTCATATCTGTGAAGCAGAAGCTTACGGATTCTCAACGGGTCTTTATTGAAAATATTGCCTTTTTCATAAGGGCTGATATGCATTCCGTAGATGTAAACCTCTCCGTTCTCTACACGGATAAAGGATTCCTTGATGCTGCATTTGCCCATACGCAGGGATTTTACTTCTGTTCCTGCAAGGGCAATACCGGCTTCATAAGTATCTTCTATAAAATAATCATGAAATGCCTTTTTATTATTGGCAATCAGCTTCATTCCTTTTTTCTTTGCCATAATATCCTCCAAGCCATTTTTATTTAATTCTCTTCTTCATCATTCCAGATATCAGCAACCAGCTCAAAATCTACTGTTTTGAGCATTTTATCTGCATCTGCCACACGGACACAGACTTTATCTCCCAATTTGTAGACTTTCTTTGTCATCTCTCCGCGGAGTTCGTAGGTTTCCTGGTCGAAGATATAGTAGTCATCCCGCAGAGTGTTGACATGTACCAGACCTTCTACTGTATTTGGGAGTTCTACGTAAAGCCCCCATCCGGTAACGCCTGAGATAATTCCCTCGAATTCCTCTCCCAGATGGTAGGACATATATTCTGCTTTCTTCAGCTTGTCTGATTCACGTTCTGCCTCATCTGCACGGCGTTCACATACACTGGACTGTCTCGCAACTTCATCAAGGATTTCAGCATAGTGTTCGGTTCTGCCTTCACGCATCAGTCTGCCTCGTAAGTTATCCTTAATGATCCTGTGGATCTGCAGATCAGGATACCTTCTGATCGGAGATGTAAAATGGCAGTAATATTTTGCTGCCAGTCCAAAGTGACCGCTGCATTCTGTTGTATATTTCGCCTGTTTCATGGAACGCAGCACCAGACGGCTGATCATTGCTTCATTCGGAAGCCCTTCGATACTTTCGATGATCTGCTGGATTTCTTTTGGCGTGATTTCTTCTTTTGCTTTCTGAATCTTCACACCCTGATTGTGAAGTAATGTCAGAAGACTCTCCACTTTCTCCGGATCCGGGTTATCATGGGTTCTGTATACAAACGGAATCTCTTCTGTGCAGTATTCCTGTGCCACAGTCTCATTTGCCATCAGCATGAAATCTTCAATGATTTTGGTTGCCACATTTGCTTCATATGGCTTAACATCGATTGCTTTTCCTGCTGCATTGAGAATAATCTTGCTCTCCGGGAAATCAAAATCAATGGAACCTCTGTGATGGCGGCTGTTTCGTAAGATTCCGGACAGTTCTTTCATCATAAAGAACATCGGGATAAGTGCATCATACCGTTTCTTTGCTTCTTCGTCTGTGTCCTCAAGAATGTTCTTTACATCAGTATAGCACATTCTCTCATCTACGTTAATCACTGTTTCCGCGATCTGATGGGAAACTACCTTACCCTTTTCGTTAATGTCCATCAGGCAGCTCAACGCCAGTCTGTCCTCTCCCTGATTCAGAGAACAGATTCCATTGGAAAGACGTTCCGGCAGCATTGGCACAACGCGGTCTGCCAGATAAACACTGGTTCCACGTTTCAGTGCTTCCCTGTCCAGAGCACTGTTATACTGTACATAGTTGCTTACATCTGCGATATGGACTCCCAGATGGTAAATGTCCCCCTCTTTTGTCAGGGAAATCGCATCATCCAGGTCTTTGGCATCTTCGCCGTCAATAGTGACTGTCTGCAGATGTCTCAGATCCAGTCTTCCATCTCTGTCTGCATCCAGCACATGATCCGGAACACGCTGAGCCTGCTTCATTACTTTCTCAGGAAATTCACTTGGGATTCCGAAGCTCTTGACGATTGCCAGGATATCTGTACCCGGTGTTCGGATATTTCCCAGATTCTCCTTAATTTTTCCTTCAGGATTCTTATTTCCGGAGCCATAATCTGTAATCACCACGATTACTTTATCACCATTTTTTATTCCTGCCGCTTCTTTTCTCGGAATGAAGATATCTTTGGAAAATTTCGGATTATCACTGATCACAAAACCGAAATCCCGATTTAACTGATAAGTTCCTACAATTTCAGGCATACCACGCTCCAGAACCTTCACAACTACGCCTTCCTGGCGTTTTCCCTCTTTTTTGTCATTTCTGATGATGATCCTTACTTTATCCTGATGCATAGCTGTTCCTGTATCACTTTCAGGAATAAAGATATCCTCATCCTGCCCTTCAATTTCTACGAAGCCGAAACCTTTGGGATGTCCGATGAAGGTTCCCTCAGCCTGGATTCCCTCCGGCTGCTCTTTTTTATTTTTATCTTTTTTATTTTTATCTTTCTTCTTTCTGCCATACTCTGATCCGTATTCTTCTCTTCGGTCATCGTAATAACGGTCATCTTTTTTCTTTTTCCATTTTCCTTTGACCTTTTCATATCTGCCCTTGCGGTCTACAGATACCTTTCCTTCCTCGCAAAGTTCGTCCAGAACATCATACAGCTCTCTTTTCTCTTCTTTTGAAAGTCTCAGAAGAGAAGAAATCTCGCGGAGTCTCATTGGCTGATAAATAGGATCTCCCATCAGTTCCAGGATAAACTTTTTTCTTCTGTCCATATCTTTTTTACTCATATTACTCCTCACAGCCTCCGCAGAGGACTTTTATCTGATTCAGCTCTTTATGACACAAAAAACACTCTTGCACATAACAAGAGTGTTTCAAATTTCTTTTCTGATTAACCAAGCATATTTAATGCTACAGAAATTACAAAAAATAAAATTCCCATAATAGTGGTTGCCTTAACAAGTCCGCCCTCCATGGAACGACCTTTGTTCTTACCCCAGTATGTTTCTGCTGCTCCGGCGATAGCACCAAGTCCCTGCTGCTTACCTTCCTGCATAAGAACTACTACTGTAAGAGCGATGCAATCTATTATGAAAATGACACTCAGAATGATCTTAATAATCTGCACTTCGTTACACCTCCTAATCAACTGAGTTTCATTGTAACATAGCCGGATGGGGATTTCAACCACAATTCAGAGTTTTTGTCAGGTTTCTTAACAATTTTTTTCATTTTCTTTAAAAGGATTTTCATACACTGCCAGTTCTCCCAATGCCTCATGGATACGAAGAAGCTGATTATATTTGGCATTTCGGTCCGAACGGCAGGGTGCACCTGTCTTAATCTGGCCGGCACCTGTGGCAACTGCCAGATCTGCGATAAATGAATCTTCCGATTCTCCTGATCTGTGAGAAATTACTGCCCTGTATCCCGCTTTCTGTGCCATTTCCACTGCATCCAATGCTTCTGAAAGTGTTCCTATCTGGTTTAATTTTATCAGAATGGCATTTGCCGCTCCCAGTTTGATACCACATGCAAGACGTTTGATATTCGTGACAAACAGATCATCACCTACGAGCTGTATTTTGTCTCCCAGTCTTTTTGTCATCTGTTTCCAGCCTTCCCAGTCATCTTCCTCAAGTCCATCTTCAATGGAAACAATCGGGAACTTCTCTGCAAGTTTTTCATAATATTCTATCATCTCGCCGGAATCCCTGAGAACTTCTTCCCCTTTCATTTTTCCTTCTCCGGGGAAAACATAAACGCCTCTTTCTTCATCGTACAGTTCACTTGCCGCAGCATCAATTGCAATGCTGATATCCTTTCCGGGTTCATACCCTGCCTTTTTTACTGCTTCCAGAATCACTTCCAGGACGCTTTCTGAATCGGAAAGATCCGGTGCGAAACCTCCCTCATCCCCGACTGCTGTTGACAGACCTTTTTGTTTCAGGATAATTCTGAGAAACTGGTATACTTCCGCACACATTCGGATCGCCTGCTCCATATTTTCCGCTCCCGTCGGCATGATCATGAATTCCTGTAAATCCACCGTATTGTCAGCGTGACGTCCCCCTTGTGTCAAGCTAATGACACAAAATTTTTGTAATTTGTCCATCATCACTTCAACTGCAGATTTTCTGCACCTGCTCTACATACTCCACCAGCTCATCAGCAAAATTCCATTCAATTTCTATTCGCTTATCATTATATACCTTGATACCACGAATAAAAGTTACTGCTATCTCTCTGGTTAATTGCTTATTTCCTTCGATCAGGTCCGTCAGGCACTGTCTGCCATCGGGCGGAAGTTCAAATAAACGTTCAGCCGCTTCACTCTGTTCTGTCTCCATTTGCGCTATCGCTAAGGTTTCTTTCTCAATTTGTTTATCCAGCTTGTCATTTTTTCTGGTGAACTCTTCTTCTGAGATTTCTTCCATTGCATATCGCATATATAGTTCAGTCTTCTGGTGCTTGTATCTGCTAATACTGTCTTTGGCATCCCGAATCTTTTTTGCAGCTCCATTCACTTTTGATTTTAATTCTGCTTTCTGTAATTCGAGTACCGGTTCAGCATCATCACTGATCTTTGCAAACAGCTTTATTGCCCTGAAAATCATCTCATTGAACTCGTCATCATATAAATTGTCTGTTACACAATCTTGATTTGCCGCATTAAATTTCCTTGGGCACTTAAAGTGCGGATTGCATCTGGTTACATGCTGTAGATTCTGACCGCATCCCCCACATTTTATCAATCCTTTCAGCGGATAATTATTATTGTGGGTTTTGCTCCTCTTTCTGGAATTTAATTCCAACTTTTCCTGTACAGCATCAAACACCTCTTTAGAAACAATCGCTTCATGCGTACCCTCAACCACAATCCAGTCTTCTTCTTTTGTTTTCAAATGCTTATTACTTCCTACCGAAGCAACTTTCCACTTGCCGCCAATCGTAGTTCCCGTATACGTTTCTGTCATCAGTATCAGTCTTACAGTTACTGGATACCAGATATATTTTTCTGTTGTTTTCTTCACACCAGTTTTCAGAACTTCTCTTTTATATTGACCTGGACTCATAATTTTCTGCTCATTCAGGTAACGTGCCAGCTGAGTAATATTCATTCCATTAAGATATTTCTGAAATATCATCTTCACAACAGGCGCTGTCTCCGGATTAATCACGAGGCTGGTCACATCTTCATCAGGCTTCAAATATCCATACGGTGCTCTCGCTCCCATATATTTTCCAGCTTTCTGACGCTGTATCAAAGTTCTTTTTACTTTAACGGAAGTATCAATGCTATGATGTTCGTTAATAATATTTCTGAAACCAACATCTATTCCCGGCATACCAGATTCATATTTCATACTATCAACATTATCATTGATCGCTATGAATCTCACATTCATAAATGGAAAAATTTGTTCCAGATATGTGTCAACCTCTATATGATTCCTGCCGAATCGAGAAAGGTCTTTCACTATAATTGTGCTGACTTTTCCATCTCTTACTAATTCCATCATACTTTGGAATCCTGGGCGATCGAAATTCGTTCCACTATAGCCATCATCTTTGAATTCTAACACTTCCGTATTTTTGAACTCATTTTTACTGGCTATGTATTGCCCAATCACAATTCTCTGATTGGTAATACTATTGGATTCATCCAGCATATCCTCATCTTCCAGCGACAATCTTAAATACTTTACTATGCATTTACCATCTGACATCTGATCACCCCCTCCTCTAAAATTTCTGATAACGCCTGTATTTCATCTTGAAATTTAAATTCGATCTCTATACGTTTGTCTTCATATAAAGAGATTTTCTTTATATAAGAACGGACAACATCTTTTGTAAGGAATTCCAAATTCTTTCCTTTACTGAATTCAGCAAGCCACGAGAAGTTCTTTTTACACAATTTTTCTGTAATTTTTCTACTCTTCTCAATTTCTTTCTGTCTTGTAACCAGGTCTTTTTCGACCACGGTTATTCTTTCTGTCATACGATTATATGCATCCGTATCAATCTCGCCCGAAACATATTGCTCATATAATTCAAATCGTCTTGCTTCGTTCCTTTTATTGAGCTGAACAATTTTACTCTGTTCCCTGTTCAAATATTTTTGGAATGTTTCAAAATATTCACCATTAAAGCGTTTCAGTTGCGTTTTTAATTCACATACTGTTTTTAGCTGCATGATGAGTGCCCGATACACCAGTTCATCAATTACTTCTTCTTTCCAGCGATTACAGTTATATTTTTCCTTGGAAATTTTTGCATAATTACCACAAATGAAATAGTAATTGTAATACAAAACACCATTCTTTTCGCTGTAATAGTATCTCCGAACCATATTAGCGCCACAGTCACCACAGTATATCAATCCAACATACTTATTATCCTGTTTTCCATGAGTCTGCATATTCGATAAATCTTTTTTGGGCAATGCTTTCTCCTGCTTTAATTTGATTACATTTTGTACTTTTTCAAATAATTCAGCACTCACTATAGCCTTATGGGTATTCACATGTTCAATCCATTCTTCTTTATCCAACATTACATTTTTTTCTTTTGTAAGAAGTGAAGTTCTTGTTTTATGTGAATAAGTATTTCCCAAATAGTGCCTATTTTCCGCAATCTGTTTAATTACAGATGATTGCCAATGCATATCCGTTTCGTCAATTCTATCCAAGAATAACTTCCCAGTTCTTGCGTATACCCTTGGCGAAGCCAGCAGCATGGTATTAAACTCTCTCGAAATTTTCAAATATGACTGCCCTGCAGCAAGTTTTTCAAATATTTCTACTACATACGGTGCAGTTAAAGGATCAGGAACAGTAGTAGATTTTCCTTTTTCATCTCTAGCTCTCTTATACCCATAAGGAGCATCTCCACCACAATATTCACCTGACTCCATCTTAATTTTCATGGCACTTGTCATTTTTACAGATGCATCTTTTGCATACATATCATTTGCCAGATTCGATATCATGATTCCCAGCATCTGATTGTCACATTCTGGACTGATACTGTCATAGTTATCATTGACTGATATAAAGCGCACTTGCATAAATGGAAATATTTTTTCCAGATATTTTGATACTTCTTCCAAATCTCGACCAAATCGTGATAAATCCTTTACTATGACCGTATTTATTTCTTTTGTTTTGATGTCACCAAGCATTCTCACAAAGTCATCTCGATCAAATTTCGTACCTGATATACCGTCATCCTTATAAAACTTTACAACTTCAATATCCGGATGAGATTCTGCGTAAGAAAGAGCGATCAGTTTCTGTGTCTCCAGCGATTCTCTCTTCTCACCATTGATATCTACAGATATTCTGGTATAAATACCGGCTTTCCAGATCTTCTTCGGTGATGCCTGCACAAATGCTTCAGCTTGTTTCATCTGGCGATTTCTTGTTCTTGCCATTATACAGCCACCTCCTGTTTTGTTTTTCCAATCTGTTCTGCCAGTCTTGCAGCTGTTACCAACTCATCTTGGAATCGGTAAACAATCTCTATTTTTTTTCCTTCAAAGACATTTATTTTTTCCACATACTGAAGAAGCATATCTCTGTCAAGATCTCCCAGCGACGGTTTCTCAAGAAATGTGTTTACCCATTCTTCGCACAGCAGTTTATTTTCAAGGAGATCTTCCATATACTCTTCCTGCTTTTCAATATTGCTTTCCAGACTTTTAATTTCTGTCTGATACCGTTCTCTAAGCAAAGCGTAATCATCCCTAGAAATAACTCCTGACGCAAGATTTCCCGATAATGAATGTAACAACTTATAATATTTATTGACTTTGTTTCGTAACTCAAGTATCTGGTCATCATGCTGTATCAATGTCTGTGTATCCAAAGAATTCTCTTTCAAATACTCCATTGCACTCCGTATGGCATCCGTCATCTTACTGTATATTTTCAAAGAATCCATTACCAGCTGAATCAGCACATCTTCTCTGATACTATGTCTGGAACATTGATCCTTCTTTTTATTGTAAGAAGAACAGATATAAAAAACTGTCTTTTCTCCTTTATAACTGTTAGTTCGCCGGATCAGATTACTTCCACAGTCTCCACAGGATAATAACCCACCAAACAAATAAAGTCTGTTTTCTCCGGGTGCTATCCTGGTATCCTTCGCAAGCAACATCTGAACTGTTTCATATTCTTCTTTTGTAACGATACCTTCATGATGATTTTCAAAAATCACCCATTCTTCCTTTGGTAATGCCCTCTGCACCTTAACTTTATAGTTAATTCTTTGGGATTTTCCCTGTTGAAGCACTCCATAGTAGATTGGATTCTTTAAGATACGGATAATTGCTACTGCTGACCACCTGGATGTCAGATGTGTCTGAAATGACGATTTGAAGTTTACTCCGGTCGCACGTTTGTAATCAGCCGGTGCAAGAACTCCCAGTTCATTCAGTTTATCTGCAATCAGCTGATTGCTCATGCCCTCCATCTTCCAGTTAAAAATATCTCTTACATGCTTTGCAGCAACCGGATCAGTTTCTATCTGACTTTTATCAGCATCACACTTTTTATATCCATATGACACGTAATTTCCCACATATTCTCCAATATTTCTTTTTGCACTCAAGTGGCTTCTTACTTTTTGAGAATTCTGTCTGCAATACGTGTCATTAACAAAGGATTTCACCGGTAATACAAGATGCGTATCGGTAATGTTTGCTGTTTCAGAATCATAATTATCATTGATTGCTATAAATCGTACTCCCAGTTGTGGAAATACTTTTTGAATATACCGATCAACATCTATATGCTCTCTACCGAATCGAGACAAGTCTTTTACAATGATACAGTTGATTTCCTTATTTTCGATTGCCTTGAGCATTGCCTGAAAACCAGGACGCTTAAAATCAGTACCTGAAAAACCATCATCTTTAAATGTCTCAACAATAGTAATATCAGATGTCGATTTCATATAGTTATCAATCAAAATTGACTGATTTACAATAGATTCACTTTCAGCCTTATCTCCGTCCTCAATACTAAGACGAAGGTACTTGGCTGCTATCCAGATATTTTTTTGCATAAAAAACACTCCTATCCAAAGATTCTGCCAAAACAGAACCCTTAAATAGAAGTGCTCTATTCAAATTTAGTCCTGTTAGCATTATAGCACACTTCGTCTTCTGTGTGAATATGAAATTTTGTTGTTCCAGTTATTCCCTTATGCCAATCCAGCTTTCTTTGCTACAAGCTGTTTTGTACAGTCTATATAGGAAAGGGAAGCTGCTGCATTAAAAACACTTTTTACGACATAGCCCATATCTTCATATACATATGGGTTATCAGAGTGATTAAGCAGCACTTCCATCTTATTGCTTTTCCTGCTATCCAGCTCTGAAATCAAATCCTTGTACTTGGGCAAACTATCTCGTTCAATCTCTTTGATATCAACTGTTTTCAACTCTTCTAATCTTTCAACTGTTGTCATGGACATCGCCTCCTTTTCCTATAGTTACCATTATCGAAAATAAATATTCGTAACAGTTATGTAGTCTTCTCTTCCATTCCCATCTGAATCCGTACTGCTTTCAGTACCCGATCTAGGCTCCACTTGTTCACTCTTCCGCATTTCTCAATAATACATTTCGTAGAAATGCTCATAACCTGTTCAGCCAGTGCCAGGCTTCCTTTTCGGATTCCCGTCATATCATATTTGCTGATAAATACATGCGTTGGCAAATACCGTTTCTTATAAATTCTTGATGTCAGCGGAACTACCGTTATGACTGAACTGTATGTATTGGCTTTATTATTGCTCACTACGATCACCGGTCTTACTCCACCCTGAACCGAAGTTGTCGGGAACATACCGA